>Ga0247777_1000024_pt1 | contig 166279 bp, 143 predicted proteins | sample UWRJL154409C5_FD_179937 | JGI IMG/M metagenome (GOLD analysis project Ga0247777, IMG submission 179937) | Plant litter microbial communities from Arlington Agricultural Research Station in Wisconsin, United States - UWRJ-L154-409C-5 | ecosystem: Environmental > Terrestrial > Plant litter >... | reverse complement strand
CCACCCTGGCTGCCGGGCTTGCCGACCGTGAAGGTGAACAAGGTGTCACACGCGCCGGGCGACGTGGTGGCAGAGTTGTAGCCGAACATGTGCGCGACGAACGGGCACTGGTTGTTGCGCTGGCAGGAGACCTGATTGCCGTAGCCGCTGACGAGGCGGGAGGCGAAGCTCCACGAGCTCAGCTTGACCCCGTTGAAGACCACCTTCTGGTCCATGCGCGAATCCTGCATGCCCAGGATGTCAGAGGTGATCGGGCAGCTGCCACCGCAGGCATTGAGACCGGCCTGAGTGAGCGCCAGCACCTGTTGATTGTTGTAACCGGTCTTCACGTAGAAGTCGGTGGTCACGTTCCAACGGTGCAGTTCTTGCGAGACGGCAACCGCGAGCGCCGCGATGGCAGCGTTGGTGCCTTCCGGATTCGCGCACACAGCGGCGCGGTCTTCGGCGGTCGGCTCGGTGGAAGCTTCGGTCGAACAGCCAGCAAGCGACGAGAGAGCAGCAGCAGCCAGAATCAGGGGAGCAAACATCTTCATGTGATTAACCATCCTTCAGTGAGCGTCGGTGAGTTCGATGAGGCGTATTGCAGCTGCCGTGCCGACCGTGATCTTCTCGTCGCCTACTTGTAGGTGCTGCAGCGCAGACGCGACGCCAAGGCGCGCCCGTCACGCCCCGTGGCGAAAATCGCCGCAATTCGCCCATAAACCGCGATTTCCTGACGGTGACGCACATGGAACTACAATGGCGAACGAGGCGCGATGTGGTGAGTGAAGGCAGGTGCACAACACGACGCGCGAGTTGCACAACTTGGCTGATCGAGTTGTGCACCTACGCCGGCGCCACGAATTTCTGCGACGATTGAGACTCGGGATAGCTGCGGCTTTTTCGACCGCGTCCGTGCTCGAGCCGGCCGTTCTCACGCGTCTCACGCTTCGTATCGAAGCGAGATCACGATCGGACACAATCCGAGTTGCGCAGATTGGCATTCACGCGCCTACACGAGCCCCCATCATTGAACCATAACGTGGGAACAATCTTGCCAGCCTCGAAGGGGCCGCATAGGCTTCTCACAATCATGCGTTATAAATTCTTCTATTTTGCTGTTGCTCTAGGCCTGACCGCATTCCCCCTCGCGTGCGGAAGTGACGACGATACGACGGGATCCACGGGTGGAACGAGCGGCTCGTCGGGGAAGGCCGGAACCGGTGGCAAGGGCGGAAGCGCGGGCAAGGGCGGCTCAGGCCCCGGCGCGGCGGGCGAAGCGGGCACGGGCGACACGGGCAATGTCGCGGGTGAGCCCGGTAGCGGTGGCATGGCTGGTGACACATCAGCGGGCGGCGCGGGTGGCGATACCGGTCCAAGCGCTGGTGCCGGCGGCGAGGGCGGGCAAGCTCTCGATCCGACCGCCGCGCGTGCGCTCAAGTGTTCCGCGATCGCTAACACTCCGGTGCCGCCGGATGGTGCAGGCGGTGTCAAACCGAAAATGAAATGCGCCGATACGACGATGTACGCCAGCGTCCTCTGCGACGTGACGGGCTGGAACGCGACCTGCGTCAACGCGCTCGACAACCTCCTCGATTGCGTGCAGACCGCTGATCCAGCCCTGCTTTTCTGCAGTGGATGGGATCCTGAGGGCACGACCGATAGCCTCGATGGCAATATCGTCATCGACTTCGCAGCCGACGACAAGTGTCCCGCCGTGTACGCGGCATGGAACACTTGCCTCACGAACCACTGACGCAATGAAGAGCCGACGCCGAGCGAAGCCACTCGCTCGGCTCGCCGATTGCACCACCGCGCAGCGCGTCTCGACGACTCGTTGCGCGGCACTGTTTTAGGCGCTCGCGATCTCGCGCGACGTTAGAACGAGCCGCGCAGGCGCAGACCGTTGGGCGCGATACCCAGCGCAACGCCCGTGGACGGCTTCTCACTCGGGCGGCTCAGCGTGAGGTACAGCGCCACGCCGCCCGTGACGACCGCCAAACCCGCGGTCACGTCGGCAATCACGAGCATGGTTTTGGCCCGGCTTTGAGCACTATCGAGCTCGCTGCGCGTCACGCCGTTCTGCCCGCGCAACGACTCGAGCTCGTTGGCTTTCGAGATACCATACGCACCGAACACGCCGGCCGTGACCGCCAGCGCGCCCGTGGCTCCCCAGGTGGCCCACATCGCCGTGTTCGAGTGCTTCGCTGGGGCGGGCGGCGGCCGACCATCGTTGATCTTGGCTTGTGTCGCCACGGGGATCGGCTTCAACTCGACCGTGAGCTCGACTTGATCGTGGCCAGCTAAAGTGACCGATTGCGCCGAGTCGTAAAAGCCGGACTTGTGCAGCACGAGATTGTGCTCGCCTGCGTCGACGATGAGCGGTGCGGTCAGCGGCGAAGTGCCAATCACCTTACCGTCGAGCGAGATGTCTGCGCCATCCTCATGGGTCACGATGTTCAAGCTCGCGGTGCGCTCGGCGAGCGTGGCCAAGTCCTTGTTTACGGCTTGGGTGCGCTCGGCGCTGAGGTTCGAACCGCCTGCTTTCAGGTAGTCTTCGAGTGCCTCTTTGGCTTTGGCATAGCGACCGAGCTGTATGCGAACTTGGCCGATATTGTACAAAACCTTGTAGTTATTCGACAATTGATAGGCGCGCTCGAACTCCACGAGGGCCAGCAAGAACTCTCCATCCCCGTACAGCGAGAGACCACGCGCATAGCGCTCACCAGCCTCTTTCAAGACCTCGGCAGAAGGCGGTGCGGCGGCCGCAGTGCTCGGCGCGGCCGCGGGTGCAGGGGCTTCCGGCTGAGCCCATGCGCTCTCACCGCGCAGAAGCACCACGCACAACCCAACACCCAAGCCAGTGACGCGAGCGAGCTTCAAGTTCATGATTTGATCTCGAAGTCTGCCCGGTTGGCGCGTTCCAATCAAGTGTTCACATAGGGCTTTAGCGATCAGCGCCGGTGGCCGTTCAGTATTTTCGACGCGAGTGAAGAATGACCTGGCTCGGAGCACGGACGTGCAAGACGACAATGTAGGGACACGTCCGTCCCGCGCCGCGTCTGGCTCGTCTGCACCGCCCGGCGCGGCTGGCCCGTCGGGCGCACCGGGTGGGCCAGTCACCATGCCGGCGCCTGCGCCCGCGAAGTGTGAAGCGTTGTTCGAACTGTTCCGCGGCGGAGCGGGCTCGGTGCATCTCGGGCGCATGCTCGACGGGAACAACCCGACGAAGCTCGTGGCGCTGCGGCGGCTCGCGAATCTGCCGACGCGCGAGCTCGAGTCCGCGATGGCACGTGCTGCGCACGTCGCTCACCCGCGCCTGACCAAGCTTCTCGGGACCTTTCAGCACGAAGATGCCTGGTACATCGCGAGCGAATACGCTTCCGGAGTCACGCTCTTCGAGCTCGGTCAAGCCGCTGTCCGCCAGCGAACTCCGGTATCTGCGCCGGTCGCAGTACGGATCGTGCTCGATGCACTGACCGTGACCGCGGAAGCCGAACAGATGCTCGGTGACAGCGCAAGCGGCGCGCGCACTCTCTATCCCGAGAGCGTTTGGATCTCCGACTCGGGCCGCCTGTTCATGTCCGAGATCTTGGTCGCCCCCGTGCTTGCACGCACCACGACGGGCGCATCTTATGTCGCGGTTACGGCCGGCATGAGCGCACCGGCGTCGGACGTGCGCGCAGCTGCGGTCGAGCTCGCTCGGTTGGCGTGCGCTCGCTTGATGAACGGTAACCCCGCCTCGTGGCAGACGCGCGAGCTCCCGCCCGAACTGAGCGAGCTGTTGGCCCGCGCCATCACCGGCGCGCCCGGGACGGAAACGCCAGCGGCATTCGCGAGCGCCCTCGCTGCACTACCCGCGCATTTGATCGCCGATCGGGAGGCCGTTCAACAAGAGCTCGAACGGCTGATGGGGGCCGAGCGCCTGCGTCGCCGCGAGCAACTCGAAACGCTCAAAGAAAAAACCATCGACTCGGATACCACCCGCGTCTTCCGCGCGCCTACGGCGCCGGGCGTGCCGGACATCGCCAATTCACCGACGACCGTGCGGCCTCCCGATCTCAGCGCCGCGCGTGCGCGCCGCACGACCGCGCCGCCGCCCAAGCCGACACCCGCCATCCCGCAAATCGCCAATCCGACCCCGACCATCCCCAGACCGCCGCTGACGCCCGGGCCAGCGGTGGACCCCTCGGATTCGCCGATCAGCGGCGTTTGGCGAGAGGCTCACGCGCGCATGGGCGTGCCTGGACGCAGGCGCAGGCGAGCAACCACGGGCGAGCACGATGCGATGACGCCCGGCGGCACGTTGACCCCTGCCCCTGCCATCGTCGCGCCAGTACCGGTAGCAGTGGTCGTCGAGCCACCCAAGGCGCGTCAGGGTGCTAAGCGTATCGTGACTGCAATGTTGGTCCTGCTTGCCGTAAGTGCGCTTCTCGGCGCGGCTTGGTTGGTCAGAAGCAACGGCGCAGGCAGCAAGCCAGACGCCGCCCAGCACGCGCCTTGAAGCAGCTCATTCCCTGACTCTGAACGCAACCAGCTCGCTGCGCTGCCCCTCGGGCGTCGCCACTCGTACGCGGTGCACCCCCGCTTTTAGGCGCCAAGGCAAACGGAACGGCGCACGGAGCGTACCCAATTGCCGGTCATCGACGAAGAACGTGAGCCGCTCGCTTGCACTGCGCGCCTCGAGCATGATTTCTTGGTCACTCCGCGCTCCAGAATCGAGCAGGAATTCGGCCTCCGCGCTCGGGAATAGCAATTCAGGCGCGGCGCTCGAGGCCGCGCCGCCGGATCCGGGGCAGCGGGCGGAGAACTCGCGCGGCGCGAGTGGGCGACCGGCTTGGCGAGCGAAGTTCTCGTACTCGTGCGGGTAGCGTTCGAACACGCGCTCTACGCGGTCGCGACAGGTTGCGCCCGCGCGCAGTGAGGTCGAGGCGTCGATGGCCACGACTTCGTGCATCTCGCAGCTGACGCTCGGCTCGCTTCCGGGCCTGAACCATTCCTGACGCCGATGGGGACAGGAGCTACCCGCGCGCTCGCCGCTCAGCTCACACACCTGGACGTTGCTGAGCCCCGTATGATCGAGCAATGGCGCAGCAGTGCGGCCGCGCATCGCCGCCAGCATCACCTCGTGGAACAAGGGACCGGCACCAGTGATCCCCGTCGAGCCTGTCATCGGTGTGCCGTCGAAATTGCCGGCCCACACTGCCACCGTCACTTCGCGCGTGAAGCCCACCGTCCAGTTGTCGCGAAAGCCCTTCGAAGTACCGGTCTTTGCCGCCACTTGAAACGGGAACGCGAGCGGTCCGCCTCGACCAAACTCCGGCGCGCGCGCCAAGTCATCGGCCAAGATGTCGACCAGAATGCGCGCGATGCGCGGCTCGATCACCGGGCTCGGCGCAGGTGCCGTGCGCGAGACCTCGGCGCCGCTGGCGAGCTCTGCACGGCGATAGAAGCGGAGCGGCAAGAACGCGCCGTCGCGCGCGAGCATCGAGTACGCTTGCGCCAGCTCGGTCAACTTCACTTCACCATCGCCGAGTGCCAATGCGGCGCCGTAGTGTTCCGCGCTCTCGGACAAAGAGCTGAACCCCGAGCGATGCAATAAGTCGAGCACTTGACCCGGGCCTACGCGCGAGGCGGTGTACACGGCCGGCACGTTCAAAGAGTTGGCCAGCGCGTCGCGCACCAGGACCGGGCCGTGAAAGCGGCCGTCGTAGTTGCGCGGGGAGTACACTCCTTCCGAGGTCGGCAAGCGGAGTTCCAGATCCGGCAAGCGAGTGGCGGCGGTCATGCCCAAGCGCGTCATGGCAGCCGCGTAAACGAACGGCTTGAGCGCCGAGCCGGGTTGCCTCAGGGCACGCGCACCGTCGTTCTGACCGAGCGACTTTTCGGCGTGAAAATCCGGGGAGCCGACGTAGGCCAGCACCTCGGCGGTGGCGTTTTCGACGACCACGACCGAGACCGAGCTGAGGCCGACCTCGGCGCCGTAACGTGCAGCGCGCCGTGACAGCTCGGCGACCTCGCGTTGCAACCCGGAGTCGATGGCGCTGTCCAAGCGTTGCACGCGCTCACCGCGCAGCTCGGGAGCCAGAGCGCCCGAGAGCAAACCTTGCAGCAAGTGCTCGGTGCCCCCCTGCGCGAGGCCCCGCGTCAGCCGCAGCGGCTCGGCCTGCGCCAAGCGCACCGCGCCTTCGCTCGCCAAGCCCTGGACGACCATGCGCTCGAGGACGCGATCGCGACGGCGCAGCAGCGCGCGCGTGCCGCGCGTCGGGTCATACAGCGTGGGACCGCGTGGAATCGAGACCAGCGCCGCGGCCTCTGCCAAATCGAGCTGCGCGGCGGGCTTGTCGAAGTAGCGCCGGCTCGCCGCGTCGATGCCCCGCAGATTTGGCCCGAATTCGACGCGATTGAGGTACTCCTCCAAGATCTGCGCCTTGCTCAGGCTGCGCTCGATGCGCAGCGCGATCGCAAGTTCGCGCCACTTGCCGAACAAAGTCCGTGGCCGCGGCACGACCGCGCGCGCCAGCTGCTGGGTCAATGTGCTCGCACCGGAGACCAACTTGCGCTGCACGAGCGCTTGGCCAAACGCTCGCACCATGGCCAGCGGATCGACGCCGGGGTGACGGTAGAAACGCGCATCTTCCGCCGCCAGCAGCGCCGGGACGACCAGCGAAGAGAGCTCGGAAAGCTCGACCCGAGACGAGAGCTTGCCATCTTTGGAACGCACTTCGCGGATCGCTTGCCCATCTCTATCCACCACGAGGGTACTGACCCCCGCGCCCGGATCTGACAGCGCGCTGGGCAAATCTTCGCGAGCCGCGCACAGCGCTAGAGCCAACAGCGGCACGAGGCCGAGCAGCGCGAGCGCGCAAATGAGGCGATTTTTGCGACTCATTCGATGCTCACCAGGCCGGCTCCGTTGCGTCCAAAGGTTTCCGGCGTGTACATCTCTTCCACGCGCGTCGAGGGCATGACGAACTTGCCGAGCGTGGTCGCGCGCGCGAGATACCGGTAGTGGTACATGCCGGCCGCCATGTGATCGACGAAGAACAGCACGCGATCATCGCGTAGCTCGCGCTGCGAGTAGTCTTCGAAGAACGTGTGACCCGCGGCCAAGTCGTCGCGCGCCTGTTCCGGGTCGCAATCGGCGCACGAGCCGTAGCCGTTGGACTCCCCGGCCCCGAGCGCGCTGGAGGTCGTCGATAGGTGGCTATCGACCGCTTCGAAACCGGCCGGCAACGGATCGTCGACGACCACAAAATCGCGCGGGCTCGGCGTCACGATCACCAGATCGGCGATCACCAGATCGCCGCCCTTGAAACGCGGCGCGCTACTGTCGGCGATGCTCGCGAGCGCCTGGGGTAGCCCCTCCGGCGTGACCGAGCGCAGGCCTTTCTGCACGAAAAACCCTTGATCCAAGGTATCGGTGGGCAAGGTGCGGCGCGCGTAGCGGAGCCGCGCTTGGTAGAACAAGGTGCCCGAGCCGCGCTTCTCGAACACCAAAGACGCGCTCTTCGTTCCGGCAATCTTAGCCATGCCGATTCGCGCTTGTTGCGCGCTCAGGCTGCGCTCACGGAATTCCGCATCCAGCACCGCTTGCTGACCAAGCAACGCCCTCACTTGAAAGTCGGGCACTGCTTTCTCTTGAGCCTTGCGGTAGGCATCGAGCGCGAGCAGCGCATACGCCGTCTCTTGGGTACTCCGCCAGGTACCGTCGATACGCTGAATCAAGAGCCCACGCGCGAGCTCGGCCGCCAGCGGATGGTCCGGTTTGACAGCGAGCAGCGCTCGCAACACGAGAGCCGAGGTGCGGGCCTGCGAGTCCATCAGCACCGCGTACTCGTCACCCGTGTTCTCGCCCACGAACGCCGCATCATTTTCGATCCGGAGCGAATTCTGGAGCTCGGGCAGGAGCGCGTCGGCCAGATTTTTCTGACCTTTGCTGACGGCGATGGCATGAAGCAAGAGCGCCTTGGCAAATAGCGGCAGCTCCTTGCGTCGTTCGAACAGCTTTTGCTGATAGCCGGCGTCCGGAGAGCCCATGTCCGCGAGCACGTCCAACACGAAAGCCACCGTGGGCAGTCGGTACTGGTCCTCCGCGGTTTCGGCCAAGTAGCGACGCAGATGATCTTTGCCGCGGTCGAAGACGTCTTGGGGTACCGCCACGCCATGCAACCTTGCCTGGCTCAAGACGAACAGCGCGTAGGCGCCCACCCAGGGATAGCTCTGGGTGGAGTTCGGCCACAAGCCGAAGCCGCCGTCGCCATGCTGTCGCGAGACGATCTCTGCCACCGTGCGCGGCACGACCTTGTTCAAGTCGAGCGGCAGCGGGATCTTGAAGTCCTTCGCCAGATCGCGGAGCGGCACGAGCGGGATCAGCATGCTCGAGAGCTGCTCGGTGCACCCGTACGGGTACTGCACCAACTGGTCGACGCCCGCGCCGAGGCCGACCAGGGCGGTGGACGCGACGCTGATGTCGAGCTGACCAATGTCGGGCCGAATCGTGCTCAGATCGCCCAGTGCTTCGGCCACGGAATCTTGGGATTTTCCGTACAATGCGACGGCCTCGAGCGTCGCCGGCGAATCGATACGCCGCTCGACCTGCACGGCGTCTTTCTCCGCGCCTGCGCTGACGTCGAAGCGCAGCTCGGCTTTGCCGGCGCTCTCCGCAAGGAACGGGAAGCGCACTTCGAGCGACTGGTCACGGCTCAGGGTCACCGTGCGCGACGCATCACCCACTAGGGTGATGCCAGAAGCACGTGCCTGCACCGTGACCTGCCCCGGATCGAAGTTCTTGGCTGAGACCACGACTCCCGCCTCGAGGCGGTCGCCGGCACGCAGGAAGCGCGGCAAAGCCGGGCGCGCCATCAGTCGCTTGCTGGTCGTCACCGAGGCGGCTCCAAAGCCGTAGTGATCGCCGTCTCCCACGACCACGGCCATGATCCGATACGTGGTCAGGCTCTCGGGCAGCTTGAAGCGAACGTGAGCCTTGCCCGTGGCGTCTGTCACTACGCTCGGGTTGAAATAGGCCGTTTGCCGAAAATCCCGACGCGCGGGGCTGAGCCCGCCACCACCACCGTCGCGGCCCTTGTCAGCGCCCATGGCACCATCGAGCGCTTCGAGGCCGATACGCGCCAAGCCGTCGCGCGCCTCCAGCGTAGCCACGCTGAGCCGGCGTGGCGCGGTGAACACCGGGATCGGATCGGGCACCTTGTAACCGATCAGGGACAGCACACCCTCGTCCACCGCGTATAGGGTGACTTCGCCCGCGTGCGGCTTGCCGGCGCGATCTTTGACGGCAATGTCTACGTTGACCTCGGCGCCTGGTGCAAAGTCGGCCTTGTCCGATCGCACGCTGACGGCGAGGCGCCTCGCTTCGGGGTCGACACGCAGCTCGGTGTAACCCACGCGAAACGGCGCGCCGAGGGTGGCCTTCTCGTTCACTTTGCGGGCCCGCACCAAGTGCACGGCCACGAAGGCGTTGGGACGCAAATCTTCGCTGATTGGCACGTCGATCGTGGGCGTCGGGCCGTGCAAATGCACGCGCTGCGAGCGATACACCCCTGCCCGCTCGATGGTGACCAGCGCATCTGCGTCGGGGAACGGCGATTTGATCAGCACCCGCGCCGTCTCACCGATCTGATAGGTGAGCTTGTTGCTCTTGAGCTCGACGCTCAAGCGGTCGCTGTCACCAAACGCGGTGCCCTGCTCACCGATGCCATACACGCTGAGCGCCGATTCGGCACTGTTGCCGCGGGCATCCTTCGCGGTCGCGTGCAGCACGTGGTAGCCGGCCTCCTTCAGCTCCACCGAACAGGCCACGGGCGTCAGCGCAGTCGTCACCGTACACGCCCCGACCACGCGATCAACCACCTTGCTCACCAGCTGCGAGTCATTGTCGCCCTGTTTCTGGCGGGCATACGTCCAACGGCGGGAGACCAGCTCGACCTTCACCGATTTGCCGGCAAGGCGCTCACCCTTGGGCGACAAGGCCATGACCGCGGTGGCGAACTTTCCCGGCGCCGCCGCGAAGTAGTCCTCGGGCTCCTTGAGCGCCACGTAAAATTCGGCCGGGTGAACGATCGCAGAGGTGCTGCCCGCGATGCTTTGCCGTGAAACGTCGCTCACTTCGAGCTCCGCGCTGATCAGCTCGGCACCGCGCTGCGCGGGCAGATCGAGCTTTTGGGAGAAGGCCAGCGCGCCGTGCTCGTCCAACTTGCCGCTCTCCGCTTTCAGCTGACTCGTATTGAGTCCCTGATCTTCCAGATCTGCATGAAACGCGGCCGCGCTCGTGGAAAACCCAGCAGAATTTGGCACCTCGAAGGAGCTGGGGGCGCGTGAAACCGTGTAGCGCGCGCCCGCCTTGGTCATCGGCGCGCCGAATAGGTAGTCACCATGGCCCGTCCAGCGCGCGGTGTCCCCGCGGATGTAGCTCGGACTCTCGCTCTCCACTCCGACCTTGAACTCTGCCGCGCGATACTCCGAGACGTCGAAGGACTCATAGATCACGTCCTCGCCCAGCTCGGCTTTGATCTGCCAAGCGCCGAGGTGTCCCGTCTCCGGAACTTTGAGCGTGACCGCGAACGTGCCGAACTGGTTCAGCTTCACGGTTTGCGAGTGCGTGCGTTCCGAATCGGGTGAAAAGAGCTCCAGCGTCAGCTCTTCACCGGTAGGGGTGGCATTGCCGCTGGTCTGCTCGCGGCGCACGATGCCCTTCACTTGCACCTCGTCGCCCGGCCGATAGATGCCACGCTCCGTAAAAATCATGCCGTAATTGCGCTGTTTACCCGACCAATCGAAGGGCACCGAAAAGCGCCAAGGCGACAAGAAATCCCGCGCCCGCTCGAAGGCCCAATCGTCACCGCTCTCGGCGACCAAGATCGCCGAAGCATCACCGCTCGACTCGTCGAGCCTCGGCGAAAAGTCCGTCGCGCTAATCTTGGCGATGCCCTGCGCGTCGGTTTCGTAGCGGTGTTCGCCGGAGGCGCCGCCCAAGAGCCGCACCGTGGCCTTGGCGACCGGCGCGCCCGAAGAGACGCGCGTCACCCAAACCAGCGAACCCTCCGGAGAGAGCTTGCCGGTGATGGCGAGATCGGTGAGCTGCACGATCTTGAATTTGTCGAGCGAACGGTAGTCCTTCGGATGGCGCTCGTATTCGACCCCAATCGCCAGTGGACCGTGCGCGGACGGGCCGAGTAAGGTCGCGAGCGGCAAGCTCTCTTTGCTCACTCGATTCAGCCCCGCGCTCGAGTTGACCGAGCGCACGCGGGTCTGTCGTAGGGCGCGAAACAATTGAAAGCGTTTGTCTGGTTCGTCCTCGTTGGACAAGAGCAATGCGTCTTCGGCCGTGAGCGCCGCCGTGCTCAGCCCGTAGCTCTTTACGTTGAGCGACCCGACGGGGATCGTCGTTGCGCGTTGCGGATCGAGTAAATGTCCCTGCACGCCGATCTCGACGGCTGGAAAATAGTCGTCGATGGTCTGCTCGGTGCCGAAAGCTCGGCCCAAGGTCTGGCCATGGACGTCGAGCAAATCGGCGGCAACGCGCAGCGTGTACTTGGCGCCCGCGCGAAATGGCGCATTGATGCTCAAGTACGTCACGGGCGTGGATTCATCGGTCCAGTTCTCGAAGCGCAGCGGCAGCGCGGGTGTGATCGATAGTGCACGCTTCAGATCCTTGAGCGGCACGGCGTTGCTGAGTTCGAGCGACCAAGAGCCGCCGGGCGCGCACTGCCCATGGGGCGTCTCACGGTCGCAATTGACGCTATCGACGGTGAGCGGCCCGTACGTTTCGACGGGGATCTCGAAGGCCGCCGCCAACGGCAACGGCCCTTCGAGACCGGTCAGTGATTCTGCGACGGCCAGTTTGATCTCGGAATGAATCGGCAGCGGGCGCGTCGGCCTCAGCTCCAGACGCTTGGGTTGGTTTGGATCGGGTCGCGCCACCGTGAACGCGAGAGCCTCCGTCTTGCCTGCGTGGGTCGCGCTCAGCTTCGTCAGCGCCCGGAACTTCTCCGGATCCACCGCCTGGTTGAAATGGAGCGTGAATTTCGTGTTTGGCTCCAGACCGCGGCTGCCGGATCCGGGTTCCGAATCGACCAGCTTCAAGCGCGGCGTGCTGAACTCGAGCTGGTAGGGGCTGCCCAGGGTCGAGCCGTCCAACGCGCGCAGCTCCCCCGGTACCGTCACCGTGTACTGCGTGGAGCCGGGCAAATGCGGCGTTTCCGGCACGAAGTGCAGGGCGTGGCTGCCCACCCACAACCAACGCCCGGCAATCGGCGGCGAAATCGCGATTGCCGGCGTTGCCGCGCCGGCCAGCTCGAGCTTGCGGAGCGGACGGCTGAACACCAAACTGAGCTCGCTGACTTCGTTCGCCTCACCCTCCGGCCCCGCGTACACCACGCGAAATGCGCCGTCCTGGTTCTTCCCGTTGCGGGCAGACGCTCCCGGCGCGAGCGCTCCGTTGGCAGACTTCACCGGGTTCTTCGCGCCCTCCATGCACGCCGCGCCGACGAGTAGCGGGACACCGAGCAGCAGGGACCAGCGCCAGAGCCGTGGGCGAGCGAGCTTCGCAGGAAGATTCATAGGATTTGCGCCCCAGTCAGCAACAGGCGTGCCGCGGCCGCAATCCGGGATTTGGGCCGAATTTCAGCGGCGGATGTGGCCACGGGGACGCACGCTTCGCGGCTCCTTGCCCACAGCGCGGCTGGCGCTGACCACGCTGTTTCTGCTGTTCGTGGCCAGCATCCCGCGACCGGCCCACGCGCAGGCTGCAACCGGCAACGCCGAGAGCTGGTCGCGCCGGCTCGCGAATAGTCACTACCAGCGCGCCAGCGAGCTCGAGCGGCGCGGGGACATCGCGCAAGCGCTGCGCGAGTACAGCGAGACCATCGCTATCGACAGCACCCTGGGCGCTGCGTACCTGCGTTTGGGCGCTCTGCGCGAACGCATGGGCGACGCGCGCGAAGCCGAATTGATTTACTCCGAAGCCATCCGCCTGGGCGATTCTCGCGCAAAGGCGCTCGTGCAACGTTCGCATTTGCATCGCGCCGCCGGCCGAAGCGCCGAAGCCATCGCTGATTTGCAAGCAGCCGTCGAGCTCGAGCCCGAGCGCGAAGCGCTGCAAGAGCTGGCTCAGCACTACGTCGAGGCGCATGCGTGGCCCGCTGCTTTAGCGACATTTCGTCGCATCGCGAGCAGCGCGCAGCAAAGCGCCGACTCAGCCGCCGCCGAAAACGCGCGTCTCGAAATCCGCGCGCTGCGCGTACTCGCCGCCGAAGTCGACTCCTGCACCGAGCCTGTCAAGAAGCACGACTGGGTCGGCCACGCGCTGGCGCACATTGCTCGCCGTTAGCCAAGCGGCGAATCTGCTCGCGAACGTCCGGCCAACTCACCGCCGTTCAGCTGCGGCCGCATCAGCCAACGATGAGGTGTCCCATAGCGAAGGGCGAGCCGGGTCTCCGGTTCGCGAGCTCATCGATCGAGTCGTGACCTGGTTGTGAGAAGCTTCCAGTCTAGTAACGCCCCGCGAAACTCATCGAGAGAGAGCTCAGCTGCTCTACGCGGCTCAGCGTAGTCATTCTCAATGCAGACGCCGCCCTGATCGATGACGATGTTGTGAGCGTTCCCACCGGAATCGTAGCGCGACCGCGTCGCAACCTTCGTTTCGTCAACGATCGCAATGAGTTCTTCGCATCGCGAAACGCTCTGCACGTCCTGCTCAAGAAACGAGCCAACAACTTCGTGCGGGGGGTCGAAGTCGGCGCGAGGCATGCCCTGCTCGTCCCAGTAGTACCTTCCCCGATGGCGCGCGCCGGCAGCACTGCGTTCGTTCATCCCGCCCAGTCATAATGGAACGACCGGCTCGAGTCACCAAGTCGTGGGTTACAGAAGCGACAAAGGAGGACCAATTGCGCGCGAAGCATCGGCTTCTCAACGTATGCATCGGGCGAATCCTCGAGCGCGTGCATCCTCACTGAGCGGAAGGGCTCGACATCACTCGGAAGAAGTGCCCGAATAACCACGTCCTCAGCTTGGCGTTGAGTTTCTCGGGTCATTGCGCGTCTGCACAACGTACCGGTGTTCAGCGGCGTAGGCCAGGGAGCGAAGCGCGACCGGCGGCTTCGTCCGTTGCAACACTTTGTTAGCAATGCGGACGACGAGCGCCGGCGACTGCCTCGAGCTTTGCAATGTCGGCAAGATCCTTTGGCCGACCCGACGCCTGCTCGTTCTCGCTTAGGGACTGCCAGCCGAGGAAGCAGACCGGTAAGCCGTCGAGTTCCGCGTGCACGCGCGACGACCAAGCATCCTCGAACTCAACGCCTGAGATTGACGTCAACAAGTCGATACTCAACTCTGTGAGAGTTCAGTAACGTGACAAACTCTCTCGAGTCTTGCTGAAGCTTCACCGGTCGACTCCCGATAGGCAGCAACTCAGATAGGTTCGTTGATGATCTCAAAAGCAGAGCAGGCTGAAGCCTACGCGGCCACACTTTCGCCTGGTGAAGTCGCTCGGACCTCCCGCGCTCATCGCCCGAGCAACGACGACAACACCGAGCGCTAGGAGGTGCGCGGCTGGATCGCGATCGCCCACTCTGGGAAATCGCTTCACGGCGTGCGAAAGCTGGCGCCGTGATCGTCCGAGACGAGCACGCTGTAGGACTGCGACGAGCGATTGCCGCCGCCGTACAGGAACACGCGGCCATCGACGGTCAGCAGCCGTGACGGGGTACGCACGTCGGCGCGTACTTCGGGGTGCTCGGCGTTGTCGAATGCGACGTAAAACGGGGTCCAGGTGCGCCCTTCGTCACGGCTGGACGTGACCCGCACGATGTCGCGATTGGTGACCGCGAGCACGGTGGTGCCGTGCACCCGCGCGACATCCAGGGTCTGCTCGAACAGCCCGGGCGAAGCTTCCGGACGCGGCCCCGGCATGACCGTGCAACGCCCGGCGAACGGACAATTGTACAGCTCGCTCTGCTTTGCCCCCTGCGCACGGACGAGCAGCACCAACGCGCGCTCGTCGCAGGCAAGCGCGTATACCGTGCTGCTCTCGGGCGCGAGTTGCGTGGCGTGCGCGGTGTTGTCTTGCTCGATCGAATGCACTTCGAGCACGTCGTGATCCGCGCTGGTTGCGACTTCGTAGGCACGGCCATCTCCGGTCACGCAGCGCTCGGCGAAGTCGTTCGAAGCCGCCAGGGTGCCCGGGCGCCAAGTGAGCCCGTTGTCGGTGCTCTTGAGCAGCGAGAGATGCGCGCCTTTGCCGAAAGCCAGCCAGAGCGCGTCGGGGGTGCGCTTGACCGAGCGATACACGCCGCGCCAGGCCGGGATGCCGCGCCCGACTCCGGGCCGAGGCAGGCCCACCGGATGGATGGCTTCGAACGCTCCGAGCGATGGTTTCACCAACGCCGTGTAACCGCGCACGAACGGCCAAGCCGAATGCGCCGCAGCGACCAACGGCTCGCTAGTGACCAACGAGCCGAATGTGTTCTCGACGCCCGTCAGGCCGAAATCACTGAAGCTTGCCGCGTTGAGCGCATGCTTGCGCGCGATCTCGGCCGAGCCAGTGATCGCCAGCGCGTGCTTCGCACACTTCTCGAAGGGCCGCTCGGACGACCCCGCAGCCACGATCCGACGATGCACGAGGCGCGCAAATTCGCTGGGATTATCGCGGAACAATGCCGGTCCAGTCGGGCCTGCCATGCACACCGCGTAGTCGGCCACGCTGGTCGCCAGCGTGTGCACGCGGTAGCCGGCCAGGGCTCGCGGCACCAACGAGAAAAGGCACCAGGCAACGAGGCCAAGTGCCAAGACGCTACGGATACGGATTGGGGGTCGGGGAAAGGCTACCGTCGATGCAGCCGGCGCGAGAGCCATGCTGCCGACATTCAACAATTTCCGCGAGTTGGGCCAAGTTTCGCCGGCTCTTTTAGAGCCAGCAGCCGGCTCGGCCCCTCCCAAAACGCCGCAATCAACCCATCGTGCGCGGGATCTCGTCCGTCTTTAGGCGCTTGCGGCGACGACGAGCGGCTTCGCTCATCTTCTTACGCTTCTTGATCGACGGCTTCATGTAGTGGCGGCGGCGCTTCAGCTCGCGCAGAATGCCCTCCGCAGCCATCTTGCGCTTGAGGTGCTTGATCGCACGCTCAATGCCTTTGTCGCCGACTTGGACCTCGAGAGGCCTGCACTGAACCGATTCGCTGGTATTCGCCAAGGGGCCGTGGGTATGACAGACCCTCGGGGGCTTGGCAAGCCCAGATCTACCCCGCAGAACCCGTTTTTTCGCATGGAACCACAATTTAAACCCACCGCCATCAAGGCTCCCCACGGCGCCCGAACCTTCGAAGTCACCTGGGCCGACGGGCAGCACATGACCTATCCCCATGAAATCTTGAGAGGTTATTGTCCGTGCGCCGGTTGCCAAGGGCACTCCGGTGCGATTCGATTCCAAACTGGCGGGAATGAGGAGCTGCGGGAAATCGAACGAGTCGGCAACTACGCCCTCTCCTTCACCTGGGGAGACAGCCACAGCTCCGGGATCTACACCTTCCGCTACCTGCGCTCGCTCGGGGAAATGCTGGCCGCTCAGGGCGCCGAAGCCGTGAAGGCCCTCGGTGAGCTCCCTCGCTCTTGAGCGAACGCGTCGCCGTCATCACCACTTCGTACCCGAAGCAGCCCGGAGACGCCGCAGGTCACTTCGTACACAGCGAAGTGAATCGCTTGCTCGGGGCCGGCTGCGAGGTGCACGTGTTCGCGCCCGGTTCAGGCCGCGCTTCGAACGACGGAGCCGCCGTCCACTGGCTCGCCGACCACGACGCTTTCGGCTGGCCCGGCGCGCTCGCGCGTTTGAAAGAGCGCCCCACGCGCTGGTTCGGGGTCTTCGAATTTCTACTTCGTGCCCGCGCGGAGCTCCGCCGGCACGCGCCGTTCACGCGCGTGCAAGCGCATTTTCTCGTGCCCTGCGCTTGGCCGCTCGCGCTCGCGGTCCATCCGTCGACTGAGCTCGAGCTGATCGGGCATGGCTCGGACGTGCGCCTGTTCTGTCGCCTGCCCGCGCCGCTACGCACCCGAATCGCACGCGCTTGGCTCGCGCGCCGAGCCAAGCTGCGCGTCACCAGCAGCGAACTCGGAGCGGCACTCCGCGATGCGAATCCCGAGCTGTCGCCCTTGCTGCACGTTGCAGCGAGTCCAATCGACGTCGAAAGCGTTCCGACGCGTCGCAACGCGCGCCGCGCACTCGGCATCCCCGAAGCCAGGCCTTTGGCGCTGGTCGTCGCGCGCTTGATCCCCGGAAAGCGCGTCGCGCTCGCCCTCCAAGCGCTCGGCCTGCAAGACGACCTGTCGACGGTCGTGGTGGGCGACGGCCCCGAGCTCGCGACACTGCGCGCCCGCTTCCCGAACGTGCGTTTCACCGGTTTTCTGCCGCGCGCAGACGCCCTGTGTTGGATCGCCGCCGCCGACGTACTGGTCAGCGCCTCGGCCCAGGAAGGCGCGCCGAGCGTGGTGCGCGAAGCGCGCGCCCTCGGCGTGCCCGTGGTCGCCGTCGCCGCCGGAGATCTCGAGCAATGGGCAAAAACCGACTCGGGCCTGCTGCTCGTGCGCACCCATTGAAAGTCGTCAAGCGCCGAGCCCGTTATTGGTGGGCGCTCGCGCCCCCGCCACGCACCTCACAGCGCCCGCGGTACCCGCGCGGTGCGCACTCAGCCCTCGGAGCGCACGCGCGGCAAGAGCTCCACGAAGTTGCACGGCTTGGTGCGCGAATCGAGCTGCGGCAGCAAGATCTTGTCCAAGGCCAGCCGCACCGCCCCCGTAGACCCCGGAAGCAAGAACACCAAGGTCGTGCCGCACAGCGCGCCCTCGGCCCGCGATTGAATCGTGGAGGCGCCGATGTCCGCGTAGCTGAGCCAGCGAAACAACTCGCCGAACCCAGGAATGGCCTTCGTTACGAGCGGTGCCAAGGCTTCGGGGGTGACGTCTCGCTGCGTGATGCCGGTGCCGCCGGTGGTGATCACCACGTCGATCGCCGTTGAATTGACGGCAAAAGAGATCGCACTGCGGATCTGCTCCAACTCGTCTTTGACGATCTTGCGCAGGGCGATCGCGTGACCCGCCGCCAAGAGTTGATCCATCAGCAAGCCGCCGCTCTTGTCGGTCTCGAGCGTGCGCGTGTCACTGACAGTGATGATGGCAATCTGCAGCGGGGTCGGGACCGGATCCATGGTCCGCTTAGACTAGCGCGTTTTTCAGCGCGCCGTGTATGCTGAGTGCGTGCGGCGCGCGGCAACTCTGGTCACCTTGGCCGCCTTGGCTGCGCTCGCATGCCGCCAAGCACCCAGCAACGAAGCCGAGCCGCGCCCGAGCCAAGCGCCCGCGCCCTCTGCGCCGAGCACGCCCCCCGTGGCTCCGACGCCGCGCGCTCAGTTCTCTTTCGATGGCGGCCCGCGCGCCGTGCGCGCGGAATTCGGTGCGGTGACCAGCGTGGAGCCACACGCCACGCGCGCCGGCATCGCTATCCTCGAGCAAGGGGGCAATGCCATCGATGCGGCGGTAGCGGTCGCCTACGCACTCGCGGTCACCCATCCGAGCGCGGGCAATCTGGGAGGCGGGGGCTTCCTGCTCGTACGACCCAAGGGCGGTCCGACCGCGGCCTTGGATTTTCGAGAAAGCGCGCCGCTCGCGCTGACTCGCCCACGCTTCGATGCCATGCAACGTGCGGGCGGAATGGGCCCGGTCGCGGTTGGGGTTCCGGGCAGCGTCGCGGGCCTCGAGCTCGCCCACGATCGGTTTGGTCGCTTGCCACGGCCAGCCGTGCTCGCGCCCGCGATCGAATTGGCGCGCGGTCACACGCTCGGAGCACACCAAGCCGCGCTCCTCGCCGGCAGCTTCAACGCGCTCTCACTCGATCCCGCCGCCCGCGCCATCTTCGGCAAAGAGAAAAAGCCGCTCTCCGCTGGGCAGCGCCTCGTACAACGTGATCTGGCCGCCACCCTAAAGCGAATTGCCGATCGAGGCAGGGACGGTTTTTACACGGGCCCCACTGCCAGCGCCCTGACCGGCCTCGCGCGCGGCCTGATCAGCAGCACCGATTTGAGCGCCTACCAAGCTAAATGGCGCGACCCACTGCGCTTCGACTACCACGGGCTCACGGTCGAAGTGATGCCCGCCCCTTCCGCGGGCGGCGTCGCGCTCACCCAGATGTTGCTCATGCTGCAAGCGCTCCACGCGGAGGCCCTGGCCCGCGACTCTGCAGCCGAAATGCACTATTTCATCGAAGTCGCCCGCCGAGCCCAAGCCGAGCGCCGCTTCGGCGTGATCGATCCCGATGCTTTGAGCCCAACCGAAGTTGCACAAAAACGAGCTCGTTGGCTCGATCCGAATACCTGGCTCGGTCCCTCACCCATCGATCCGGAGCACGCCACCCCATCCGCTAGCTTGCGCTCCAAAGCCGACGATGGCGCGCTCGAGTCCGAGCACACCACGCATTTCTCGGTGATCGACGCCGAAGGCATGGTCGTCTCCTGCACCACAACGCTCTCCGGCTCTTACGGTGCAAAGCTCGTCTTGCCCGGTACCGGTGTAGTGCTCAACAACTCCGTGGCCTCGTTCGCGGCCAGCGGCGACAATCAGCCGGTCGGCGGTCGACGCACCGTGAGCTCGATGGCCCCCACCCTGGTGCTCGAAGGCGACGAACCAGTGCTTGCGCTCGGCACCCCGGGTGGCGACACGATCCCGAGCACGATCGTGCAGGTGCTCCGGCACATCATCGACCACCGCGAATCGCTCAGCCAAGCTGTGGACGCACCGCGCATTCACCACGGTTTTTTGCCCGATTTGCTGCGCTACGAGCGCCGCAACCCGCCGCCCGCGGACGTATTGCGCGCGCTCACGCGCCGCGGGCACAAGCTCAAGCCGGCCGGAGCCTCGATCGGCGATGCGAATGAACTCATGATCCAGGGCAAGCTCGCCTGGGCTTACGCTGATCCGCGCGAATTCGGGCTGGCGCTCGCCGCCAAGCCGGCGCCGCCCCGCTCGCCGTAAAAGCAAGAAAGCCTCGATGCGGGCAATGCGAGAAGGCCAAGCGCTTTTCGCGATCAGGATTGCCCGCTCGTCCCATCTCCCCTGACGTGTCGATCCGCCGTCAGTTCGCAATCCATCGAGAAAGGGAATTGACCTTGCCGATCTTGCTCGCGGCCCTTCGGCACCAACGCTTGGCTTTCTTCGCCAAGTAACTCACTCAGGATTTTCTCGGACAGGTTCATGCAAATCAAGAATACGCGCTGGCTGACGCTTTGTTTAATCGGCCTGGGCACGCTCGCGTGCGACGTCAACTCTTCCTCCAGCGACGCTTCCACTGGCGGCACACTGTCGAGCAACGGCGGGGCGCAAAGCGCAGGGACCGCGGGCTTCGCTCCAGGTGGCGCAGGCGGCGCTCCAGGTGGCGCGGGCGGCGGCGCTCCATCCGCGGGGGCGGCAGGAACGGGATTGAGCAGCGCGGGCAGCGCCGGAATCCGTGGCATTAGCCCACTCGATGCGGTGAAGGAGATGAGGCTCGGATGGAACTTGGGCAACACGCTCGACGCCACTCCGGGCGGTGAAACCGGCTGGGGCAACCCGCTGACCACGAAACAGATGATCGACACCCTGAAGGCCGCTGGGTTCAACACCATCCGGCTCCCCGTGACGTGGAAAGATCATCTCGGACCGGCTCCCGATTACACCATCGATGCCGCGTGGCTGGCCCGCGTGCAGGAGGTCGCCAACTACGTCCTGTCCAACGGCATGTACGCGATCGTGAATTCTCATCACGACGAATGGGTCTCGCTGATGCCGGACGCCGATCCGGCGCTGGTCACCGACAAGCTAGCGAAGCTCTGGACGCAGATCGCGATGGCGTTCCGCAATTGTGACGATCACCTCGTGCTCGAGACGCTCAATGAGCCCCGCACCACCGACGCGACCGAGTGGACGGGCGGCACTACCGCTGCACGCGCAATCCTCAACGGCTACAACGCGGCCGCCGTGAAAGCCATTCGAGACACGGGCGGCAACAATGCCCTCCGGTTCGTGATGATCCCGACCCACGGGGCAAACTCCGCCACCCAATGCATCAACGACCTCGTCATCCCCAACGACGACCCGCGCATCATCGTCTCGCTCCACACCTATTATCCTTGGGCATTCTCGGGTGACTCCGCCGGTACGGCGCAATTTGGCAGCACCAGCGAGCTTACGGCAATGAGCGCCGAACTCGACCGGATCGCGAACCTGACCGTCAAGAAAGGTCGCGCGGTCATCATCGGCGAATGGGGCACACTAGACAAAGCCAACACCGCTGCCCGCGTGACCCATGCGCAGGCGTTCGCCACCGCGATGCGTCAGCACGGGTTCGTCCCGATTTGGTGGGACAACAACCTGATTGGCGCCGACGCCGGCTTCGGCCTACTGAATCGAAGCACGCTCAGCTGGTACTATCCGGAGATCAAGGACGCGCTCGTCGCGGGCGTGGCGGCCGTTCCTTGAATCACTTCATTGCAGGTAACGCACGACCGTGAATGCTTCGAGGGTGCTCCCCGCGCCCAGTACGCCGCCGTCGGGCAACACCATCGCGCGCGCGAATTGCGAACTCGACATTGCATCCAAAATCGCGATGCCGGTCGCCGCGAACGTCGTATCGAGCACCCCCTTCGCATCGAAGCGCGCGAGAGCGCCTGCATTCATGCCGTTTGCGGAGACCAACCCCGCGGCATACACGTTTCCCGCGCAGTCGAGGGCGACCGAGCTCGGGTGAAGCGCGGTCGGCGTGGCCAATGAGCTCACCAAGCCCTGCTCATCGAAGGTGACGAGCTTGGTGGCGTTCTTCGCCCAGCGCAACCCCGCTCGAGTCCTTGGTGATCGCGATGCTCGACGAACTGAGCGTGGGCACGTCGACGAAACCGCCCTTGCCGAAGCGCGCGACGGGCACCCCCTGTGCGTCGACCTTGACCCAGAACGGATGACTTTGCGCGACGTCGGTGGTTTGCAGCAAACCCAGCACCAAGAGCGCGCCGTCATCTTGCTCCGTGAGATCGTATGCAATGTAGCGCCCCTCACCGGGCTTGAGTTGCAGCACTCCGGCCTGACCAACGCTACTGAGCGGCACGCCATCTTCGTCCATGAATGCAAGCACGGCTGCGTTGGCCAAGCCGTTCGCGTCATTGGCGCCGACCGCCACGAGCGTGCCGTCTTTTCTCACCAGCACCTTGGTCAGGCGATCGTTCGGCGAGCCGAAATCGAAGGTCGTGCGGCCGGCGTTGCCGAAGCTTGGGTCCAAGTGCCCCTCGGCGGTGAAACGCTCGACCCAGGCATCCGCGATGCTCGAACCCGCAACCAGTAGCTTACCTGTCGGATCAATCGAGAGACCATAGCCCTGATCGACGGCACCACTGCCGATCACGAAACCGGCGTCGCCGAAGCTGGTGTCGAGAGCGCCGCTACTCTCTAAATGGAACAGCACTAACTGCACGGAGTTGTTACCCAGCCCGAACAGCGTCCCATCACCGGCGCGCGCGAAATCCATTAGAATTCGGCTATTGTTGGGCGAGGGTTCGTTGATCTTGGCAACACCCGCGTCGCCAAACGTGATGTCGAGCGCTCCCGGCGTGCCGCTTCGCGAGAGGCAATCATCGTCAGCGCCGTTACCCGCGCTTTCGCCCTCAGCCATCGCTCCGCCCGACCCCGAAGCACCGCCCGCTGAACTCGACACGCCCGCGGTCCCCGCCGCAGGCGAGGCGCCCGCCGGGCCATCACTCGAAGCGCTGCCGCAGGCGGTGCAACCGAGGATCGCCAGCCAGACGAATATCGAATCGTTGCGCATCGGATCTGGCAAGCACAGCCGCCGGCGACCTCGTTGTCAAGCTCACATCACGGTCAGTGATTTGGCCAGATTTCTCGGTTTGTCGATGTTGAAGCCGTTGGCCAAGGCCACGTAATAGGCATACAGCTGAAGCGGGACCGCGTTCAGGATCGGTGACACCGCGGGGTGGTGCGGCGGCATCGGGATCACGTGATCGACGAGGCCGCGCGTCTCCTCGTCATTCGCGGCGGCTACGGCGATCACGAACGCGCCGCGCGCTTTGAGCTCGCGCACGTTGCCCAGCATGCGCTCGCGAGTCTCGTCCGGCGGGATCAGCGCCCACACTGGGCTACCCGGCTCGATCAGCGCCAGCGGCCCATGCTTCATCGCTGCGCCCGATAGGCCTTCTGCGGGCAGGTAGGCGATCTCTTTCAGCTTGAGCGCGCCTTCGGAGGCGACCGCCACGTTCGGGCCTCGACCGACGAACATCGTGAAGCGCGATTGATAAAAGCGCTGGGCCAGCATTTTGCAGGCCTCGGCTTGCTCCAACATCAAGCCAACCTGCGCCGACACCGACTCCAGCGCGTTGACCCACAGCCGGCCATCGGCCGCGGATAGATCGCGCATACGCGCAAAGCGCAGCGCCAAGAGCTCGGTCGCGAGCACCTGCGCCGTGAACGCCTTGGTCGAACAGACGCTGATTTCCGGCCCGGCATGCACGTAAATGCCAAAGTCAGTCTCGCGCGAGAGCGAGCTGCCGACCACGTTGGTGATGCCGGCGCACAGCCCACCGCGCATACGGATCTCGCGCAAAGCCGAGAGCGTATCGGCCGTTTCACCGCTCTGCGAGATGGCCACGTACAGCGTGCTGCGGTCGACAATCGGATTTTTGACCGATAGCTCGGCGGCGTCTTCGGCGACGGCCGGCATGCGCGCGTAACGGTTCAGCAAGTACGCCCCGACTTGCGCGCTGTACAGGCTGGTGCCGCAGGCCAAGAACACGACGTTGCGAATATCGAACAAGCGCGATTCGTGCGTCTGCAACCCGCCGAGTCGCGACGAGCCGAGCACGGCATCGAGCCGCCCGCGCATCGAACGATCGAGCGCGGCGGGCTGTTCGCAGATCTCCTTCATCATGAAGTGCTCGTATTTGCCGATGTCGGCGTCATCGGCGCGGTGCAAAATCTTTTCGACGCGTTTTTCGCGATCGCGTTGCTCGAGATCCACGGTCTTGATCGAGGTCGCGGTGAGCTCCGCCACTTCACCTTCGTCGAGCACGATCATGCGCTCGGTGTAGGCCACGAGCGCGAGCGCGTCGGACGCGACCCAGGTCGCGCCCTCCCCCAACCCCACGACCACGGGGCTTCCCATGCGCGCCGCCACCAAGCGCTCTGGGTCCTGCTGATCCAGCGCCACCAAGCCCGCGGTTCCTTCGACGCGCTTCATGGCGGCGACCACGGCGTCGCGCAAGCTCAGGCCCGCCGTGACCCCCTCCCCGACCAGCTCGGCCAGGACCTCGGTGTCGGTCTCGGAGCGGAAGGTGACGCCCTTGGCCACGAACTCCGCTCGAAGCGCCTCCACGTTGTCGATGATGCCGTTGTGCACGACGGCGATGCGCTGCTTCGAATCAGCGTGCGGATGGCAATTGGCTTCCGTCACACCGCCGTGAGTCGCCCAACGGGTGTGACCGATCCCGATATTTCCGGGTAACCCTTGAGGGTACGCTTCGGCCAACGCGCTCAAATGGCCGACGCGACGCGCGATGCGCAGCCGCTTGTCCGACACGGTCGCGATGCCCGTCGAATCGTAGCCGCGATATTCGAGCCGACGCAGGCCGCTCATCACGATCTCCCAAGCCGGTTCGCGCCCGACGTAACCCATGATTCCGCACATTTGATTTATTCCTCAACGCTTCGCGTTCAGCGCTCGGTGCTCAGCCATAGATGCGACGCCGGATTTGGCGCGCGCTGAGCACGGGAGCTCGAAAACGCAAGACCGAAAGCTCACTGGCGATGCGCTCGAAGATGACCGGGTTCTGTTCGCCTTGTCCCTGTAGCTGAGCGTGACGAGCACTGATGAACTCATCCACATCTAGCCGCAGCACATCGAACACCTCATCCACAGCGCGTGACGCCTGCTGCTCGGAAAGACCGAGTAGCGCTCGTAGGCGGCGTTCAGCGTCATCGACCCCGATGCTCACCCGGCCACTCTGTCATGGCCGGATGACGGTCGTCAAACTCCTTGCCCGAAATCGGGCAAACCAGCATTTATTCCAGGTCATACTCTCAAGCGCGCCGGTTGCACGGGGACCGGAAAGGGCCCAAATGAACTTGATTTTCATTTTCATTTAAGATCAAACGAGCTACCTTCCCTGACGGACGCGCAGTGCGTTCGCCAGGAGAGCTAGCACCATGAAAAAGAGCCATTTCGTGCGCGTGGGCGAGACTACTGCGGTGGCTGCGCTGCGACCCAACGCCTGATCACTTCTCGCAGCATGGGCAGGGTGATGCCGCCGTTGGCGAGCACACGATCGTGGAAGGCCTGGAGCTCGAACTTCGGTCCGAACGCAACCTCCGCCTGTTGGCGGATGCGTGTGATTTCGAGCTCACCGAAACCGTAGCTCAGCATTAGGCCCGGGAAGACCGCGATGCGATCGACATAAGCCGCGGCATCGTCGGCAGAGAAGCCCGCTTGCTTGGCCATCACCCAGTCGATCGCTCGTTGGCGAGTCCAGCCCAGCGCGTGGATCCCGGGATCGACGACGAGCCCGGTGGGCAACAAGGCGAATGCGCCGAACCGCTCCAGATCCGACCGATACAAACCCATCTCGTCGCCAAGGTCTCGCTGTAGCGGCCCCAACCCTCGATGAACGCACCGAGGCAGGTAGAGTCCGCCCGTTCTTGCTCGGTGAACGACTCTTGCGCCAGGCCCATCTGCAAATGGTGACCCGGAATGCCTTCGTGGAAAGTGATGTGCTCGAGTTCACTCCGCCGCAGCGCGGCGAAGTTCGTGACGTCGATCCGATACCAAGCCGGGTGACTGCCGTCTTTGGCCGCTGGTTCGTAGCGAGCTCCCGGATGAGTCTTTGCTTCCGCGTCATTGAAGGGCAGAAGCACGAGTTCCGTGTGCGGCGAGCGTGAAAACCAGCGTGGGGCGGCCGTTCGCGCGCGGCCGAGCGCTTCTGTGATGAAAGCCAACGCCTCATCCCCACTCGCGAAGCGATTGCGCGGGTCGGAGTCCAGCGCGAGCTTGGCCGCGCGCAGATCGTTCACGCCGTACAGCGCATTGGCGAGGCGCAGTGCTCTCGTCTCGCGCTCGGCGACCCGCTCCAGCCCCAGGCGGTAAAGGGCGGCCGGCTCGAGATCGGTCGTGGTGTACGTCTTGATTTGCGCGCGGTAGCAAGCAAGTCCATCGGGGAGATCGGCGATGCTGAGCGTCGTGCGCGACGCCGGTGCGTACTCGGAGCGCAGAAAGTCTCGATAGCGCTTCACGGCCGGCAGCAGTTCAGCCGTCACGAGCGCGTACCAGTTCGCCTGAAACGCTGAGTCGACGTCTCGCTTGGCCAAGCTCGAAAGCGGCGAATCGGCCTTTGCGAGTGCGAGTAGCGCATCGAGTTGTTGTACTGCCAGCTCGACATTCCGCCGTGGCGCGCTGTAACCGCGCTGCAGCCCTTGGCGTAGATTCGCGACTTCTGTGTCGACGAAACGAGGCAGCTGTCTCCAGCGTGCGAGCGCTTCCGTCCGGGCGAGCGAGGTCCCGAGCGGTTGGCTATCCAGCATGCCGAGCAGGCGGCTCTGCCAACCAAACTGATGCGCTGGCCAAAGCTCCGCGTGGCAAACCCGCGTAGCGATCGAGCTTTCGAGTGTGCTGCGCAAGTAGCCGAGGAGGGCCCACTCCGGCGTGCCCCACAGCTTTACCGCGTCGAAACCAGCGAGCGCTGCCAACCACGCATCCTCGCGCGCGTGCCACGCTTCGAGCGCGGCACTCGAGTTGTCGGGCAGCGCGTCGTGGCCAGCGAGCGAGCGACCGTCGTACTCGCCCTGGTCGGGAAACATGCGCAGATATGCCGCGACATATTCCGTGGCCAGCCCGTGCAGGCGGCGCGCGGGCTCATCGCGGCTCGCCACGGGTGCGTGAGCGTGAGCGCCCCCGCTGCCGACTGCGCAGCCCGACGCGAACCACAAGCACACGCCTAGCCGCAGCCCCTGCTTCGCCATCCCGCAGTCGAAAATACGCGAGGACCGCGCCGCGTCAAGAACGCGCGATAGCCGGTGCAGCTAGCCCGACCCCTGGCAGAGCGTTCCTCAGCTCGTGTACCAACCGAAGCTGGCGTATGCGTGGGTGCCCGCGGTCACCGAGAAGTAGTTCCAGCCGCCGATTGCGGGCGCGAACGTTGTCTTCACGTTACACGTGGCGAGCGTGCCGTTTACGCTGATGGTGCGGCCGTCGAAGTTCGAACAAACGAGGCTGTTGAACGTGGACTGGGTGCGGAAACAGACCGCGCCAGTGGTATTGAAGTTGCCGCTGTTTCCGGTAGCGCTCGTCGGGAGATCGACCGGATTGCTGCACGCGCCGGTGCTCGTACCGCCCGCGGTGCCACCAGAGCCGGCCGTGCTACCGCCCGCACCGGCCGCACTACCGCCCGCGCCCGCACTCGAGCCGCCAGCACCGGCGGCACTGCCACCCGCACCCGCAGTCGAGCCGCCAGCGCCAGCTGCACTGCCACCCGCACCCGCAGTCGAACCGCCCGCACCTGCGGCGCTGCCACCTGCACCTGCAGTCGAACCGCCCGCACCCGCGGCGCTGCCGCCCGCGCCAGCGCTCGAACCACCAGCACCGGCCGCGCTGCCGCCCGCGCCAGCGCTCGAACCACCAGCACCGGCCGCGCTGCCGCCCGCGCCCGCAATCGAACCGCCAGCGCCGGCTGCGCTGCCCGCTGCACCCGCGCTAGAGCCGCCCGTCCCGCCTTGCGCGGCACCGCCACTGCCACTCGCGCCGGCACTGCCGCTCGCGCCGGCACTGCCGCTCGCGCCGGCACTGCCGCTCGATCCAGCGCTGCCGCTCGATCCAGCACTGCCACTCGTACCGGCGCTGCCGCTCGATCCGGAGCTGCCGCTCGATCCAGCACTGCCGATGCTACCGCCCGCACCGCCCACGACCGCGCCTCCGCCACTGCCGCTCGAGCCTGCCCTTCCGCTGGCGCCGCCAGCGGAAGCGCCGGCGCCACCCGAAGGCTCATCATCGCCCGTAGCGGAACACGCGAGGGGCATAGCGAGCACGGCAATCAACCACACGGAATTGGAGGAGAAGCGCATGCAGTCATACGCTAGCACGCCTTCGACGACTGGAACCAGTTCCCTAAGTGGCGATTATTTTATGCTGTGCGCGGTTTAACGCGCACGCTGTCGCCTGCTTCCGCGTACTTGGCGCGCGCCATGCCAGCTGTGTGTGGGTGTATGGCGCGTCAATCACTGCGGCCATTTTGGCAGACCAGGGTCAACCCAGACCGCGCAAAGTGCCCGGCGGTACGGTGTCGCTGACCGCATACTCGGGCGGCCCTGGACGCACGCTGACGCGGCGCGGAGCGGGAGAGCAACTTTCGGCGACCGGGAGAGCACATCGGAACACGCGCCGCGGCGCGCAGCCCTGCTCCCAATTCTTGCGCGGAAACACCACGCGATTCGAGGCAGGTGCCGGGTGCTCCGAAGCGGAGATCGGCGGCACTCCGGCAGGTTGCTCAGCAACGACCGGTTCCTGCCTCGCTTCGACCACGGGCTCTGGCTTCGCTTCGACCACGGGCTCAGCGTGCGCTTCAACCACGGGCTCTGGCTTCGCTTCGACCACGGGTTCAGCTTGCGCTTCGACCACGGGTTCAGCTTGCGCTTCGACCACGGGTTCAGCTTGCGCTTCGACCACGGGCTCTGGCTTCGCTTCGACCACGGGCTCTGGCTTCGCTTCGACCACGGGCTCGGCTTTCGCTTCGACCACGGGCCCCGATCGCTCTGGGATCGGCGCAATGGTGGCGGCGCGCAGCTCGGCGCTCGGCCCCATGTAGTCATTTTGCGGGAACTCGCGGGCCAGGCGCGCGGAGACCGACGCCACGACATTCTCGAGTTCGCTCTCGTTCCCCATGCTCGGGAACTCCGACAAACCTTCACTCGATTCACCGAGCAATGAGGCGATGTGCGCAGCGACCGAGTCTTTCGCCTTGGCGGGCTGGGGCGGGATTGAAACCACAGCAGCGGCGGGCGGCGGAGCGCTGGGGGGATTGAGGCTCGCGGCAGCGCCTCGCAGTGGACCCGCCGCTTCTGGCGGCACACTGGGCACCCGCGGAATCACTTCGCTCGAGCGTTCCAACGCACGGGCAGCGGCGTCGAGATCTTTGTTGCTCGGCGGCGCCGCCTGATCGCTGCGCTCGGCCGCTGGCGAGCTTGCGCTCACGACGGGTTCGGTGGATGGCACGACCTCGGCAGCCAACATGCTGCTCTGGGTGGGCATATGCACTTGCTGCAGCAGGGCAGCCGACGCCTTGGCTTCGGCCACGATCGACCCGACCGAAGGTTGAGTCGGCTCGGACGGAGGCTCTTTATGCGGCGACACGATGGAGATCCCGCTCTGGCTGGGCGGCAGAATGCTCGGCCCCATCATACCGTCGGTCTTCAGATTCGCGTCTAGCGAGGAGATGAATACCGGGTTCGGACGCGGCAACTTGATCGGTAGGGGCACTCGCCCCTTGGGGCGCGTCTTCAAGAAGCGCTTCCTCAGCCACAAGCGGTGTGCGACGGGCAAGAGCACGCCCCAGAGCAGCACCATCGTCAGCGGCGCGACGATCAGCTTCCAGATCGCAAACGTCTGCGAGACCATCACGCCCGTGACCGACGCGCCGACCGAGAAGCCTGCGAGCGCCAAACCGGTCACCTTCAGGTAGCCCGGAACCGCGTTCTTGCTCCGGAACTTGGCGTGTTCGCCCATACACAGCACGCACCAGTGGTCCGGTCCGAGCTGATGTTCCGGGCAAACCTGCCCCTCACAGGCCGGGCAGATATTGCCGTAGCTTGGCTTGCTACAGGCAACGCACGGGAAATGCGTGGGAACTTCGTGGACGTCGCTATTCGACCGCGATGAACCCGGGCTGCGCGACGAGTTCGGCGCAAAGTCCATGCTATTCGGAGGCTGCGAATTCGCGGGCGGCATCGAGCGCGGCGCGCCCGAACGGCGGGGGCGGAGCGAGCGCGGAACTTCGAGCCGCCGCGGCGCCACCACTTCCATGTCTGGTTGGCCGTGCGAGCGCGCGCGGCTGCGATCCGCCAATGCGCGCAGATCGGCCCACATGGCCGCGACTTGCGGCTCGGAGATCTCGAGGTACTGCGCGGCCTCGCTCTCGGTAATGATGGCGATGCCCTCTTGGTCGCTATCCAGCACCAGCGCGTAAGACATCATGTCCGCCAAGCGCAGCGTGTGCACCATCGAAGACAGCAACGTGTCTTGCATCGCGCGCGCAGGCGCATGGTGATAGAGCACGACTTTTGGCACCGGATCGGGGATGTTCCAGGCCTTGAGCACGTGTGCGCCGAGCAAGGCGTGATCGAAGCCGAAGACCCGGCGTTCGTGGGTGTGAAGTTGATCTGGCGCGCCCCCATACTTGCGTACGAGCTCGGCGTACTTCTCGCCCTCGGTGTCGAGCAGCATCAGCTTGCCGATGTCGTGCAAGAAGCCGCAGGTGAACAGCTCGTCGTGGGGAAGCCCCAGGTGCACCGCCAAATAACGACACAACGAACCAACGACCGTTGCGTGCTCCAATAGCTCCACCGCAGTCTCGTTGTTCGTCTCGAACAAGTCCAAAATGGCCGCGGTCGTCGCGACCTGATGCAGGCGCCGCGTGCCGACCAGGACGGCCGCGTGGCGCACGGAGGTGACTCGCACTTTCAGGCCGTAGCCGGCCGAGTTCACCAGTCGTAACAGACGCACGGATAGGCCCGGGTCCGTTTCCAGCACGGACACGACCTGCTCCAGGCGCGCTTTCGGGTTGCGCGTCAATTCCTCGAGACGGCGTGCAGCGATCGGGAACGGCTTGGCACCGACGATCTTGGCGCCGAGCGCGGCCACGCTCTGTTCGACGCGTGCCTCCGCCTCGCGGTCGTCACCGCCGCCGAACCAAACGTCCTCTTCGTTGCCGAACGAACCGGGTGAGGGTGACGCGACCACGCTCGACCGCCTCAGCCAGCCGCCAGGGCCGGCGTGGGTTCGGAAGTCTCTTCCGCGGCGCGCGCAGCGGGCGGCGCCACGAAGACCTCTCGGGTGGAGAAGCGCGAGCCTTCCAGGATTACCTGAGCGCCCGTGCGCGTCTCGGAGTTGACGACAATCGGGGCCAGAAGATTGACAGTGGCGGGTTGACCAATTGGCGCGCACAACACGACGAGCACCGCGAAGTCATCCTCCTTGCCCTGCACCCCGGCCGCGTTCGCCGCGGGGCTGACCGGGATATCCGGATAGCTATCGAGGAAGTAATGGGCGGAAACCACCGGGAACGCCAGCTCGGGCTTGGTCACCGATTGCAACCAGGCCAAGTACGTCGAGCCGTGGTGCGGAATCAGCGCGAAGCCTTGCTCGCGCGGAAAACCGATGATCCCCTCGGGAAAGCTCAGTACGGCGTCGTCCTCTAGCTCTACGACGCCGAAGCGTTGACTATTGATCTGCATGGCAACGAAACTCCGGGCTGAAGCCGCCGAAACTGGCGTCTACGAGTCTTCATGACTCTTTCGTGAACTAAGCTCTGCAAGTCGGATGCCAGCACTCGAACCGCTGAATTCACTTCGATCGATCGCCTGCGAGACGGTGCTCCGGATGGAGCGAACGGCCGTCCTTGGCTGTCCTTTAGCTCCGGAGGGCGGGCAAAGAAGCAGACTGCTTGTTGCAAAACAGCTCACGGGGTTGGCAATCGAGGTGCGCGTCAGCGTCGCGCGTCCGAGTCGAGCACGGGCATCCGACGCGGACGACTCTCGAGCCTGGCCCGAATCAGATGCACGGCTTCCGCGTGCAGCTGGCACACGCGAGATTCAGTCACCCCCAACACTTCCCCGATTTCACGCAGGCTGCATTCCTCTTGGTAGTGCAGGGCCAGGACCAAACGCAGGCGCTCGGGCAGGGTATCGATCGCAGTGGCGATGCCATCGACGATCTCGGCCTGCGAAGTGATCGCCTCCGGCGAAGGATCGAACGACGCTGGTTCGGCGACGGCCGAGATCTCGAGCCGCGCAAAGCCGGCCTCCGAAATCTCCATCAGCAAACTCTGATACGCCGGTAGCGACAACCCGAGTTCGCCAGCGAGTTCGTCTTCGTTGGGCACGCGGCCCAGCCGATTGGTGAGCTCGGAGGCGGCTTCGGTGATGCGCCGCGAAGCGCCGCGCAACTTGCGCGAAAGCGGGTCCAAAACCCGCAAATAATCGAGAATCGCGCCACGCACGCGGTACGACGCATAAGCCTCGAAATGCTCGTCCTGCATGTCTTCGGTGCGGCGTTGCAGTGCCTCCGCCATGCCCACCCACCCGGCAGACAGAATGTCGTCGAACGTGAGCGAGGCCGGCAACGTACGAATCGTACGCATGGCAATGCGGCGCACGAGCGGCATGAAGCGCTCGTAAACCGCCTTGTCGTCCACACGCTCGCGCATCGGACTTTTGCCTACCGGAGCCTGGGACACCACCGCCTCATACGAAGAGTTCACGCCTCACTCGGAAACACAGCGTCGAGCACACCGTCGACGGAGGCGTCCAAGATGTCCTCTGGTACGCGCGGTCCGTTGCACAGATAAGCGAAGGGGAGCTGGTTAGGTAACGCAGCATGTAGGATTCCTCCTACTTGGTAGGTTTCATCGAGCTTGGTGACGACAATTTCCGTCGGCAACGGATCGTCGTACATCTCCAAGACGCGAGTTACGTCGTTCGCGCGCAACCAAGCGGGGAGCGTGAGCAAGACATTCAGCTTGCGATCGTCGATTTCGCGCAGGCAGCCCGCGAGCGGCCAAGCCGTGCCGTGCACCGAGCGGCCCGCGGTGTCCACCAACACCAAGTCCGTCGGCATGTCGGCCATTGCTCGCAGGAAGGTCGTGCGATCGCTGGCAATTTGAAAGGGAATGCCCATCAGGTTGGCGTAGCGCTGCCATTGTTCGACTGCGCCGACGCGGAACGTATCGAGGCTGATGACGCCCACGCTGCGGCCGTGATCCAGGCGAGCGCGCGCGGCAAGCTTGGCCAATGTCGTGGTCTTACCGACGCCCGTCGGCCCCACGCAAGCGATTACGCGAGGCGCCGGATCGGTGAGCAAAGAAGGAGTAACGGTCAGCCGCTCCTTGATGCGACCGCTCAACCAGGCGCGCAATGCTTCTCGGCCGCGACGCGCGACCTTGGTCGCCCCCGTCGCGAGCTCGCGCGCCAAGGGGCCTTCGATGCCCGCCGCGTGCAGCTCGGTCAGCGCGCGCTCCTTCGGGGGACGGCTCTCGTTCAACTCGTTCAACATTTGGCGGAGCATGCCGAGCTCGCGCTCGATCTCGCTGGGATCGCGGGCCACGCTGGGCGCAGATTTCTGCGCGCTGCGACCGAACGCCGCTGGTTTGCGCGCTTCGCGCCGCCGCATGGGCGCCGCCTCGGCAGCCTCGGCGGCTTCGCGGTTCGCGTACGGCCACTTGAGGCCCGCTGGCGCCGCCGCCGTGACCTCCACGTAAGAGTGGCCGAGGCCGCCGCCACGACCGTTGCTGATCTGGCGGGTGCCTTCGATCAGCGCGTTCGGTCCGAGCGTCGCCTTGACGGCCGAGAGAGCTTCTTTCAGGTCTGCGCCACGAAAATTCTGATACTGCACCAGTGCCTACTTTCCAGAGGAAATCACGCCGCTGCCTTGTTCAGCGTGATTGTTTCGAACGGTCGAATGCTCACGTCGGGCTCTAGCTCGCGGAAAGAAAGCACCGCGAGGGAGGGGCAACGACGTTCGGCGAAAGCCCGGAGATAGCGCCGCACGTCGGGGCTCGTGACCACACACGGTGGACGGCCCGCCAAAGTCATTCTCTTCACTGAAGCTTCCAGTGCCACGCCCAGTAGGCGCGCCTGCTCGGGATCCAATGCGCCGCCAGTGCCCTGCGCAATTTCACGCAGCGAACGGCGGAACATGTCTTCGACCGGTGCATCGAGCACCAGAGCCGACAAGGTTCCGTCAGAGCCCATGAAAGAGGCAGTAATCTGACGCGACAAGCGTTGGCGGCTCAACTCCGTGAGCTGCTCCGGGTCGCGCGTTTGCGGCGCAAGTTCGGTCAATGCCTCGAGAATCGAGCGCAGATCACGAACCGACACACCTTCTCGAAGTAGATTGCGAAGCACGCGCAGCACCTCTCCAAAGGAGAGCAAGTTCGGGACCAGATCTTCGACCAGCTTCGGAGTGGTGCGCGAGAACACCTCGAACAGGTGTTGCAGCTCGCCACGGCCCAAAATATTGTGCGCATTCGCGCGCACGGTCTCCGACAAATGCGTGGCGATGATTGTCGTGTGATCGACCACGGTGTAGCCGAGCGCTTCGGCATATTCGCGGTCGCGCGCCGAAATCCAACGCGCGGGCGTGCCGAAAGCGGGATCTTTGGTGGCCTCGCCGTCGATGCTCGGAGCGTTGCCCGCGGCGTCCATCGCCAGCAAACGCCCGGCGCGCGTGGTGCCGCGCACGATCTCCGTGCCGAGCAGCAGTAAGCGATAGGCGCCTGCGGGAAGTTGAAGGTTATCGCGCACGTGCACCGGCGGAATCACGATCCCGAGATCGAGCGCCATCTGCTTACGCAAGGCAGCAATGCGGTCGACCAAGCTGCCGCCCATCTGCGGATCCACGGCGTGCACCAATTCGTAGCCGACCTCCAAGGCCAAGATATCCACAGGCAAAGCCGCGTCGATTTCCTCGCTGGAGCCGGGCTTGATGGCGGGCTCACTCGGCACGTTGGCTTCGATGGCCGCCGCCGAGGCGTCTTTCTTCAAGCCGGCCTGCGCGCTGAGCGCCAACATGCCCGCTAGAGCTAGAAAGGGGAAGGCGGGCATGCCTGGAATCAGGGCGAACAGCGTCAACACGCCGGCAGTGGCCGCGACAGCTCGCCGACTGCCGAGCAACTGGCTCTTCAACGCGCGACCGAGCTGGTCGCCAGTCGCCGAACGGGTCACGACCACACCCGCGGCGGTCGAAATCATCAGTGACGGCATCTGGGAAACCAGCGCATCACCGACAGAGAGGATGGAGAAGGTCTCGCCAGCGGCGGCCAGCGTCATGCCTTTGGACAGGCCGATCATCAGGCCACCAATCAGATTGATGGCCGTAATCAGCAGACCGGCGATGGCGTCGCCCTTGACGAACTTGCTCGCGCCGTCCATCGCGCCGAAGAAGTCTGCCTCGCGTTCCAGGTCTTTTCTGCGGCCGCGCGCAACATCCGAGGTGATCATGCCGGCATTCAAGTCGGCATCGATCGCCATCTGCTTGCCGGGCATACCGTCCAAGGCGAAGCGCGCCGCAACTTCTGCGACGCGCCCAGCACCCTTGGTGATCACAGTGAAGTTGATCACGACCAAGATCAAAAACACCACCAAGCCGACGACCACGTTGCCGCCGACCACGAACTTGCCGAAGGTCTCGACCACGCGCCCCGCCGCGCCGCCACCCTCCGCGCCCTTCAGCAAGATCAACCGCGTCGTCGCAACGTTCAAGCTCAACCGCAGCAGGGTCGCGACCAAGATCACGGCCGGAAACGCGCTGAATTGCAGCGGGCTCTCCATGAACAGCCCGATCAAGAACACGCCGATCGAAATCGCCAAGCTCATCGCCAAGAGCCCGTCGATCAGGAAGCCCGGCAGGGGCAACACCATCATCAGCACGATGCCGATGATCGCCGTCGGGATCGCGAGCTCGGCGAGGAAGCTCTGCTGCGGTCCCGTGCTCGTGCCGGTTGTCGGTGCTGACGCCACGGGCCCGAGGTTTGCGAGAAGCATGCCAGCAAAAAGCGCCCTTTTCGTCGCGAAAACCGGCCGTTTTTATGGCGACAGTCAGTCCTCCCCCAGCCCCGCGCTGACGCTTTGACACCTGAACACCCGCGTCCAGTCAACGGGCTGACGCGTCAGCCCGTTGACGAGGGCGGTCGAGCCGATTGAGACGCCCAGCCGGCCAGTTGCACGTTCATACTAGCTGCACGGCCGTGCTCACGTCGTCCGTCGATACTCGAGGTCATCCGGTCGACGCGTGAGAACGCTTGAACGAAGATGCGTGGGCTCGAAGAGCACTGTCGGTTTTCGTCGTGGCATTGGCTCGAGTTGCCTTCGTTCGCGCCACCAATCTGAATCAAATTGTTCGGAGGACTGAGTTGCAATCGTGCTATCGATGCTCCCGAATTGGTGGAGGGCGGCGACGGCGGTGGCGGTCGACGTCGAATTTAACAGCAGAGGGAATGGTGGAAACATGAAGAAGAAGCTCGTTTTCAGTGCACTATTGGCTTTCACTGCGTCAGTCGTCGTTGCCGGCATCGCGTCGGCGCGCTCGGTGGCTGCAGTCGACGGGAACCCCGTCGTAGGCGCTCAGTCGAACTGCTTCAACATCGACAACTCGAGTGGAGCGGTGATCAATACCTGTGCGTCGGCCGAATACATCGTCCCAGCCGATGTCGACACGGTAGGTGCCAAGTCGATCCAGTTCACGTCCCGTGCCACCGCCGCTGGCGCACTGTGCCGCGCAGTGAAGAACAATCGACAGGGCACGGCCTTCGCCGTCAGCGCGGTGCTACCCGTGCCAGTAGCTGCCGTTCCGGTGATTCAGGCGACCGGCGCGCTGCCGGTTGCGACGCCGAGCGATGTGTTGATGCTCGACTGCTCACTGAATGCGGGCGCGCGGCTGCACTCGCTTTTCTGGACGCCATAAAGTGTAGCGGGTCGAGTCGCCAGCTCTGCCAGGCTCCGCCTGGCGGGCTGGCGATTCGAGCCATTCGTCGCTGGAATGTCGAGCGAGGGGTCGAGCAGCCATGAATCGAGGAATCATCGGGGGTACTATCGCGCTGGCGGTCTGCGCTTCGAGCGCGCTGTGCTGGTACGCCTCGCAAAAGCCAGGTCCCGCACCCTCGTCGAAGTCTGACGAGGCAGCCATTCGTGAACTTCGGCGTGAGGTCGGCGCCCTGAAGGAAGCGCGCGCCACGGATTTGCTGGTCGCGGCTCAGCTGGCCAATGTCACACGTGCGCAGGTCCCCTCCCCGAGCGGTCCTCCTGATCCGGTTCGCGAACCGATCGAGCCCGCTCAGAGCCCGGCGTTGACTGACGCCGAGCAGGAGCAAGCCGCTGCAAAGGCCGAAGCCGGCATCCTTTCCGGGCTAGAGCGAGCCTTCGCCAGCGAAGGACGAGATGGTCGCTGGAGCGGCCCCACGGCCAACGAACTCTCGCGAGCGGTCCGCGAAGCGTTGCCTGCCGGGTCGAACGTGAGCTCGGTAGACTGCAAGAGCCGCATCTGTCGGCTCGAAACCAGGCACGAGAACGTCGAGGCTTTCCGTGAATTCAACACCGCGGCCTTTGCCCGAACCGGACAGACTCTCTGGAGAGGCGCGGTCTACTCGGCGGTTCGTGAGCAGTCGGGAAGCAGCATCGTTGCGCTGACCTACCTCGCCAAGGAGGGCGAAGTGCTGCCGGACACCGCAGACTGAATAAAGTGGATAGCGACGGACTTCGAGGTGCGCTGCGGGATCGCGATCGCCGGTCCCCTATTTCATGCGCGCTTGGAGCTCGAGCGTACCCCCGGCGAACTTGAACTTTGCGTCCGAAAAGCTGGGCGCGCTGAAGGTATTGCGCGCGTTTCTCGAGGCGCAATACTCCTCCGTCGGGTAACCAACTAGGTTGGTGTCGAGCTCGCCGTTCTTGTTCTCATCGTGAAATGCCGAGATCCCGTACACGCCAGCGGGAACCTGGCTAAAGACGCACAGCGCGACTTTGCCGTGAATCACCGCCAAAGCGGGCTTCAACGGATCTTTGAGCCAGCCTTTTTCCGTAAAAATTCCACAGCGAACCACGCCTCGATCGTTCGACACGTAGGTCTTGAATCGGATCACGTTGATCGCGCTGGAATCTTCGGCGGATGCGCTGCTCGCAGAAAGCAGAAGCGTCGAAAAGAGCAGCGCACGGCCGAGAACGGGCGATCTCATGCCGTGAAGTATACGTTACTCAGTGACCGCGACAAGTTAGACAGCGCCTGAGCAATGGCGTCACGCTGCCCTGCTCGCGGCATTCGAAGGCGCGCCAGCCAACGCTCAGCCTCCGAGCAACAGGGATAAAGCACCCTCGAATCGCTGGTGGCAGTCTACCTCCGCGAACGCGGCCGCCCAACGTTTCGCGCTGTCGCTTTCCGCGCGCGCGTCGAGCAGGCGCACCGCAGCGGCCCTCACTTGCTCCGCGCGTAGTCCGCCGCTACGCAGCTGAATGCCGGCGCCGCCCTCAACGATCGCAGCCATGGCCAGATACTGATCGAGGTTCGAAGGAATACCGAGCACCGGTGCGCCGGCGGCCAGGGCTTGGTAGCCGGTGCTGGAACCGCCGTTGGTGATCACGAAACGTGCCTGGCGACAGAGAACATCACCTGGCAGGTAAGGCGCAGCCTGGAAATTGCTGGGCAAATGATCGATTGTTGTGCGATCCGCCGTGGACAACAAGACCTGCAGCGGCAAGCCGTCGAGCCCCTTCAGCACCGAGGGTAGCGCGCCCAACTCACCCGACGAACCGAGCGTCACATAAACGAGAGGGCGTTCAACCGAGACCGCGACTTCAGGCGCAGCTACCGGCGGCGCCCAGAGCACCCCGCCCAAGTAAACGTGGGTATCCGGCGCATCCAACGTCGGACATAGCTCAGGCAGATCCGGGTAGAGCACGACGTCCCCGAAGCATAGGGTGTGCAGAAGTGACGGGAACACTGGCAGGCCGAAGCGCTTGCGAAGCTCGTTGATTGGGGCGGCAAAATGCGCGAACACGCGCGGCATGGCCTGTGGAAAATAGCGCGCCGCGCGCTCCACCCCCACCAGACGCACGATCGGGTGATCGGGCACGGGAAAACCACTGCGCACGGCGTACGGACTCCAGTAAGCGTTGATCAGCGACGCGCACGGGAGTTTCGCGACCTTGGCGCTCACCGCGAGCGAGAGTCGGAAGTCGCCGATCACCACGTCTGGCTTCACGGTATCGAACAGCTGTAGCTCATGCTCGACATAGCGTTCTAGCGTGTGTGTCTCATACAATCGATCGCCCTTGGCCAGCGCCCGCATCCCCGCTTTGCGTTCGATCGTGTACAGCGGCCAACACTTGAAGTCGGTGCCGGCGAACAAAAGCGGATCGAACTCGCTACTCGCGAAATGCACCTCGTAGCGCTCCGGATCCAAGCCCGCCGCGAGAACGCGCAGACGCATCACCTGGGCCAGGGTGATGTTTTCGACAACGAACAAGACGCGCCGCCGCGAAGCCACGCGAGCACAGTAGCTCAATTCTCCGCCCAGGCTACTGACCGCGAGCCACCCTGAGACTGCCGCAGGTCTGGTCCTTCGATCGGAGCAAATGAGATCTCGCTCAGACGGGTGTGGGGCCGGCGATGACTGACCGCGAGCATCGACTTGCCGGGCTAAACTTCAATGCCTTTCCGCTCGTGGGCGCGCGCCACGCTTCCACGCGGCGCACCGCGATCACTCGAACTAACTCGCAAGAGTCATGCAGCGAACCATACCGCCCCGGAATGCGCGCCGATGACGGAGCGAGGGAACCTACGAGGAGCGGGCGACGAGTACGGCGCCCATTCCGGCGCGCTCGGCGGCGGTGATGCCGAGCAAGCTGTCTTCGAAGACCAGGCAATCAGCCGGCGCGACGCCCATGCGTCGCGCCGCGAGAAGAAACAGATCGGGTGCGGGCTTGCCGTGCTCGACTTCTTCGACGGTAACGACGACGGGGAACAGCTGGGAGACGCCAATCGTGTGTAGCGTGCGAGCGACGGTCGGCCCATCGCCACCCGAAGCAACGCTCACCGGGCAGCCCGCCAGGGCGCGCTCGCGGGCGAAGGCCACAACTTCGTCGATCGGCTTTACCCCTCGGGCGAGCACATCGTATTCGGCGCGCTGCGCAGCCGACACCAGGACCGGGTCGAGGGCGAGCCCGAATTCGGCGTTCAGTTCCGTCACGGTGAGCTCGATGCTCTTGCCTGCCCGGCTCATGAACAGCTCCCAGCTGAAGTCGATGGTTGCGCCGTATTTTCGGAGCGCGCTGATCCACGCCTTTTGATGCAGCGGCATGGAATCGGCGAGCGTGCCGTCACAGTCGAAGATGAAGGCCGAGTATTGGCGCGTCGGAAGGGTGAAGAGCGCCACGGATTCGTTCACTTCTCGGCGTCGGCGCTCTTTCCCGTCGGATAGGCGCTCTTTTCTGGGTCCTGGCCTTTGCCCATCACGTGATAGCCCTTGTCGACGTACACGGTGGCGCCGGTGATGCCGGTCGCGAGCGAACTCGACAAGAACGCAGCCACATTGGCCACTTCGACCGTGGTCAGCTTCTTCTGAATCGGCGCGTTGGCCTCGTAATACGCAACGACATCATCGATGATGCCGGTCACGCTCGCGGCGCGCGAAGCGTAGGGTCCGGCCGAGATCGTGTTGATGCGGAAACCGTGCTCGCGACCGGCTTCGTACGCCAGCACGCGCGTGTCGCTCTCGAGCGCAGCTTTGGCGGCGTGCATGCCACCGCCGTAGCCCGGAATGACGCGCTCGCTCGCGAGATAGGTCAGAGACAAGAACGATGCGTTCGGACGCATCAGCGGCGCCCAGCGCTGGACCATCGAAACCAGCGAGTACGCGCTAACACCGACCGCGGCGAGATAGCCCGCGCGGCTGGTCTTGAGGAGCGGCAGGTGCACCTCGGGGCCGTTGGCGAGGCAATGAATCACGATGTCGAGCGGCTTCTCGCCGAAATCTGCGACCAGCTTTTCGCCCACGCCTTGGATGCTGAAGTCGCCGCGGCTCGCGTAGCGTTTGCTTTCGCGCAGACTCGCGGGAGCGTCTTCCAGAGTGTCGAACGCGGCGTCGACTGGATAGATGCGCTCGAACTCGAGCATGGAGCCGTCGGCCATGTGACGCGATGCGTCGAGCTTGCCGCGCTCCAAGAGCTTCTCGAAGATCCCCATCGCCGGCGGCCAAGTTCCGGCGACGACGCTTGCGCCCGCTTCCGCGAGCGCTTTGGCGATTGCAAAGCCGAAGCCGCCGTCATCCGCAATTCCGACGACGAACGCGCGGCGTCCAGTCAGGTCGATTTTCAACACGGCGGGTTTATCTCCGATCTCGTGCGTCAACGCAAGGCCGTGACAACCCGCGCTTTTCTGGACGCAAAGCGCGCGATTCGGCAGCCACCGGGCAGCGCCGTCCGAAGCGAAATTATGCGCGAATGCCGCGGTTCTTGAGGCGATAGACCATGGCCAGAAGCTCGGCGACTGCCACGTACAGGTCGGCCGGAATCACGCGCCCGACCCTCACTCGCTCAGCGAGCGCGCGAGCCAAAGGCCGATTCTCGATGATTGGGATCCCCTCTTCCTTGGCCAGCTTTTTGATCTGCAGCGCGATCTCGTCGTAGCCCTTGGTGGTCACCGTCGGTGCGCCCTCGTGCTGCTTGTAGCGGAGCGCGACCGCAACGTGAGTCGGGTTGGCGACGATCACGGTGGCTTCTTTCACGCCTTTCCTGAGCCCCCGCTTGAGCATCTCGCGGGCCCGCGCGCGCTGGCGCTGACGGATCTGCGGGCTGCCCTCCTGTTGCTTGTGCTCGTCCTTCAGCTCCTGACGACTCATCTTGATCGATTGTTCGTGGCGCCACCACGACCAGCCGTAGTCGATCGCCGCGATCAGCCCGAGCGCGACCGTCGACCAGAGCGCGACGCTCATCACGACTTGCGTGGTTTCCCAGACGGCAGCGCCGAGCGGCGCGCGCGATAGACGCACCAGCTTCGGGAACTCTTTCTCCATCACCGACTCGGCGACGATGCCCACGACTACCACCCGGAGCATCGACATCACGACGCTCATCAGCCCGGATTTGGGAGAGAACATCTGGCCGAGCTTGCTGATCGGGTCGAGCCGCTCGAGCTTGATCTCGAGCAAGTCGAAATTGGGGTGAAAACCCGCTTCCAGAAAGCCCACGGCCGCACCAGCGATGGCCGCGGCAATGGCCACCGGCACGCACGAGGTCACCAGCACCATGCCTGCCTGCTCGGCGAGCAAGCCGATGTCGCCGCGCACGAGCGACAGCGGATCGTCGAAACAGCGCAAGCAGAAGGCTCGAATCGTGCCCACGAAGTCGCCCGCGGTGGCACCGATGATGCCCAGGGCCGCGATCGTGCCGGCGACGGGACCGCTATCCTTCGAGCGCGGGAACTGACCTTCGTCACGTGCCCGCTTGCGCCTATCTGGGCTGGCGTCTTCCGTTCTCTCCGTATCGTCGTCAGCCATGACTCACGATCCGGTTCAACGACCTTGCACGGCCGTCAGCAGAGTTTCGATCTTACCGCCGCTGCGCGCGACCTCGCCGAGTAGCTCGTACCCCAAATCAGGCAGCACGAGCACCATGACTAGGGCCCCGGTCGCCATCGTCACGGCGAAGCCAACCGAGAAAATCTGCATTGCAGGCGCCGCCCGCGAAATGAACGCGAGCGCAATTTGGGTCATGAACAGAATGGCGATGAACGGCACCGCGATACGTACGCCAGTCGCCATGGCGTCGGCAGTCATGGCCAAAATCACCGGGGTCTGCAAGGCAGGGTTCGTCATCGAACCCACCGGGACCGCGCGGAAACTCGCCAGAACGCCGGCCAAAACCACCCGATGCAGGCCCGCGATCAGAGCCAACAGCACGGCGAAGTTTCGAAATACCGAGCTCAGCACGTTCTGCATCGACTTGGTTTGCGGATCGAAGAGCTGCGCGGCTCCGATGCCCATCATCGGCGCGATGTGATCGGCCGCCATTTCTGCTACCGCGACGAACAGGCGCACGACGAAGCCGATGCCGAGCCCGAGCATGAACTCGCTGCCTACACTGAACGCCAGTCGTTCGATCGAGCTCTGACCGAGACCCGCTGCGCCTTCGGCGTGCGCCGCAAAGGCCAGGAGCAGCACGAGCCCGCTCTTGACGCGCAGCGGCGCGGGCTGCCAAGCCAATGGGGCGGCGATCACCACTCCCGCGATGCGCACCGTCTCCAGCGCGAAGGTGCCCGCTTGCTCGCGAATCAAGGCGTCGAGCTCGATCACCGCGTCACGTCCGAGATGCTCGCAATCGTGCGTCCAGTGTAATCGACGAGCTGCCGAACCGTCCACGATCCGAGCAGGGCGAAGGTCAAGCCGACCGCGATCAACTTGCTGACGAAGGCGATGCTGGCTTCGTTCACCTGAGTCGCCGCTTGCAGCACGCCCACAATCAAGCCCACGAACAACGCCGCCAAGAGCGGCGGCCCCGCGATCAAAGCGGTGATCATGATCGCATTGCGAAACAGCTCGACTGCACCGTCGGTCGTCACGCGTAGCTCCTGAGCAGTGAACCTGCGACCAAGTTCCAACCGTCGACCAGCACGAACAACAACAGTTTGATGGGTAGCGCGATCGTCGAAGGGGGTACCATCATCATGCCCATGCTCATCAGCAGCGAGGCGACGGCCAAATCGACGACCAAGAAGGGTAATAGAATCACCACGCCCATTTGGAACGCCGTGGTCAATTCGGAGATCACGAACGCCGGCATGGCCAGGCGCATCGGGACGTCGTCCGGAGTTTGCGGCAGCGGCGTGCTGGTCGCGTCGTAAAATAGCTTCAAATCGGCTTCACGGGTTTGCCTTAACATGAAGCGCTTCAGCGGCAGGGAGCCCACCTCCAAAGCTTGCATGTCGGTGATCTTGCCCGCTTGATACGGATCGACCGCGGTGGTCTTGATCTGCTCGACCACCGGCGACATCGTGAACATGGTCAAGAACATCGACAGTCCCATGATCACCTGGGTGGGCGGGCTTTGGCCGGCACCGACACCTTGACGTACGAACGAGAGCACCACGACCGTGCGCACGAAGCTGGTCGTGGTCAAAAGGATCGCGGGCAGTAGACCCAGAATCGTGAGAACGAGGAGGATCTTCAGCGATGGAGCGAGCTCCGTCGCTTTCAAGAGCTCCGCGGGGGCATTCATTCGCGGGGCTCTCCCAGGCGAGCCAGCAAGCCCTTGGCCTGGCCTTCCAGATCGATCATCTGCGGGTTGCCGTTCTTGCGCAGGACCTGGGGCTGGGTCTGGGCTCGGCGCGGCTCGACAGCGCGCGGCGTCGAGCGCGTGAACGTGTCCTGAGTTTCCGCGGCCAAGGTCAGCGCGGCCGAATCGTCGTCCGGGCGATGGCCGAGGTTACCGACCGCCGATGCCAGCAGATCGCGGAACGAGCGCTTGACGGGGGCTTCCGCCGGCTCGGCTGCCGCGCGCGAAGAACGGGCTCCGAGATCCAGACCCGCCGGGACCAAGCGCGGGCGCGCAGCCGGCACTAGCTCCTCTTCCTCGACCGGCTCGGCGTCCATCCAGCCGAGCTTGCGCACCGACGCATCGGTCACGCCGAGCAAGATCTGCCGACCGTTGACCTCGGCGAGCACGAGCTGAGCGCGTCCGCCGAGTTTGGTCGCGCTGACCACGCGCAGTTGCGCGAGGCGCGCCTTGGGAGCCTGACGCTTCTTGCTGCGCAGGTACAAGGCGCTGCCGCCCAACACCGAGACGAAGAACAAGACCGCCAAGCTGCGCCCCAGACCCACACTGGGGCCAGCGGCGACCACCTTGGCTGGCTTTGCTGCGCTCTTCGGGGCGAGCCAGGCCGGCGACTTGAGGGACGCGTCCGGCGCTTCATCGGCCTGGGCGCCCGCTGCGCACAACGCAACACAGATGCCGAAAAGCGCCGCGCAAATTCGCTGACGCAGGGGTGTCATTCTTTTGAACCCCGACCGCGGCCGTCGTCGTTGACGACCACCTCGGTCAAGCGGATGCCGTAGCGCTCGCCGACCACGACCGCTTCCCCGCGGGCGATCAGGCGATTGTTCACGTACACGTCCAATGGCTCGCCGTTGGCCTTGTTCAACTCCAAAATCGAACCCGGCCCGAGCCTTAAAACCTCGCCAATTCGCGTTGTTTTGCGACCAAGCTCGATGGTCAGCTCGACCGGCACGTCCATCACGAAGCTGAGCCCGTCGCCGCCTCGGCCACCTGCTCCTAGAGGGTCGCTGCCCCCTTTTGGCGGCGGCGAGGAGGCATTGTCGAAGGCGTTGGGAAGCGGGGGTCGAACGTCGGCGTCACTCATGCCCCCACTCTCTTCAATCTTCGTGCCGACCTCGGACCTCGACGGCGAGCTGGCCGCGCGAGATCACTGGCACACCGACGAACTTCTTCACGCCCGCGATGCGCACACTTACCGGGTCGTCGACTGCGGTGTCCAAACGCAACACTTGACCAGGTTGCAACGACAGCACGCGACGTAGCCCGAGCCGAACGCTGCCCAGCTCGCAAATCACTTCCACGGGCACCTCGCACAGGGCTTCCGCCATGCGCGGATCACCCGACTGGGCGGTTGGAGGCTCGTTTTCGCGCGCCGCTGACTCGAGCGCCTCGGCGCCGATCGCAATCGCGATCCGTGCGCCGCCCGCGATGCCCTCGAACGCGCAATCAACGCTCAAGCCATCAGCAAAGTTCGCCTCGCGCTCATCGCCACGGGCAATGCTGTGCTGAATTTCGATGCTCAGCGCAATTCCGACCTCGGCGCGCACCGCCTCCGCGAAATCTTCCGCCAAAGCACGGGTCACGCGGCCGACCAGCGCCGTCTGCGCCAACGTCAGATCTGGGCCGAGACCGCTGGCGCCGCCGCTGTCTCCGCCGCCCAACACCCCCTCGAGCACCACGCCAATGGCATCGGTGTTGAGGGTCATCAGGCCCCAGGCTGGCCCACCAGGGGTGCCCAGGATGATTTCGTAAATAGGGCCCTGCTCGACGATCCGATCTGCCCCGAGATCGACGATGGCTACCGCGTCGGGCACGATTCGCGCCTTGCGCTTGACCAAAAAGGGCAGTGTTCGTCGGGCAGAACGAGCAAAGCGCTGTGCGACGTGCGCCATTGCTTGCATGGCACCGCGCAGGTGCCGCTCGCGCCCGGTGAGATCGACGCGCTTCAGCTTGCCTTGTGGGCTGGGCTCACTCAGTCGAGGAGCACCAGCTCGCAGTGAATTGGGTCTGGCATGTAGACTGTCGCGCTCGGCATTCATTGCGCCACGAAGTCTGTGATCAAAACGCGACGCGCGCGCTTCTTGCCGACTGCGTTGAGGATGTTGTCATTGAGATCTTTTCGAAGCTTGTCGAAGTTCTTGGGCGCCGACAGCTCTTCGAAGTCGTGCGTGCGGAGATACCAGATTGCGGCTTCTCGAGCCCTCGGCACGTAGGCCTTGAATTCGGCCTCTTTCATCGTGTCTGGGTGCTCGATCGACAGCGCGATCTTGAGGTGACGGACTTGACCATCGGCAGAGCGTGTGTCGACGACAATCGCAGCTAGGTTGGTGATTTCTTTCACCTCGCCGGCCGCGGATTTCTTCTCCACGTGCTCTTCGTCCGCAGGTTCGTCCGCCTTCTCTTCTTCGGCGGCTTTGTCTTCACCCGAAGCTTTGTCGTCTTCGGATTCTGCCTCCCCTTCGGCAGTTTTCGTGGGGACCGGTTTCGCGAAGAATTTGGGCCCCATCACTGCACCAGCGGCGCCTGCACCCACGACGAGTACAGCAGCGACGATGATACCAATGAGGGGACCCTTACCCTTCTTCTTCTCCACCGGGGCGTGACCGTGATCACTGCCCTGTTCGTCCATAACCGCACCTATTCTGGAGCTGCGGCCGTCAACCCGAGCGCTGAACTATCAGCGCTTGAGGTTGATCAGCTCTTGGAGCATTTCGTCTGCGGTCGTGATCGTCTTGGAGTTCGCGGAGAAGGAGCGCTGATGCTGAATCATGCTGACGAACTCACTCGCCAAGTCCACGTTCGAGCCTTCCAACGCGCCACCGGTGGTGGCACCACGGCCACCGCTACCGGCCGTACCCATCGCGGCGGTGCCGCTCTCGCGCGTCGAGATCCACAGGTTCTGCCCAGCGCGGCCGAGACCGTCGTTGGAGCGGAACTTGGCGATGCCGAGTTGCGACATGGCGATCTTCTCGCCGTTCGTGTACAGACCGGTGACGACGCCTTGGCCGTCGACGGACACGCCGGAGAAATCACCGGACGCATAGCCGTCTTGCTTCTGCGCAGACACGTTCGACGGACCGGCGAATTGCGTGGTGCCGTCGAGACCCGTCCCGCCGTCGGCGATCGAGGTGCCGAAGTCGATGGTGATGGCTTGCGCGGCGGTCGCGCCGCCGCCGAACGTGGCGGAGATAGCGGTGGTGACGGTCTCGGAGTCGAGCTTGCCGTCGGTGGTGAAAGCGAGTGCGCCGCTACCGATCTCGGAGTTGCCGACGACCGGGGGATTCATGTCCGCACCGGGGACGAGCACGTGGTAATCCCAGGCGTTGTCGGCGGTTTTACGGAAGTAAACGTCCGCGGTGTGCGCGTTGCCGAGCGAATCGTAGACCGACATGGTGGTCGAGAAATTCGCGGTGTTGGCGGGATCTTGCGGATCCCACGCGGCGGTGATGACCTGCGCGGACGAATCGAGGTTGGCGGTGACGTTCATCGCCTGGGTGGCGCGAGCCGGCAAGGCCGCGGTGGGCGCGGTGACGTCGGAGAGCGACGCGGCAAAGGTGCCGTCGCCATTCGCCTGATAGCCCTGAACCTTCAAGCCCGAGGTGTTGGAGAGCTTGCCATCCTTGTCGATGACGAACTCACCGGCGCGGGTGTAGAAGTTCGAGCTCACGCCGTCGACGGTGCCTTTGACGACGAAGAAGCCGTCACCGTTCAACGCGACGTCCGTGGAGACGCCCGTGTTGGACAATGAACCTTGGGTGAACATCTGCTGGATGTCCCCGACCCGAACGCCAGAGCCTGGCAGACCGGTAGAAGTGCCAGCAAGAATCGAGTGACCGAGAACATCTTCGAACACGGCGCGTTGCGCCTTGAAGCCCGAGGTGTTGACGTTGGCGATGTTATCGCCCGTGACGCCGAGGGCGTCACTTTCTGCTTTTAGGCCTGAAACGCCCGAATTCATCGACGACAGAACAGTCATTTTGAGCCCTCCTGGAAGAGCTGGGTACGGTTGATAATGTGCGGTGTGGTTGTTATGGAGAAGATTCGACCTTCAGAAGGTCAGAGACTGGAACTTGCATTCCATTAGCCAGTGTCAACACTGGATAACCTTTGTCGAAGGCGACGGACTTCACGAGCCCAGTCGTCTCCTGTGCGACCGAAACGGCGCTACCGTCTTTGGTCTTTGCTTGAACGCTCACGGCGTATGTACCCGCTGCCATCACGTTGCCTTGGTCGTCACGGCCATCCCAATTGACCTTGACCAGGCCGGCGTTATGCGCGCCTACCGGAATGGTGCGGATTACTTTTCCCGAAGCGTTCTGAATCGAAACGTTGGTCGAGTCCGTGGCCGAGTTGAGCGTGAAGCTCACCGGTACCGCGGTGCCCGAGCCAGAAGCCGTCACCAAGCTACCTTTGACGGTCGCGGTCTTACCGACCAGCGCGACCACCTCGGTGTTGGCCATGCCCTGATTCTGCGACGTGATCGAATCCAGGCGGCTGTTGGTACCCATGGCCGCTTCCAGCGACGAGAACTGGGCAAGCTGCGCCACGAACTGCGTATTGTCTTGGGGCGCGAGCGGGTCCTGGTTCTTCAGCTGGGCAACGAGCAACTTCAGGAAGTCGTCCTTGCCCATCGCCTTGTTCGTGCCGAGCGCGGAGCTCAGCGCCGAAGAATCTTGAGCGCTAGTTGTGTTGTTGACTGAAGCGACCATTGGTTTACCCGATGAGGTTTAGTTTGCGTGCCAGGCGACGCCGCGTTTGCTCGTCGTCTTTAGACTCAGCCTCTGTGGCCTCACGAGTGCGTTGCGTTGCACTCGAGCGTGTTGGAGCAAGAACGGTGCCGAAGTTGTTGGAGCGCACCACATTGACGGAATCGACGGTAATTCCGTGGCTCTGGAGCGCACGCGTCAGAGAAGCGCGCTCCAAGCCCAGCGCGGCCTCTGCTCCGGCGTCAGCCGCGCTGATCGTCACGCGGATGGCACCCGCTTGGCGGTCGACGACCAAGGCAATTTCGCCCAAATCGCCACCATCTACGCGAACAATCAGGCGATTTTCATCGGCATCGGCGGCTTGCTCCGCGACTGCACCGGGGCCAGTCGCCGCACCAGTCTCAGTCAAACGGCCGCCAGTAGCCGGTGTCAGATCCCCGGCACCCGAGTGCCAAGCGCCCGCCTCTTCTTTGACGACGGGCGTGGCGGCACGAGCCGACAACTGCGCACCAACCAGGGTCGCCCAGCGTTCCGCTTGTTCCAGCGTCGTCTTCTCGTCGTCAGCGCGCTCGTGCGCGCGCGACGCGGCGCCTGCGCCGAGCCCAGTGGCGAAACCATCGCTCATCTTATTTGTCTCCGCGTCGATCCGCGAGAAATCGCTGGGCCGCCAGCTCGTCTTCGAGGCGTCTTTCGGCGCGTTCACGCTGAACGCGTTCCTCTGCGCTGATCCGAGCCGAGAGCACTTCGACCTTCTTCAAGTCGGTGCGAGCGTTGAGCACCTGCGCGCGCGCTCGCTGCGTGTCGAGGTGTGCCTCGACGGCTTGCGTTTCGGCGATTTCCGCCAGCGCAGCGCGGCTCTTCAGCCATTCGTTGGCGGCGATCCAGTCCGTCGCGCTGAGCGGCGCTTCGGCCAACTTGAGCCGAGTCTCGGAGGCGCGAAGCGCCTCTTCGCGTTCGCGCTCGGCGGCCAAACGGGCGGCTTCTTCGCGGCTTTTCTGCTCGTTCAGCTCGCCGATTCGCTTGTCGAGCTCTTTGCCGCGGTGCTGCACGACTTTCTCGATTCGTTGACGTCGGGGGCTCATTTGCGAATGCCTCGTTCACGCATCTGGGCGAGCATCGCGAGTCGTTTGTGGGCTTCTTCGAAGGTCGACGCCTCGCTCACCCGCTGTTTGAGAAATGCTTCGATGTGAGGATTGGCCGCGACGGCGATGTCGACGCGAGGATCGCTCCCCGCCGCGTAGGCACCGACTTGTATCAAGTCTTGTGCCTCGCGATAGGCGGACATCATGTCGCGCACTGCGCCGGCCGCTCGCATGTTGGCCTCGCTGGAAATCTCGGGCGCGAGGCGGGAAATGCTCTGCAGAACGTCGATCGCCGGAAAGTGGTTCTTCTCGGCGAGTGAGCGCGACAGCACGACGTGACCGTCGAGAATGCTGCGCACCGTGTCGGCAATCGGATCACTCAGGTCGTCACCCTCGACGAGTACGGTATAGAGGGCCGTGATTACGCCCGCGCCGCTGCCCGTCCCCGCTCGTTCGAGCAACCGTGGCAGCGCCGCGAACACCGACGGCGGGTAGCCTTTGGTGGCGGGCGGCTCACCGGCGGCGAGCGCGGCTTCGCGCAGCGCCATCGCGTAGCGCGTCACCGAATCCATCACCAGAAGCACGCTTTTGCCCTGGTTTCTGAAATACTCTGCGATCGCAGTAGCGGACTCTGCCCCACGCGCGCGGACCAGGGGCGGCATATCGCTGGTCGCCGCGACGACGACCGACTTGGCGAGGCCGGCCGCGCCGAGCGAGTTCCTGATGAAATCGTTCAACTCACGACCGCGCTCGCCGACCAGGCCGACCACGTTGACGTCCGCCTGGGACGAACGGCAGATCATGCCGAGCAAGGTGCTCTTACCGACGCCGGCGCCGGCGAAGATGCCCATGCGTTGACCAACGCCGAGCGGCAAAAGCGCGTCGAACGCGCGCACGCCGGTGCCGAACGGTTTGTCGATCGGACGGCGCGCAAACGCTGGCGGCGGCGCGGCATTCACTGGACAAGAATGCTCTGCGACGATCGCGGGTCCTCCATCCAGCGGCCGGCCAAAGGAATCGACCACGCGGCCCAGGAGCGCGAGGGTGCCGGGCACCGTGGCGCCGCGTTCCAGACGCACGACCCGCGCGCCGGGGCGAATACCCGATAAAACGCCGAGCGGAGTCGTCAAAAGCCGGCCGGCACGAAAGCCCACGACTTCGATCTCGAGCGTCGAACCGCTGTCGTCCTCGACGGCCAGAGCGTCGCCAACCGCGGCGCGCAAACCACCCACCTCGACAATCAAGCCTACGACGTCGAGCACCACGCCTTCTGGCGAATGAACCGGTGCCGTGCGGCAGCGCTCGAGTAGCCGCTCGAGCATCAGCGCGACTCACCTGAGGGTGCGTCCGATTCCGGTCGCAGGGCTTGGAGCAGAGTCGAGATGCGCGATTCTATCGATTCGTCGACGCGACCGAGCTCGGTCTCGACCACGCAGCCGTATTCAGACAGCGACTCGTCCAGACGAACTTCGGCGTGCGCGCCGCGATCGGCGAGCCGTTGCTCGAGGTTCGCGCGCGCTTCACGGAAAGCGCTACCGATGCGCACGAGCACCCGGTCGTGCGCGCCCAGCGCCGCCAAACCCTCGTTCACCAGACCGGCAACGATGCTCGGATTGAGCGAGATTTCGTGGGCTATCACCCGGCGCGCGATGATCGTCGCCAGCTCTCCGAGCTGGCTCGCGGTCTGCTCCAGGACGCGCGAACGCTCGGCCACGAGCAGCTCGATTGCCTGCTCGAAGGCGTGCGTTGCCTCGGGATCGACGACGAGCTGCACGGGGCCAGGCTCGGCCGCGACGTTGGGCATTGCCGCAGGCGCAGGCATCGAAGGCATGCGCGGCGGCATTTCCGAAGCGCGTGGCGGACGCGAAGCACGCTCCGGCTCGAGCTCTTGGCGGATCGCGTCCACGAATTCGCTCGGCAGCGGCGGCGGCTTGAGCGAGGGCAGAGGCTCTTCCTTCTTCGTCGCAGCGCGCCCGCGCGCCGAGGGCATCCAGGAAGGAGCACGCACTCGCGGATTGGTGACGCGAGCGAAATTTACTTTGCGCGGAGCGTCGGCCATGGCTTCGCCTTCGCTGCTCGAGCCGCGCGGGGCTTCAAACCACCGCACTCTTGGCCTCGAGGGAGATGGTGCCTTCGGCGTCGAGACGCAACGCCACTTCGACGATTTCACGCTGGGCCGCTTCGACGTCGGCCAAACGAACTCCGCCCATTACTTCCATGTCTTCCTTGATGCGCTCGGCGGCGCGCTTGGACATGCTGGTAAAGATGTGGTTTCGGAGTGACTCCGAAGCCGTCTTCATGGCCATCGTCAGTTTCTCGACCGGCACCGCCTCGAGCAGCGAGCGCAGCGCGCGCGCGTCGAGCACCGACAAATCCTCGAAGGTGTACATGGCGCGACGGATCTCGGTCGCGAGCTCTTGGTTGCCCTCTTCGAGTACTCCGAGCAGTGCCTCGCCCGTCTCGCGGCCCATGCGGCGCACCAAGGCGGCCGAGCGAGCGATGCCATCGACCGTGCGAACGGTGTCCTTCTGCGAGGTCGGCAACTCCGCGGACAGCGCGGTCGCCACTTCCTCCAACAGGGCCGAAGGGATCTCGGTCATGGTGCCGAGCCGCTCCAAGACCTGCGAGCGGCTCGCCTCCGGCAACTGCTCGAGCACGCGTGCCGCCTTTTCGTTGTCGAGCTGCGAGAGAATTGCGGCCACCAGCTGCGGGTGCTCGTTTTCCATCACCGACGCGATGGCGGACGGCTCCGCTGCCGAGAGGCGCTCGAGCGCACTCTCCTGCTGATCGACGAAGATCTCGGCGGCCCGAGTCTCGCCCATGGCGCGCCCGGTCAGCTTGCGTAAGTAGCGAACGCCCCCGCGCGGCACTGCGACTGCCTCTTTGGTCTGCTGAATGAACTCCGCGTAGACGTGCTCCAGCGCGGTGGCGGGCACCGCCCTCATGTTCGAGGCGGCCTCGCGCAGCTTGCGCACATCCCCCGCGTCCATCTCACTCAAGATGGGAGTCGCGGTGGCCTCGTCCAACGACAAGAGCATCAACACCGCCTTCTCTGGACCGCTCAACTCCATCACTTGTCCAACCCTCATGCGAGAGCTGTGCCGTACTCGAGCCGGCGAACGGGGTGGGTCAGTCGCTACTCAGCCGGAAGCGCGGCCGGTTCACCTACACTCAGCCAACGACGCAGTACGACCGCGGCCGTAGCCGGGTCTTTAGCGGCTAACTCGAGCGCACGCGCGCGGATCTCGTCGGAAGCGGGCGGTGCGTCCTCCAACAGCAAGGTGCGCGCTTGGTCGGTGCCCAACTGAATCGTGTTGTCCTTGGTGCCCGTGATCAAACCGCCCAGCTGACCCTCGGTGATGACCGGAGCCGCCAAGGCCAGCGCTTCCGCGGCTTTCTTCGCCTTGCTTCGACGCCAAGCCATGATCACCGAAGTCAGCAGCACCACCGCGACCAAGCCAGCGACGGCAAACGGCAGGTAGCGACGGTACTTGGCCAGCGGATCGAGCACGGTCGCGTCGTCCCCGGTGTCGAGCCGAGCGAATTGAACTGCGCGCAGCTCCACGTCGTCGCCGCGCTCGGCATTGAAGCCGACCGCGTGCTTGACGATGGAAGACAGCGCCAGCACCTCGTCCGCCGAACGCGGCACGAACACCGACTTTTCACCGCGTTTCTCGTAGCGACCGTTGAGCACGACCGCGACGCTCAAGCGGCGGATTTCGCCAGGCGGGGTGGTGGTCTTTTGGGTGATGCGCTGCACCTCCCAATTGCGGGTCTGGCTCCGTCGCACGCCGCCCCCACCCGTCGCGGGCGTCACCTCCGCGTTTTCGCCCTCTTTGGCGTCAGGCAGGTTGGTCTTCGCGCCGGGCACGCCGGCCACGCCCGCCTCGCCCGCGCCGTTCGACTCCTGGACCACGTGCTCGCTGCGGAGCGCGGTCTTGGCGGGCTCGTACAGCTCCTCGGTGCGCTCTTTGGCAGCTGGGTTGAGCTCCACGTTGACGCGCACATCCGCGTTGCCTGGGCCCACCACTCGCTCGAGCTGGGCCTGCGCGTCGCCCTCGAGCTGAGAGGCGATCACCCGCGACTGCTCGGCACCCTCCCCTGCCAGATCTCCGCCGCCCGAAGCGTCAGAGTTCGGACGGTGCAGCGTCAAGCCTTCGGTGCTGACCACGGACACGCGGTCCTTGCTCAGACCGGGCACCGCCATCGACACCAAGTAGACGACCGCCGCCACCTCACGCCGGCCAAAATTGGCGGAATTTGCGAGTTTGACGACCACCGATGCGGAAGCGCTCTCTTCGCGCGATGCGAACAAGCGGTGCTCCGGTAGGACCAAGTGCACGCGTGCGCCCTTGACGCCCTCCACGCTCATTACCGAGCGCGCGAGCTCGCCCTCGAGCGCGCGTCTCAGATTGATATTCTGCTCGAATTCGGTCGCCCCGATACGCGAGCGATCGAAGATCTCGAAGCCGACGCTACCCCCGCGCGGTAGCCCGCCCGCCGCCAATTCTAGGCGCAATCCCGCGACCTTTTCCTCGGGCACCAGGATCTGCGTGCCGTTGGCGGAGAGCTGATACGGCACTTGCTGCGTCTTCAGCTTTTCGACGATTTGTGCGGCGTCTTCGGTGCTGAGTTCACTGTACAGGGTGCTGAAGTGTTCGCGGGAGCCGAGCACGGAGAGGAGGCTCACCCCGATCAGGACGGCCGTCGTGAAAAAGACCAGTGCGATGCGCTTGGGCGTGGGTAAACCAGCCCAGAAGTCAGTCAGCTGCTTCAAGAACGCACGGGCTTTTTCGGGCATGATCCTTCGTTATCGCTCCAACAAAACTGCTTAAATCTGCATCCGCCACAGCTCATAGAAGGCATCCACGACCTTGTTGCGGATGTTACCGACGAGCCGCAGTTCGATATCTGCCTTGCTGAGCGCAAGCATCGTGCCGTGAATGTCGTCGCGCGTTCCGGCTGCGAATTCCTTGCCCACCGCTTCCGCGTTCTGGATGCTGTCGTTGGCGTTGCCGACGACGTTCTTCAGTAAATCCTCGAAGATCGCGCCGCCCGACGGGTCGACAGCGGTGTCTTTGGAAATGGGCGCGGGGTCGACCTGCACCGGTTGGTGCGGGGCGATCAGCGAAATCCCGGGCCCATCGATCGGAATCATCGCATTTACCGGCCAATATCCAGTGCTGAACGGCCCATTTGCTTGACGGTGTCGATACTCGTCACCCCGGCCTCGTAGGCACGAGAGGCGGTGATCATGTTCACCATCTCCTCGACCGCATTCACGTTCGGGTACTCCACGTAACCGCTCGCGTTTGCGTCGGGGTGGCTGGGCTCGTAGACCATCATGCCCTGGCGCGTATCTTCTTGAATTCGCGCCACTTTCACGCGGGAAACGCCACCTTGGGTAGCCATCACGCCCTGCTCGTTGTCTAGCCCGATGGCCTCGAACACCGGGTCCAAGCGCTTGTACGGGCCACCGGCGTCGGTGCGGGTAGTGCGCGCGTTGGCCAGGTTGGAGGCCACCGTATTCATGCGTGTCCGCTCGGCCGAGAGGCCCGAGGCCGCGACTTCCATCGCACTAAAAACGCCGAGCATGGCTCAAACTCCTACTTCTGTTAGGGTGGGTACTCATGGCTGCCTAGCCTTTGGCGTCGCTTGCAGCGAAATGTATGCCGCGCAATTCGGCCGAGACGATCGCCGACACCGTGTCGTAGCGAAGCTGATTGGCTGCGACCTTGGCGGCCTCGCGGTCGAGCGAGACGTAGTTCCCGTCGTTGCCCACGCCCGCAGAAAGGTCCTGAAAAGTGCGGCCTTCGAGCTCCGCGGTGCCCTCACCGCCGGTACTGAGGTGAGCCGCGTTGGTGCGCCGCATCGCGACGTTCAGCGCGCCGTCGAAGCTGGCGCCATCCGTGGTCTCGACGCGCGCCAAGTCGTTCGGCTTGTAGCCGGGCGTGTCGACGTGCGCGACGTTCGACGCGAGGACGGAGTGTCGCTCGAGGTGGTAGTCGAGCGCACTGTGGAGTGGTTGGATAGAGGCGAAGAGATCCGCCATGACGGGTCCCTTCAGCACGAGCCGTGCCACGCTCAGACTCCCAAAATTTATTTGCTCAAGCTTTGTTTTTGGCCTCCGTTCTTGGCCTCCGAAGCCGGCGAACCGCCCTGGGGTCGATTTGACCCCCCTGGGGTGCATGGATACCCAGGCATAGTTGCCGCGGTTTTACGGCGATTCGGTAAATATGCTGCGAAGTGGGCAGGTCAACCCCGACCCGTACCCCCCTGTGGTGCTGCGTGTAGGCCGTCTGGAGCCGAAATCAGAAGCGCCAAGGGATCAACGCTGGATCGCCAGCGCGTCGACAGTTGGCCCGTTGGTTGCTTTAGCCGGACTCGCAACGAAGAGGGCAAAGGGAATCACCAAATGGATCACTCGACACTCAATCACAGCGCGGCAGGTTTCGGTGAGTTCGCAGACGACGACTACACCTCGGGCGTTTACGAGTCGAAAGCCTCGGAGTCAGTCGAGGTCGCGCGCATCGTCGTCGTCGACGAGTCAGTCGATGCGATCGACGCGACCGAGGACGAAAGCGACGACGCGCTCGATAGCGTCGACGCCGAGGTCGCGACGCTTGCCCCGGTCGAAGCGCGCACACTGCCGAGCAGTATGCAAGGCGTGGTCGGCCTCTCTGATTCTCTCGTCGATGTCTACCGAGTGATCGACCGCGTTGCCGACACGCTGTGCACGATCCTGATCACGGGCGAGAGCGGCACGGGCAAGGAGCTGGTCGCCAAGGCCGTGCACAAGCAGAGTCAGCGCTCGAGCAAGGCGTTCGTCGCCATCAACTGCGGCGCAATTCCAGAAGCCCTCCTGGAGAGTGAATTGTTCGGTCACGCTCGCGGCGCCTTTACGGGTGCCCACGCCAACAAGGTCGGTCGTATCGCATTGGCCGAAGGCGGCACGCTGTTCTTGGACGAAATCGGCGAAATGCCACTCAGCTTGCAGGTCAAGCTGCTGCGCGTCCTGCAAGCTCGCGAGTACTCACCGGTCGGCGACAACCGCATCCTCAAAGCCGACGTGCGCATCGTCGCTGCCACCAACGTGAACCTCGAAGCAGCCGTCTTGGCCGGCACTTTCCGTGAAGATCTGTACTACCGCCTGAACGTGATTCACTTGGCGGTGCCTGCCCTGCGTGAACGCAGCGAGGACGTGCCGCTCTTGGCGCAGCACTTTTTGAGCAAGGCCAAGGAGAAGATGGGCAAGGGCGGCGATCTGGAGATCTCCCGCGCCGCGGCGCAGCTGCTCTCCGAGTACCAGTGGCCGGGCAACGTCCGCGAACTCGAAAACACGATCGAGCGCGCCGTGCTCTTGTGCGCGGGAACCAGCATCGACCCGAAGGATCTTCCTCAGCGTGTCTGTGGCCTCGGCACCGAGAAGCGCATCACCCCCCGCCTGCCCGATACCGGCATCGATCTGCGCAACGCCGTCGAGTCCTTCGAGAATCAACTGATCCGCCAAGCGCTGGAGCGCACCAAGTGGAACAAGAAGCAAGCCGCGACCTTGCTCGGCTTGAATCGCACGACGCTGGTGGAGATGTTGAAGCGCAAGCGCATCGCCCCGCGCGCGGCCTGATCGGCTTGTTCTGACGGGGCGATCGCGATCCCGCATCGCAGCTCACGACGACGCGCTGTGCCCGCGCGGAGCGGCTCCCGGATTTTTCACCACCGAGCCGCACAGATCGCAGAGCCAGCGCGGAATCGAACAGCGTCCCATCAACCACGCAATGCAGCTGAGAACACGCTCAGCTTTTTGGGACAACGATGCAAGCCGCCGCTTGCACTATTCACGGCGTGAACGGCCGCCCGAAGCAAAACCCAAATCTCCCTCTCTGCGATCTCAGCGGCTCGGCGATAAAAAAATCTGGGAGCGGATCGATGACGCATTGAGCCGAGGCGTGGGCGCTCGCGGTCCAGCAGCGCAGCTCACGGCGCGCTCGGTTCCGCACTTTGACGCCGAAGGCTGAGTGCGACGCGACGAGACTCGTGACCATCAAAAAAATCCTGGCCCGATAGTTGCCATGTGCTGGCTGAGCAGCGTGCGAACTCGGGTAAAAACAGCGCTTTTGCGCGGCAGCGTCAGTATTTCGGCGCTGGTTGGTGCCATGTTTCTGGCAATGCCGGCGCACGCCGAGGGCTACTTGTTGGACGGCAACTTTGGCATCGGCAGTGGGCTCGAAGGCGGCGATACCGGAACAGGCCAGTTCGGTTGGCGGCGCGCGAGGCTACGCATCACCACCGGAATGGATTTTCGCAGTGACGAATCACAGGCAGAATCCTGGGGATTTCGTGCGTTTGCCGAGATCGAGAAGCGCGCCACGCTGGGCGGCGAAGCGCGCTACGAGCGCTGGCTCTCGCACAACGTTGGCGCGTATGGTGGAGTGATTGGGGTCGTCACGCCGGAGAGTCTGTTCGGCCTCACGACGGGCATGGACCTCGTGATCCCGTTCGGCAAGCGTGCGGGCCTGTTTATCGAACCCTCTTTCAGTGTGCTGCCCGTGGGCAGTGACCTGCCGAGCTCGGGGCCGTTGCTTTGGTTGCTGTTGTCGGCTGGGCTCAAGCTGGGATTGTGAAGCATGAAGTCGACTCGAGCCCCACGATTTTCCCAGCAAACGTTGGTGCGAGCGCTGTTCGCGCTGTTCGCGCTGCTCGCGTTGTGCGTGCTCGGCCTCACGCAATTGCTCGGTAGTACCGGCTGCTCGAGCGGCGCCATCTGCTATCGCAACACGGATTGCCCGTACGCCTCCGACTGCAAGCAGGGGACGTGCGTTCGGCGCACCTCCAGCGAAGCCGGCTTCGCCGGCAGCAGCTCGGACGACGACGCCACCGCGGGCGAGCTCGACGCGAGCCAAACGCCTGACGCCAACTGACAGAGGTTTGCCACGTGGCCCGGCCGGTCGTGCGGCGGCGTCCACGGATCCGGCATGATTCAGGGCCAATCGCCCGCAGGAACGGCTTGGCACTCGAGTTGCTTTGCAAGTGATCGGAGGTTCCCATGTTCCGGTCTCTCAATATCGCTGCCACTGGTATGGCCGCCCAGGAAACGCATCTCGAAGCGATTTCCAACAACATGGCGAACAGCAACACCGTTGGCTACAAGAAGCAGCGGGTCGACTTCGAAGATCTGCTCTACCAAACGGTACGCGCCGCCGGAGCTCCCACCGGCCAGAGTACGATGAACCCCACCGGGCTACAACTCGGGACCGGCGTTCGCGTCGTGGGCACTTCTCGCCAGTTCGCCGAAGGCACGCTCAGCCAAACCAACAATCAGCTCGATGTCGCCGTCGAAGGCAACGGCTTTCTGGCTGTGATGCAGAACGACGGCACGCTCGCCTACACCCGAAACGGCGAGCTCAAGACCGACGGCACGGGGCGAATCGTAAATCACGATGGCCTGCCGCTCGACCCCGCCATCACGATCCCGCAGGGCGCAACTCAGATCAGCATCGGCTCGAACGGTCAGGTCACCGTGCAGATGCCCGGTGAGACCAACCCCACCGAGATCGGCCAGCTCACCGTGAGCAGCTTCATCAACGACAATGGCCTACGCGCCATTGGCCACAACTTGTTCATGCCCACGCTAGCGAGCGGCGAAGCGCAGACCGGCGAACCCGGCACGGACGGTCGCGGCACGCTGATGCAAGGCTCGCTCGAGCAATCGAACGTAGATATCGTCGAAGAAATGGTGGGCATGATTTCCGCCCAACGCTCGTACGAGATCAACTCCAAGGTCATCTCCACCGCCGACGACATGCTGCGCGCGGCAACGCAGATGCGGGGTTGATGCACGTCATGACAAAGCGTTCACTGCTCGCCTTTCTGCTCGCAAGCTCGTTTTGCCTCTCGGCCAGCGCCGAGTTCGAGCAGACGATAGACGGTGCGCGCATTCACCTCAAAGACGTGAGCGAAGGCTACGACGAAGGCGACCTCGCCGGCCTGGACTTGGGTCCGGCGCCGCCGCCCGGCAGCTCGCGCTTGCTTTCGCGCAGCGAGGTCGAAGACCAACTGCGCGCCGCCGGCGACGACGCCAAGAGCCTGCGCATGCCCGCCGCTTTGCGTGTAAAGAGCGCAGCCAAACGCTGGTCGCCCGAGGAACTGCGCGCCGCACTCACCCCAAAGTTGATCGCGGCCTTGCCGCTCGGCCTCACCTTCAAGGCCGCCAAGCTGAACCGTTCGCTGGTCACCTCACCCAGCGTGACCATCGGTGCCGCGCACTTCCCGAAGTTCCCAAAACGTGAGGGAGAGCTCACGCTGACCGCTACCGTCGACTTGCAGCAAGAGGGCATCACGGTCCTGCGCGTGCCAGTCACGGTAGTAGTGCTGGTCACCGAAGCGGGGACACGCGCCGCCGCCAGCAAGGGAGCACGCGTCAACTTGGTGATCCAGCGCGGCGCCGCACGTGTCAGCGCCTTGGCAACCGCCATGTCAGATATCGAACTCGGCGCCGTCGGCCTGTTCCGGGTTGCGAGCACCCAGCGCGTGCTGCGCGCTCGCTTGCTCAGCCCGGATGCGGCGGAGGTGGTCGAATGATTCGCGCTGCCCGCTACGGACTCGTGTTCTTCGGCCTACTCAGCTTGGCGCCTGCCTGTGGCCCCAATCACATTCAGCCCTTCACCGCGCGCGATCGCAAGTACGAGCCTGGCGAATACGCAGCGCTGCGCGCCGACGCCCGTCCGTCCAAGGGCTCGATCTATAGCGAAGCACAGCCCGGCTACCTGGAAGATACACGCGCGCTGCGTATCGGCGATGTGGTCATGGTTCGGATCAACGAGAACGCCCAAGCCCAAGGCGGTGCGACCACCAACTTGAAAAAGGAAACCAATCGTTCGGCAGGCATCGATTCCCTGCTCGGGCTAATGCCGGCGCTGAAAAAGGCCTATCCGAACATGGACCCGGCCGAGCTCGTCAAGATGGCCTCCAGCTTCGACTTCGAGGGCTCGGGCAAGACGGAACGCGCCGGCAAGCTGAGTGGGCTCATCGGCGTGCGCGTGAAGCAAGAGCTTCCGAACGGCGACTTGTTCGTCGAGGGCACCAAAGTCGTGATGATCAATCACGAGGAACAACACCTGTACGTATCGGGCGTGATCCGCACCTCCGACATCGCACCCGACAATTCGGTCGACTCGTCGCTGATCGCCGATGCCCGCGTCGAGTTCACGGGCCGCGGCGACATCAACGACCAGGTCGAGCGCGGTTGGCTCACCAAGATCCTCGACTTCGTGAATCCATTCTGATGGTTACCCCAAATTCCACTGGTTTTTCCCAGCACGGCGCGGTTGAGCGCTGGCTCTTCGCGTGGGCCCTCGCCTTGTTGCTGCTGCTCGCGGGCCGCGCAGCGCGCGCCGATAAGCTGCGCGATCTGACGGACGTCGTCGGGGCTCGCGACAACCAGCTGGTCGGCTACGGCGTCGTCACGGGCCTGAATGGCACTGGCGACGACATCACCGTGCCTTTCGCGCAGCAATCCTTGCGGGCCCTGATGCGTCGGCTCGGCATTCAGGTCGACCCGAAGCAGGCGCGCCTGCGCAACGTTGCCGCGGTGATCGTCACCGCCACGATTCCTCCGTTCGTCCGCGAGGGCTCGCGCCTCGACATCACCGTCTCATCCATGGGCAACGCCAAATCGCTGCGCGGCGGGGTTTTGGTGCAGACGCCGCTCCGCGGGGCCGATCGCAAGACGTACGCGGTGGGGCAAGGGGCACTCGTGGTCGGCGGCTTCAATGCGGGCGGCCTCAATGGCAGCAACGTGCAAGAGAACGTCACGACCACCGCTCGGGTACCCACTGGCGCGCTGGTCGAGCGCGAGATCAAGATGAACTACTGGGCCAAAGAGACGCTTACCCTCGCCCTCCGCAATCCGGACTTCGGCACCGCCCAGCGCGTAGTCGAAGCCCTGGAAAAAGCCCTGGGAAAGGACAGCGCCAAGGCTTTGGACGCCGGCTCGGTAGAGGTCAAAGCCCAAGGTGATCTGAAGGGCAAGCCGGTCGAGCTGATTTCAAAGTTGGGCGACGTCGACGTCGATCCAGTCACTTCGGCGCGAGTCGTAATCAACGAGCGCACCGGTACAATCGTGGCAGGCGGCGATGTGCACCTATCTCCCGTCGCCATCGCGCAGGGTGGAATCACGATCGCCATCCAAGAAACTCAGCAGATCGTCCAGCCCAATGCGTTCGGCAATGGGCAAACCGCGACGACTCAGAACAGCAATGTCGAGGCGAACGAAAAGGGCCCCGCGCTGACCTACGTCAAGGGCGCGGCCACGCTCGCCGACGTCGCGCAGTCGCTGTCCACCCTCGGCGTCACGCCGCGTGAACTTGCGAGCATCCTGCAAGCATTGAAGGGCGCTGGCGCGCTTCGTGCAGAGATCGTGATTCAATGATCCCCATCGGCGCCATCGGGTCGGCTACGGTTTCTGGCACGCAAGCGGCGGGCGGCCCCGCCAAGGCTGAGCCCCCGGACCCCAGCGTGCTCAAGGCCGCGAAGGACTTCGAATCGATCTTCGTGCGCCAGATGCTCAAGTCGCTCGAGAAGACGACCGCCGCCGGCGGCAACACCAAGCCCACCGCCGGGCAGAGCACCTACGGCTCGATGATCGTCGACACCCTGTCCGAGTCCATTTCCAAGGGCGGCGGCCTGGGCCTGGCCGACGTCGTGGCCCGCAGCATGATGGCCGCCCACCCCGTCGCTAAGCCTGCGCTTGGCGGCCCGGGTTCCGCCGAAGGCGCTCCGGGCTCCGCTCCCAGTTTGATCCCTGCCCTCAAGCCACTGAAATAAAACACCTTTTTTTGCGGCCCGCAGCCCCCAGAGATTTCGCTAAAGCCTTTCCCATGACTACCGTTCCTCTTTTCAAGAATCGTTTGTTGGAGTTCCCCTCCAGCGGCGGTTCCGTTCGGAGGAGTTCATGAAAGGTATCACTGGCAACCCCGTCCTCGATGCGTACCAGCGAGGCGGAGTTAACAAAGTTGGCGCAGCCAAACCCGCCGAGCAGGCCGGTCCGGTTACGCCAAGCGCCAGCGGCGGTCCGAGCAGTCAGGCCGTCGAGGTGTCCATCTCGCATGCGGCCAGAGATCTGGCCGCAAACAGCAGCCAGCCCATCAATCACGCCAAAGTGGAAGACGTGAAGAATCAGATCAGTCAGGGCACGTTCCACATCGATTCGAAGAAGATTGCAGAGCGACTACTGAGCGCGCTCGGGTGAAGTCATTGGCCGTACAGCGGCGAATGACGGCCCGAGCCGCTTCCTAGCGCCGGAACATTGGAGATCGCAGCGGTGAAGGCAGTTGAACATCAAGAGCTAACCGACACGTTGTCAGCGCTGGAAGCGCTGCACGAGGCGGAATGCGTGGTGTTGACCAAGCTGGATCGCGCGGCTCTCGACAGCATCACCGAGCAGAAGCTCGTTTTGTGTGAGCGCTTGCAGGCACTCGCCAACGAGCACCCGCCCCGCGCTGAGCATCGCGGCAGCCTGGAACGCATCCGGCGCTTGGCCTTCAAGAATCGCCTGCTGGCGATGCACGCCCGTGACGCCGTCCGCACCGTGTTGACCGAGGCCGGCTTGACGCCGCCGATGCAACAGTTCGGCTCCCAACGGCCAAGCGCCATCCAAGACGGCATACGCGTCAATTGGAAGGGTTAAGACCATGGCTGGCCTCACTCAACTTCTGAACGTAGCCCGCGACGCCTTGACGGCGCAGAGCTATGGGCTCAACGTCACCGGCCAGAACATCTCGAATGCCAGCACCCCTGGCTACGTGCGCCGGGTGGCGCTGCTCGAGACGCAAAACCTCGGCACCCAGAGCGGCGGCGGAGTGCGCGCGGTCGGCCTCGACCGGGTCACCAACGATTTCATCGAGCGTCGCGAGAACCAAGCGACCGGCACGTCTTCGGCGGCCACCACGCGCGACCAAACGCTCGCCTCGATCGAAGCGCTCTTCAACGACGGCGGCGGCACCGGCCTCGGCTCCGCCCTGAACGACGTCTTTGCCTCCTTTTCTGCGCTGGCCGCCAACCCGAATGACACGACCACGCGCGCCAACGTAATTGCCGCCGCGAGCGCGTTCGCCGACCGGGCGAACGCCACGGGCAACACGCTGGCTCAGACCAAGATGGATCTGAAGCAGCAAGGTCAAGACACGGTCGATCAGGTCAACCAACGCGCCCAAGAGATCGCCAAGCTGAACATGCAGATCGCTCAAGCGACCATGCAGGGCGACGATGCCTCCGACCTGAAAGATCAACGGACCGAGAAGATCCTGAACATGTCCGGGATGATCAACACCCATACCTTCACGGATGGTTCGGGCAACACCGTGGTGCAGGTCGCGGGCACCACGATTGTGGATGGTCAGCACGCGCGCTCGCTTTCGCTGGATCTCGACGCGAGCGGCTCTTTGCAGCTGTTCGCCAACCAATCGGGCGGCGGAAGAAGCGAAATCACGCAATTTCTCACGGGCGGCAAGCTCGGCGGCATCAAAGAAGCGCGTGACAAAGATCTGTTCGACGTCTCGCAGAAGCTCAACGCGCTGGTGTTCGACGTGGCGACTGCGGTCAATACGCAGCACGCGGCCGGCGTCGGCGCCGACGGCGGCACTGGTCGCAACGTGTTCGACATCGGCACGACCTCCACCAACGCCGCCCGTGACGTGCGCGTCTCGGTAGACGTATTCGATCACCCGGAGCGCATCGCGGCCGCGAGCAATGTGTTCTCGACGCCCGGCGGATCGGACAACGCGGTCGCCTTGAGCAAGATTTTCGATACCCAAATCGCGGTGGGCAACAGCAAGACGGCTGCGCAAGCCTACGGTGATCTGATCGGCAGCATCGGCAGTACCCGCGCCAACAGCCAGCGCGACGTCGAGACGCAAAGCGCGATCTTGACCCAAATTCAGAGCATGCATCAATCGCAAAGCGGCGTTTCTTTGGACGAAGAAATGGTGAACCTCACCAAATTCCAGAACGCTTATCAGGCCGCCAGCAAGATGATTGGCGTCGCCGACCAGCTGATGCAAACCCTGCTCAACACGGTCGGCCGATGAGGGTCACCGAACAGATGCGCTACGACAGCGTGGCGAAGAACCTCTCGCAGCTCAGCTCGCGCCAAGCCAAAGCCGCACAAGAGGCGCAGACCGGCGTGCGCGTCAACTTGCCCTCGGACGACCCGATCGCCGCCGCCCAGCTCGCGCGTTTGAGCGCTTCGCAGAGCCAGGTCAGTGCCCGTCGCAGCACCATCAGCTCCGTGCGCGGGGACGCCGAGCTCGCCGAATCCTCGCTCCAGCAAGCCTCCGATCTGATGGCGAACGCCAAGGAGCTCGCCATGCAGGGCGGCAACGGTTCCTTGGGCGCCACCGAGCGCCAGAACCTCGCCCTCCAGGTCAAAGACATCCGTGATCAGCTGATCGGCATCGCCAACACCAAGGGCACCTCGGGTTACCTTTTCGCGGGCAGCGCCACCGAGACCAAACCGTTTTCTGCGACCGGCGCCTTCAGCGGCAACGACGATTCGCACGTCGTCGACATCGGAAACTCGACGCCGAGCACGGTCAACGCCAGTGGAGCGAAGGCCTTTACCGCTGCGGGCGGCCGCGACGTGTTCGCCGACCTCGACGCACTCTACAACGCATTGAACGCCAACGACGAGGCCGCTATCGCGACATCGCTCGATGGCCTCGACACCTCGCGCAGCCAAATCACGAACGCCCATTCGGCGGTCGGCATCACCCTCAACAAACTCGACGCCAGTGATTCCGTGCAGAGCGCGCTCGATCTATCGAACTCGAAGAGCCAAAGCGACCTCGGCGCAGCCGACCCGGCCAAGGCCTACTCGACCTTGGTGCAGCTGAACAATGCGCTGCAGCAGTCGGTCTCGGTCGGCAAGAGCATCCTCGATATGGCTGCTTTCAAGCAGTTCTGAGCTCAGCGACGCCACCGCTTTCGCCCTGGCACGCGACATGCAGACGATAAGGTAGCCATGCTCATCGTCACTCGCCGCAAGGGTCAGCGTATCGTTCTCGGCAATGACATCGAGATCGTGATTACCGACATCTCGCGCAGCGGGGTGAAGATCGGCATCATCGCACCGAGCTCGCTTACCATCCTGCGTGGTGAAGTAAAAGACGCTGTCGAGCAAGCCAATCGCGAATCGCTCGAGAGCAACTTCTCGCTCCCGCCCGTCGCGGCACCGAGCAGCGAAGCAGCCGTTGCGGCGGCGAGCGAAACGCCGCCCGTTGCGGCCGTCGCGACCGCGGTCGTCCCTGCCGCGCCTGCGTTGTCCGAGCGCTGAAGCGCTCGTCAACGAAGTGGCAGCGCGCGTCGTCAAAGCTTCGACGCCCCGAACAATGAAGCGATCGTCAATCGACGATCAGTTGGCTCTTTTCCGAGACCAAATGCGCGATACCGCGTTTTATCCGTGAAATTAGCCACAAATTCGCTTGGCACGAATCATGGATTGTAGGCCTTCGCGCGTAACCGCGCTGGCCATCGATGTCCTTCGATCTCGCACAGCTCAAAGCAAGCTTCTTCCAGGATAACTTGGCGCGTGCGCGTTTGAGCGCCGACGATCGAGGATTGGTCGAGAGCTCTCGGAGTGAGGCGCACGTCGTCGAGCTCGACGACGGCACGCCGGTGCTGCAACAGGGCTCGCACCTACTGGGCGCAGATTTCGATCCCGAATCGCTCTTGGACGTGACCAAGCGCGCGGGCTCCCCGGTGACGTTCGTCGTCTTCGGCATCGGCATGGGTCACACCGTCCGCGGCTTGCGCGCGTTCAGCTCGGCGCCGCTGGTCGTATTCGAGCCCGATCCAGGGCTGCTACGTAGCTTCTTCGAAAACGGTCCGAGCGATCTCAGCGACGTCCCCATCGTCTGCTCGCTCCACGATCTCACCCAAATTTGGCCGAGGCTCTCCAATGGCAAGCAAAGCGTCACAGTCGTCAATACCCCCGGATACAGCGAGCTCTTTCCCGAACAAGCGCAGAGCGTGCGCCAGACGGTGGGCGAGCTGGTTCAGCGCAGCGGTGTCAACGACGCGACACACCGACTACGCGCCCGAATCTGGATTCAGGACGTGTTCGCGAACATCGAGCTCCTACGTGAGCACCCGACTTTCCTGGCACTCGCTGGGCAGTATCAAGGTGTACCGGCGTTTATCGTCGGTGCCGGCCCGTCACTCGGCAAGAACGGACGACTATTGGCCGACGCCGCGAAGAAGGGCATCGTCTTCGCCCTCAACTCCAGCGCCCGAGCCCTCGATAGCTACGGGGTCGAGCCGCAAGTCCTAGCCTGCATGGAGTCGATCGATGTATCGCACCTGTTCGAAGGTGTGTCGTACATCGATCGCGTCGCGCGGGCGGTGAGCTTGACCGCGCATCCGCAGAACCTGCGCAAGGGAGGCGGCCCGCTGCTGCCCATGTTCGAGGGCATCCCGCAGCAAGATTTGCCGCTCACCACCCTGCTTGGCTTTCCTGGTCTATCGGTCTCCGGCAGCGTCTCCACGTTGGCGTTTTCGCTCGCGCAGCGCCTCGGCTGCTCACCGATCGTGTTCGTGGGCCAAGACCTGGCTTACACCGACGGCAAAGCCTACGCGCCGGGCTCTGCATACGAGGCTTCTCGAGTTCGACTGGGCGCGGACGGTCAGAGCCTCGAGCACGATTGGTGCGAGACCCTGAAGACGACGCACAATCAGGGCGAAAACAAGATGATCGACCACGAGCCGCTGCTCGAGGTCACGGCTTGGGGCGGCGTCGGCAAGGCCATGAGCACGGTGGGCTTTTCGGCGGTGCGCGCTTGGCTCGAGAGCGCGAGCATCACCCTCGCCCGTGAGCGCCCCGACACTCGCTTGGTGAACGCAACGGAAGGTGGCGCGCGCATCGGCGGCTTCGAAGAGTGTCGGCTGGCAGAGCTGCTCGCTACGCTGCCTGAACGAGACATCACCGCCGCTTCTCTGCTTCGAGACGCGGAACGGGTTCAAGCTCCGCTCGGCAGTGCGCGTCTCGCAACTTGGTGCGAAGAACAGGCGGCGCTCGCCCGCACCGTGCGCCACGCCGCGCGTCGGCTCAGGCGCCTAGGCGAGGCCAGCCTCGCTGCTCTCGACCAGAACCACCCAGGCAAGATCAGCAAAGGCTTTCAGAAGCTGGAGATCGCGGAGCTTGCCCTGAAGCAAGCCGTGCGACGCATGCCGTTCGTCGACGCCTGGACACATGCCGAAATCGATCGCGCAGTCGACGCGAGCGGCTCACTGGAGAACGCCAAGGACGACCAGGACAGCGCTCGCCGCTCGGTATCGCTCGAGCTCTCGCTGGGCTCGGTGATCGAGCAAGGAGCCGGTGAGATCGAGCGCCAGCTGATGAAGCTCGGCGAGAGCTTCCGCGAAGTACCGCCGAAGGCAGTCGAACAGATCTAGGACATGACCGAATCGTGATCCCAGTAACCCCACGCACCCGAAGAAGGAACCCGTCATGATCAATATGAAGTCCAATATCCAGGCGCTCGACGCGCAGCAGAAGCTGAACACGACCCAAATGGCCGTGAACAAGAGCTTCCAGCGCCTGTCCAGCGGCTTTCGTATCAACACTGCCGCCGACGACGCGGCGGGCCTGGCCATCAGCGAGAGCATGAAGTCGCAGATTCGGTCCTACACGGTGGCCGAGCGCAACGCGAGCGACGCGATCTCGATGACGCAAACGGCGGAAGCGTCGCTGGGCGACATGCACGACATTTTGGGCCGCATGCGTGAGCTAGCCATGCAAGCCGCCAACGGCGACATGACCCAAGTCGACCGCGGCTACATCGACACCGAGTTCAAATCCTTGCAGTCGGAGATGTCGCGCATCGAGGGCTCGGCGCGCTTCAACGGCCGACAGCTCGTCGCCGCCAACCCGGACAACGTGACCTTCCAGATCGGCCTCGACAACACCGCGTCCGACCAGATCACCCTCACCTTCGGCGGTCTGAGCCTGAGCACCATCCTCTCGGCCACGACCAGCCTGAGTGGAGCGACCACCGGCAACGCTCTGGCGTCGCTGTCCCGCATCGACGACGCCATCCAGAACATCTCCACTGCCCGCGCCCGCTACGGCGCGACCCTGAACCGCCTGGACATCACCATTTCGTCGATTCAGACCATGCGTCTGAACATCACCTCCGCCAACTCGCGCATTCGCGACGTCGACGTGGCTACGGAAACCGCCATGCTGAGCAAGAACCAAGTGCTCGCCCAAGCCGGCGTCTCGGTCTTGGCTCAGGCCAATCAGCTGCCGCAGTTGGCCCTCAAGCTACTGCAAGGCTGAGACGGCGCGACGCGCACACCTCGCGGCTTTGCGCGAGGTAAATCACGTCAGACGCGCCGGGCGGACCCCGCGTCGGCGGACATGTAGGCAAAAAGCGCCCAAACTCCGCGTAGAGTGCCAGAGTTTCGCGCGATTTTTCCCTCAAGCCTTGGGACACCACTCCGTTCCTTGTGGGTGACGGGCAATGACGCCCCGACGAGCCAGTACCCCTGGCCTCGTGACCTCCAAGAAGGAGTATTCCAATGGCTATCAATATCCAAACCAACTACGCAGCACTCTCCGCACAGAAGAACCTCGGTCAGAACCAGAAGCTCCTTGCCGGTAGCTTCCAGCGGTTGTCGAGCGGCTACCGCGTCAACAGCGCGGCAGACGACGCTGCAGGCCTCGCGATCAGCGAGTCCATGAAGTCTCAGATCCGTTCGTACACGGTCGCGCAACGGAACGCTTCCGATGCACAATCGATGGCGCAAACGGCAGAAGGTGCTCTCGGCGACGTCCATGACATCATGGGTCGTATGCGCGAGCTGGCCATGCAGTCCTCCAACGGTGACTTGGGCACCACGGACCGCGGCTACATCGACACTGAATTCAAGTCGCTCCAGAACGAAGTGACTCGTATCCAAGGCTCGGCGAAGTTCAACGGCAAGCAGTTGATCAACGCCACGGCTGCGACCACGACGTTCCAGGTCGGTCTGAACAACGTCTCTTCTGACCAGATCAAGGTGACCTTCGGTGGTGTCAATCTGACATCCATCACCGCGAACACCACGGACTTGAGCACCGCGACGCACGCACTCAACGCCTTAGCCACCATCGACACGGCGATCCAGAACGTCTCGACCGCCCGCTCGAACTTCGGTACGGCCATGAATCGTATGGACTTTGCGACCAGCAACATCCAAACGATGCAGCTCAACATCACGGCCGCGAACTCGCGCATCCGTGACGTGGACGTGGCGTCTGAAACCGCGAACTTGTCGCGCAACCAAGTGCTGACTCAGGCTGGCACGGCGGTTCTCGCCCAAGCCAACCAGATCCCGCAGTTGGCCCTGAGCCTGATCGGTCGCTAAGACTAGTCGGATTCAGAGGTAGGTTCGGGCCGCTAACTTCTCGGAGTTGGCGGCCTGTCCTGCTTTGTGCCCCGGGAAAAAAGCGTAAAAAGCGCTGTAGATGAGCGAAATCCGGCCGTTCAATAGGAGTAAGAACCATGGCAGACAGCAGCCTGAGCGGAGTCGGATCGGGGATTGACACCTCGAGCCTCATTTCGGGTTTGGTCAACGCCGACTCGGGGCGCCTCACGGCACTCAAGAACAAGCAGACCTCGACCAACTCGGCCATCTCGACGTTGTCGGACATCAGCTCGAGCCTCGGTACGCTGCAAAGTGCGGTCGATGCGCTGAGCACCGCCAGCGGCGTCGGCAGCTTCTCCGGTACATCGAGCTCCCCGTCGATCGCGATTAGCACCACTGGCAACGCGCAGCCCGGCGCCTACTCGATGAAGGTGACGCAGCTCGCCAAGGCGCAACGCACCTATTCGAACACCTACGCTTCGGCCAGCACCGCCAACGGTCAGAGCGGCACGCTCAGCCTGCAAGTGGGCACCGGCACTGCCACCGACATCAACATCGCCGGCACCGATACGCTCGACCAAATCGCGGCCAAGATCAACGGCGCGGGTGCGCGCGTCAGCGCCTCCGTGTTCTACGACGGAACCGACTATCGGCTGCAGGTGCGCGGCCTGGACACAGGCAAAGACAACGCGATCACGTTCACCCAGTCGGGCCTGGATTTAGGCTTGAACGTCGCGGCAAACACCGTCCAAAAGGCGCAAAACTCGATCGTCAACATCGACGGTTTCGACGTGCAGCGTTCGACCAACCAAGTCGTGGGCGCGATTCAAGGCGTCACCTTGGCGCTGACCGCGACCACCACCGAGCCGGTGGACGTGACGGTGGCCGCGGACTCGCAAGGCCTGGCTACCAAGATTCAATCGATCGTGACCGCGTACAACTCCGTATTGTCCAAGATCAACACGGCCGCTGGCAAGGGGTCGACCAAAGCAGGCAACAGCGAGCTCGCGAGCGATTCTACGTTGCGAGGCATCACCAATCGTCTCAGCACCGCGCTGCAAACAATCAGCGGCAGTGGCAAATACAATACGCTCGGCGCCGTTGGGCTCAGCCTACAGAGGGATGGCAAGCTCGCCCTCGACACCACCAAGCTCAACGCAGCCGTCACCGCCGATCCGAGCGCCGTCACTGCGCTGTTCGCCGGCACCAGCACCAACGGCACCACGACCACGGGTGTCATGGGCACGTTGAGCAAGGCCATCAAAGCCTACAACCAGACGGGCACCGGGCTACTGACGCAACATCAAACCGACATGCAAAACCGCGTCAAGACCATGACGGACAGCGTCAATCGCGAACAAGATCGGCTCGATCGCTACCAAGCGCTGCTGCAAAAGCAGTTCTCCGCGATGGACACCAACGTCACATCGAACAACAACGACATGAGCTACCTCAGCAAGCTCTATAGCTCCAGCTCCGGCTGATCCAAGGGACCACGTAGATGCTCGAGTCCGCCGCCGCCGCCCGCTACACGCAAGTTCGCAACACCACCTCGACACCCGGTGAGTTGCTGCTGGCGCTCTATGACGGTCTGTTCCGTTTCTTGAATGGTGCCAAGCTGTGCTTCGAGCAAAAGCAGCATGCGCGAGCTCGCGAGCTACTCTCGAAGTCGCACGCCATCTTGTCGGAGCTGACGATTGCGCTCGATCACGACGTGGCTCCCGAGCTGTGCGGCCAGCTCGAAGGCTTGTACGGATTTTGCATCGACCGGATCCAAGTGGCCAGCCGCAAAGCCGACACGGTACCGATCGACGAAGTGACACGCGTGCTGACGCCCTTGCGCGAGGCGTGGGTCATCGCCGTCCCCAAGGCGATCCAAGAAGCCCACGCGGCCCAAGGCGCGCGATGACCACCGCGAGCGCCCCCAGCGCGCCCGCCTTGGCGAAAAAACCGCATGATCCGAGCTATGAGTTCGGGCGACGCGAGGCTGAAGTGGTGGCGCGTTTTCCAAGCGGAAAACGCGTTGCGGTCGTGCGTGGCCGCGATCGCTCGTACCCCGGTCTGCGCAGCGTGGCGCCTAGCACCTTGGCGTTCTACGAAGCTTTCGCACCGTTGATCCGCGGCAAGCACGTGCTCGACGCGGGCTCCGGATCGGGCCTCGGCACGCGCATTTTGTGCGACTACGCGCCGCACGTCACGGCCCTCGACAACGACGTAAGGGCGCTCGAATTCGGCCGCGAATACGCACCCAACGCCGCATTCTTGCAAGCCGATTTGTGCCACGGCACACCCGTCGACCGCGCAGAAGCCGCGTTCCTGATCGACGTGCTCGGTCACCTCGCGCGCCCCGAAGCCGCGCTGCGCGGTCTACGCGCGTGCTTACCCGCAGGTTCGCAACTCTTCATCGCCGAGCCCCGGGCCAACGCCTCGCAGCGCCTGCTCCCCCCTGCTCGCCGCGCGTTCTCGCAAACTTCCCTCACCCACCAGTTGCTTCGTTCCGGTTTCGATCTCGAAGAAGTCGCCGCGCCAGGCGCCAACTTCGTCGCGCTGGTCGCGCTGCGCTCCGCCGATCCCTGCATCGACGCCCTGGTCGAAGCCCTGCACCAAGCCGGCCGCAATCAATTCCGAGCGGCGCGCGCAGAGTTCGCGCGCGCTCGCCAGAGCGAACGCATCGACATCAAGCTGGAGGCGATCCTCGGTGAAGCCGAAGCGGCATTCGCCGCCAACGACGGAGACAGCGCGGTCCGCTGCTACTTCGAGGCCAACGAACTGAGCGACAGCGACGGGCGTGCCCTGTCGGGCCTAGCCCGCGTAGCCCTCGCTACAGGCGAAGTCGACGACGCCCTTCGCCTCGCCGTCGATGCGCTGCAGCGCGACTCCACCGATGCCGAGGCACACACCGCGATGGCCGTGGCCGCCGAGCACCTTTCCCTGCCGGACGCGTGGAACTCCTGGCGCATCGCCGTCAACCTCGCCCCCGACGACCTCGAAGTCGCGACCGGCCTGGCACGCGCCTCCGCGGCGCGCCAGAACTACGCCTTCGCCATCCACGTCTTCGAACGCCTGCGCGGCTACGACACCGCCCTCGGCCTGCAATTCCACGTCACCCTCGCCTGGCTGTTGCTGGCCGACGGTCGCAAGAACGACGCCGCCGTCGAAGCCCGCTACGCCGCCGCGATCGCCCCCGGCGACGCTGGCGTCAGCGAGCTCAGCGCCGCCATCGCCGCCGCCTAGTCATCACCCTTCTGGTTGATGGTCACGCGGCACCCATCGGGCGTCGCAGCCTTCGGCGTCGTGATTCGGTGCGAGATGCGCGGCGCGTAATATATGACTCCACCATCGCCGCCGAGGGAATCTTTGCTCGCTCGAAGCGCTTCGACGGCTTGCGCGCGTGCTCGCAAGTGATTCGCGAATACGCCGTGCAATCGGTGAACGGCGAGTGCGAAGATGCGCGCATCACTTGCTCGCCCGCCTTGGGGATTCGGTGGTTGAGGTTGGAGATCTTTGTGGAGAGGTTTGGCTTCCGATTGGCTCATCGCGAGGGGAATGAGTTGGAACTGGGTGAGTGCTCGAAAGAGGCCAGCGCAGTTCAACGCGAATTTTGGGCCCTCGCGAGGTCCCCGTTCGGCGGCGCGCTTACCTGAGCCGGGAACTTCACCAGCTGGAGTTTCGGCGTCGTCGGCAACGAATGATCCGTCCACTCGCAAGGCCAGCGCGGCGGCGTCCGGCAAGCCCACGCGTTACCTAGCCGTCGCGGTGCGACGAGAAACTAGCCGTCGGGACGGCGGTCAATGCTCGTTCGTCTCCCGCGCTGGTCGACGCTGCACTGCGCGGGCGTTTCTCGAATTCGACCACATCGAGCCGTATGCGAGATCGGGCGCCTCCGACCCGCGGAACGTGCGGTTGCTGTGCAAGGCTCACGATTTTCTTCACGCGCGAAGCTGCTTTGGAGCCAGGCACATCGCGGCGAGAATCGCAGCAAGAAACAACATGGCCCTGCGCCGCCATCGGGCGAGTGAGGAACGAGCAGGCGAGAAAGTGATACGCGAGTTTCGTGCACCCGGCTTCCGCGGGCTTTCGATGCCCTCGATGGCGATTGGCGCCGTTGCGCCGCCAGAGGTACGCACAGGCGCGAATCACCCGACGGAGCCCCGCCACCAGCTCCACCTGGTGAAGTCCGTAGCTACGGCCAGTGACACGCTCGGAAAGTTCAGCTGCCGGTTTCGGCGAGGCCGGGTGCGCGTTCGGCGACCAGTGCGGCTTCGACGATTTCGCAGATCCCGTGCCAGGCGAGGATGTGTAGCTCTTGCACGCGGGGCGTCGCGGCTTCGGGGGCTTTGAAGGCGAATTTGGCGGCTTTGGCGATTGGGCCGCCGTTGCGACCGGTGAAGGCGATGCCGATCGCGCCCTTTTCGCGGGCGGCTTCCAACGCGCGCACGACATTGGGTGAACGCCCGCTGGTGCTGATACCGACCACGATGTCGCCCGTGCGTGCGTGGGCGCGAACTTGGCGGGCAAATACGTCTTTGAAGTCCCAGTCGTTGCCGACGGCGGTCAGGATCGAGGTGTCGGTGGTGAGGGCAAGCGCGGGGTACGGATCGCGCTCGATCGCGAAGCGACCCACGAGCTCGGCCGCGACGTGCTGCGCGTCGGCCGCGCTGCCTCCATTGCCGCAGAACAAGATCTTGTGGCCAGTGCGCAGCGCGTTGGCGAGCAGTTCGGCGATCTCGGCGAGGCCGGTGAGCGACTCGGAGAGCAGCTTCTCGTGCGCCCGAATGCTGTCTTCGACGATGCGCTTGAGAGCGCGTTCGTGCGCCGGCATTCGGCTATGAACGGCGCGGGCGTAGAGCACGAGCTCTACGGCTTCTGCCACCGCGCCCTCGCCGCCACGCGCCTCGAGCACGCGGTGCGCTTTACCCCGCGCAGCGGGCGAAGCATCGGCCGGGCACAAGGCCAGGCCGACGGTCGCGAAGGCTAGAGCATCGCGATCGGCGTCGCCCACGAAGCAGATCGATGAAAGCGGCACGCCCATTTCCTCCGAGAGGGTGCGCAGAGCGAGGACCTTGTCTTTGGCGCCCGAGAGCACCAGATCCGCATTCAGGCGCTCGGCAATGGCGGCTTGCAGTGCGCCGGTTTCGCCGGTCACGAGCGCGAGCTTCAGACCTTCGCGGCGCGCTTTGGCCAGGGCGTCCAGATCGCGAAAGGCGATACCTTTGGTCTCTTCGCCGTGCGCGCCGACGCTGACTTTGCCGTCGGTGACTACGCCGTCGATATCGAGCGCCAAGAGTTCGATCGAATTTACCAGCATGTTCGGCCTCCATCCACGATCAGATTCGAACCTGTCATGTACGACGATGCGTCCGAACACAGGAAAACCAGGGCGGCGCGATACTCGTCTTTGTTCGCCATGCGACCCATGGGAATCAGATTGGTGAGCCGCTCGACGAAATCGTCGGGTTGGCCCGCGTACACACCACCCGGGACGAGCGCGTTCACGCGCACGCGCTGCTCTGCCCAATAGGTCGCGAGGTATTTGGTCAACATCACCAATCCTCCTTTAACGACCGAATACGTTACGGGTTTAACCGGTTGTTCGGATTCAGCGAGGCCAGGACGCCGATAAATCCGCTGATCTGGCGCAATTACCCCCAAATCAGAAGCAATATTGACGATCACACCGCCGCCGTGTGCGGCCATGTGGGCGCCGAACACCTGGCTGACCAAGAAGGCACCCGTCAACCCGACCGCCAAATCACGCGACCAATCCTCGAGCGCGAAGTTCTCGAAGCGCGAGGCGGCCAGACCTTTGCCCTCCACCTTCGGGTTGTGCGCCGCGTTGTTGACCAGGCCATCGAGACGCCCATGCTGCTCGAGCACCGCGTGCAGCGCTGCCCGGCAAGACACGCTCGAGGTCACGTCCAGTTCCACCGCGCTGCACGGTACGCCGTATTCGCGCGCGACGCTCGCGGCGCAGTCTTCGGCGGCTGCAATGCGTAGGTCGGCAATCACGGGCGTACCACCCGCATCCGCGATCGCCTTGGCGTGCTCCACGCCGAGCAACCCGCAGCCACCGGTGATCAGGATCACGCGGCCGGAAAGATCGAAGGCAGCGAGCTTGGCTCGTTCGGGTGCGCTCATGCTGAATGCCTGTGTTTCTCGGGTTCTGGGTCGGGCTCGCCGCGTTGCCAGCGTTCGACTGCGGCGGCCAGGGCCGGGATCTGCTCGGGATAGTCCAGCTCGTGGATCTTGCCCTCGACCACGAACGGCAACACCGTGTGACCGACCATCGAATCCATCTCGAGGATGGTGCGGGGCCGCACGATGTCGACGTAGCCATTCTGATGATAGACCGCGGGCAGCTTTTGCCGGGGCATCGAGTGCGACTCTGGGAAGCCCTCGAGCGGCAGCGCTTGTTGCAGGTATTGACCCTCGATGCGCCACATCTTGTACGGCGTCTGCTCGGCGAGACCGATCGAGCGCAGACTGTCGGCCTCGGGGTGCCGGAGCATCAGACCGATTGCGCGCTCGATCAGGTGGACGTGGCGCACCGGACCGGTCGGACGCAAATGAACCACCAATTCCGGCGTGTAGCCACGTTCTTGGAAAAATAGGAGCGCGTGGCGAAACACCTGTAAATCTGTGGCGGTGTCGGTCGCGGCCTCCGCGGGTCGCCGAAATGGAATCTCGGCACCGAAACGCCGCGATACATCGGCAATCTCGTCGTCATCCGTAGAGACGACGGTACGCGTCACCAGCGAGCAGTCTCGGGCGTGCCCGATCGAGTAAGCAATCAGCGGTTTTCCCGCCACTTCCAGCAAATTCTTACGCGGCACTGACTTCGAACCGCCGCGCGCCGGAATGAGCGCCAGCACTTCCGCCTTTTTCATCACAGCGAACCCTCGATCTTCTTTTGAACGCCCTCGGCTTGCGAATTGAGCAGCGCCACCGCAACTTCCAGACTCAGCGCGCCTTCGCGCAGCGAAGGGCTACACGGCTCGCCGCGAATCACGCAGCCGAAGAAGTTCGCCAGTTCGTCTAGGAACGCTTGATTGCGCGGAAAGTCGGCGTAGCTGTGACGCTCGAGTGATTTCCCCGACTCGTCGCAGTGTTCGAAGTAACGCCCGCTCAAGCTCCAGACGAGCTTTCCGCGTTCACCCAGCACCGTGACGCTGCGCTGCGCGGGGCGCTGCACGAAATCTTGATGCAGCTCCGCGAACAGCGGGCTGCCATCGGCGCGTGCGAACTCGAGCAATGAAACCGCCACGTCATCGACGTCGATCTCGAGGGAGGACACGTGACCGCCCATCGAAAACACGCGGCGCGGCGCGCCGAAAAGCGCGCACAGATAGTCGATCTCGTGGATCTGAGAGAGCGTGACCCCGCCCCCCAGCGCGCTCTTCGAGGCGTACATCCGCCGGTAGTCTTCGTAGGGGTGAAAGCCCGGCAGGTATTCGCCTACCTCGGCCCGTACCGAGAGCAACTTGCCCACTGCGCCCGCGGACAGCATTTCGCGAAGGCGCACGAACCCGGGATGATAGCGCAGCTGATAAGCCACACAGGTCACGAGCTTCTGTTCGTCGCACAGCGCAGCGAGCTCGCCGACCTGAGCCAGCGAATGGGACAGCGGCTTCTCGATGAACAGGTGGCTGCCGCGACGCGCGGCTTCGAGAGCAACCGGCACGTGCAGGCTGCTCGGGTTGGTGATGAACACCACGTCGGGACGATGGTCCAACGCTTGTTCCAAATCCGAGCTCACCGAAACGCCGTACTTTTGCTCGAGATCGACGCCCGGCACGACTTCTAGATTGTCGTCCAAGGTTTGGCGCTCGCGGCGCACGCGATATGCCTCCACCTCGACAGAATCGCCCAACAGCGCGCGCAGATTGCGCAAGTGTCGCTGGCCAATGCCGCCCAACCCCACGAACAAGCAACGCCGAATGGCTTGGCGCGTCTCCCCAGGACTGCCTTGTATCGCGTGGCTCGACGGCGAGAGCTGCACTATGCCGCCCTTCGCGCTCGCAGCTGGCCCTGAACGAAGCCGAGCGAGTGCGCAGCTGAAGCCTCGGGATCGGCGTCGAAATAGTGCTGGGTAAGAAAATCCCCGGTGTAGCCAGCGCGCGCCAGCACGCCGAAAAAATCGCTGAAATTGGCGGCGCCGCGCCCGAACGGCTGGCTCGTCCCACCGACGACGCGATCTTTCAAATGCACGGCTTCGAGCAGCGGCAGGAGCGGGAGGATATCGGTCGCGATATCCAAGCCCTGCGCCGTCGAGTTGCCGGTATCGTAGTACGCGCGCACGTGGGTGTGGCCGATGCCGCGGATCACGGCCGCGTATTGCTCACCGGGGATCTCCATCTCCAGGCCGAGCGTGATGTCATACGCCTCGAGCGCCGGACACACGCTGCGAATGCTCTCGGTCGCTTCCCGCACTTGCTCCGGGGTGCTGAGCGCAGAGGTCTCCAAGAGCGGCAGTAAAATGCGCGTGGCGCCGAGTTCGCGCGTCCAGCGCACCAACTCGGATAGCGCCGCAGCGTGCGCGCTTCGCTCTTCGGCAGTGCCTCCCGCCAAGTGATGAATCATGAAATAGTCGGCGCATACGCTGCCCACGGGCAAACCGCTGGCTGCCGCGCAGGCGCGAATGGCTGCGCGCCCGGCGTTGCTGGCGATCGGGTTTTCTTCCGCGCGTTCGGCCTCGTAGATCCACTCCAGGTACGAAAAGCCGACGCGCTTCGCTTGCGCGAATTCGTCCGGCCAAGTCTGGTGCGGGAATGCCTGGAGCCGGTTTTCTGGACGCGGCGAGAGGCGTCCTTGCATCACGCCGATGCGCTGATCAGCCATGCGAGTCGTCCTCCGTGTGTTTCGAGCTCAGCCGACGCGGCGGAGCTTCTTCATGATCGGGATTTCGTCGTCGGTGACCTTCTTGACGCCGTCGCCGAGGCCCGATTCAATCGTGCGTGTATCGCGAACCAGCTTCATCAGGCCTTGTGGCTCGACGCTGGCAGCTTGATCGGAGCCCCACATGGCGCGATCGAGCGTGATGTGTCGCTCGACCATGGCCGCGCCCAGGGCCACCGCGGCGTAGCTCGTGGCAAGCCCCACTTCGTGTCCCGAGTAACCGACGGGCACGCCGAAGCGCTCGCGCAGCACGGGGATCATGCGCAGGTTCAGATCCGCGATTTTCGCGGGGTACGCGCTGGTCGTGTGCAACAAGATCAAGTCTTTGGTGCCCAGCACTTCCACCGCGTGGTCCACCTGCGCCATGGTGCTCATGCCGACGGAGACGATCATCGGGCGCTTGGTGGCGCGGTGATGCCGCAGCAGGTTGTCGTCGGTCAGGCTCGCCGAAGCGATCTTGTACGCGGGCGGATTGAATTGCTCCATGAAGTCGACCGAGGCTTCGTCCCAGCAGGAAGCAAACCAAGCGACCTTCTTGTCGCGGCAGTAGCGGTCGATGTGCTGATACGCATCTTGACCGAACTCGAGACCACGCTTCAAATCACCGTTGGTTGCGCCGAACGGATTCTCGCGCGGCTTAGCCAGCTCTTCGGCGGTGTAGACCACATCCACGGTGCGCTTCTGGAACTTCACCGCGTCGGCTTCGGCCACGCTCGCCACGTCGATCAAGCGACGTGCGATCCCGAGGTCGCCGTTGTGATTGATGCCGATCTCCCCCACGATGTAACAGGGGCAACCGTCACCCACGAACTTGTCGCCGATCTTGACTTGAACCATCTTGTTCTCCGTTCGAGACTCCGCAATGTCTGACTGCAAGGTCCGTTCCACTCGGGTGCAGCGCTAAGCCGCCTTGTCCGCGACTACGAGCAACATCCACTCTTTTGAAAAGCGGACGAATTTTGATTTTTTGAAGGGCGTCGGCAGCAAAGCTGCGGCATCCGCCAGTGGTTTTAGGTACGGGTGCTGCCAAAGCACCGGCAACTGGCGAAAACGCAACGCTTCCCGGACCTGAAAGCCGTGACACGCCACGCACTCTCGGAGGCCGTTCAGCGTGAACGGGCGCACGTGCGTCCAATCGTCATAGAAATGACGCCACTGCGCGGTCCAATCTGGCACCAAGGCGATCATGCGCCCTGAGGGCGACAGTACACGGTGGCACTCTCGCAACAACGAGCTGATGTCACTGATGTGCTCGAATACGGATTTCGAGAACAGCACCGAAAATTCGCCGTCCGCGAAGGGCAGCCCGGCTCGCTCGTAGTCCGCTTCGATCACCGGCTCGCTGAACTTGGGTGCGCTCGGACGTGAGCGATCGATGCCTTTGGCGTCAAAGCCTTGACGCGCGAAACCGTGCAAGAATTCGCCGCGGCCAGAGCCCAGATCCAGCAATTTCGAGCCGCGATAACCGGCGAGATACTCGCGGGTCAGGTGCTCGGTGAGCTGCCCTGGGTATTCGGTGTAGGGCCGCGCGCGCTCGCTGTAGCGCACGTCCAGGTAGTTGTAGTTGCCGTCGGTTTCGAGGCCTGCGGCAGTAGCGGCGTTGCTCGCATTGCGTGTCATGAGTCTTTGCGGTCGGTGGACCCGACGATGCGCAAGGCGGCGCGACTGATCTCATCGCCAATGCGTAGCGCGTCGATCAGTGGCGTGCTGAGCTGCGGACCCGTTACGTAGTCCTCGTAGCGTTGGGTCGCGAGCGGCGTTGCGTGCAGGTTCAGCTCTGCGGGAGCCCCCAGCTCACCCAAGTGCGATCCCACCGCGCCGTAGCCCTTGTTCATCGCCTGCGCGCTGAGCGACGTGACCGAGCGCGTGTACGCCGCCGCATCGCCCGTGAAATAGCCGCGTTGCTTGAGGCCACTGACGAAGCCCGCCGGGTCCCCGTTTTGGGCCGCTTGCACGGCCTCGGGGAAGCGCTTGGTGAGCAGCTTCACGTAATCCGTCGCGCCTTCCTCGGCCGTTCGATAGGCGCGAAAGCGATCCGTAATCGTGTGTTCGGTCGCGCCGAAGCCCTCTTTCGTGCGCTGGGACACGGACAAGCCGCTCGGCCCCATGCCCTTGATGCCGCCGAAATTGTAGTTGTACATCGACGCGCCGTTGCCGGTCTCGTGCGCCCATTGCGCGGTCAAGATCGCAACGGTGTGCTCGCTCGGCGGCCGACCGGTAACGTTGGTCCAGGCGCTGCGCAGCGCATCCGAGGCCTGCGTTCCGTCCAGGCGCGTGCGCACGGGCGGCACCAGCGCGGGCGATTTAGCCGCCGCTTGCGTACGCGCGGTCAGCAGCGCGTCGAACTCCGGCGCGGCTTGCGCGCGCGGCTCGGCGCTCTGCTGCAACTGCGGCAGGCCGAGGCTGATGTTCGTAATCGCGGAGGCCACGCCGGGCCCAACCGCAAGTTTCGGGCCAAGGCTCGACGCCTAGCTCAGCGCCCGCTCACACGTCATCCAGCTTCGACTTCAACATCGTCAAATCTTCGAGCAAATCGAACAGTTCTGATTCGAGGCCACGATTGCCGATCAGATTGATCGCGTGATCCAGCGAATTGATCTCGATCTTGCTGGAGCGCGAAGCGGCCTTGTGAATGCAGCGCGCGGCCAGGATCGGAATCTTACCCACCAAAGTGCCGATATTTTTGGAGGCGTACGGATCGTTCAACGCGCGCAGGAGCTCGTGAATCTTTTCCAACTCCCCCAGGTGCTTGGCTTGAACTTTGATATCGGCGGGTTTCACCGTCAGTGGTCCCGCAACCGGAGCGCGCATGTTCACTAGTGTTTGCGAAAGCGAGGCCACCCGCAAGCTTCTACTTTTGCCGCAAAGGTGCGCACGGCAAAACAAAGCGTCAAAAGCCCGACACCGCGCGAGTCAACCTGACAGCAATACCTTGCCCGACTCGAACGATCTCCGTCTCGCCCGTAAACGTGCCCGTGCCCGTGCCCGTGTCCGCTCTCCCTCCCAGATTGGATTTGATGGTCACGCGCCTTCCCGCGTCCGCCTCAGCCTTCGGCGTCAGAGTGCGGAACCCTGCAAGATTGCGAGGTGCGATGCTGGAGTGCGAGCGCCCACCTGCTTGGGGAGCTGTGGTCGGGTACGGGCACGGGCAGAGGCGTGGCCCGATGCTTGCTCTTGGAGGGCACACGAATGAGTACTGGGATCTGGTCGGCGGCTTCTGGCGCGGTTGGGCAAATCGCCGGCCTGGATAGCGCTGCCCAGAATATCGCGAATGCAACTACCCCGGGCTTCAAAGCCGAGGAAGCGGTGTTTCGGCAGACTCTGGTCAAATCGCTCGACCGCAACACGGGCACGACGTCACTGCGCTACGCGGTCTCTCGCACCACGGTGCCGGACTTCCGCGCCGGACAGATGATTCAGACCGGCCGCCCTCTGGACGTCGCCATTACCGACGACAAGAGCTTCTTCGTGGTCTCCACGCCGCAGGGTGAGCGCTACACACGCGCGGGCAGCTTTCGCATGGCGGTGAACGGCACGCTCACCACGCCGGACGGCAACCCGGTACTCGGCAGCAACCGGCGCCCGATCAAAATCGATCCCAACGCGCGCTACGTTGGCCCGAGCGGGGAGAGCCTGCGCACGAACGTCAGCCTGGACCGCGAAGGCACGCTCACGGTCGACGGCACGCCCGGCCCCAAGTTGGCGCTCGTCACTTTCAAGAATTTGGGTGGGCTCGAGCGGGACGGGCAGGTGTTGTTCCGCGCGCAGCCCGCAGCCGGCGCGGCGATCGCCTCCGATGCGCTGCTGGAGACCGCATCGTTAGAACAATCCAACGCCAACGCGGTGAGCGGCATGACCACGCTCGTGAACAGCTCCCGCAATTTCGAGATGATCAGCAAAGTGATCGAGGCCTTCGGCGAAATCGACAAGCGCGCCGCCTCCGGCATCATGGGCAAATAAGCGACACTCGTGCGTTTAGTGGCGGCGCGAGCCGCGCGCGGGCTCGCGCGGTAAGTCATCGACGCGAATCGCCTTTGGCTCGGGGGCGGGGGGTGACACGAGCGGGGTGGCAGGGGCTGGCTCGGCTCGCTCGCGCGGGGCGACGGCGGAACTCGGCACCGGGCTGCTCTGAGCCGCCTGCGGCAGGGCCCTCACATTGGAGGTGGGGATTACGGGCAGGGTGTCGTCCGGCCGCGAGCGTAGCCAGACGAAAGCCACCAGCGCAAAAGCGGCAACCGCCGTCACGAGCAGCCAGGCGCGCCGTCGATCGCGGGTGATGGCAGCGAGCACGCCATTCAGCGCGCTGGTCGGCGTGCGCTCCACCCGTGAGGCTGAACTCCGCTTCATGGTCGGCTGCCCGGACATCGTGAGTCGACCTGGAGGCTTGAGATTCCGCACGGTTATGGAGCGCGCGGAGGGTATGGATTGCAGATCTGGAATGGCAAGCTGCATTACCGAGTTGGTTTCCTTGCCCTCCATCTGGGCATAGGTGAGACGCAACACGTGTTGCATGGTCGCCGCGTCTGGAAAGCGCCCGGCCATGTCGTACGAAAGCGCCTGATCGATGAAGGCAATCAAGCTTGGATGTAGCTCAGGGCGCCGCTCGGCGATCGAGCGAGCCGGGCGCGTTGCGGCGAGAGCCAGCGTTTCTTGGGCATTCTCACCGGCATGCACGAATTTTCCGGTGATTAGCGTGTAGAGCGTGGCCCCAACGGCCCACAAATCAGTGCGGCCATCGACATCTTGCCAGCGTCCCCGCGCCTGCTCCGGCGCCATGAAGGCCGGGGTTCCGATCGCGCTCCCCGCAAGAGTCGTCTGCGGTGTGCTCAGCTCGCGCACGCGGGCGATACCGAAGTCGAGTACTTTGACCGTCCCATCTCGGGTCAAAAACATGTTCTCGGGCTTCAGATCACGGTGAACGATGCCCCGGCCATGCGCTGCCGCGAGCGTATCGAGCAGCTGATCGACCAGCGAGAGCGCCTCATGCGGCGACAAGGAGCGATCTTTTCTGCGCCAGCGATGCTCAATGGTCTCGCCATCCAGCAATTCCATGACTAGGAATGCGAGGCCCTCTTCTGTAACGTCGTCGTAGTCGACCGCGACTGCACCGCGCTGCGAGACGGTATTCGCAATATATCCTTCTCGGAGGAAGCGCTTACGAATCGCTTCGTCTTGCGACAATTCCGCGTGCAGCATTTTGATCGCGACACGCTTCTTGTTGCGATGTGTTGCTGCGTACACCGCCGCCATCCCCCCTACACCCAAGAGTTGATCGAGATGCCACTTTTTCTTGAGGACCGTGCCGACGCGCGCTCTCGCGCTGCGAACGCGTTCGGTCACTGCCTCGAGATCAACCGACATCGTAGAGAGTGTGCTAACTTAGCACGACCCAAACGAGAGCGTCCGAGCCGAAAGCGCTACCCCGGGTTTGCTGGGGTTTTCGCGAGCGGCGTCGGCCTCAACCAAGCGGCAACTCGGCTTGACGAGTGTCGCATTCTCGTGAGAGAGGGCAAGCATGGCCTCGGCCAAGCGTGATATCCGAAGCATCATCGATTCGTTTTCCGACGACCTCATTCTGATTGCGCAAGACATCGCCCGCGAGCGAGTTCAACGCGCCGTCGCAGAGTGGCAAGCCAAGAACGAAAAGCTCTTGGCCAAAAAGTCGATTCAAGACGAAAAGGCCCAGCGTCTCGAGGAAAAGGCGCGCAAGAACCAACTGGCGCTCGAGCGCATCGAACGCGTCGCGGAGAAGCGCCGCGCGCGTGAAGAGAAGAAGGCCGCTGAACGCGCCCTTCGTCTCGAACAACGGATGATCTCGGATAGCACCGAGAAGCCAGAAAAGAAGCCGGGACGCGGTCGCAAGAGCGGCGGCTTGCTGGGCGATGGCGCGGCCAAGAAAGAGCCCACGCCGCCTCCGCTGTTCGTACACAAGCGCCGGCGCGATGGTGAGATTCAGCAGCTGAAGCGCGGCGACGAAGAAGCGCCGATCCCCGCTGCCGGCGCGCCGAGCACGGGCGCCAATACCAACAACGGCGCGCCCGTAGTCGCCGCCGCGCCGGTTGCGTCTGTCGCGTCTGGCGAGCAGCTCCGTCTCGGCCTCTACTGAGAGTTCACCCGCGAATCGCGCAGGGCGAGAAGATTCCGTCGAGTGTTCCAAAGCTCGACGCGACATTCTCAACACGTGAATAAATCGCAATCATTCGGCAAAAAGAGCAGCCCTGCGCGATTGCCGTGACAATTGCGATCTGATACGGACAACGCGGGAGTAAATGCCAATGACTAACCTGCGCCGCTTCATCTTGCCTGCTTTTTTCCACCTCGGCGCGGTTGGGGCCGTATCGGCCGTAGCGACTCCCGCCTTTGCGGCCAGCTGGCAGAATGGCGTCAAGTACGGCGGCACCACGGTCATGGACCTGTACGTGCCGACCACCGTCGATGCCTCGCCGGGCATCGTGGTCGCGCTGCACTACTGCAGCGGCAATTCAGGAAGCGCCCACTCCTGGCTGCAGAGTGACGCCGACAAGTACGGTTTCATCATCATTGCTCCCAGCGCGGGCGGCAATTGCTTCGACGCATCGCCGACGCGCAGCGGTGAGCGCGACGCGATCACCAAGATGGTCGCCTACGTGGTCACGCAGAACCACGCTGACGCCACCAAAGTCTTTGCCGCCGGTGCATCGTCCGGCGCGTGCATGACCCAGGCGCTGCTCGCTGCGTACCCGGAAGTGTTTGCAGGCGGGTCCGTGCTGGCCGGTGTTCCCGCCGGCGCATGGACGGGCGGCAATGCCTACGGCTGGACCACGCCTTCCAAGAGCGCCGCAGAGTGGGGCGATATCGTGCGTAAGGCCAGCATGAGCTTCACGGGTAGCCGGCCCAAGATTCAGCTGTGGCACGGCACGGGTGACACGACCCTCACCTACTCCCAGAATTTCCCGGCCGAAGTCCTGCAATGGACGAACGTGCTCGGGGTCTCGGATGCCACTTCGACGACGAGCAGCTTCAAGGGTTCGCAGGACACCTGGGCTCGAATCTCCTACAAGAACGCGGCGGGCACCGTCGTACTCGAGACCAACGTCGCCCAAAACGCTCCTCACGATCTCTCGGGCCGCGGCTTGTGGTCCGATGTCGTGCGCTTCTTCGGCCTCGATGTGGACACGCCGACGGGCGGCGGTGGCAGCGGCGCTGGCGGCAACAGCGGCAGCGGCGGCGCCGGCAGCGGCTCGAGCGGTAGCGGTGGCAAGGCCAACGGCGGCTCGGGCGGTGTGGGCGGAGTGGGCAGCGCCACGGCCGGCGCGCCTGGCGTCGCGGGCAGCAGCAGCGCCGGCGTCGGAGGCTCGGGCAACGGTAGCTCCACAGCTGGCTCGAACAACGCCACTGCAGGGAGTCCTTCGGTCGGCGGCGCCGCTTCGGGTACGGCGGGGGCCGGCACCGCGGGCGCCAAGCCAGCGACTGGCACAGCAGGCGCGGCGGGCGTCGGTTTCTCCCGCGACGAGGGCTCGTGCAGCGTCAGCCCCGGCCACGATGGTCAGCGGTCGAGCGGCACTCTCGTCGGGCTGCTCGTTGCCGGCCTCGCTGCAGTCCTGCGTCGCCGCCGCTCTGTCAGCTGAACTGCCGCTCCGCGCACTTCGAGTGCGGCCAGGTTCGGAGACGAACGAGCTCATGTAGCTCCAGATCTCCGAACCTGCGCTGCGCGCAATGATTCAGCGGCGACGACCGAGCAGGCGCAGCAGGTACAAGAACAAGTTGATGAAGTCGAGGTACAACATCAACGCGCCCTGCAGCGCGACCTTGCTTTGTTGGTCGGCGCCGCTGGCAGAAGCGGCAAATTGCTTCAGCTTTTGCGTATCGTACGCGGTGAGCGCCGTGAACACGATCACGCCGACGAAGGTCGTCAGCCAGTAGATCATCGGGCTGTTCAAGAAGATGTTCACGACCGAAGCGATGATCAGACCGAACAGGCCCATCATGGCGAAGTTGCCGACGCCGGTCAGGTCCCGCTTGGTCACGTAACCGTAGGCGCTGAGCGCACCGAACGTGCCGGCCGTGACGAAGAACGTGCTGCCGATCGACGACGCCGTATAGATCATGAAAATGACCGAAAGCGTGAGCCCGTTGAGTACGGCGTAGGCGAAGAAGAAGGCAGCGGCAGCTGCCGTGCTGAGCCGCTCGACGACCTTGGAGAAGGCCAGCACCATGACGAACTCGGCAATCAACAGGCCGTAAAACACGATCCGGTTGCCCAGGATCATGTTCACCAGTGTCTCACTCGAGGCAACGACGGTCGCGGTGACGCCAGTGGCAAACAACCCACCAGCCATGTAGGCATAGACCTTGCGAAAGAACGCATTGGTGTCGGGGCGAACCTGTGCCCCGGCCATCGGTTGTGCGTACGGATTGTAGGGATTCATTGAGAGCTACCTTCCAGAATTGCTGAACGCGCCAGAACTATCCCAGCGCGGCGCGCGCGAAGCAAATCGAGGCCCGAAACGCGGCCTCGGACCGGCAGCGTTGTTTGCGGCCCTGAAGTCGATGCGCTACGTCGCCCGGCGATGAAGCCGATGGATTTTCGGGGCCGTTGGCTGCTCGTGACAGGCGCGTCATCTGGCCTGGGCCGGGAAATGGCGAAGCTTCTGGCGACCGAGCATGGGGCGAATCTGATCGTCGTCGCGCGGCGACAAGAGCGTCTGGACTCCTTGAAGGCCGAGCTCGCGGCGCTCTGCTCCGCGCAGGTGCTGACCGTGCGCGCTGACTTGTCATGCCTCGAAGATACGGATCGCGTACTACTCGAAGCGGCGAGGCTGCCTGTTTACGGAGCGATCTTGAACGCGGGCGTGACCCATTTCGGAGCGCACGGCGATCTCGACTGGGAGGCATTCCGTCAGATGCTGGATACGAATGTCACCAGCGTCGTGCGCATGACGAATGCACTCTTGCCGCAGCTCGAGCAGACGAACGGCGGATTATTGCTGGTGTCGAGCATGGCCGGCATCTTCCCCGTGCCTTACCAAACCGCGTACTCTGCGACCAAAGCGTTCCTCGTGCACTTTGGCTGCGGCTTGTTTCACGAATACCAAGGGCGCAGCGTCTCGATTACGACGTACACCCCCGGCGGCATCGTCAGCGAGATGACGGATGGCGAAAGCTTTACGCCACTGCGCAACTGGTTGATGCCCACCAGCGTTGCCGCGCGCGAAGGTATCGCTGCGCTCCGGCTGCGAAAGTATCTGTATGCGCCCGGAGCGGCCAATCGCATGGCCAGCGCGCTCATTCGCTTGCTGCCCCGGCGATTTACGACGGGCATCGTCGGCAGTCAGTATCGCAAGGCGCTGAGCGCGGCCAAAGGCTGACGCTCGCGGGTTTGGTGCGGAATGGGCAACACGCTGAGTCCCAACCGGCGTCTACCCCACCGCGGATTCATCGACCATAGGAGGTGGCATGACTCAACGCATCGCCTACGCCCATCAATCCCCCAATCTGTTCAAGAAATTCCTCGAGTTCAGCAACGCGATCCGCGAAGCCGGGATCGATCAGCAGATTTACGATCTAGTCGACATCCGCGCCTCTCAGCTCAACGGCTGCGCATTCTGCGTGGACATGCACGTGAAAGAAGCCAAGATCCACGGCGAACGCGAGCTACGTCTGCACCACGTCTCCATTTGGCGTGAGTCGCCGCTGTTCTCGGATCGGGAACGCGCCGCGCTGGCCTGGACCGAGGTGTTGACCCGTCTCCCGGAGCACGGCGTCTCGGACGAGGTTTACAGTTACGTGCGAGCGCAGTTCTCCGAAAAAGAGCTCGCCGACCTCACGTTCCTAATCATGGGCATCAACGGCTGGAACCGTGTCAGCGTCGCCTTCAAAACCGTCCCCGGCAGCGCCGACAAAGCCTACGGTCTGGACAAAGCAAACCTGACCTAGGTCGAATACGTCGGAGCCCTCAAGGGCGCAGCAAACGCGGTAGCGCAACCGCGCCAAGCAGCGCGAAGGCCGCCACGGGGAGCGAGTGACCGACGAGCAAGTGCAGTTCGTCCTTCGCAGGGCACTGCAGGAAAAGGGCCACGCCAGCCCAGCCGCCCGCGGCTGCCCCCAAGGCGGCCGCGCGGTTCACGGCCGCGGCAGGCACCGCGCGACGCAGCGCGACGCCGAATGCGCCGAGCAAAACTAGGCCGACTGCGAACGCAACCAACGCGCAGGGTAAACCCAAAGGGTGAAGCGCGCGCGCGGCTTGGTCGCCCACTCGAGTACCGAGCGGCGCAACGTGAGTCACGAGCGTATACAACGGCGCAACCGCGAATGAGGCGATGACGAGCAGGATGACCTTGGAGCCGAGCGCGCGACGCCCCGGAACCAGCGCAACCCCGGTCGCCATGCTCGCTAGTAGTAAGAGGAGCAAGAAGCGCTCCGCAAAGGCCCCACCGGGAATCGCCCATAGGTCGACGCGAAGCAGCGGACGGCCTGGATAAACCAGACAGCTACCCAATAAGCCAACCAGGAGGGCAACCGGAACGGCAATCAAGGCGAGCGCCAAACGCCGTCGAACGGTCGCGCGCGACGCGGGAGTTTGGGCAATCGCGGCTCGAACGCGCGCTGCGACCTCGGCGGTTGGCATGGCCGGTGCAGCCAATGGGTCGAGGGGTGGCCGCGCATCAGTCACGAGTCACCTGCTTCCAGCCCGCTCGAGACAGCGCTTCGCGCAGGGTTTCGTAAGCTCGGGCCGCTCGCTGCTTCACGGCATCTCCCGTGGTTCCGAGCACGGCCGCCGCCTCGATGACGGTAAGGCCCTCGATTTTGAGCAGGATGTACGCACTGCGATTTCTCTCCGACATTCGCTGCAGCTCGTGCTCCACGATCCGCGCCAGGGTCTCAGCGTGAAGCTCTGATTCCGGTGAGCCAGCGCTTTCGAGGATAGTCCCGAGGACTTCGTCGGTCGAGGCGACCAGCTTCTCCGGGCGCCGGGCGCGGCTGCGCAGACGGTCGATGTGCGTCGAGCGCACGATGGCAAACGCCCAATGCAGCGCGCTCGCGCCGCTCACGTAGGTGGCGCGCGAGCGATGCAGCTTGAGAAAGGCGTCTTGAAACAGATCTTCGGCGTCCCCGCGGCGACCCGCGAGGCGGACGCAAAACGAATACAATCGCGGAGAGAGGACAGCGTACAGCTCGTCGAAAGCGGCATCGTCGCCGCCCGCATAGCGACGCATGACCTGGTCGGCATCCATTCGCTGATCGCGCTCGACTGATTCAAGTCGATGCCTTTCTCAGCGTCAAGAACTCAGCATCGGAACGGGAACGCGTGCAGTCTCGAAACCAAGCGAACTCAATGACGGAATCCGCCCCTATCACGGTCCGGGACGGTCCCGGCGCTCGGCACGATAACGTCATTCGAGCGTCGCGGATGTGCAATATCATCCTAGAAAGACCTCGATATTTCTTCGTCACCTCCATCGGTTGCCTACGTATAGAGGAGTAGGAGCGCACGGCAGGCTTCCGCAAGCCGCGGATGCCGCGGGGCCGTTTTGCGCTCGGCACTCCCCCACGACCGGAGGACCCATGATCTGGGCCAAGCAGCTGATCGAGGACAATTATGCGCTGGAACGTGTGATCGGATGCGGCGATTCGGGGATCGTCATCGCCGCGCGCCACGCACGGCTCGGACTCCGGGTGGCCCTCAAGTTTCTGCGACCCGACAAGCCGCGCACTCCAGAAGTCATCAAGCGCTTCGTGCGCGAAGGGCAAATCACGGCACGAATCCAGAATGCGCACGTCACTCGTGTGCTGGATATTGGACGATTGCCGGACGCCGAGCCGTTCTTGGTCTTGGAGTATCTACAAGGCTGCGACTTGGCCGCGCTGCTCAATGGCCGCGGGCCACTCGTCAGCGCCGACGCGGTCGAATACGTGCGACAGGCGTGTGCGGGGGTGGCCAGCGCCCACGCGGTCGGAGTCATCCACCGCGACCTCAAACCGTCGAACCTATTTCTGACCATGGCGCCCAACGGAACACCGCTCGTGAAGATTCTGGACTTCGGTATCGCCGAGCAGAACTCGAGCTCGGGCGAGCCGACGGTGAATCCCACCGAGCTCGGTTCTGCGCCAGTAGTCGCTCCGGAGCAGCTCCGCGCGGAGGGACGCGCCGATGTAAAAAGTGACGTCTGGGCGCTCGGAGCGACCCTCTTCACCCTGCTCAGCGGTCGACCGCCGTTCGCGCGCTCTTACGCATCGGAAACGTATCTCGCGATCCTGTCTGGCCGCATTCCCGATCTGACGGCACTGCGCCCGGACATCGAGCGCCCCCTCGCGGCCGTCGTCGAGCGTTGCTTGGCTGCGGACCCCGAGCAGCGCTTCGGGTCGGCCGCAGAGCTGGCCGCTGCGCTGAGCCCATTCGCCAAACAATCGCCGCCCGCCAGCTCACGCCGTCCGATACGAGCCCGCACCCATCGCGAGCCTCCCGCGAAAACCGGTGCAGCCTCGCACTGTTAGCCCGGCAGCGGGGTCCGCACCTTTGTAATTGCGGATATACTTTATCCACGATACACTCCGGGCGAACCCGATCGGTAGCCCGCCTTGACCTCCCCCGCCCACCTGCCGAGCGCACCCGCGACGGAAAGCGCAGATGTCCTCGCCGCGAGCTTTGCGGCCAGCTACTCCGGTGTGGTCGCATTCATCGCCGTGGTGAGTGAGGGCAGCTTCGCCAAGGCCGGCGACCGCCTGGGCGTCGGCCGTTCTGCAATCAGTCGCAGCGTACACAAGCTAGAGCAGCAACTCGGCGCGCGGCTATTCTTTCGCACGACCCGCAGCACCTCGCTCACGCGCGAAGGCGAGCTATTCTACGAGAACTGCCGGCCTGGCGTGGAGCGCATCGTGCAAGCCGTCGACGGGCTGCGTGAGCTTCGGGAAGGCCCCCCGCGTGGCCGCCTGCGCGTGAGCTCCACGGTCAGCTTCGGTCGAAAGGTAGTAGCGCCGCTGTTGACCGGGTTTCAGGCGGAGTATCCAGAGATCGCCGTCGACTTGCTGCTGGACGACAGCGCCGCCGATCTCGGCACCGAGCACGTCGACGTGGCCTTTCGCGATGGCCGACCAGAACAAAGCCAGCTGATCGCCAAACAGCTGTTTCCGCTGCAGCTCATGGTCTGCGCCTCGCCCGCATATGCCACCCAGCACGGGCTACCTCGCAGCGTCGAGGCACTGAGCGCTCACCGCTGCATCAACTACCGCCTGGCTTCGGGCAAGCTTTGTGATTGGGAGTTCAAAGTCGAAGGCAAGCCGAAGAAATTCATGCCCGAGGGCAAGAGCAGCTTCAACGATGCCGATCTCGTATTGCGCGCAGTGCTCGATGGGCAGGGCATCGCACAGCTAGCGGGCTACCAAATCTGCGAGCTGGTCGGCACTGGCCGACTAGTCACTTGCCTCACACAGTATGCGCCAGAGGACCGCGGGCACTACCTCTGCTACCTCAGCCGTCAGCACCTGCCCGTGCGCGCGCGGGTATTCATCGACTACATGACGATTCACACCCGCGCCTTCCTGGCATCATCGACACGTAGCATCCATGATGGTTCACTATGAAGCTCAGCGAAGGGGTCGAGCAAGCCATTCACAGCGTCTTGCTCTTGTCCGGCCTATCTGCAGACGGTGTACTGCCCGCCTCGGCCCTGGCCGAGTATCACGGCGTGTCCACCAGCTATCTGCTCAAGCACCTGCAAGCGCTGGCAGGCGCGGGCCTCCTGCTCTCGGTACCCGGACCCAAGGGCGGCTACCGCCTCGCGCGCGAGGCCGCGCACATCTCGCTGCTCGACATCGTGCTCGCGATCGAAGGGCCGGAGCCCGCCTTTCGCTGCTCCGAGATTCGCCGGCGCGGCCCCTCCCCGATCGCCATCCACTTTCACAAAGCCCCGTGCGGCGTCAACGTAGCCATGCTGCGCGCTGAAAAAGCCTACCGCGCCGAGCTCGAAAGAGTCTCGATCGCCGACCTCAGCGTCGACCCTCGCTCCGCGCTTGGAGCAGCCATCTCAGCGCGGTCGTGCGGGTTCTTGGACGAGAATCAGCGGCGGACGTTGCCCCGGGCGTGAAGGAGCCAGCTCACGGCAGCGCGTTCACGGGCCGGTAAACAAGCTCGAAGTTTGCATCTGCACGTTCGGACGGTTGGCTTCCGTGTAGACTTCCGTTGACGCCCCCTGTGGCGTGATACGCAGGATCGCGTCGCCGAAATCGCCGTTCTTCGCGTAGATGTCGTCGTTGCTCATGAGCTTGGCGCTCACATCTCCGAGGGTCACCGGGGCGCCGGGATACACTGCGATTCGTTCCGCATTTCCGCTGGTGTCGATCTTCCACAAGGCAGCATCCAAGTGGTCGGTCGCTTTTTTTCCGGGCACTACGAAATGGAAGCCGTCTTCGTGGGCGCGCACCGCGCCCACACTGTCGAAGCCGGTCGCTTTGAGGACCACGCCATCGCTCAGTTTCATGACGCCGAAGCCGGTGAGCGCGTTGCCAACCAGTGCCAGGCCGTCGAACCCGAACGCAAGGATCATCTCCTTGCCGTCGTAGACTTGAGCACCTGCTTCGTACCAAACTTCGCCATTTGCGCAGCGGTAGATCAGTCTTCCATCAGGACTACTCAAGAAGCGGGGCGTCAGGTGATCACCGCTCGGGCACGGGGCGGTGTCGACGACGGTATCGTTCTTCGCCGGATCTTCGGGATACTTCAGGCTAGACGGCTGCGTCGAGCCGGAATACTCGGGCACGAAAATGCGCAGAACGGACGAGCCATCACTGTAGACTAGGTGAGATTTCCAGATCTGCAGCGTGGCGTCGTTCGCATAGCAGCCAAACCCAACCGAGTATGAGTTGGGCGTGCTGAGCAAGGCAACCGCGTTGAACTGGCAAGTTGGAGGCTGGAGCGTGCCAAACAGGTAGACCGATTCGGGATCATACACCGCAGGATTCCCGTCCGTGGACGACTCGCCAGCATCACCCTCGTTCGTGGTGCTGCCGGTGCCGCCGGTGCTGCCGCCGCTTTCGCTGCCGCCGCCGCTTTCGCTGCTGCCGCCGGCGCCCGAGTCACTCTCGTCAGGCGTCATGCCCGTAGCGCCCGAGCGACCGGGGTTGGAAGTGCCAGACGGTTCGGCGGGAACGAATGGCGCGTGATCGCGACTGGAACAGCCGAACAGCAGCGCACCGCATGCCGCGGCCGCCAACACCCACCTCGCCCCACTGTCCTGTTTCCTCAAGCTAACCATGACCTGTTCGCATATCATAATTCCAGATCCAGGTCTCATCTCTGTCTCATGCGCGCTCCGGCGCTGGACGAATCCGAGGCTCTGAACGTCGGATCCGCGCGGAAGTCATTGCCATTTCCACGTACCCTCGAGGGTGCTGGTGCCCGAGAGGCAAGTCGGGGTTGTCAGTGGTTCGTTGTCTATCGAAGTATTTGGAATCACGATACGTTCGACTCGGGTTCGACTCGCGACCGTCAACTCCTGGTGACGTGTTAGCTTGGCGTGGCTGGAGGTGTGTGTTGGATTCAGGGTTCGGACGGAATGACGAGCGAGGGGTGCCCCAAGAGCTTCAGGGCTTTAGTTGGGCGGCGTTTTTGTGGGGTGGGGTTTGGGCGGCCGCGTATCGAGTTTGGATCGGCCTGTTCGCGTTCGTGCCGATTTTCGGGCTGATCATGAACGTAATTCTGGGCGTGCGCGGCGCCCAATGGGCGTACCGCAAGGGCTCGATCCCAGACCTGGCGCGCTACCGGAGCGCCCAGCGCACCTGGGTAATCGTGTGGGCGGCGCTGTCCGTGTTCGCGATCATCCCGGGGATCGGCGTGGTATCGGCGATGGCGATCTATGGCGTCAAAAAATACGTTACGAACGCCAAGCGCGTGGAGGCACGGAGCTCATTGGCAGCGATGGCCAAGGGCATGGCGGCTTGCGGCGCGCGTGGGGACCTGCCGCCCACGAGCGCATGGGTGCCCGCCGATCTGAGCACGGTCGGAGGCAAGAAGTACCAATCGACGAGCAGCGATTGGTCGAGCCAAGCCGCGTTTGTGTGCTCGGGTTTCGCGTTCTCTGGGCCGCAGTACTTTCGCTATCGCTGGCTGCAAGCCACCAGTGAATCCGGCCAATTCGAAGCCGAGGCCGACCTGAACGCCGATGGAGTCGCGGACGAAGCGATGCAACAAGGCGTGCATTGCACGGCCGGGGCATGCGAAGTCGAGCTGCTGCTCGGCGATTCGCCCGCGCCTCGCTAGGGCGCGGGTTTGCGATTCGCCGCTCAGCCGGGTCCGAACTCGCGCACCGTTCTTATGGCGCCGCGCTGGACAACGCCGTTGTGCCGATGATCTCGGTCTTGTACGTCTGAGCGGTGACGTAGTCGCCGCGTTCCCACAGCAGGAACGTGTGGCTCGCATCCCACTTCGGCACGACCGGCCGCAGGTTGTCTTTGGTCGAGTTCTCGGTGAGTGGGGCCCACTTGAAGGTGGCACCCTTGTCACAGGTGACGCCCATGAAGATCTCGTGCTTCTTGCTCGGAACCTCCGTGTCCGTTCGGGGATCGAAAGTCGAGGAGAGGAAGACGACGTTCGGGTTGTCCGGGTGAACCGCACCGAGACCGGTATAGTCTTGTTCGTCTGGGTAGAGCTTGGGCCCGGCCTTGACCAGGTAAGTGACCGTCCAAGCCTTGGTAGTGGGCTCCCAACGCGCGTAGATCATGCGTTTGTCGGGATCCGCACCATTCTTGTCCGGCGTGCTGTCGGGGTAATCCGCGCGCCCCTGCCCCATGACGACGATCGAGCCGTCGTCGTAGCGGACGATGTCATGGTTCCAGAAGCGATACAGCGGAATCATTCCGCTCGGCGTCTTGATCTGCGCCCCGTGCGCCACGATCGTCGTGAACTTGTCGATGTTCTGCGCGCTGGTATCGCCCGCCTTGTCATCGATCAGCTTGTCCGCGCTGTCGTACAGCATCCCGCCCTTGTAGTAGCCGTGAAACAGGCTGGTCTTGTCATCGCGAGGGTGAGCTTGGGTGGCCACGAAATCGATCCGATCGGTGCCGTTGCCCCAGTACTTGTAGTACCCCGCGACGTAGCCGACGGTTGGGGTCGCGGTGAGCCGGCCGTAGAAATTCCAGGTGTTGCCGCCGTCGCTCGAAGACAGCATCGCCGGGCTGGTACTGATGGAACGCACGGCGCTGAAGATCTTGCTTTCCGCGGAGAGATACCAAGGATTGGCGTAGGTGATCTTGTGCGGTGAGTTGGGGTTCTGACCGGCCTCCCACTCACAGCCGTCTTTCGTCCAATCGTACGTCTTCGACGACCATTGCGTGCCGTTGAACACGCCGTAGTAGCTGTTGCAATTGTCTCGATGCGTGGCCCACATCGCTGCGTACGTGCCATCGGGCAACACCACGAAGCCCGGGGCATTGTGATCATCCGGGTTGAGCTTGCCGCCGAGGTTGTACTTGGTCTTGGTGCCTGCCGCGATGTCGTAGATCACCGCCTCGGGCTGGCCGTTGCGAGAGCTGCCCGTCGCCACCGAACCGATGATCGCCTTCTTGGCCTTGGTATCGATGACCACGCGTTCGTCTTGGTACCAGCACCAGCCGCCATCGTCGTTGAACTGGACGATGTCCTTGGTGGCGATGACGGCGGTAGGCAGTGTCGGACATGCGAGGGGGCCGCTGCCGCCTGCGCCCGCGGTACTGCTACCGCCCGTGCTGCTACCGCCGATGCTCGAGCCGCCGGTGCCAACGCCCCCGGTGCTGGCGGTGCTGCCCCCGGTGCTGGCGCCACTGGCGCCCGCCGCAGCAGGGGTGCCGCCGGTACCAGCGCTGGTGCCAGCGGTGCCGGTGCCGCCCGCCGCCGTACCGCCCGCGTTGGCCGCCCCACCGCCGCTCGTCGTCCCTGCGGTACCGGGCGCACCGCCGCCGCCGCCGGGCGTACTCGAGGAACAGGCGGAGGACGCGAGTATCAAAAAAACGGGAAAACGGGGGCTAATTCTCTTCATGAGCGGTCACAATTGTAGCTGCGTTCACTTGGCAGTGGCCAGCAAACTCATTGTCCGTCAGCGATTCGGATCGCCTTTGACTATCATTTCATGACGACAGGCGAAACGACGACCTCGGCGGAAGCCGACAGACGCGTTGCGGGGTCTTGTGCGCGGAACTGATGGCGGCAGGCATCACTGCCGAACTCGCCGAGCGCCAATCAGCCCGACATTTCGCACTCCTTCGCCTGGCATTCTCCATGCACTGGGCAGGGTTGGAGAAACGAGCCCCCCATGCCAAACCAAGCGCCCACCCCGAACGAAGATCACGTCCCGTCTCGCCCCTGCATCCGCGTCGAAGGCGTCCGCCACGCGCACATGTCGTCGATCGACGACGGCTGGGAGACCCTATCCGTTGCGGCAACGCAAGAGCGCACACTGCCCACGGTCACCGCACGCCCACGCTTGGAGACGCTGCCCGGGATCGGTCCCAGCAGTCAGCCCGCACTAGCAGCGAAGCCGAGACGCCCGCGTCGATCGCCAATCGTCGTATCGCTAATGGCGGCAATGGTCGCGATAGGTGTGGCCCTGGCCGCACTGATCGCCTGGCGGAATGACCCCCGCATGTTTGCGCCGCCGTCGCTGGCGTTAGCCGTCCAATCGGACCTGGGCCCAGTGCCCTCCCGGCCGCCGTCAGCTTCGACCATCGCGGAGCGAGCTCGGCCGTTGCCTGCCGCGCTCGCTCTGGTCGCCGCAGCGCCGACGCCCTCGCCCAAAGCCGAACCGCCCGTCGCGAAGGTACCGCGCAAGAGCAGCACCTATCGCGCGCGGCAAGCCAAGCGCGCCGCTACCGACAATCCCTACTGATGCGGAGAAGCAAAGCGGCAATTGGGCGCGCCTTTTGCTCGACCGGGCCAGGCAGGAATCGACTAGCGTAGCAGGGCTATGGACCGCCCTGAGCCGCGCTTCCCGAACGTACGTGCGGCCGCGCGACGGGCGCAGGGTATCGCGTGCCTGGCATTGGCGTGCGCGGGGCTGACGGCTTGCCCGTCCAAGGGGCCAGCGCCCGAGGCGCCCGCAACCGCCGATCGCGTGTTCGTCAGTCAGGCGGGCTCGAGTACGCTGCTGGTAGTCGACGCCGCGACGGGCAAAACTGCGGCGCGCATCGAGGTCGGCATGCTGCCTCATCACCTCGTGGTGTCGCCCGATCGCCGCACGCTGTACGCGGCGTTGGTCGGCTCGCAAGCGATTGCCGAGGTCGACGTCGCGACGCTGACTTTGCGCCGCACGTTGCTGACCGCTCCCGTGCCGGACCGACGCGCGGACGGTAGCCTCATTCAACCGCATTTCGACCAAGATGCGTTCGCTGCGAGCAGCTGTTTTGGCTGCCACCACGCCGGCGGGGCCGCACCCAAGTACGCGGGCGATCGTCCCTTCGGGTTGTTGCTTTCGCCGGATGGCCGACGCCTCTACGTCACCCACTTGCGCGCGTCTCGACTCACGGTTTTGGATCTCGAGGCGGGTCGGATCGAGAGCAGCACCTCGCTCGCACCGGCAGGCGCCGCAACGGAGGTCGTAGCAATCGATCGCTTGGGCGACGAGCTCTGGGTGGCCCTGCGCGCGCCGCAACCCTCGACGCAACCTGGCGCTCTACGACGTCTGCATGCCGATACGCTGGAACCGATCGCCGATTTGCGGGCAGGCGCGGATTCTGGGGCGCTTTTAGCGCTCCCCGAGCACGGCCGCATGCTGGTTTCGAACTTTGCGAGCAACACCGTGACGATGCACGACTCGGATGACGACGGCAGCGGTAGCCCATTCCATTTCGAAGCGGCACCCGGCCCACTCGGCTTGCTTCAGCTCGATGCGAACGGTGTGCTGGCGCTCGATTACTATTCCAACGCGGTTTCCTTTCTCGATCTCGAGAGCGGCAACGCCCAGACGTTGCCGCTCGAGCACGACGGCCTTCCCTACGCCAACCCCACCAATGCCGCCCTCGCCTCGAACCAGCAGAGTGCGTGGATCGTGTCGAGCGGCACGGACGGCCATTTGCTGGAGCTCGACCTTCCGTCGCGCACGATCATACGTGACGTTGCCATCGATGGACTTTCGTTCGGTGTCGCAGTAGTCCCTAGTATTTCCCCTTGAACCCACTTGAATTGCCTGGAGCCAACCCCATGAGACCCAAGCTCAACCTCTCGGTCGCAGTCATCCTCTTGTGCTGCAACCTCACGGCGTGTGGAGACAGCGGCAGCAACGCGACCGGCAGCAATGGTGGCCAAGGCGGCACGAGCGGGCAAGGCGCGAGCGGCAGCGGCGGCAAAGGCAACGGCTCCCAGCCGCCGCTGGTCGTCCCCGCTGAACCGGGCACCGTGTTCGGCATCGTCACGGACATCGGCACGGGAGCGGCTGTTCCCGGTGCGCAGGTCACGGGCGGCGGACAAACTGCCACCACCGATAGCAAGGGCGCCTTTTCGCTGGAGGGCCTCGACGCAGGCGATGTCACCTTGGCCATCGAGGTCGAAGGCTACGCGCCGGCATTCGCGTCTGCCGTGGTCGGCGAGACCACGCAGCCGGTGCTCGCTCGCATGAAGAAACAAGGTTTGCCGCAAGCTTACGCGGCAGACACCGCGCGAACCCTGTCGGAGAAGACCGAGGCCGGGCCTTACGCCGTCATCTTCGAGCCGGACAGTTTGGACACGGACGATACTGACCTTACCGTCTCGATTACGCCCCTCGATCCGACGAAAGAGCGCGACGCACTGCCCGGCCTGTTGCTGGCGGGCGGCAAGACCCCAACCCTGCTCGTCCCCGTGACGTTCGCAGAGTTCACGATCCGCGATTCGAGCGGCAAGCGCGTCAATTTGAAGGCCTCGGCTAGCGCCCAAGTCGAGTTGCCGATCCCGCCCCAGCTGCGCGCGGACTATCCGCTCGACACCAAGATCCATTGCTATGCCTACGACCCCACGACTGGCAAGTGGGAAGACTTCGTGGAAGGCACCGTGCAGCTCTCTACGGTGGACGGAACCAGCCCCGTGCTGGCCGCGTCAGTACGCCACTTTTCGTGGTACGGCGGCGCGCCCCAAGGCAACAACTGCGTCGACGTCTACGTGAAGGTGGTCAGCGCCGTCGATGGCACGCCGCTCGGCAATGCACGCGTCGAAGCCAGCCCCGGCACGAGCTCGTATACCGACGCCGACGGGAACGCGCTAATCCGCTCGGCCGTCGGCGGTTCGACGACCAGCTATGTCGCCTACCAGACCGGCCTCGACGTCGATGGCTCATTGACCGGCATCAAAGGCGCCAAATACATCGAGTTCGGCAAGGTCGAAGAAGATTTGGTGGGGCTCACGCAGAAGCCGTGCACCGGCGATCCGAGCCCTACGCCAGGGCAAAAGAACGTACGCGGCTCGCAGGGTTCGCCTCTGACGCTGAAGGTCGGGCGCATCACGGGCGTGCTGTATCAGGCCACTGCGATCCTTTCGGGCACGGACGGCAGCACGGCGGGCCAAGTGCAAGTCATCGTCGAAGAGGGCATCCCGGGTGACGACGGCACGATCGAAGATCCGATGCCGACGAGCGGCGCCAAAGTCTTCTTCACCGAGGTCGGCAGCAGCGCCACTCCGCTCGCGCTGAACGAACTAGCGCCCGGCACCGGCTTCTACGGATTGCTCTCCGGCACTCCAATCACTCCTGGCAAGCTCTACTCGGTCTCGATCGATGGTGACGGCAACGGCAGCATCGATGGCACGGGTACCGCATTCGCGATGGGGAGCGTGAAGTGGACCAATCCCACGGATGGCGATAGCGTGAGCGCGGCTAATTTCACCGCCAGCTGGTCCGACAGCGGCAGCACTTCCGGCGGTGTGGCGTACGCGCCGGTGTATCAAGCCGTCATCTCCGGAACGGACGGGAACGATGCCGCAATCTACGTGGGCACCGATCGAGAATTCTTGGTCAAGAGCGCCACGATGTCCGACGCCTCGGATCTGCAGCCCGGCACCTACACCGGCAGCGTGATTGGCTTCAGCGGAGCGCTCTCCGGCAACGGACTGAGCACCAGCAACAACATCACCGGCCTCGGCGTAACCGGCCAATTTTACAGCCTCTCGAGCGGTTCGAACGAAATCACGTTCACGGTCGAGTAGCCGAGGAACAGCGCGGTGTGCTATTGGCGCGCCGCCTTGGCACACGATTTATCCCGCACCCAAGTGACGATCCCGACATGTTAGCGAAACTCGTGCCCGACGCCGAGGCGTTCGCTCGGGCGATCGCAGCGCATGACCAGCTCGTTGCGTCGCACGGCCTCGGCATTTGGCTGGGCAACGAGCCCACGTTCACGCTCATGCAATCGACGGCACCAGAGTGGGTGACCGAAGCGGTCGGGGCCGAGAAGACCGAGCGCGCGCGCCAAATCGTGATTGATCTGGCCAAGCAATCCCCGCACGCCGTGCTGCTGCGCTCGATCGGTCGCAAGTATGCGGGTGAGGCCGAACCGCGTTTCAGCTTCGGGATTTTCGGTCGACGCGACGGCGCCCCGATTTACGACGGTCCTCCGGATCCATGGCTGACGTCGGTCTCGGGCGCTGGCGATCTGATGCGCTTTTCCGCGGAGCTGGCCGCGGAGCTACTTCGCGCCGAATTCGCCTGTCGAACCTTCAACGGCCCGACCGATCTGCGCATCGTATTCGCTCGACAGCTCGACACGCCCATCCCCAATCCGCCCGAAGACGAGCGGCTGCTCCGCACTTCGATCTATCGCTTGCCAGACGACGGCCCGTGCGCGCCCGACGAGTTGGCGAGCGCGGGCCTTTTTCTGCTCCAAGTGCGCAAAAGCGAAGACGGCGAGCACACCGAACTGGAGCTGCCGTCGGTGCCGGACCTGGGATTGTTCTGCGCGTTGCTCGGGTGTGTGGCCCGCGCGGGGCGGGCCGCGGCGCTCCCCGCCCTGATCCTGTGCGGTTACCCTCCCCCGATCACAGCGGAATGCAGCTTCCTGACCGTGACCCCCGACCCCGCGGTGGTCGAGATCAACATGCCGCCGTTTGCGACGGTCAGCGAGTTCATGGCGCAGAACCGCCGCACCTATGCCGCGGCCGCTGCCGCGGGCCTCACCCCGTATCGCTTGCGGCATAATGGCGTGGTCGCCGACTCTGGCGGAGGTGGGCAGATCACTTTCGGCGGCAGCTCCCCCATCGAGAGCCCGTTTTTGCGAGTACCGCAGCTTCTGCCGCGACTCTTGCGCTACGTGCTGCGCCATCCCTGCTTCTCGTACCTCTTTGCGCACGACTACGTGGGCGCTTCGGGTCAATCCGTTCGTCCCGACGAGCGCGGGACGGATACGTTGGCCGAGCTGCGGTTGTCCCTAGCTTTGCTCGAGGCGCAGCCCAACGTCGACCCGGGTACGCTGTGGCTGAGCCTGGCGCCTTTTTTGACCGATCCGACGGGAAACGCGCACCGTACCGAGCTCAACGTGGAAAAGCTGTGGAACCCAGCTGAACCGGGCCGCGGCCAGCTCGGCTTGGTCGAGATGCGCGCGCTACGAATGCAAGACACGCCCGAGCGAGCGGCGGCATTGGGGGCTTTGATGCGTGCAGTGATCGCCATGCTGATGGTGCGCGAGTATCACGACGAGCTACCCGACCACGGCGAGCTGCTCCATGACCGCTTCGCCCTGCCCTTCTACCTGGAAGCCGATCTCGAGCTAGTACTCGCCGATTTGAGCGCCGCCGGTTTTGGCTTCGAAGCACCGCTCGAGGCCGAGCTACGCCGTGACGGCTTCCGTGAGCTCGCGACGGTCGAATGCGCGGGCGTCACGCTCACTTTGCGACGCGCGCTGGAGTTTTGGCCGTTGGTCGGTGACGTCACGCTCCAGCAAGGGGCCAGTCGCTTGGTGGACGCCAGTACCGCGCGGCTCGAGCTCGTGCTGCGCGCCGTGACCCCCGAGGGCAGGCGGCTCTTGGAGGGCTTCGAGTTGCGCGCTCTCGGTCATCGCTTACCGCTCCGCACCGAGGCCGACGCCCGCGTGTTCGGCGTGCGTTACCGAAGTTTCCTCCCGTTGCGGGGCCTTCATCCGCTGCTCGGTGAACAATCGCCCTTGCTGCTCAGCTTGAGTCACCCCGAGCTCGACCAAGCGCTGGAGCTCAGCCTGTTCGATTGGAAGCCCACCGGCGGTGGCTACGACGCCTTACCGAGCGACATCGCGGAAGCCACGAACCGACGCGCCGCACGCTGCGTCACGCGCCCGAAACCGCGCATCGAGCTGAGCGAGCCGAAAGCGATCGCGCCGCGAGCACTCAGCGCGTACTCGCTCGACCTGCGCTATCCAACGCTTCAGGGGTAGAGCAGCCCACGAACCACACGGAAGGCAGGTCGAGCCACTTCCGGGAAGATTCGCCAAGCCACGATCAGCCCGAGCAATTCGAAAGCGGGCATCTTCCTCATGCGCTCGTAGAGCGAACCGAGCGAGCCGGGAAAGAAGCCGGACAGGACGCCCGCGCCGTCGAGCGGTGGCACTGGGATCAAGTTGAACAGAAAGAGCACCACATTGAGCTTTAGCATCACGCTGAGTGCCAGGGCCAGCGCACTGAGAGGCGAGTGCGTACCAGATACCGCCTCCACGTATTGCTGGCTCGAGTCAGCGCTCGCGTATTGAAAGACATGCGTGGCGAGCAGAATGCGCATCGTAGCGAGCGCGATCAGCGCCAAGAGCAAGTTGGCGAGCGGGCCTGCGAGTGACATCAGCGCTTGGCGTCGGGGGTTCTGCCTGCCCCATTCGCCGTTGAAGGGAACCGACGCAAAGCCGACCATCCAGCCGAGCTGCACGTATGAAATCAATGGCACCAGCACCATACCGATCGGCGAACGACGGATGTGCGGCGTAGGATCGAGCGTCACGTGACCAGTCTCGTACGCCGTCAGGTCGCCGCCCTTGTAGGCGACGAACGCATGCGAAAACTCGTGAAATGTCGTGCTGAACAGAAACACGAGGTACCAGATCAGCAAGCCAGGGAGCATTTCCGTCATGCGCACCTTACTTGTACTCCCATTTCGGCATTTGACAGAGCGTCGCGCTTCCGGCCTAGGATGACGGCTATGGTTGGTCGACGTGTCGCGCTGCTTTCGCTGATATTCGCCCTGCTCCCCGGATGCGGCGGCGCGAACTCTCGCTTGGTCACCGTGCGCGCCAGCAGCGGCTCGGGCGCGGTCGACTTCGTCGTGAAGAATCTCAGCGATGCTCCAATCAACGGGCTTTACATAGCGAAAACCGAGAAGGTCAACGCCGCCGGCCAGGATCTGAACTACGACTCTCCGCAAGGCGAGGCGCTTTGGGGAGCTGATCTGCTGACGCGCTCCGGGATCGGCGTCGGGCACAGCATCGAGGTCGACGTTCCGCCGGGCACCTGGGACATTCGCGCGCTGGATCGGCACCGGCGCTACCAGCACGTGACCGGCCTTCGTCTCGGGGCCGGGGGCCGCTACATCCTCGAATTGAACGACGGCGGCTGGCGCACCAAGTAGTCAGCGCGCGAAGGGCGATGGGCACCCTCCCTCACTGCGCTCTCACCCGGTTCGGGCGCGGTGCACACAGGGACTATCATGAACCTCGCGTCGTCACCGATTCGTGTTGGGCTGGCAGCTTCGCTCTTGGCCGCGCTATTTGCGCTCGGTTGCAGCAGCACTGACCGACCGCGCTCGGATTCGGTAAGCCCCGGCTCCACCGAGCACGCTGCCCCCGATCCCGACGCTGAAACCATCGCGCCCCCCGCCTCGGGGCGCGTCGTTGGCTATCTACCCACCTATCGCTCACTCGATCCGTCGACTCTCGACCTCGACACGCTGACCCACATCAACATCGCTTTTGCCGTCCCCACTACGGAAAAAGCAGGCAGCGCGATCGACTTCGAAGACACGACGCCAGCCGAGATCACGAAATTGGTGGCCGCCGCGCACCAGAAGAACGTGAAGGTGCTGGCCGCGCTTGGCGGCGCGGTCGGAGGCGCCCGCGTCGCGCGAGTCTTGGCGTTGGACTCGGGGGCCTTCGTGAAGTCGACCGTTGCATTCGTGGTGCGCTATGGCCTCGACGGCATCGACATCGATATCGAGGGCGACGACATCGTCTCCGCCCCGTACGAAAAGCTCGTCACTGGTCTCGTCGCGCAGCTGCCCACGGGCAAGCTCCTCACCGCGGCCGTCGCCAACTACCGGCAAGAGAACTACCGCGCACTCGACAAGCTCAGCTTCCTGAACGTGATGAGCTACGACGAGTTCGGAACCTGGTCCGAGCGGGGCGAGCATTCCACCTTTGCAAACGCCAAGCGCGATCTCGAGTTTTGGTCGACCAACTACTGGCAGGCCGCCGGCGGCCACTACGAAAAGGCCAACATCGTGCTCGGTTTGCCATTTTACGGCTATTGCTGGGGCAAAGGTTGCTCGGAGGTGACCCGAGAGCCAACCGAACCGGCTTCGGCAACGTACCAACGGATCTTGGAATTCTGGAACGAGATCCACCCCGGTACCCAAGAGCCCGTGCCCGACTTGCTTCAGGACGACGCACGCGGTTACTACCTCTCCCTCAATGGTCCGCAGACCATTGCCAAGAAAGTAAGCCTCGCCAAGGACTACGGCGGCGTGATGATTTGGGAATTGGGGCAAGACGCCCGCGACCAAAACTCGCTGTTTTCGGTGATCGAGAAGGCTCGCTAGGCGCGCGGCGCGGCTCCCTCGCTGGGACCCAGCGCTTGGGGCGACGAACTGACACGCGCTGCCGCGTTCGGGAGGCGGACTCGAAATACGGAGCCCTGTCCCACCTTGCTGTCGACGGCAATCACGCCATCCATCGATTTGACGATCCCGTGGACAATCGACAGGCCGATGCCGGTGCCGAGGCCAACCGGCTTGGTTGTGAAGAACGGGTCGAAGATCTTGTTGAGGTTTTGGGGCGCAATGCCGACCCCGGTATCGCTGATCTCGATGACCGCAAAGCCCTTGTCGTCGGTAGAGGTCCGAACCGTGATTTCGCTGCGCTCGCGGGCGCACGATTCCAACGCCTGAACCGCATTCAGCAGCAGATTCAGGAACACCTGGCTCAGGCGCGCGTCGTTGCCCAAAACCTTCGGAACGGGCCGAAAATCGCGGACCAGATGAGCCCGGTGACGGATGTCATTGTGCACCATGCGCAGTGCGGAGTCGAGCACCACACGCGGATCGATGATGCTCAGAGAGCGATCGTGGGGCCGCGAAAAAACGCGCAGCTCCTTGACGATGGTGCTCACGCGTTCGGCGCCTTCGATTGCGCGCGCCAGCGCTTCGAGCACTTGGGGAGAGCCCTGGGAGTCAGTTTGCAGTTCGGCCTGTGCACAGCGCAGGCTGATCAGCATGTAGGTCAGCGGATTGTTTATTTCGTGAGCGATCCCCGCGGCCAAGGTGCCGACCGAAGCCATGCGTTCGCTGATTCGCAGCGCCTGCTCGGTCTTGGTCTTTTCGGTCACGTCGCGCCGTAAGCCGACGATCTGCACGATCTCCCCTGCCCCATTCTGGACGGGCCAGACCGTGAGTTCCTGATCGAATAGCGTGCCGTCTTTGCGCTTCCCGGCGAATTGGCCGGTGTACACCTCGCCGCTCATGATCCGCTGCCAGATGGCTTCGTAGAAAGCCTCTGACTCGGTACCGCTGCGGAGTATCGCCGGTGCCTGCCCGACGACCTCGGCCCGACTGTAACCGGTGAGCTTTTCCCATGCTGGGTTCACATAGATGAATTTCGCTTCCGGGTCGGTGATCTCGATGCCATCGCCCGCCCGCTCGAGAGCATCGACGAGCGTCAACAGGCGTTCGTTGATCCGAGCCAGCGCTTGCGTGCGCTCTTGAACCATCGTCTCGAGATGCCCGGTGTGCTTGGAGAGCCGGTCCGCCATGGCTCCGATCTCTTCGATGAGCACGCGGATTTCCTGAGGTTCCCAAGGCTGCACGGGGGCGGCGCGCCGTGAAAAGTCACCATTGCCGATGGCGCTCACGGTGTCGGCGAGAGCCGAGATCCGGCGCCCAAACCAGATCGCGACCACGCCGGAAAGCGTGACGACGAGCAGCCAAGCCACGAGCGCGGTCACCCAAGTCTGCATCCGGGTCACGCGCGATTGCTCGGCAATCGCGGCCTGAGACTGCGCGGCAACGACTCGCCATCCGGAGAGCAACGGACCTACCGGTTGAATTGCCGCGCGCATCTCGGTGCCGTGTTCATCCAGCGCCGTGCGCACTGCCGCCTGTCCCGCGAAGTCTCGAAATAAGGCGACCGCCGACAGATCCGTCAAGCGGCCTCCGCCGTTCGCGCTCGAATCGGCCACGATGCGCGCGCCACCATCGAGCACGATGATCCGACTACCAGGGATCTCGGCAGAAACCTGACGAACGAGAACCGCGAACGCATCGAGGGAGACCGAGCCCTCACTGTAACCAACGAGCCGATGCGCGGGATCGAAGATCGGCGCGGCGATCTGCACGTTGAGTGTGTCCAGCACCTTGCCCTTCTGAACCATCGAGACCGTAGTTCGTTCGGTGCGTCGCAGCGACCGGAAGTAGTCCCGATCTGCGTAGTTGGCGGTCTGACCCAGGGCACCATCCGGATTCTGTTCGGTCACACGACGCAACGCGTTGCCGTCGACGTCTCCCAGGTACGTGCCTGTGTAGTAACGGGACCGGGCCCAATGACGCACCAGCAATTCTCGAGCTCCGGGAGCCTCGGGACCGCCCAAGACCTCGATACCGCTCGCAAGGAGTTCGAGATCGCGACAGCGCGTTTCCAGCATCTGCTCGAATTCACGCGCGACCGAGCGAGCAACGGTCGCCAATGCCTGGTCGTGTTGCTGCAGATCGTTGCTGCCCACGCGCGCGGCATGTCGGCTGCCCAACCAGAGCACGGGGATCGCCGTAAGCACGCTGAGCAGGACGAATAAATAGGTTTTGATTCCCAGAGCTCTTTTAGGGCGCATCGGCCTCTGGGCACTGGGAGCTCTCGGCATTGTCACCCGCCGGATACACTAGCGCGGTCGCGATCAGTTGGAAGAAATGCTCCTTCGAGTGGCGTCGCGCGATCGCCGACTAACGCAGGCAAACGCCGGACGTCGCCACGCTCGGCTCGCTGCTCTTGGCGTGCAGATAGAAGTTCCAAGCGCCCTTGGCAGAGGCCACGTAGGCCTCGACACCTTCATCGCGGCCCGAGAACTTACCGGCCATGCCGGTCAAGAAGCAGGCGGGGCCCTTGAGCGGTTCCGTGGGCTCGCTGTGATCGGGGCGCAAATTGCCGACAATCATCAGCGGATCGCCGGCTTGCACGGTGTACTCACGGCTGGCACGGAGCGGCAGCGCCGGATCGTCGTCCAAGCACAGGGCTCCGCCGTTGATCCCCGACCCGGTCGCAAAGACCTGCAAGAACCAATGACCGTTGCTGGCTTGGTAAACCTTCACCTCGTCGCCGCCCTCGAAGTCACCGGACACGCGACTGAGCGCGCACACTCGGTGGGCTCCCAAGTCCAGGTCATCCTTGGCACTCGATTGATGGAACTGCGTGGCGACCACCTTGCTCGCATCGTAGCGAAAGCAACGCGCCGTTGCGCCGACGCCTACTTGAGACGAGATCCCGGTCAGGTAGTAGTAGCCCCTCACGTTCGAGATCTTGACCATCTCCGAGGTGCCGCGAAACTTTCCGTGAACGCCAGTCAAGAAGCAGGCGTTCCCGTTCGACGGCACCATCCTCTTGGAGGGTTGCCGCTGTTCCCAACTGTACTCGGCAGTGTACGCGCTGAGCCCCTGACCGCTGTCGACGTTCGTTGCTTCGTCGTCCGCGGTGCTGAGCGGGACGGCGCCGCCCTGAAATGCGCAGGCGCCGAGCGTGCTGAGCAGACAGATCGAGACCAGCCCCGGAAGCCGCGCGTAGAGCTCGTTCGCTTGCGACATCTTCATGCTCCTCGTACTTCACCAGAAAACCGGCCCGGGCGCCAAGCCGGCGCCGAGTTGCGCGCAAATCCTGCGCCGCGCTCGCCCGGGAGCGTGTCACGTCTTCGGGGCGCGCGCCTCTAGCCAGGCGCGCGCAATGTTTACAGCCCTGCCCCCCGCCGCCGACTACTTCTTCGGCTTGGCCTTGGGATCGCTCTTGGCTCGTTTCTCGGGAGCCAGGTCCGGGTTCGACCAGTAGAAGATACTCTCTTTACCGACGTCATCCGTGAACCCCACGCTCTTGACCTCCGCTTGAATGCTGGCCGTCCCCTCGGGAACGTGCGCCTTCTTCACGCACGAGAAGAACATGAAGATCTTCTCACCGGGTTTCACGGTGCCCGCGAAGATCCTCCCCGAGCAGGGTTGCATGGGCCGCGGCTTGCCATCGACCGTCACATCGAGCTGCTTTCCCGCTTTGTCATAGAAGTACGCGACGAGGGATCCGAACAAGATCGGGTTCTTCGACTTGTTGACCACGCTGAACTTCGGACCCTCGTCGGTGGTCTTGCCGGTGTACGTCACTTCCATCATGCGTGAATCGCCCTTGCCGAGGCAGGGTTCGGCCTGGGTTCCGACCCCGCTCGAGCCGTCGGGACAGTCGTCCCGCAGCTTGGGTGGCTGGGGGACGGGCGCGGGCGGCGGAGCGACCGCCGCCACCGAAGCACTCGGTTTAGGCGCGGGTGCCTCTTTCTTGGCCTCCTCTTCGCAAGCGAACGACAAAGTGGCGAGCGCGAGAATCGACAGGAGCTTGGATGACTGAACTGCGAGCGACATGCGTGGGCTTTCTCCAGCGCTCCAGGGACTCGGAGCGAACGAGGGAAAACTCTACCCCGACTTGTAATGCGCTCCTAGACAGCCGCTAGAACGCAGAGGCAGTCTTGGCGTTCCTGGCGCGGATGGCCTCTTCGGTTCTCGGAACGAGCGTCTCCAATCCGGTGCGTACGGCCTCTGCTTGAACCGCGTCGATGAACGGGCGGAATTTTTCGTTGTAGGCGCGAAACGCTCGCCCGAAATCTCCCGCGTGCTCTCGCATCGCATCGGCCAACGCGGCCGCGCCGTCGATGGCCAGCGAGCCGCCCAGCCCGGCCGCGGGTGAAGCGCAATAGCCGGCGTCCCCCACCAACGCGACTCGGCCCTTCGTCCACGAAGGCATTCGGATCTGGCACAACTTGTCGAAGTAGAAGCTCGACCCCCGCTCCACTTCACCCAGCAGCTCGGCCGTCCTCCAGCCCTGCCCCACGAACTGTTCGGAGATGATCCGGCGTTGCTGGGCCTCGTCGCGCCGGTCGTAAGCGATTTCGCGTTCCGAAAAGAAGCCGAAGATGATGTCGGTCTTGTTCTTGTAGGCATTGAGCATGATCGCCTTGCCCGGCACGTTGAACATCTGCGCGCTATCTCGCTCGATCAATAGCTTGTCCACGATTGTGATCGAGAAATATTGCTCGAGGAAATGCGTGTATTGGGCTTCGTTGCCGAAGCACAGCTTTCTCACCGTGGAGTGGCTGCCGTCACAGCCGAATACTAGGTCGAACGAGCGCGGCGGCCCCTTCGCGAACGCGACGTCTACGCCAACTGCGGTCTCGTGCAGCGCGGTCACGGTGTCGGCGAACACGAAGTCGACCTCGTTTTTCACCAAATTGAAGAGCAGGTCGAGCAGAACGTCGCGCTCGATCTCGAAATCATCCTCCCCGGGCGCCTCCTCAGGGGCTCTCAACACCAGTGAGCGCTCCGTGACATCGTCGGCATTTTTGAATTCCCACCTCGCCAGACTCAAGCGATTCGCTCGGATCTGCTCGAAGATCCCCATGCGCTTCACGATCTCGATCGTGTTGCCTTGGATATTGACGGCCGTGCCGCCCGTCCGAAGCCCGTTGGCGATCTCGACCAGGGTCACGTCATGGCCTATCTGCCTCAGCCAGTACGCCGTCGAAAGGCCTGCAAAGCTCGCACCCGACACCAAGACGTTCATTCCGTTCCTTCTCCTTCCCGATAATCTTGTACTCAATACATCTTTCCGCCAGCTATTTTTTATCGAGTACACAATTCGCGGTTTCGGCTAGAATCAGGGGCCATGAGCGAGCTACGCGAGAGCAAGAAGCGTGAGACCAGGCAGCGCATCTCGGATGTCGCCACGAAACTGTTCGTCGCCCGCGGCTTCGACGCCGTAACCTTGGACGAGGTGGCGGTCGCCGCGAAGGTGTCCAAGATGACGGTCTTCAACTACTTCCCGCGCAAGGAGGACCTCATGCTCGATCGCGAGGAGGACTTGCTGCTGCTGCCCTTTCGCGAGGCGCTGCGCGAGAGACCGCGAGGGCAAGCACCGATCGCGGCCCTACTCGTCCTGCTGGCCCGAATGCGCGAGCAAAAGCACCCGTTCACGCGCGTGGACCCGCGGTCGGTCACTTGGTGGCGCACGATCGCGGCCAGCCCATCACTGAAAGCACGTCTCCAAGAGCTGGGAGACGAAGCAGCCGAGGGCCTGGCCTTGGAGCTCGCCGGGATGAAGCCGGACGGCCTCGCTCAGCTCATTGCGCGCACGATCGTGGTGACGATGCGCACCGCGCGCGAACAGGCGATCCACGTGCTCGAGGCTGGCGGCTCTGGAAAAAAGGCGAACGCGGCGCTCCTGGTACTCATCGAACGAGGCTTCGCCGCGGCCGCCGCAATCGCCGTCAGCGAGTGATGGGTTACAGAAGTTTATTTTTTATGGTCACGAGTGCCGTCACGGGCCGGCATCGCCTTCGGCGTCCGAGTGCGGAACCCAACCTCAGCGCGGGGTGCGATGCTGGAATGGGATCGCCCAGAAACACGCGACGGCGCTGCTTACGCGTGTTTGCTGCGCTTCGCGTGCCACCACATGCGCACCGTTTGCCAGCCATGCCGCAGGGCGAGCTCCGCTCGGTCGAGCCGCTTCGCGAACCAGAGCGATTGGGTGGCGAAGAGCGCTGCGCTGAGCGCAAAAAACAGCACCGCGGGGCCGGGAATGAAGGCGAACAGCACGCCTACCGGCAGCAGCACGATCGCCGCGCCCAGGTAAGCGACCTTGACCCAGTGAGGCCGGTCTTGTTCGGAAATGTGAAATTTCTCGAAGCGTTCACCAGGGGCGTACTGCTTCAGCTCGCGCCAACGATCTCTCATGTGGGTGAACATTGCCTAGAGGGTGATGCACGCGCCATGCCGTCGCCACTGATTTCGCTGTTGCGCGGCGAGTAGGGTCGAGAGCGGGAAAGAGGCGTGCGCGGCGAGACGACGCCGTCGTTTTTTTCGTGAGGTGAAATTGCAATTCGTGCGCTTCGACTCGCCTCGACGGCGTGTCGAGATGACACACATCGCGATTTTGGCGAACGAACGCCGTTGTCGGACAACGTCACAGTCGCCGGCGGCACGAGCTGTGGCGATAAGGTTTGTTGCGCGATTTGTTTCATCTGCATGAATACGCCGTGCACTCCGGCAATCAAACGGAGTGAGGTGGACAGCCACTCGAAGTGTCTCGGCTGAACGAAGGCGTCGTCAGTGAGACGGTAGTTAACCTAACTTGTCGGGAGATATCTTATGAAGCTCAGGAATTTGGCAGTTGTGTTTTGCGCGGCCTCCGCGCTGCTTGCGGCTTGCGGTACCGATGATGATTCGGGCAACAATGGCGGCTCTGGGTCGGGTGGCAAGAGCACCGCGGGCGCCGCGGGCAAGAACAACGCAGGCGCCTCGGGCAAGGGCGGCGGCGCAAATGGCGGCAATGCCGGGGCCGAGACCGCAGGTGCCGCTGGCGAAGCCGGCAACAGCGAAACGGCCGGCTCGGGCGGCGAAGGTGGCGCTGCGACGATCAGCGAAACGTTCACCGTCACGCTCGAAAATGTTGCACCGAACAAGCCGTTCACGAGCTCTGGCGTGTTCGACACGCCGGTGGGTGCTCTCACGGCGGGTCCGGCCGTTCCCGGCAAGGGCTACAAGTTTACGGTCGACGCGGGCCGCAAGCAGAAGCTCTTCTTCGCGACCATGCTGGCCGCCACGAACGACGTGTTCCTGGCGCCGAACGGCGACGGTATCCCGCTATACCTCGAGAACGGCACGCCCATCACCGCGGACGTGACGAGCCAGGTTTACCTGTGGGACGCTGGCACCGAGCTCAACGAAGAGCCGTTCATCGGTCCCAACACCGTGACCAACCAAGGCACGGTCAACACGGGCGCCGTCGATACCAACAGCAAGGTGCGCAAGATCGGCACCGTCACCGAAGGCTTCGTCTTCGCGTATCCGGCAGTTGCAACCCTGGTCAAAGTCACGGTCACGCACACCACCGGCACGCTGTTCGATATCACTATCGACGACTTGTCCACGGCCGCGTTGACGACCGGCGATTTGGTGAGCCATCCGGTGTCACTGTCGCCCGGCGTGTGGGCCGTGAGCAGCGGCACGAACGCGCTGTTCACCGATCAAGTGGCGGCTCCCGCGCACGGCCTGGAAGCGCTCGCGGAAGACGGCAAACCGGCGACCCTGGGCGTGTATTTGGCGGGCAACGCGGGCATCACTTACCCGGCCTCGCCCGGCGCGTGGCTACTCCATAAGGCCGGCACCAAGTCGCTCTTCACTTCGGGAGCAGCCGATTTGGGCAAGGGCCTCGAAGCCCTCGCCGAAGATGGCAACCCGGCCGTGCTCGGTGCAAACCTGGCTTCCTTCGACGGCTACCTGAAGGGTGCCGTATTCAACACGCCCGTCGGCGCTACGGCAGCTGGGCCCATCGTGCCCGGCTCGAAGTACCAATTCACGTTCGAGGGCAGCCCCGGCGACTCACTGTCGTTTGCGAGCATGCTCGCGGCGACGAACGACGTCTTCCTCGGACCGAAGGACGTCGGCATTCCGTTGTTCGACGAACAGGGCGTGGCGCTCACCGGAGACATCAGCAACCAAGTCTACCTCTGGGATGCGGGCACCGAGGCCAACGAGGAGCCGAGCATCGGTCCGAACACGGTCACCAACCAGCTGGCTACCAACACCGGAACGGCCGGCGAAGGCAAAGTGCAGCTCTTGAGCGCCGTCACCACCGACACCTATGCGTATCCTTCGGCACAATCCGTGTTGAAGGTGACGATCGCGACGAAGTAACGGAAAGCCTGGTACTGGGCTGCGCGCCCAGCTGAAGGCAGAGAAACCCCAGAGTCCCACGCAGGGCTCTGGGGTTTTTCACGTGCGGCCCGCTTCAGTAAAACGAGGCTTGGGTGGGCCCCGGATCGTCCTTCGCGCGCGCTTCGAAGCGTTGGATGGAGCCGAAGCCTTGCGGGACGAGGTACAGGTAGCGGCCGTCGAAGGCGGCTCCGGTGCTCTGGGTCGTCATGCGGTGCTTGGTCCAGGCTTCGGCGGAATCGAACGGGAGCTTGGGATCGTAGCGCACGAGGCTGCCGCTGCCCGCCGGCACGAAGTACACGTAGCGACCGTCATAGGCGGCGCCGCCGGAGGAAATGCTGTCATTGAAGCCGGCCCCAATCGGGTTGTAGATAGCCCAGGAGCTCGCATCTTCGAAGCTCGCTTGCGTGTCGTAGCGCGCGATGAAGCCCTTGTGAGCCTGGTACGACGACAAGTACAGGTAGCGGCCGTCGAACACGCCGCCCTTGAAGAGGTACGCCGCTGGATCGAGCGTCTTGACGTCGAAGGTGGACCACGACGCCTTGTCGTCGAACTGAGCGGTGGTGTCGTAGCGCGTCGCGAACGAATCCTGCGAGCTGGGCAAGAAGTACAGATATTTCCCGGCCAGCACGGCGCCGTTGAAGGCCACGGCATGGGCGTTCACGGTGGTGAGATCGAAGTCGGTCCATGACGCCTTGTCGTTGAATGGCGCCTGCGTGTCGTAGCGGGTCGCGTTGCCACTCGCGGTGTCGCCAACCGCGTTCGGCGCGAAATACACGTATCGGCCGTCGAACGCAGCCCCGCGGTAGCCGGGAACGGTGAGATCGGCAGTACCGCTCTTCTGCGTCAGGTTGAACGATGACCAGGACTCGGCAGACGAAAAATTGCCCTGCGAGTCGTAGCGAGCAGCGACCGTGTCATAGTTCTGCGCCGCGGCGCCGTTGCTCTCGGCCTGAGTGGGTGTGAGGTAAACGTAGCGACCGTCGAACGTACCGCCGCGATAGCCATTTCCAATCGCCGGATTGCTGTTGAACGACTTGCCAGTGCTCGCGAAATCCAGCTGGGTGTCGATTTGGACGTGGTAGTCCTCATACCCGGTCGTGCCGTTCGGGAAGACGATGCGCTGGCCGTCGAAGATCGCCCCGTAGAGCACGGGCTGGTTCTGGGTTAGGGCATCGACGCTGCGCGAGCTCCAGCAAGCCGCATTGTCCATCGTTTGGTTGCACACGCCGGCGCCCGCGCTGCCCCCCGAGCCGCCCTGGGTCGGTATCACCGTACCGGCGCCGCCATTGCCGCCGCTGCCCGCCACGGTCGCTCCAGCGCCGCCCATCGACCCCAATATCCCGCCGCCCGCCGAAGTATCGCCCGCGCCGGCTTGATCCATACCGCCCACCGCGCCCGGCTTCGAATGGTCCGAGGAATTGCCACACGCAAAGAGCAGAAACCCCGCCGCGCACCCTGCCCACACGCCAATCCTTACCCGCATGTCCATGTACCGTATCACGCTCGCGGCTCGTGCGATTCTCCGACGGAAACGGCTCGCTGTGGGTACTGCGGGGGCGGAATCTAGCAAATGGAAGATTACCGATGGAAACGGACGGCAACGCGGCTCGGACTGGCCCCGGTTGCTGCTGCGCTGTGCGTTCTGGTCGCCGGTTCACGCGCCCGCGCGGACTACCCGGTGATGTCTCACCGGTACCTCGCGGACCCCGGCTCGCTCGTCTACGACGGGCGCATCTATCTGTACAACTCGAACGACGACGACAATGCCGGCGCCGCGTACACGATGCACTCGGTGGTCTGTGTCTCGACGACCGATCTCAAGAACTGGACCGATCACGGAGTAGTGTTCCAAGTACCGGAAGGCGCGTCTTGGGCGAACAACTCCTGGGCACCGCAACCGATCACCCGCGACGGAAAGATCTATCTCTACTTCGGCAATAGCGCGAGCGGCATCGGTGTTGCTTCGAGCAGCAGCCCGACCGGCGGCTTCAAGGACGCCAAAGGCAGCTACCTGGTGAACAGCGCCACCCCGGGCGCCCCGGGCTCAGGCTCCTGGTTGTTCGATCCCGGAGCGTTCATCGACGACGATGGTCAGGCGTATCTTTCGTTCGGCGGAAACGGCGAGACCTACGCGCGCATCATCAAGCTGGGCAGCGACCTCGTGAGTGTGTCGGGATCTGCCGCGGCGCTCTCCCCCACGGGCTTCTACGAAGCATCCTTTCTGTTCAAGCGGAAGAGTAACTACTACTTTGCTTACTCGAGTGATTCGAGTCATGGCTTGAGGATCGACTACCTGATGAGCAGTAGTCCTCAGTCAGGCTACACCTATACGGGCGTGATTGCGGATCAGCCGCCCGTCAACGATAACAACAACCACGCTTCGGAGTTCGAGTTCAAGGGCCAGTGGTACCACGCCTACCACAACCGGAGCGTCTCGACCGCGGCAGGGATCGCCACGACCTACAAGCGCAACCTCGCGATCGAAGTGCTCGACTTCAAGGACGACGGGACCATCAAACAGGTCAGCTACACGACGGACGGCGTGCCGCAGATCGGAACGCTCAACCCGTACGGGCGAGTCGAAGCCGAGACGTTCAACGCCCAAAGTGGCATCGAGACGGAGACGTGCAGCGCGGGCGGCATGAATCTGACGCAGATCGCCAACGGGGACTGGGTCAAGGTACGCGGCGTCAATTTCGGCAGCGCAGGCGCCAAAACATACAGCGCGAGTGTGGCGAGTACGGCCGTTGGTGGCAGCATCGAGCTTCACCTCGACAGCCCGACAGGCACGCTGATTGGCACGTGCGCCGTGCCCGCCACCGGCGGCGCCCAAGTTTGGATGAATACGACGTGCGACGTGAGCGCCGCGTCGGGCGTCAAAGATCTCGTCCTCAAGTTCGTGGGCGGCAGCTTCAACGTGGACTACTGGCAGTTCACCGGCGGTGACGGTGGTACGGGGGGCACTGGCGGGAACGGCTCTGCCGGCAACGACGGGGTCGGCGGCGTGCCAGGCTCCGGAGGCGCCGGAAACAGCGGCAGCGCAGGACTTTCGAGCGCCGGCTCGATCACTGGCGGACAAGCCACGGGCGGCTCGCTGGGAACCGCGGGCGGAACGAGCTCGAGCGGCGGCTCGGCGGGCAAGGCCGGCACCGGCAATCCCGCAGGCGGTTCGCGGAGCAGCGCCGGCTCAGCCGCGCCCACCGACCCTGCAAGCTGCTCGTGCGGTGTCGTAGGAAGCAAGAGCTCCTCGGGTCACTGGTTGGCACTCGCTCTCGGGCTCGCGTTCTCGTTCTCGTTCCGCAAACGCCCATCGAGGGGTTCGTCGTCGCCGGTGTGCCGCTGATCGAATCATCCTCGCGGCAGTCAGCCGCGGGGTTCCGGCTGGCCTCGCCCGGGCTACGAGCGTAGTAGGGATGGGATTTTTCTGCAGCAGACTCGTTTGCGGCGGCGTGATGCTCGGCGCGCTTGCGCATACGTCGCTCGTCCGCGCAGCCCGGTGGGAGCGACGTTCGCGCACGCTCAAGATGGCGGTAGCTTCGTGCGCTTTGGCTTGTCTGCCGGCGCCGGTTACGAGCTCGAAATTAGCCACGCGCTCACTCGGCGGGCAATCGATGGGCGGCTCAGCTTCGATATGGCGACCAAGCGAGCCATGGATCGCGATGGCCATTGGGTCGATCTCGGGCTTCAGCTCGCGACGGGGATTATTTTCTAGCCCGAGCTATTCACACGGGGTTCGCGCGCCGCTGACCATGCGCGTTCGTAGGTCCATCGAGACCTTGCCGCTCGCAAAGTAGGGCGAGCCGTTGCTGACGCTGATGCACCAAATCTCGGCTCGCCCACCGATGTAGTCGCCATTCGGCAGCCACTTGAGCTCGTTGAACGTGCCGAGCACGCTCGGGATCCGTCCGGCACTGAACGAGCTCAGGATTTGTAGCGCGTCGAGCCGACCCACACGCAAGGCCGGCGCGCCCGGCTCGGCCGACGACATCGAGGTGAGACCCTCGGCCACGCTCGCGCCGCTGGGGGGCTCACTCGCAGTCACCGCAAGAGCAGACGACAAGGCGTACACCGCGTCGTACGCCGAGCCCATGCCCGCTCCTTCCGGGTTGTGTCCAAAGCGGTTCGCGAACGCGAGCCGAAAGCTGTCGTAGGCCGGCTGCGCACTCGCCGTCGGGGCCAAACCGACGCCCCACAGCCGGCTCCGAAGATCGGGCGGCACGCCGGGCGTCTTCTTGGGATCCACGAGTTCGAGCAGCTCAGTCACCTTGTTGCTTTCGAACAGCAGATAGGTCGGCTTGGCCACGGGGGTGCCTGTGTCGGGCATGCCGCCGAGCGCGAGCTCCAGCGGCTTCACGAAGCTGCTGATCGACTCCACGCCGCCGAGCAACAGCATCAGATCGGGCGGATCGCTTTGGAACTGAGCCAAGAGCGCAGCGATCGCAGCCTCGTCGCCGCGCGCGTACTTCCCCACTCGTACGAAGGCGGCGTTCGTGGGGTCGGCGAGCGGCTTGCCATTGAAAGGAGCACGCTCACTGATCTGAGCGATCGCATTTTGTCCGAACGCATCGTCTCGATACACGATGCCGAGCTTCAGATTGGGCTTGGCCGCCCTCAACGTCTGCTCGAGATCGACGTACGCCATGAAAACCAGCGGCGCGAGCTCCGACCCCGAGGGGACGTCCCGCCACATCAAGTGGTCATCTTCGAGTGTGCCCAGATCATCGATCAAAGACGTGGGCGACATCAGCGCGGTGTTGGCGGTGCCCGCGCCGAGCAGCTCGCGCACGATATCGAGCGCATTTTCGTCGATATCGGGGCCAACCACGGCTGGTATCCGCAGTGTTTCGATCAAGTGACGCCCGGCGGGCAGCGGATCCGTCGCCGACTCGGTGCATGACAGCAACGCGAGCGGGCGAGGCTTGCCCTGATTGCCGGCGCGCGGAATGCCTCCACCCGCAACCGCCGAGTCGATCTCCTCGACGGCCAGGATCACCGAATCCAAGTGGCGGAATTCGTCAGTCAGGATCGAGCCCAAAAGGATGGAGTCTGGGTCGAGCGGATCCCCGGTCACTCGAGTGCACTCTTTGCTGAGCAGTGGCACGCACTTGCCCTCGGGTTGCAGGCAGCGCCCGGCGATCGGTGTATCGCTCGCGGCTTCTTCACTCAACCGTTCCGTACATTCCACGTGACTGCCGCATTCGGGCAGGCGCTCGTCGAATAGCGTGCACGCGGAGACGACCACTCCAGACGCGAGAGCTCCAATGCGGAGAGCGGTCAACATTCGCCATGCTGTACGGGTTTGCCGAGCGCGAGTTTCGATTTGATCGAATCTGAAATGAATTACAGATCTGGAGTCGGGCCGGATTCCCCAGAGTCCAGTGCCGGGGTAGTATCGGCCCAGCATGCGTCCCCTTCCGAGTGCAGCCAGCGGTGGAGCGGCGCGGCCCGTCCAGCTCGGGAAGTACGCCCTGCTCGGCGCGATCGGCAGAGGCGGGATGGCCGATGTTTACCTGGCCATCGCGCACGGACCGTCCGGCGTACGGAAGCTGGTCGTGGTCAAGTGCATGCGTGCCGGCAGCGAGCTCGACAGCACACTCGCGCAGATGTTCTTGGAAGAGGGCCGTCTCGCGGCTCTGCTCAATCACGCCAACGTCGTGCACACCTACGAAGTCGGTCAAGGCGAAGACGGCGCGTACATCGTGATGGAGTACCTGCATGGCCAGGCGCTCTCGGCAGTGCAGCGCGCCGCCAAACCACTCGCTCCGCCGATCGCGGCGCGCATAGCGGCCGACGCGCTCTCCGGCCTGCACTACGTGCACGAACTACGAGACCTCGACGGCACTCCGCTATCCATCGTGCATCGCGACCTCAGTCCGCCCAATATCTTCGTCACCCACGACGGCGTGGTCAAACTCGTCGACTTTGGGATCGCCAAGACCGCACTCGCAACGCGCGCGTCGACGGAAGCAGGAATCGTCAAAGGCAAGCTGGCCTACATGGCGCCCGAGCAAACGAGTAGCGGACCCGTCGATCGCCGTGCGGACATCTACGCCATGGGGGTCGTGCTTTGGGAGCTCTTGACGGCTCGCCGGATCGTGGAAGACCTCTCGCCGGTTTCCGTCGTACGACATACCCTGCACGGCACGACTCCACTCGTCTCGAGCCTTCGCGCCGAAGTCGATCCCGCCCTCGATCGCATCGTGGAACGCGCACTGCAGCGCGATCCCGAGGCGCGCTACGCAACGGCCCTCGAGATGCGCGATGACCTCGAACAATTCCTCGCGCAAAGTTCGGCGAGTGGCGTGAAAGAGCTCGGCGCACTGATGGCCGAGCATTTCTCCGAGCAACGCAAACAGCGCGAGCAACAGATCCAGAGCTGGGTGGCCGCGTACACTCCCGAGCAGCCAACGCCGCCCGAGCTAGCGCCCGCAGGCGAACCCGTGGCTGACGATGAATCGACGGGGCTGGCCTCCCTGGGTGCTCAAATTTCCGCTCCGCTCCCCGAGCAATCACGCGCCCAACGCGCGCCGGTGCGCCCGCAGCGACGCTTGCTCCGCGGCGCGCTGATTGCCGCCGGGCTCGTGCTGGCCGGTGCGCTGTTCGCGTTCCTTCGTCAAAGGCAGAGCGCAGACCTCACAGGCGCAGGGGCCCCAACCGCTGCAGCGCGCGCAGCAGAATCGAAGCCCAATGGCCTGGAAGTCATCGCCCACTCGAGCCTGACCTCGGATCCAACAGCGCAGTCCAGCTCGCCGGCCATCAGCCCCCTTCCGCCCGTGCTTACCGCCCGACCGCACAAGCCCTCCCTTTCGCCGCGGCCCGCGCGGTTGCCCGAGCTCGCAATACCCGCCTCGCCCGCGCCGCCATCCTCCACTGCCGTGCCCACGCCAGTGGCCGCGCAGAAAATCAAAACCAGCCCCGAGCTGGAACGTAACCCCTACATGCACTGAGAGCGCTCGGTTCGCCTCGAAGCTCGCCGTCAACATGCCCATCCCCCATCGCGCCCATGCCTTCTATCGCTGCTGCCTGTTGGCAGCGCTCGCCGGCCTCGCACCGCGACTTGCCAGCGCGGATGTGACTGGAGCGGCGCGTGCTTTCGCCGAGGGCCAGGCCGCGCAACTCGAAGGCAAGTATGCGCTGGCAGCAGAGCGCTTCGAACTCGCCTTCGTGTTACAGCCGTCGAAAGAGGCCCTGCGCTCGGCGGCGCGCATGCAAATGAGCGCCGAAAACGCGGCGCGCGCCGCGACCGACGCCCAAGCTCTGCTCGATCGCTTCGGTGACGACGCGCAATCGGCAGAACTCGCGCGTTCGATTCTGGACCAAGTCTCGCCGCACTTGGGCCGCTTCGAAGTGTCGTGTAGCCCGGCGTGCGTCCTGCTCGTCGACCACTTGGTGTACTCCCTCGAACCCGCGAGGCAGCATCGCCTGTACCTGTCCCCCGGGCGCGTCTCGCTTCAAGCGCAGTTCCCCAGCGGTCGCAAAGCCTCGCGCTCCGTGGCCACCAAGGCCGGCGAGACCGCACGGGTCGCGCTGGATGAACCCGCCGCGACGCCTCCGAGCAGCGCCGCTCGCGCCGCGTCGGCTCCCGGCGCGCCCGCGCAGCCGCAGCACGAACCAGCTGTGCCCTGGAAGGGCGTGCCGGTCGCCATCCCTTGGATCACCGGTGCCGCCACTGTGGCCTGCGGCGCAGTCACGCTCTGGGCCGCCCTCGACACCAAGCGCCAGCACGACGAGTACGTTGCACATCCGAGCGACGAACAGTGGAACGCCGGCCTCGCGCGTCAAAAACTGACCAACGTCCTCCTGGCTTCGACCGCGGTGCTGGCCGCAACGACCATCACCCTCACGTTTTTCGTTCGGAGCTCGGACAAAACGAGCGTCGGAGTCAGTCCCTTGCTGGGGCCAAGCTCCGCATCGCTGTCATTGGCGGGAAGATTCTAACTCGCGCGCTGCGCGTTCGCCTCAGCCCGGGTTCGAACCTGGGCTCCCCGTATAGCTGGGCCGGCTCCGGTTACGCGAGCCACGGTTTGCGAAGCGCTGGCTGCGCTCACGCAACAGCCTCCCGAGCGCGCGAAGCGCACCCAGATGCACCGCGTGTAAATCCACGGAAACACCGATCTCCCAAGCGAGATTGCGAATGCGCTCGCCCTCCAAACGCGGCACGCTCGCCAGATCTCCCGTCGCGTGCCCGTCGTCGTACCCGTCCGCGCTCACGCGCTCCAACACGCGCTTTTCCAATGTTGGCCAGATTTCGACTAGCTGTTCCGCGGGAATGACCGGTGCGCGCTCGGCGAGCCGGTCCATATCGCCCGCGAGTTCGACGTATTCCAGCTCAATCGCCTGTGATGCCTTTTCCACGCTGCCTCCTCGAACTCACGCCACTCCGGCCATCACCTTGCATCACCCGTGCCTGCTCGTTTTCGCTGAATTTGGGCCGCGTACCGTGCAATGAGGCGCAAATGCGGCGCGCTTGCGCACGGTCTCGCTAAACGCTCTACCCGGACGCGCGAACCTCCGACGAGTTCCGCCAGGCGAGCTCCGCAGCGGCCGCGAGCGTGGCGCCGAGCGCTACGCAGAAGACGTCACTCCAGAGAAAGACGTGACCGAGCAGGAGCCCGCCGACGCGCGTCGCGCGCAGCGCGTCGACCCATGGTGAGTGACACAGCTCGCTGAATTCGATCAGCTCGGTCGTCACGACGGCAGCCAGCCACGCGCTCGCGATGCTGAGCGAGGGGCGCGCGGCGCAAAACAGCGCGAAGAACATCGCACCCCAGGCCACATCCCCCGCGTAGAGCGTGATCCAATCGGGCAACCCACTGAGCCGACGCGAGCCGAGGCCAAACGCGATCAGTAAGGCCAGCCATAGCAAGACCTTCGCTCTAGTACGGGCGTGAGCCATTGTTGCCGGCGGGCGAGTAGTTGCAGACCACGATGTACCAGTTGGGAAATTGGGCGCCAAAAGGCGTGTTCGTGGAACACGCCTTGATCGCGCAGCCCAGTAGAATCGAGCTACGCCAGACCACTTGGGTGTAGTGACCACAGGTGCCGCTGCAAGAGTTGGCGGAATAGTTGTAGTTCGAGACTTCAGACACCCAACTCGTCACCACCGCGGCCGGCGAGGGCGCACCGCCGCCGGCACTCGCGTACAGGTTTTGACCGTAGCCCGCGGTGTAGTGCGAGAAGTTGCATTGGTCCGCCCAGGCTTGCGCCGCGGCCGCGACGGTCGCATCCCAGCTCATGCTGGGCAAAGGCGTGGTTGGCACGGGGTTCACATTCGCGCGCGCCTGATTGTGCTGCGCGGTCATGCCACAGAGTTGGCTTGCCACCTCCGGACAAGCGCTGCTCCCGCCGCTGCCGCTGGCTCCGCCAGTGCTCGACCCGCCCGAGCCCTTGCCACCACTGCCAGCGCCACCAGCGCTCGAACCGCCCGAGCCCTTGCCACCACTGCCAGCGCCACCAGCGCTCGAACCGCCCGAGCCCTTGCCGCCACTGCCAGCGCCACCAGCGCTCGAACCGCCCGAGCCCTTGCCGCCAGTCCCGCCCGAGTTTTTCCCGCCGCTGCCGCTCCCACCGCTGCTCGCGCCGCCTGTGCCTGCCGCGCTTGCGCCAGCACTTGCGCCCCCCGTATTGCTCAGGCCGCCGCTGGCGGCGCCTGCTGCTGAGCTGTTGCCCGCGCTCGAGGTGCTTCCCCCGCCGCCTGGATTGTTCCCGCCGCTCGGGTTGCCCGCACTCGCCGAAGAATCCCCGCCACTTGCGCTCGGGGCGCCCGCGCCGCCGGACGCGCCAACGCCGCCGTCCGGCGGAGGCGCCTCGTCCGTGCCGGAGCAGCCAATGAGGAAAACCAGACCAACGAGTGCACCAAGGCAAAGGCGGGTTTGCTTCATCCTTCCGTTGTACCCGATCTTCTCGAACGCAGTCCTCCCGCCAGAACGAGCCGAGCCTTCCTACAGTGCCCCACATAAGAATCTAGTGCTCTTCGCTTGACCACACGTGCTCCGCGTCCAAGCTGCGCGACATGTGGGGCGCCATCCGATGCCGAGCCTTGGGATAGGGAGCAACGAAGCCAAGCCACTGTCAGCCCTGCTTCTGGCGGGGCTCGTCGCGTTTGCGCTCGCGTTCGCGTGCGGCAACGAAAGCGCGGATCAGCCGTCAGGCCCTGCGGGTGCGTGCGAAGAGTGCATGCCCCGAGCGGGCAGTGGCGGCTGGGGCGGCAGCGCAGACGAGCCCGGCGGCGGGAGCATGGGTGGCTCGCTTGGCGGCACAGCTGGTGCGGCAGGCAGCGCCAGCTCCGCCGAGAGCGGCGCTGCCGGCGTCGCCGGCGACGCCATGGTTCCAGACAATCTCGAACAGCGCATCGACGCTGCCGTCGAGAGCATCCGGGCCGACACCTGCTTTGCTGGAGACGACACTTCGCTCTGTGAATGGGCCGATTACGACGTCGCGCCGGCTCGATTCGACATGGCCAAGTCGACCGGCGAAGCCGTGCTCGTGATCGACGATTTTGGTGCTGGGTTCAACCCGGGGCTCGTTCGCTATCGCAATCGGCTGCGCGGCGTGTATCGCGTCGCAGGCGACGAACTGAAAACTCAAGCCATCTCGGCGCACTTGCCCAAGCGGCTGGGGGATGCGCTCGTCTCGTTCGCCGGCCCAGAGTTCATTGCCGCAAGCTCCCTGGCGCGCGTCGGCACGGAGGCAAACGCGACCTATCGCAAGCTCAATTTGCTGTACTACGGCCACGGCGGCTTGATCTTCGGACACCTGGTCGAGCTCGTCCCGGAAGCGCCCCTGGTGTTGCTCGAGCTGGCCGAGCTCCTGGCTCTGCCGCCTTCGGTCTGCGCCGGCATCAACGATGCAACGCTCGCGGCAGCGACCTCGCACTTCGCCGCCGTCGCGCAGTCGCTGAAGCAAATCATGACCGATGAGCACGTGCACTTCATCAACGCCAGCTTCGGCTCCACGGTGCCCAATCTGGCCATCGATTGGGCACGAACCTGCGCTAGTGCCACGCCGAACACAGACGATCTGCGGCGCATGCTGCACATGTACGATCCCATTTACGACGTCCTGTTCGACACCGATGGCGTGATCACGGCGCACGCCGCCGCAGATCTGGGCGACCCTGCCGACTACCCATTCGATCAGCTCAGCGCGAGCTTCCCAAACCGGGTTCGCGTCGGCTTCATCTCTTCGCGCGACTCCGGCCTCGACGAACTGGGGCGCGGTGTCTTGCAGCAGACGCAACAGTTGCCGGGCAGCGGTGACGCCGACGTGTACGTCAATTGGCGCTGCGAAGCCCAAGGCGGCTCAATCCCGCTGTGCGCCGAGCCGCATTACGAGTTCGCAGGGCCCTATGGCTTGGGCACTGGCACCGTGCCCATCATGTCGACCTCCTACGTCAATCCGCTGGCCGTGGCACGCCTCGCCAACTTACGCTATGGCCGCCACGGCAACGAGCCGATGACAAACGCATTGGTCCAAACACTGCGGCGAGAGCTGACGCCGCCGGTTTGCGGAACCAGCGCGGCGGAGCCGTGCCGCAATCAAGACCCCTTCGTGCACCGCCAGCTCGAGAGCTATCGGCTGGGTTACAAGTGAATTGAATGCTAAAGGCTCGAGCGCGGGAGGTTATCGTTGAAGCACCGTTTACGAGACATCTGCTTGGTTTTCATAGGCGTGTCGCCCCTCCTCACCGGCTGCGGCAGCGCAGGTCAGAAGGCAGTTCGCGCCGATGCCGCGCGGCGTTTCTCATGCGCAGAGTCGCGCATAACGGTGGAAGACTGGGGGCCGCGTACCGCTCGCGCGTCTGGCTGTGGCCGCTCCTCGGTGTATTCGTGCCAGCAATCCCCAGGCTCGACGCAGGGCTTTCCGCAGGCCGCGCCACTCACCGAAGCTGAAGCGCACAGCCCCGCGCAAAACGGCGCGCCCTGTACCTGGGTGCCCAACGATTGACCGCCCCCTGGCCGTATTGGGGGGGTTGGGCAAGCGGGCGCGGGCAGCCAAAGATCGGCGCGTAGCTTACCGGGCGCCTGCGCGGCCAAACTCGAAACTCAAAACGCGCGCCGCATCGCCAAGTCCGCCAGTGCTTCCTCGAAGGTACTGCCCTCCCCGATCAGCGTGTCGTCGCGATCCTCGAACTCGCCGGCAGCACGGTCGACGCCGAATTCGCCCGCTGGTGGAGCAAGCTCAATCCGATACTTGCCCTCGACGAAGCTAGCTCGTGCAAAGAAACCCGGGTGCTGCTTTTTGGCCGCGATCTCGGCCTCTCGCTCGTCCATGCCCACCCATGAAAACAGAGCTAGCCAAAGGCGTCTAGCCTCGGGTCGCGTTCAGCAGAATCGAATCCCAACGCCACCTCGCTGGCCAGACCGCCGCGTCCTTTCTGCACCGCATCCACCAAAAGCGGGCGTGCGGGCCTCAGGATCCCGACGGCGACGAGTAACCAGCCGCTCGCGCCCAAGCCATTGCCGAGCAGCACCAGCAACAACCGCGTTGCCCAAACGATGCCCCGAGCGTCAAAGCGCTCCGGAATCGCGCAGCAAAATATCAGGGTAACCCAGAACGAGGACCAATGGACAGCTCCAGTGTCGTGTTTTCAGCCGGGTGAGCGAACGCAGCGCCGCGCCACAACAGCTCGCTGCCGAGAATCAGCATCGCCAGCCCCAGGGCTAGCGTGATCGCTGACGATACCCAGCGCACCCACCACGGAAAAAGATCCAAGACTGACACGCAGTCGAGCGTATCAGGTTGGTGCGACAACCACTCTATCCTGCGCAGGACGCACGCTTTACCGTGTAACGGCGACCAGCTAGAGTCCTCGGGGATGGGCCGCGTGCGCATTGGGGTTTCATTGCTCGCGCTGGGTGCGGCGCTGGCATCGTGCGGGCGCGTCTCACGCGATGTTCCAAGCGGCGGGCTAGACGCCGGCACTGACGGGCGCGCAGGCGAGGAAGAGCCGCCCGCAGATGCGGGCATGCCCACGTCCGACGCCGCCGCGCCGGACGCGGCCGTCACGCCATTGCCCTGCAACGCCGCCGATGCTGGCACGCTCACTTGGGGCACGACCTTCGACGACCCGCCAGACGGCATGACCGTCGCGTCGCATGGCGTACAAGGGCTCACCCGCTGCGGGGACGGCCTCTGCCTACTGCAAACCTCAGGACTGCTCAAAAAATTCAGTACCGAGGGGGCGGTCATGTGGAGCCGCAATATCGGCGGCCAATCAAAAACGGATCTGTTTGCGGCCACTTCGCTCGCGGCGGACGCGAACGGCAACATCGTACTTGGCGGCTACTGCACGGGTCGAGCAACGCTCCAGGCGGCAAGCGGGATGCAACTGCTCTCGGGTTGCGGCGACGAGACCAATCACCCACAAGTTGCAGTCGTCCGCTTGGATGCCTTTGGGCTGTTCAGGTCTGCGGAAATGTTCGGCACCTCGGTGAACTACCCGCCTTCAGTCCGAGTGGCCGCCGAGCCCGATGGTGGCCATGCCATCGCTGGGGAGAGCAAAGACCCGCGAAATCAGTACGCTTGGAACGGCTTCGTCGTTGGCTCGGCAGCGGATGGCACCGAGCGCTATCACCACCTCTTCAAAGGCGGGAGTGCCCAGCCCACTGATCTAGCATTCGACTCGCACGGCAACGCCGTGCTCGTCGGGTTCTTCTACCAAACGGTGAGCACCGACGCCGACGACCCAGACGGTGGCACCCCGCTCGACACCGCTGGTTCCCAGATTTGCGTCGTGAAGCTCGACCCAAAGGGCGAGCTCTCGTGGAGCCGCTGCTTCGGCGGCGATTCGCAACCGGCTCTCGAACCTTCGCTGGCCCTTGGCCCCGACGACAGCATCTTCCTCTCGGGGTCATTCACCCGGCAGCTGGACTTCGACGCCATCGGCGAGGATGCAGGGCCCTCACCTACTCGGCTCACCACCGTGGGACCCACCGCGGTTTCTCAACCCGACGTCGACCTGTACGTCGCGAAACTCACATCAGGCGGCGACTTTCTGTGGCAACGCGGGCTCGGCAACAGCGAGCAGCAAGACGGCGCCTTTGGCCTCGCGGTCACCCCAGAGGGCAACGTGATACTCACCGCCGGAACACGCGAAAGGCTCGACATCGGCCCATTTCACGTGGACGCCGATAGCTCGGGCAACGGCTTCGTCTTGCAGCTGGACGGCAGCGGCGAGCCCAGCTTTCTCACCCCATTCGGTACCACCCGGTACCTCAGCGCGCACAACGCCCTCGTGCTCGGCAGCTGCCACAATTTCTACGCCGCAGCCCGCTTCTCGGGCACCCTGGTCGCGCCGGGCAGCAAAGGAAACGGCCGCATCTTCTTCGTCGCGGGGCAGTACTAAGCCCCTTGCCGTTCGCTTGGGAATCTAGCCCCGAACCTTGCGCCTGGGTTCACTCGCCCCGGGTGGGACCGAGCGCTTCGATGCGGCCGTCGCCGAGGCCCAGCCGATACGAGAGTGCCTTCACACTTAGAAAGTCGAGTTCGAATTCAAACTCGACTTTCGAGAAGCAAAGTGCCTGCCGCGCCAAAGCTTGCCAACAAGAGTCGCCTGCGCGACGCGCTCTGTGGCGATGCGCTCTGTGGCGATGCGCTCTGTGGCGATGCGCCATGATTGTCTGCTAAAAGGCTCAGCGGAGGCGGCGATGATTGGGAGAAAGAGCGCACAGGGTCTGCTGGTTGCACTTGCGCTCGCGAGCGCCGCGTGTGGCAGCACCACGACGGCCCCGGGCCTCGGCAACGCCACGGGCGGTGCAAGCGGGGGCGCGGCGTCAGGCAGTGCGGGCCTGGCGGGCGGTGCAAGTGACTCGGGCAGCGCGGAGCCGATACCTCACGGGATCCCGCTCGGTTCGGCTTGTCCGAAAGACGGCGCAAAGGGCAGCTTTACTGGGGGCTGGAGCCGGCAAATTCCGGTGATCCGGCCACAGAGCTTCGATCTGCCCATTCCGCCGGGCGGCAACGTGGGCGTGCTGCAGCTCGTGCTCCATTCGCAAACCGCCGATGAAGCGCGCGTCGAGCTCGGGCTTGAGGGGCCGCTTGCACGCATGGCGGCGGTGCGTCCACTGCACGCGGAGATCGACACGCTCACCGTGCTCGTAACAGCAGGGCGCACGTACACGTTGCGCCTCTCCCAACCAATCTTCAACGGCAACGGAGCGGAGTTCGAACTCGACTGGGAATACACGCCGCTCGCGGACTGCAATGAGCCGAACGACACCGTGTGGACCGCTAATCAGGTTTCGCCAGGCGACACCATCGAGGGCTATGTCATCGCAGGCGGCGTTGGCCAATACGTCCCCATCGTTGCCACGCAAGATTGGTTCTGGGTCGCGCTACCCGAGCCGGGGTCGCTCACGCTGACGGTCGAGCAAGCGCTGCGCTCGAGCATTGCAATCACGGTATGGAACGGCACCGGTGAAGTACAATTGGCTTCATTGCGCAACCCGGCAACCCAAGTCGTGGCGGAGGGTCTTCCCGCAGGCAACTACGCATTTCAGGTCGCGGCGACCACGGATTGGCCGGGTTCGTCCAATGAGACGACGGGGGATTGGCGGCAGCTGGCGCAAGCCGCGCCTTATCGGCTCTCGGTGGCGTTCGCGGCAGGCCCGGCGTCGAGCACCGTGATCGATAAGCTGGGCATTAACCAGGGCGCCCTGCCCTCTTTCTGCAGGGAAGACAGCAACTGTGGCGCACGCCGAACCTGCGTGGATGGGAGTTGCTACGATCCGCGCAATCCGCCCGCCACCGGGCTGCCGTGCAAGACCGACGGACAGTGCCGCTTCGACGACGTGTGCGAAAACGGCCTGTGCGCCACGCCCACGGTGTGCCAAACCAACGATGATTGCGCTTCCGGGCGCACGTGCGCATTTGGCCGCTGCCTGCTGGGCACGTTTCGACCGTGCACCGGTGACGCCGCGGGCGGCGTGTGTGCCGACGGCACCCGCTGCGAAAACGGCTCTTGCCAACCGACCAAAGGCTGCGGCGTCGGCTTCGATTGCCTCGTCGGGCAACGCTGCGACAACGCCAACTGTGTGGCGGCCCCCGTTTGCTTCGACGACTCGGCCTGCAACTCGGGTGAACGCTGCGTGCTCGGCCGCTGTTCGGTGCCAAAAAACGGTTGCACGGGCACGACGTGCGGCATAGGTGGCTTTTGCAGCGGAGACCAGTGTGAGGCGCCCACCATCGGCAAGCCTTGCTTCGCCAACGAGGATTGTCGCTACTACGCTGGTTACTGCGACTTGCTCTTCACCGGCACGTGTCGGCGGCTGTGCCAGACAGAGCAGGACTGCGAACAGAACAGTGAGTATTCCTACGCGCACGCCTTCGCCCAGAAGTACATCTGCCGCGAAGCGGTCAATGCTTACGGGGTGCGCCAACAGGAGTGCCAAGCCACCTGCGAGAGCGAGCTCCAATGCCCATTCAGCCAAAGCTGCACCGGCATGTCGAGCGATCTGAAGTACTGCGAATTCCCCAATGTCTCGCCTTGGTGATCTAGCCGCGCGGCTCGACGAACGCGCCGACCCGAAAGCTACGCGCCACAATCAGCCGCTACGCGCCCGCTAACCCAACCAACGGCCACCCTGTTGGTATCGCGCGACTCGAGCGCACAGCGAGATCGGCAAGGTCATGCTCGAAGCACAGAAGTACTACCTGGCCGAGCTCGGTAAGACATTCAAACTCAACGATCCGATCGTCGAGACAGAGGTCGGTGACCACGTGAAGAGTTGGTACGAAACCACCGCGATGGGCGGCGACGAGTATTGGCGGGCCGTGACCAACATGCAGCAAGAGCGGCGGTGGCAGCCCTGGCTGCGTGATCCTCTGCCAACACGACGATGCCGACATCGGCGTGCCGTCGGTCGCCGCCGCATCGGTCACCGGAACGGCGGCTCATCGAACGCCCGCAATTTCCGCGAATGCAAGCGGTGCCCCGCCTGCTTCAACTGGTCAACGGTCGCAATCCCGATGCGAATGTGCTCGGAAATCGCCCGCTCATAGAACCGGTTCGCCATGCCCGGCAGTTTGAGTTCACCGTGCAGCGGCTTGTCGGAAACGCACAGTAATGTGCCGTAGGGCACGCGAAAGCGATAACCCTGCGCGGCAATGGTTCCCGACTCCATGTCGATAGCCACCGCGCGTGATTGATTGAAGCGTAGCGCCGACGCCGTAACGCGCAGCTCCCAGTCGCGATCGTCAGTAGTGACGACAGTGCCCGTGCGCAAGCGACGCTTGAGCACGTCACCGCTCTCGCCGGTCACTTCTTTGGCGGCTTCTTGCAGTGCTTGCTGCACCTCGGCGATCGCGGGCAGTGGGATTTCTGGCGGCAGAATTTCGTTCAACACTTTGTCGTCTCGCAGGTAGGCGTGCGCGAGTACATAATCGCCGATGACTTGACTCTGACGTAGGCCCGCGCAGTGGCCGATCATCAGCCAGGCTTCGGGACGTAAGACGGCGAGATGATCGGTGATCGTCTTTGCGTTTGCGGGCCCAACGCCGATGTTGACGAGGCTGATGCCCCGACCGTCTTTGGCTACGAGGTGGTAGGCTGGCATCTGGTGCCGGCGCCACGCCGAATCCGCCACCGCCGCGCTGGCATTGGCCGACCCGCGAGCGATCATCGCGCCGCCCGCGCAGGAGAGCCCGACGTATTCTTCGCTTTGCGCCAGCTTCGCCGCGGCGAAGCGCACGAACTCATCGACATAGCGATGATAATTCGTAAACAAGATGTACGACTGGAAATGCTCGGGTGGGGTGCCCGTGTAGTGCCGCAGGCGCGCCAACGAGAAGTCGGTGCGCGGCGCATCGAACAGGGCCAGCGGGAGATGGGGAGAGTTTGCCTGGTCTCGCAGACCATCTACCAGCTCGTCGCCGATGTCGGCCAGATTCGTGGTCGGGAAATAGCGCGCGAGCTCTTGTGCGGTTGCGGTGCCCAGCGGCACATCAGCGCCATCGAGCACGTAGGGGTACGGGATCTCGCGCGTCGATGGTCCGACTTCGACTTCCGCACCGTAGTCGGCAATGAGCGGGCCGAGCTGCTCGATGAGGTACGGCCGAAACAAGTCCGGGCGCGTGATCGTGACCGAGTAGAGGCCCGCTTGGTTGAAGCGCGCGAATGCGCGGTCGACCTTGGGCGGCGCGCCGCTCGGCTGGTAGCTGACCCGGAGCTCGGGATAGACGAACGCGCCACGCGCGCGCTGCCCGGCCTCGGGTGGCACACCGTCGACGGCAAAGCGCTCGAGCGCTGCGCGCAAGTTCGTGACCGAAGTTTCGTAGATCTCCGTCAGACGAGTGACCGCGTCCTGCGCGCTCGCTTGCGGACCAAAGGCGTTCATACGCCGAGCCTACACCGAGCTAGTTGCCGGGCGCGCGCGTGCATTGCGCAATCGAATTCAAAGCCCCTGTTCTAGCTCCAAAAACACCGAAACTTGCCGGGATTGCGAGCAGCGAGGTCCTCGACTAGGTGTCAGCGCACGCGTTGGAGGTCACGCCGACATTGGAGGCAGGTCCAACAACGGAGGCAGCTCCAACAGCGGCGGGACTGACAGCGCGGGTCACCGGTGGCACGCCTGGCAGCACGACCTCGGGTGGCAGTGCGGGCTCGGCAGGGACTGGCGCTGGCGTGCCACCGAGTTGCGTTGGATGGACTAGTCCGCGGTGGCAGCTATGCGGAAGGCGGCTCCTACTTGTTCAGCTGGAACCGTATCAGCGACCCTCCCGGCGAGCTCAGCGCCGACATCGGCGTGCGCTGCGTTAGAGCGCCGCAGAAATCATTCTGCCTTTGGGGCGCTCTTGGCGCCCGCACGCCTTGCCTGGCCGAGCTCCCGATCGGTTACCAAATTCAACAGCATGCTCCATTCGCACACCGAAACCGACCTTGGCCACTCACACCCGATGATTCGCACGAGCAGGGCGCGAATGCTCTGCCAATGGGTGGCTGCGGCGTGTCTGCTCGCCTGCGGCTCGACACCGGATTCGGGCCAGAGCGCGGTAGGGCCGGCCGCGGGCGCCGGAACTCAGAGCAGCGCGGGCGGCAGTGGACCAGTTCTCGGCACCGGCGGGGCCTTTCAATTGGACGTAACGCCGGGCGGCAGCACTGGTAGCGCCGATATGTCCATGGGAGGGGCGAACAGCGCCGTACAGTGCAACGGCAGATTTACCGGCCGCCTGCGCGACTTCACGGTCGCCCAAGATCCGAGCGGAACTCAATTGGACCCCGCCGCCGTCCCGCCGATCGCCGAAGCAATCGGCGGCGTGAACTACCTAGTGAGTCCCGACTTCGAATTCGCCAACGCAATGCTCAATCCGAATACGGCGATGGGTAAGCGGTTCGGTCCGGATCCGGGCCTAGTTCAAGCGACGCTGGGCGCGGACGAAACGCCCGTGTACGCGGGCCCCGCGGAAGGCACCGTGACGACGACGGGACCCGCAAATTTCGCGACCTGGTTTCACGATACCCCGAACGTGAACATGGCTCAGAACTTGACCCTCCAGTTCTTGACCGACCCGTCGAAACCGAACGACCCCAACGCCTACTACTTCGACAGCAGCACGATGGGTTGCGGCGCCGCGCGCTGCCCCGGGTTCTTTCCCATCGATGGCCAGCTCTTGATGAACGAGGGCAACCCGCACAACTATCACATGACCTTCGAGCTGCACTTGCAGTTCAAGTACCACCCGGGTGAAGTCTTCACCTTCATTGGCGATGACGACATCTGGGTCTTCATCGACAACAAGCTGGCTTTGGATCTGGGCGGAACCCACAACGAAGTGACCGGCCAAGTCATGCTCGATACTCTCGGTCTCGTAGACGGGCAGACGTACCCCCTCGCGTTCTTTTGGTCCGAGCGCCACGTCACGGGCTCCAACCTTCGCATCGAGACCAGCCTAGAGGTCACGAACTGCGGCGAGCCGGTCGTCAGATAGTCGACAAGGCCGTGCTGAAAGGCCGTGCGGAGGCTGAGACGATTTTGCTTACCCGGCGAATAGCCCGCCATGTTCGAAGCGACGCTCTTTCGAGCGCGACGCGCTGCCCTCGGCTATGTTCCTCCGCCCATGAGCGAGAACTACGCGGAGCTGCACGTCGACGGGCACCGCATGTTGCCGGCTCTGCTGGCTGACATTGCGGCGGCGAAGCACTTCATTCACGTCTCCATCTTCTTGTTCTTCCGAGACCCGATCGGCATCGAGGTCGCCGAAGCCTTGGCTAGCAAGGCACGCGCAGGGCTAGACGTTCGCGTGCTGCTCAACCTGGAAAAGACGGCCATGGGCGATCCCTTTTCGACCGGCGAAAAGGAGATGATGGAGCACGATCCAAACATCGACTACGACCCGACGGACACGAAGCCGCTGTGCCAGCTGATGACAGCCGCGGGCGTGCAGGTGCAGGACACCAACATCGACTACGACGCCGAGGTACAAGTCGCCGATGCGCGGTTACGCTCGGTAGCGCAGCAAATCCGCGGCGCCATTGCCGTTGACGACATGCACATCGATCATCGAAAAATCGTGATCATCGATGGCCGCATCGCTTGGTGTGGCGGAGCCAACATCGGCGCCCAGTACATGTTCCACGTGCCATTCGATGCCCAGAAAGACGCCCAGCAAGAGGGCTTGGAGCGAAAGCTCGCGCACCTGCCCGAGCCCTGGTGGAAATGGCACGACAGCCTCACCCGCTTCGAAGGCCCCATCGCCAGCCAGATCGAGACGCTGTTTCGCGATCGTTGGCTGCTCGACGGCGGCCAGGACTACGCGCCGCTCGACCAGAGCCCAGGCGAGCAGAGCCCAAGCAAGCAGCCCCAAGGGGCCCGGCGCGGGCAACCGCTAAAGTCCGCGGAAATCTACTGCAACGAGCCGGACGACCAACCCAATGGGGTTCGCGAGCTCTACGTGCGTCTCATTCGCGAAGCGCGAGCGTCGATCTTCATCGAAAACCCCTACCTGTATCATCCGGATATCGTGGAGGCGCTGTGCGCGGCAAAGACCGCGAACCCCAGCCTCGCCGTCACCCTGATCGTTCCCGCGGGTCGCAACAACGACAACTCCTTCAGCCAAGACGCTCAGGAACATGAGTACGAGCGCTACCTGAAGTGCGGCATCGACCTGTACGAGTATCAAAACCACTTCAATCACCTGAAAATCGCAGTATTCGATGCGCGCTATTCGATTCACGGCTCGACAAACCTCAATTGTCGCAGCCTGGAGAACGACAAAGACTTCGAGCTCGTCGTGCTCGTGGACGACGAGCCCTTCGCGCACACCGTGCTCGAGCAAGTGAGAGATATCGACATTCCCAACTCCCGGAAGATCGAGCTCGCGGACTTGCACGGCAGTTTAGACGGGCTCCGGCGCCGAGTTCGCGATCCGCGCACGCTGCTGCTGCTCGCCAAACGCATGCTTTAGCGAGCGACTGCGAGCCGGCCGCGCCGCGTCGAGTCAGCGCTACCGATAAAATGACCATTGAGCTCCCCAGGCGAATCATGGCCATGGTTATCGGATTCGGTGGACCCAACTTCTCCTCAATGCGTCGCAACTACCTTGTGGGAGAGGCCGAGTGTACGGCTGGGCATCCGCACGTTGGTGGCGCGCCTCATCAATAGGATGGACAAAAAAACGATGGTTTCGAATCACGGGCTAACGGCACCCCAATGTGGACGGGCGCACATCACGCTCATCGCGACAATGATGCGTACGTGCCTCGCGGGCTTGCTTATCTCGGGGTGCGGCGGCGCCGCCGTGCGGCCCTGTGGCCCCGAGTCTCCAGGGCTGGCCCTCAAAGGCGCACATTGGGACCCCGGGCTTACACGCATCGAGATCAGTGAAGCCACGGAGCAATGCCGCACACAACTCAATCCCATAGAGCTCGAATCAAAGCTATCCGAGGTAGACCTTCCGGCAATCGACGTTGCCGGGTACGTGGGCATCAAGGGCGGCCGTGTGAAGCTCGATACAGGCTATGCAATCAACTACGAAAAGCTCTCCGAGCTTTCGCACATGGCCGTAGTGAATGCGGTGCAGCAATGTGCTGATATCAACCGTCGCTATTCTTGCTTCGTCTACGATGATTTCGCTGACGCTCCCGGTGTTCGCCTTGGCAAGCTGATGCACACCCAGGTCATGGAGATAGCGAGGGTGAGACGAGAGATAGACCAAGCGCTGAAAGCGGCTGAACAATCCTCGCCGCAGGACAAGGAAGCGACCTCCAAGCAAGCGCAAGATCGCATTCAGAAACTGCTCGACTCCACTTCGACCGAGCTGCCCGCGGCGCCACCGGCCGGCGGTGTTGGGTCCAGCAACCAACCGCAGAAATCCACCCCCAATGGGCCTTCCTCGACTCCGACTGTTTCCTTGCTGCCACTCGAACAGCGTATTTCGCAGCTCGAGCGCCAGGTCATTTCAACGCAACAAGACCTCGATGCGGCCCGACAAGAGCTCACGGCAAGGGTGAACACGACAGGCACCGTTGCGCAAAGGGCATCGGATGCGTCGGTGCAGGCGCTAGGCATGCTTCGCGAATGCTCCGTTAAAGTCGAGAGCGCGAAGCAGGCCGTTCGCGACGAGCGCCGGCGGTTTCTCGAATCTCTCGGGCTGCCCCCGGAAGCGAATGAGGTCCCGATCACCCGACCGTTGCGCGCATCCCTCGGGAGCGGTGGCTTTGACGAGTGCGACGCGCAATTGCCGCCGGCTGTGAAGACTACACTCGATCAGATTGCCAGCGGAATTACCAAATTTCTAACCAGCGAGACGCTCGGCGAGTCGCGCGATCCGCGCTCGCTCTATGTCGAGATTTGGGGGTACTCCGATCAGCAGCCGCTCGTGCGCGGCAACAATCCCAAGTGCAATTCATTTACGGGTAACTTGGACTTGGCCAAGACCCGAGCGAAAGCAATCCGCGACTACCTCAAGGCTAACGTGCCCGGCTCCGTCCGACTGGAGCATCTGGGCAGCGACAGGAGCTTTGTCAAGGACTGTTACAGCCTACCAGTTGAACAGCAAGTCGACTGCCACAAGGAGAATCGCCGGTTCGAAGCAAGTATCGACGGGGCGCAACTGGTGTTCGAGCCGCCGAGTTGTCGCTAGAGCGAGCGCAGAATGGTCAGCGGCGTAGTGCAGTCACTGTGCGCCAACACGAGAGACACCGCGCTTACCTCTTCGTGCCGGACGCCGCTACGGCGCGGAATATTCAGAAACTTGGCAAGACACGGAATCGACGGTCCAGCCGATTCCGCTTTGGACGTAGGCAGCGCCGAGTCCGACGTGAACTTCCTGGGTGAAGTCACGCGAATCCGCGAGCACCTCGGCTTTGGAAAAGCCCGGGCATACGTCGGGCAGCACGATCACTTCCAGAATGTTCGTGACCGATAGGTCGATCCCTTCCGCGCTGGCTCGAGCGTTGCCGATGGCGACCTCGCAGGTGACAGACGCCAGACGCGATCCAGTGCCGCCGTTCTGCAGCAAGCAGCGGAGTGGGCCGGCCTCGACGGTTTGACCGAATTGTGCACTGGCGCCCCCACCGCCGCCTGAACAGCCCACCAAACCTATCAGACACGCATAGAAGAACGTTGCTTTGATCGACATCGACATCGGCCTCGGCCCCAATCAGCCTTTGCTCACGCTGAACTTGTACGCGCAAGATGCACCCGTCGAGATTTTCAAGAGCTCCTGAGGCGCGTTCCCCGTAGTGAATTGAAAAGGGGTGTTGCCACTCTTGAACGCCAAGCTGCCGGACTTGCTCAACAGCTGCTCGGATCGCCCTGACCAAAGCGAGAACGACAGATTGGCCTCGTTGAAAGGCCCCTCGCAGTTCGCGGCGGACGCCGTCAACGTGTACGTCGTTTGCGGCTCGACGGCGAACGTATAGTAGTCCGCCTTGTCGTCCGGCTGCTGAAGTTGGGCCGAGATCTGCTGGTTCAGCGCGATCTCCGCGGGAGTGTTGGTGGTGTTGTTCGGTTCGTAGTCTGCCTTCGCATCGTGCCCGAGGCCGCAGATCGTGCTCGGAACGATATAGAATTTGTACGCGCATGTTTGCGATGTGTAAAATTCGAGCAGCTCATCTCCACTGGCCGTAGGCGTGAACTCGGCGTCGCCGACGTTGTTGAAGGCAACGCTGAACGGCTTGCGTTTTTGGGACTGCACCCCACCCACGAGGCTCCACCCCGTCACTTGGATTGAGTCGTAGTTGAAGGCGCCCGAGCAGCCCGCGGTCGTCACGCGAATCGAGTACGTGACGCCGCCTTGCACGGGAACGGTAAAGTAGTCGAGGGTATCCTGCGGGCCACTCAGCTGCGAAGACGACACCCAGCGATTCAGCTCGATCGCAGACGCGGAGCTGGGCGTGTTGTCGGGTTCGTGATCAACGCCGTGCTCGAGCCCCTGCGCGGCCGACTGATAAACCTTGAAACGATATTGACAAGACTGGCTTGTCGTAAACGCAATCAGCTCATCGGACGTCGTGTTCGACTGAATCTCGAACGCCTTCTGCGAATCGAATGGCACACCGACGTTGTTGATTTGCGGTGTTTGACCCGCGCTGGCGAGCGACTTCGCGGTCACATTCAAGTGGTCGTAGTTGAAAGCACCCGTGCAGCCCTTGGTCGAGATGTCGAGCGTGTAGGTGACGCCAGCTTCCGCGTGGAAAACGAAGTTGTCGGTCTGGTCGTCAGGCGCCGAGAGTTGGGTCAGCACCTCGGTCCCCAGCGTCAGTTGGCACGCTTCGCCGACCGAGCCATTGGGTTCGACCGTGGCGTCACAAGCGTGACCGCTGCTCGGCTTGTCGAGCAGGCCCGGCGCGCGTGGTACAGACGTGTCGATCGGCGGAGCGGCTTGACAGTCCAACGATAGCGAACCGAGCACCGAAACGACGCCCCCCGAGGACGTGCCACCTCCTTGCGTGCCCGCGGAGCCCGCGAGCGCGTTGCCGCTGCCGCTCGTGTTCGGTGCGCCGCCCTGCGCGCTGTTGTTGCCGCCTTGAGATTCGCTCGGCTCGGTGGTGGCGGAGCCGCCGTCGCTCGAGGTCGGGTTCGCGCCGGCTTCGCCTGCGGAGCTGTCTCCAGGGTCGCCGTTGCCGCCATTGGAAGCTCCCGCATCCTCGTGCTGCGTGGCGCCGGTGCCTGCGCCGCCCGCCGGGGCATCGTTCTTCTCGTCGGGCAGGCCGTCCGAGCAAGCAAATACCGCAAGTCCACCGAGCGCCAATGTGAGATTGAGCCCGCGTTGAATCGTGAACATCAAAAAGTGCCTTCCAAGCGAATCCTTGGCTCGATGCCGATATCCAAGGCGTGATCCCGAGTGCGTGATGAGTGGCGTTGGTGGACGCAGTGTTCAGCAAGCCCAGCGCCCCAACACCAAGGTGAAGCAGCTGCACTGCAGAACGCGTGCCGAAGCCAGTGCTAGGGAGGGTGCGGATCGATATCCAAGCGGTTCATCGGGCGTGGCCGAGGTACTGGCGCTGAGCGCGGCGGCGGCAGGACAGAGCGCTGGACTATCCCGCGGCGGCGTCCGAACGATTCGCGAACTGTTCGCACGGCCCGCTGATCGGAACCGCAGCAAAGGCGCCGCTGCTGCGCGAGGCGGAGTTGCGCGCAGGTTCCGAATAGCCGACTGACGATAACCGACACGTGAGTGGTTGGCCGAGCCGTTGCTGGCTCGCACTGGCATCGGCTCGGCATCAAATCGCCATGCGTGTTCCTTTGACGCGGGCTCCTTTCGCGTTGGTGCGCGAGCGTCCGCGCACCTCCAGATGCGACCCTGTCCCCGAGACCGTGAGTGGGAGGGCGTCTTGACAAGTCGAAACTGGTTCCCGTATAGAAACGGGCTCGCGTAGGCGAGGGTTTCGCGTGGGCGGGATGTTTATTTGGAGGTGAGTCATGCGGTGGGAATCGAAACTGATTGTGGCGGTGTCTTGCGTGCTCGGGGCTTGCAGCTCGGGGGGCGGCTTCGATCAATCCGAGAGTGGGCCTGTTGGAGCGATTGGCTCCGCGCAGCAGCCGTTGTTGCCGACGAACGACGCGATTCCAATCGCGACCGTCGATGCGAATACCTACTTGGATATCAGCACGTCAGCCACGCAGTACTACGTGCTCACGACGACCGGCGTAAAACGCGTCAATCACACGTCGGATTGGACAATCCCGACCGCGGCGCACTTCAAGAACATTCAGCTCAAGCGCATCGACTACGTAGATAGCACTTGGGGTCTGGTGGGCGTGCGCGACAAGAACGGCGCGACGCCGGCCCAGCTAGTGCTCAAGGTGGATCAGGCGTCGCCGCGCACGGTCAATTTCGCCTCCGACGTCAACTCGTTCAAAGACCTCGAAGCACGGGCCGTCAGCTCGAACTTACTGAATATCTACTTCCAGGTTGAATCGGGCGGCAATTTCCTGATCAAGACCTACAGCTACAATTGGAGCGCCAATACGCTGACTTTCATCAGCCAGATCACGCTCGACTATTTCACGAACGGTTTCACGTTGGCGGGGGCGACGAACTACATCATCTCGAGCCATACCGACCTCACGCGCGGGTTCGCGCCTTTCCGAAAGTCGTACCTGAGCGGCGCGGTCGGCAACATCGACGAAGACTGGACGCCCACTATCGACACCAGCGGCAACCCCTCGAGCGGCTTCATGGACTACGTGATCCACGCCTACTATACGCCGAGTGAAGTCCATCATTTCAACCCGATGCGCATGGACTACGGCAAGTACAACAACAGCGCCAACTACTTCTATGTCGGCCTGAACTCGGGTGCCGCAGCGAATACTTTCGATCTGGTCAGACTCGACACGGCCAACGTGACCTTCGTCAAGACCCCGCAAGGTGGCGACTACTCGTTCTGGAACGGCGACAACGAAACGCTCGGCAGCAACAACTGCTACAACTACGCGACCAATCACAGATCGCAGAATTTTGCTCAGCCCGGTTATCAAAGCACCGGCACGTTCATGAGCAGCTACAGCGCGGTCAACGTGCGCAATGCGTCCGTCTCTGACGGGCTCGAATACGTCGGAAATCAGGCCACCGGTTGGCCGGCAATTCCCGAGGGCAAGACGTTGGTCGCGGCCATTTCTGGCCCTAGCGATTACCATTGGTACCGCCGCAACGTCGCGGCCAACGGCACCGTGACCTGGTCACACAAGCCCGGTTCCTGCAACGCGACCAATCGCAAGTATCCGTACGCCCAAGCCTCGGCGGTCGTGACTGATCCGCGCGATACGACAGCGTGGTCCCCTACGTACAACACGTTCGTCGGTTTCTTCCTGGTCGATTCGAACTACAAGCCAGGCCAGGGCGTCGAGTACGTCAACGGCGCAAGCTCCAAGTATTCCAATCCAGGCGGCTGCGGCTTGTATTTCCCACCGACCGGGTTTGCCGCCAAATCCGCAGCCGCGGGCGCCGCGCAGTCCGGTGCTCAGGGGCTAGTGGTCTCGGTCGGTTTGTACCACGGCAGAGCAAACCCGGAAGTGCTGGTCACCGATCCCGCGACCATCGACCAGGTCCGCGCTGCGTACGCACAGGTTCAGCAACAAGGCGGCACACCGGACGGGGTGAGCCCTGGCTATTTGGGTCTATTCGTGTCCAACCCGTGCGGGCTGAGCGGCTTGCCTGAGTCGTTCCGCTTGTTCACGCCGCCGGCGGCGTCTTCAGCGGCACCGGCAACGGCGGCGCGGGCAACAGCGGCGCTTACTTCCAGCCTCGAGACCAGCTTGCTCGACCTCGCGGCTCAGAAGCAAGTCATCAACGCGACGGAGCGGAGCGCAATCCGTTCGCGCGCGGGCAGGTAGCGCCTACGCCACCGGCGAGCTCGGCGTAGTGCCGCCGAGCTCGCTACACTTCGGTGAGCGTTGGGAGGTGGGCGCCCACAAGCCAGCATCGCAGCTCATGGCGCGCACCGTTCCGCGCACTCCCCGTCTGATAGACCGTGCGAGCTGGGCACTTCGTCCCAGCGCAGGCGTCGGCTGTGGCGCGACGCTGTATTGCGAGGTTCTCGCGCTTCACGCCTCCTTACAGGTACGGATCGCGAATGCCCTGCCCCATCGATCTTCCTTACCGGTAAGGCCCGCAGAGGCCCCCACCCATCGCAACCGCTTACCGGTAAGCGCCAGCAATGGCCGACTCCATTTCGCTCGAACGACGACAGCATAAAGGCGTCCTTTTCCGACCACCGGTGGTCCTTGGCAAAATGACTAAGCGGCATTTCGACTTAGAATTCGAGCCCCTCAGCCGCGAGAGCGCAACACTGAGGCTCGTTTGCTCTCTCCTCACAGCGGTTTCCGTCTGTGTGAATCTGTTTGAAGCATCGCTCGAGGTTGCGCCCTAGCCCGAGAAGGTCGACCCTTCGTCAAGACTACTGCGGAGGGACGTCGAATGAATGCGCGAAGCGGGTGCTTGGGCTTACTGACGTGCCTTGGGTTTACCGTGAGCTGCGGGTCGCACGCTCCACCTGGAGAGTCGGCTCGGGTCGGCGCAGTTTCTGAAGCGCTGACTTGGAGCGTATCTTCCGAAGAGCGGCTCAGCTTGCCCACGACGATTGAGCAGTTCCCTGCGGTTTTCGGTTTGGCCGCAGACCCAGGGGGCTTCCTGGTGACCTGGATAGACTCGCAACGCGAGCTGATCGAATCCACATACGTCTCGAACTCGGGTGTCGTCGCGAGTCCGTTCGGGAAAGTGCTGGTCAACGAAGTGACTCGCCGTAAACCCGACTTCACCCCGTCCATCATCCCGGCTTTCAATGGCCAATTTTACCTGGTCGCGTGGACCCGGTTCGTTCCGAACCCTTTGGGAGCGGACGAGGCGCCGGTCAGCACACAGATCGTCGCGCTGCGAGTGTCGACGAGCGGTGAGCCACTCGACACCGCGCCGATTGTCATCTCGACCCAGGATAAGATCGGCATGATTGATGCGCTGCTTTCGGACGGAGCCGGCTTTTTCGTGGCTTGGCAGCCGGACGCAAGCCCGTTCGTGAACACGGCCGAGCAAGGCCGGTTCATCTCATTTTCGGGCGCGACTCCCACGCTGTCGCCGATTGTGGACTTCGGGTTCCCCCACAACAACTCGCACTATTTTACGTTCGACGGCAGCAAATACGTCACGGCATACGTCAGCAACAGCCTCGGCAATAGCTTCACCGTCAGGCGCTTCACTAGCGCCGGTCTCGGCTCGGAGCCGGCCGTCAACTTCCAGGCATCGAACTGCAGCGGCGGCGGCGTATCGCTGTCGGCGCTCACGTCGCACGGAAGTGGGGAGTCGCTCGTCGTCTACGGAGGCACCTCGTTCGATGCTTCTGCGGGTGTTTGCAAGTTCGCCAAGAACGCCCTGCAGCTCAACGCGGCTCTGCAACCAAAGTTCGCGCCCGTCTCGCTCCCGAATGCCTCCGAGCTGGGCTTGATTGCGGCTTATTTGGGAGAAAAGTACTTTGCGTGGGGTCTGCAGATCGATCCCGCGACGAACGCGACATCCCCAACCACCCTGCAGCTGCGTGGAGCGGTCGCCTGCAATACGACGGGGTGTGTGATTCAACCCGGGCTGTCCGGTACGAGCCTGTCCCGTCTCTCGCTCCAGGCTACACCGCTCGACCCAGCAACCATTCAGCTGTCCCGCGGGGCTACGCTCGCACAAGAACCGTTTGCGACCGCCGGAGCAGGACAGTACTTGGTGGCGTGGACCAACAGCGCGGGCATCTACGCCCGGCGGGTCAGCGCCAGCGGCGCGCCCCTGGACCCACTGCCGTTGCTCATCGCGGCTTCGGATCGAACACTGAGCGGCGTTGCGTTCAACGGCACGGACTTCCTCGTCTGGGGCTCGGCTTCGAGTCAGAACTACCTGACGCGAGTCTCATCCCAAGGGATCGTAAAGGATCCCGCCGGTGTCACGATCCCGACTTACAGCCAGTTGGCATGCCGGACCAACCAGTGCTTGCTCGCCTGGTATGGCCCGGGCATTTCCGTTTCGCGTCTCGGCGCTGACGGCAGCCTGCTGGATTCGCCGCCGATTCAAGTGCTTCCGACGGCCGATCCGGACCTACCGCTCATGCTCGCGCCCAGCGCTACTGGCTACGTCCTTCAATCCGCCAACAACGGCGCGACTGTGCGCCTCGATTCGACCGGTCATCGAGTTGGATCGCCAATGGCCGGCAATCCACGCCGCATGTATCCGTGTGGATCGAATTTCTTGATTTTCAATCCACTTTCAGTGAACGACACCTACTCGGCGTCTCTAGCCGACTCGTCGGGCGCAATGTTGGTCAGCAACGTCCCACTCGGCGCGCCGGTCAGGCAGAACTTCGACGTCGCATCTCGCGCGGACGGTTGCGCCGTTGCTTGGCAGAAAGCCGGCCCCACGAGCAGCGACATCTACGCCAATTTCGTGGCCAATGACGGCAGCACGGCTTCACCGCAACCGCTCCCACTCGCGACCGATCAGTTCAACGAACGCGAGCCCGCGCTTGCGTTCGACGGGGATCGGCTGCTGGTCGCGTATTCGCACTTGGTGCCAGAGGAGCCATACGGCAACTATTGCATCGCCGCGCGCATCGCCACGAACTCGGACGGCGCGGCAGGCACTGGAGGAGTCGGCAGCGGTGGTGCACCGAGCGGCAGCGGTGGTACACCGAGCGGCAGCGGTGGTGCACCGAGCAGCAGCGGTGGTGCACCGAGCAGCAGCGGTGGTGCACCGAGCAGCAGCGGTGGTGCACCGAGCGGCGGCAGTGGTGCGCCGAGCGGCGGCAGTGGTGCGCCGAGCAGCGGCAGTGGTGCGCCGAGCAGCGGTGGTGCGCCGAGCAGCGGTGGAGCAGGCGCTGGAGTCGGCGGTGGCAGTGCGGGCGGTGGCGCGCTTGCGGGGAATGGCGGCACAGCGGGCAACGGCTCCGGCGGCATCGGCACAGCTGGCAACGGCGGGAGCGCAGGCACCGATGGCGTCGCTGGAACGCTTAGCAGCGCAGGCAGTGTCAGCGGCGGCTCTGCGAATTTTGGGGGCAGCTCCGGCGATACGAGCCTTGGAGGTACGGCAAGCCTCGGCGCGGGGGCCCTGGGTGGCGGCGCGGGCAACAATGACGGCAACACGGCCGGCGCGATCGGCTCCAACGGCGGTGCGGCCGGGCAGGACGATGACGGTGGAGCGAGCGGCGAACAGAACCCCAGCACCGCCGGGATGGGCATGACTGGAGGACATGCAGGGACGGGCTCAGGCATGACTGGAGGACATGCGGGGACGGGCTCAGGCATGACTGGAGGACACCCCGGGACAGCAGGCAACGCGCCTGAGCCAGAGTCATGTAGCTGCCGCGTCGTGGGCCACGAGCCCGCGGGCAACCATCTGCACACGCTGGCGGGAATGTTATTCGCGCTTGGCACGGCGCTGGTCCGCCGTCGCTCTTCGCAGCGCGCTCAGAAGCGTGCGCCGCTCACGAGCCCCACCTGAACGACACCCGGGACCGTGACCAGATACTTGGTTTGAAGGCCAAGCTCGAAGGTGCGGTACTGCCAAATCAACGCGACCTTGGGACCGAAATAGAGCGTCGGTGCGACGCCGTCTTCGACCAACCAGAGAAGGAGCCCGCCATCGGCTGCGCCTCGCAATCTGAACGAGGGCAACAAGAGATCGTATCCAAGCGAGCCACCCCAAATAATGCTGGAAGCGTGCGTCTTGTTCGCTTCACCTTTCCAGTCGGTATACTCGATCCTCCGGCCAAACCCGTAGTTGACGTCAGTGCCGATTCGAAGTCCGAAGGGCAAAGTGTAGCCAAAGTCCAGGCCCACCATCACGCCGTAGGGGTCGATCTCACTGTTGGTCCAGCTCACATCCCTCACGGCGACCCCGTACCCGAGCGAACCGAGCAGCTCGAAACGTTCGACGTTACTCGGGGTCTCGGCTTGGGCTCTGCGCGCCCCCACAAGCTGGATGAAGACGAAACAACCCAGAGCGAACACGGCTCGACAGGTAATCCTGTGCCCAGAGACAGCCCCATTTTTCATTTTGAACGCGCAAAGTAAACGAAACACTGATTCCGCGTCAACACACGGTTATCTGAGAGAAGGAGTCGCGTGCCATTAGCTCTTGAAACGGAATAGTGAATTGAAAAAACAACCTCGTCCGGCCATCGCCGGTCAGACCGAACGGATACATCGCGCCGTCTTCTACTTAGAAACGCGGTGTTCTGGGCGTTGAGCTTTTTCAACGCCGGCTCGGCGTCGGCCTGGAGGCGCTTGTAGCCATGCGCAGTCCGGCTGCCGTGCAGGTCGCAAAGCGTGCCGTGTTCTTCGCCAGGCAAGGCCTGCGCAGTCTCCTTCCTTCGGGAAGCCGACTCTATGGCGAAGCCGACGTGCTCGGCCCCGGCGTGGAAGCTCGTTTGTTACACGTGCATTCGGCGGGCGGCTGACACTCCTTCGCTTTCTGCGGCGGTGAAACGTAGACAGGGTGTGGCGGAGCGCAGTTCACTACAACGTCATTCCCAATGTTGGTCATGCTTGGCAATGCTTCGCGTGCAGGTGCAATCGGAGGCACACTTACCGTCGCCGTGGGCGCACTGGATTGCACGGGTGAAACAGAGGCGCTCGGCGCGGCATTCCGACTTGCTGACCAATGGATCCCGGCGTCCCACAGACTAAACCCCATTCCGAGTACGAACACGACGGACCAGGCGATGAGCATTGTCCAGATCGTTCCGCTGGAAGACAAATGGCCGTATCGACCCGCCTCGGGACTGCCGCCGCCCGCAAGTTTGGGAAGCGTCGGCACGGAGCCCAAAGTGCGCGCTTCCCGGTATACGTCGTCCCATTGAACCTCAAGGCTCTTGATGGACGCATGGGCCGCCATGACGCCCCGCCTGCAGAACCAAGCCGTCACAATGCCACTAGACGGTATGACAAGAACTGCAAACGCTTGGAGGAAGCTGAACACCCCGGTGGTCCGATCCATGGCGGGGTCGATCATTTTCTGTAACGACAGACCGAGGCTCGCAAAAAGGAAGCCATGAAACGTCAGCCCCCAAGTCAATCGGTAGTGGATTAAGTCATCTTCGTGCTTCAGGTAGTCACGATAAATTTCGTAGTGTTCCTTAAGAGTGATCACCTTCGAGTGATTCACCGCGTGACCCAATCGGGTCCATAGTCATTCCTCGTATCGCGACCGAGTGCTTGAACGTTCTTGCGATCATTTTCGACGCGCTCGGACGCATGCGCAGATCTGAGGATCAGTTCCGAGCTTGGTGGTCTTACCGATCGAATGCTCGATCACAAGTCATCCAGAACGAAGATCAGGAATGCGGGCTCCCTCTGGGTTGAGCCCGCCGCTCTGGGGTCGTGCGTCGAGGATCCAGGCCTGTCGCCCAAGGCCGCAACCGTTCTGTCTCTCCTTCCAGGCGGCAAGGTTCAAGTCGGAAAGCCATGCAATATTCGTCGCACGCGCTCGATCGGCATCACCTCCCGTAGCTTGGACAGGGAAGCCGGTGCAGCAAGCCAGTTCAACTCGTGCGCGACTCAGCGTGGTAGAAGGGCGCGAGCGCCAATGAAGTCTTTAAGTATCCACGCCTAAGAACTCCGCGTACCCTTCTTCGCATAGTCCCAAGCTTCCCATTTTTGTTGGAGCGTCCTCGCAGTGGGCGAGTAACTTCACACGCCATGACTCTGCTTCGCACCATCAAATACTGGTTGAGCGGTGGTAAGCGGCGCTGGTTTGCCCGCAAGTCGAAGAACCTGCTCGCCGGGGTATCAGCGCGGAAGCAGCGAGGCCCCGAGGACAACCTTTGGGGCAGCGTCGTGGAGGCTCTCAATGTCGGCTTGGAGATCGCTCCTGATCAAGCGCTCGAATTGTGCATCGCCTGCGATCCCTTCCTCGAGCCACCACAGGGCTCAACGATTGCGCCTGCCGGCGACGCTCTCCTTCTCCGCGCCGCACGCTTGGCCTCAAGCCCGGGTTGGCAGCTAGGATGGATGATCAGTAAGCGACTGAAGCAGGCCGAGCCCTTGAAGCAGTTCGGCGTTGGCTTGGCCATGCACCTCGGCGGTCGAGGCGACCCAGACGCACTGGTCATGCACATGGAAGACTGTCGCCAGCGAGACTTCTTCGACGCGGCATTGCTCGGCAACGTCCTCCACCAGTTCCTCGCACGAAATAGGCTGCGAGACAGCCGCGCATGGTTGCCGTTCTTGCGTCAACTTCCGGACAGCCAGCTTCCGCCGATCTTTGAAGTGCATGCTCTGTTGGGACGAACGCGGGATGCCGTGAACCTCGCCAGCAGTTCGGAGCAGATCGTCGAGGCGATCGACCTTTGCTTAGTGGACAACGAACTCGATCTCCTTCGGCAAGCGCTACTGCTCGCGAATCGTATCGCCGACGCCGAGCAGCAAGCCAGAGTTCACAAGGCCCTGGGCAAGGCGCTGACAGAACGCGGTGCTTGGCCCGAAGCTCTCCTCTCCTTCCAAGCCACAGAAGACACCGCGGGCCAGAGCATGTGCCACGAGCGCATGGGAGACTTGCGGCAGGCGTTGCTGCTGTGTCCAACCATACAGAGCGAGCGCATGGCTCGACTGATCGAGTCCCTGGCAAGATCCGCTTTAGAAACTGCTGCTGGCGGTGAATTGAACCAGTCCATGACGGCTCTCATGGAACTACTGGCCTTTGTGGCAAAGGAAGCTGATCCGAGTCCGATCTGCTTGGAGTGGCGTGGGATCTTGGAGCGGCATCGAGCGGAGTTGCTGAGGGCCGGTCGCGAGCGACTCCGCGCGAAGTCGGGTGCGGGGCAAGCCGGCGACGAATCGCGACAGAGCCGTTTGGCCCGTAGCGCGTTCGAGGAATTGGCAGGCGAGTGGTGCGAGGCCGCACTATTGCTGGAGCAGACGGGGGAGCTTGGCGATCGGCTGAAGGCCTCCCAGCTTTGGGAAAGGGACCACCGGTACGGAGAGGCGGTGCGAGCACTCGGCCCACTCGTTGAGCGCAAGGACGTGCAGCTGCGCTTGGCGCGACTGAGAGAGATCGGCGGTGACGCCGCGGGCGCCGCGGTCCTATTCGAACACTTACAGTGTTGGAGCGACGCTCGGCGCGCTTATGAGGCGGCCGGTCAACCAGCGCAGGCCGCCAATTGCTACCTGCAGGAGCACGGCAAATCGGCCGCCGCCCAATCAGCCGAGTACGCACAGCAACTCATCGCCGCAGGGCGAGTGGACGAACTGCTGCAGCTCTATTTGGACTGCCTGGCCGTGGAACCCGCAAATCCCATCCTGCTCGACCGACTGCGTTCCCTGGTTCGAGAAAAGGAAACGCAGATCCGTTCACCGCTCCTGCGAGAGGCGGCAGCGAAGCACCTGACTCAAGTCACGCGGGTCGACTTGCGGCAGAACTTCGAGCGCGGAGCGCCGCGCTGGATCGATCAGGCCCGCGCGGAGATCGTGAAACGCTATGGTCGCATCTGGGGCATGGACCTTGGTACCTCCAAGAGTGCGGTAGCTCTATTTGACTTGGAACAGGGCGCGCCGCTGATTTGCCCACACGAAGGCAAGCCACACTTTCCGTCCACGCTGTGCATCGACAAGCAAGGCAATGAGATTGTTGGACTGGACGCTTTGGATCAGCTGCGGCCCGGCCTGCGCGGGTCGATCGAGGACTCCAAACGTGCGATGGGCACGCGCAGGGAATACAAGATCGGGGACCGCCGTTTCACTCCGGTCGAAGTCGCTGCGCACCTGTTGATTCACGGCCGGGGGTTGGTCGAGTCATTCCTGCGTGGCCGGCTCCAGGAGCGGGTTCTCGATCTTGCGCAAAAGCATCTCGGCGAAGCGTGTCCGCGAGAGTGGATCGAAGCCGAATCTTGGGCGGGGAAGACGAGCTTCTCCACACCCGACGCGATGATCACCATCCCAGCGTACTTCAACTTCGACCAACGGCGGGCCACGCGTGATGCCGCTGAGATAGCCGGAATCAAGCTGCATCGTCTGGTCTCGGAACCGACCGCGGCGTGTTTGTACACCGCCTTGGCCAGAAAGAAGACGGGCAATATTCTGGTGATCGACCTTGGAGCGGGCACTTTGGACGTTAGCTACCTGGGCTCGAGTTCGTCCGACACTGGCGAAACCTTGTTCGAGGTCGAGAAGATTTTTGGCGATAGCCAGTTCGGCAGCAGAGACTTCGATGCCGCCATCGAAAAAGAGCTCATGAGTCGGCTCAAGGAAGCTGGCCTGACAGACTTGAGCCAGTTGGATCGACGACGCCTGCGTGCTGCCGCAGAGCAACTCAAGATCGCGCTGTCGAGTGCCGGCAACGCCACCTTCGACTTAGTTTCATTTTGTGGACAACAACGGCATACGTTGGAGTTGAGCGCGGCCCGGTTGGAGGAGCTGTTGGGGCCATACCTCAACCGACTCACGGAAGTGTGCCGAGCGGCCGACGGCCTGCACCTGGATCACCTGGTCTTGGTCGGCGGTCCGATGTTTTCGCCCCTGATTCGCCAGCACATCGAGAGGCTCTTTCAGCGCAAGGCGGATGCCGTGGTCGATCCGCGAACGGCGGTGGCCATGGGGGCGGCCTGCCAAGGGGCCGTCCTCAGCAACCGCGATCAAGTGCCAATGCTCTTGCTCGACATCGTACCGTTCGCACTTGGCGTCCTGGTCAAAGACCCTCATAAAGCACCAGCGGTCTCATTTCATATTGCACGCGGCACACGAATCCCTCACCAATGCCGCAGGTCCTACGCCACAACCGTGGACAATCAGCCAATGGTGGAAGTTCGAGTTTTTCAGGGCCTAGGCGAATCGACGGACCCTGCCGCGAATAGCTGTGTGGCCCGATTCTCCCTCGAAGGCTTGCCGCCGGCCAAGGCGGGCGAGCTGGAGATTGATATCGCTTTCGATATCGACGCGAATGGGCTTCTGGAAGTTACAGCCAAGGACGTGAAGACGCAGCGAGTGAAGTCTGTAACCGTGGACGATACGACTTGGTTATCCTTATCCGACCGCACGGACATGACCAACCGCCTGACGAAGAGTCGACGCTGGGCCGGTGAACGCGACGAGCTAGCAAACCTCGCACGAACAGTGACCTCGCTGGCCGAAAAGCTCCAAGAGCTGGAGCGGCAGCAGCATGCGGCAACTTGGCAAAAGCAATTCGAAGCGTGGCAGGGGCTTCAGCGTCAATCATTCGACAATCTCGCTCCTGCCGAGCTCACGCTTCTGGGCGAGATGTACAACGGCGGCCTCGCTGCTCGCGATCGCTTCGTTCTAGAGCTGGACAGGGCCAGAAACCTACTCCCCCGCTGTCAACGCTTCGTCGACGCGGCAAATGCCATCAATCTCTTCGCCGTGGAGGCGGAAGTCGAAAAGGAGCTGCGCAACCTACGAGAGCTTGGCTCACAGCTTGAAGCTCAGACCCGTAGTGCGCTCGCAAACCTCGAGCCAATGGCAGCCCGCTTCCAGCGCTGGATCGCGACGATGACCCATTGCGCTACCCTACTCAGCGATCCGCGGGACCGCCTGATCGCGTGCCACGACGCCGGCGATTGGCTCGGCGCAATCGATGCGTTCAACCGAGCCTTCGCCGCCACACCGGCCGCAGGCGTACCGCTCTCGGCCGTGCGCCGCAAGCTCGATGGCCTGGCGCGACTTACCCGCCGTGACGAATACCGTCAAGCGATCGCCGAACACCGTGAGACGCTGGCCTTGCGGGACCTGCATTTCGATCGCCTCAACGAATTCTGTCGGCACGTTCAGCCAGCAATCGCGTGGGTCTTCGTGCAGGGCCAAGCGACCGGCAGCGGATTCTTGGCCGGCCCCAACCTGGTCGTAACCAATCTGCACGTAATCCTCGACGGGGATCGCCCGACAGCACTGGAGCGAATCACGGTCCACGTCGCCGGCGCCGCCCGGTCCGTGACTGGAATGAGGTTTCCATCCCGCTCTGGAATCGACCTTGTCGTGCTGCAGCTAGCAGAGGAGCTCAACGTTCGGCCGATGCGGATTGGCTATGGCAGCCTGATCGAGGTGGGCGAGCGAGTCCTGGCAATCGGGTTTCCGCTGCCGGAGGGGAGTTCCTTCGAGGAAAACCTACTCCTCGATCACGGCATCGTGAATCGTATCCGCACCCGACCGGACAGCGGTGGCCGCGAGCTGGAACTCGGACTCCGAATCTTTCCGGGGATGAGCGGCGGACCAGTGTTCAACGACCGAGGCGAAGTAGTCGGAATCAGCACGTTCGTTCGCTACATGTCCGCGGGCGGCCAGCAGGGGACCTTTGTTGACAAGTCGTCTCACGCCATCGGTGTTGACCCGCTTCATGACCTGTTGCCTCGGCCGTGGTGATGAAGGGGTGTGCTGTGCGCCTCGCGACGATGACTTTCCGGGCGCGTCGCCGTTGGGCCGACCGCCCCCAAATGTCGACTACCCGGGAATGACGTCAGCTCGCAACATCGGAACAATCCCGATTCGATGGATGCGGGGGGCGGAAGCTAAACTTAGTAAGTTTTCAAATTCTCGAATCCTGCACCATAGTCATTTTTGTACTCGGTCCCTCACCGCGCGTCGGTCATCACACCGACAGGGATGCCGACGCGAACGCACATGGGACCGTTCGCAGGCCCCATTGACGAACCCGTTCGCGTGCAAGGATCTGCGACCTTGGCTTTAGGAAGACGAACAAGACGCGGGGCGTGGTTTTCCCGTACGACAGCAGAAACGCTCAGCTTTCGAGCGACTCGCTACGGCTTGCGAGAGTGTTCCCCGAGAGCCGTTTCCACGCTATTGCCATCGATGCGCTCGATCGCGCTGCGTAGGTCGTTCGCATCGAGATCGGCGTAGCGCTGCGTGGTGGCGAGGTCGGCGTGCCCCGCGAGCTGTTGGATGGCCGCGGCCCCTGCTCCGTTCCGGAACAGCTCCGTTACGAAGAAGTGTCGGAGGTCGTGGAAGGTCCAACCGGTGCGCCCAGCGCGCTCTTGAGCGCGTTGGAACGCCTGGTTGAGTCCAGACTCGCCCCAAGGCTTGCCGAGCGCCGTGAGCGCCACAGGTGCCCATGGGCTCTTCTTTTTCGGCTCCGCCGTTCCGAGTGCTGCCCGGAGCCGAGGCCCGATTGGAATCACCCGCTGGTGGTGAGACTTGGGCGTCACCTCGATGCCCAGGGTGATGCCGCGCCGCACCGTGATGATGCCGATCTTGAGGTCGACATCGGACCAGCGAAGGCCGCGGAGTTCTGAGGCCCGAAGGCCGGTGAATGCCGCGAGTTCGAAGGCTAGACGGCCCTCTGCGTTGGTGACGCTGAGGATGGCCTCGAGGTCGGCGCGACGCATCGGGTGCGGGACCTTGCGTCCAACCTTCGGGAGCTGCGGCAAAACCGGCATGGTTTTAAGCATGCCGGCGCGGACCGCGCTCCGAAGGACGGAGCGCAACACCGTTTGAATTTTGCCGCGCGTGGACGACGCGAGCTCGTCCGCGACGAGATCGACGTCGAGCTTCGTGAGCGCCGCGCCGTCGACTTCATCGATCGGCATGCCACCGAAGCGCGGCGTGAGCAGCATGTCGATCCGGTTGGCATAGCCGGCACGCGTTGACGGCTTGAGGCCGTTCTTCATGTGCGTGGCTCGAAAATGCCGAACAGCATCGTCGAACGTGTACGCGGGAGGCGCCTCGGTTCCCGCAGCCGGCGGTTCTCTTGCGAGGGTGCCGCGCTGCGCAAGCTCGGCGATCAGGCGCCGATGCTCGGCTTCCGCTCCGCTCTTCGATTGCACTTGAGCGTCACGGCGGTAGCGCTGTCGCTTACCGCTTGCTGTCTTGTACGGGATGTCAATGACCCAGTGGGACTCGCCGTCCCGGTCTTCTTTGCGAATGGTCACGTTGGAGAATCTCTCCAGCCGCCGCCATCACCTGCTTGGCCGGGCGAAAGTATCACAGCGTCGCGCTCCGTCGCGCTCGACGTTATTCCGTCCACGGCTTTCCGAAGGAAACCCGCCAGCGATTCGCGAATTTACGCGCACGGACGCCGTCCACGCGGGCTTCCGTCCCGCCGTCCGCGGCGCGCACAGCCCGGCGCTCAAGGAGCTTCCTGAGCGCGGCCGTGGATACTCCAAGCATGGGCGCAGCGTCGCGCAAAGCGTACCAGCGAAGCGCGGCTGCGGCCCTGCTCACGGCTTGAGCCCCGACTCGGCAACGGCCTTCTTGCGTTCCTTGTGCACGCGACGCGGGAGCGCGGATCCGCACTCGCAAGCATGTTTCTCCACCTTCCCTTTGCCGATGAATCCCCGTGACGCCTGCGTATTGCGGTGACCATCGAGCGCCATGTACACCTCGGCATACAGCTCAGGGGCGAGCTTCTCCCCGCTCGCGGTGATGTCCTTCGTCAAGTACTTGATGAGTTCCCGCTCGGCCCCGTCGTCATGCACCTCCCGAATATCGACTACAACGCGAGTAACACCCTGCAGGTCAGTCTGCTCAGCAAGCGCCTCGCGCCACCAGCACTCGATTTCATCGTGCGGCAAGAACGGCGACAGAATCCAGACGTGAAGGTGCGGGTGCCCGAGGCTATCAAACACGCCGAGCGTCCACTCGAACACCCGAAACCATTCCGCCGATTTCACATCGCGTGATTTCCAAAATTCGTTTAGAAGCCGCAGGAAGCGTGCCCAAGCGCGCAGCACAATCTCGATTCGTTCCGTGATGGAATGATGGGGAAAGTGCGGGGCGGTGAGGGTCAGGAACTTCTCGCTCCACCTGCCGCCGCGACGCCTTTCATTGAACAGCCCCCGTTGCCTAGCGGCGGCAATCGCCACGGCGCGCGCACGTCGGAATACGCGCCGTTTCAGAGCAGCATCTGCGCTTCGACACGGGAAGCAGAGCAGTCCGATCCGGCAGCCCGATCGCATCTCATGGACGGTCCCGCAACCAACGCAACTGGCCAGAATCACTTCGGCCCCGCACGCATCCACACGCGCGGGCCGCTCGCGCTGGCCTCGCTCTCTAGCGGTGTACCAACGCGCATCAGCTTTCGCGTAGATGTCGGAGAACCCCTGTTCTCGGCGCTTGGCGATGCGGCGCCGGGCCAGCCTTGCATACGCATCCGCACGCTTGGCTCTGTGCGCCGCCGTCAGCTCACCGACACGTTCAAGCCAAACGTTCATTGGATCTCCGGGCGCACCGATCCCTAGTCGGTCGAGTTAATTCGTTTGTATCAAGGAAAGAAGGAGGGCCGCTTCGCGCTCCAAGAAATGACGGGCGCGCTGCGCGCTCTTTGTTCGCGCACAAGGGGCTACGCCCCCTCGCCCGCTCTGCGGGCTTCACCCTCGACCCCCCCGGCGCGACTCTCGTCTCCCACGAGGCTGTCACCCAGACCGAAGAGGCGCGGTGTGACGGGCTTGAGCCCGCGGTCGACGTATCGCCGGCCGGGGGGGTCCCTGTGGTTCGTGAGGCCACGGGCTCAAACTCGTTACGGGCGCCCACGCACGGAAGACAGAGACGACGCGAAGTCCCTTCGAAGAGCACTTTTGCGAGGGTTGAAGTGCCCTTCGAACGGGTTCGAGCGGAGTTCGGGGCCAGTACGAGGCGGGCAAACGACCTGCGAGTGGCAAGTGTAAGGCTACCAGCGGCTTCGTACGATTGGGGTTGGGGCAGACCACCGACGAGTGGCAAGTACAAGTCTGCCAGCAGTTTGGCGCGCTCGGGTTTCGGCGTGCGAACGACCCGCAAACGGAAAGCCGGCCGACACCAGCGAAGCAGACTCGGCGCGCGCTCGCTGTGCCACCCCGGTTGCAAGGCCCGCCAATGACTGTTCATAGTGTCCGCGCGGGGTGATCGAAACCGAGCGCATCGATCGCGCGGCGAATACGATCGGCGCAGGTCGACACGACTCGCTCGCCACGCAAGTATTTCGCCGCCGTTCGCGGCTCGACGCCGGCTTCGACGGCAACGCGCCGCAATTCGGCGGGGGTGATCGGCACGACGTGACGCGGGCGGGTGACTGGCGCTTCAGGCATGCCGCGTTTCAACTCTGATCGCTGCTAGGTGTCACTCAACGTGGCGCGTTGAACGTTCGCCGGCACCTCCGAATCGCGGTCTGCTTAGCTTGCTCGGCGACACAGAATTTCCCAATATTTCCAGCGTATTGGGGCTGAATTGGCATGCCGCAGCCGCACTTTTGGCGACGTAACTCACCGCGCCATCGACCTCTCCGCGACCGCTCCAGTAGCGCAGACGTGCGTCATACGCGGCGCGCAGATGGTGCTTTCCGGGGCCGAAACCAAGCGCCATGCTCGACCGTGACGAATAGCTATTGCGCCAACCGACGAGGGGGCATGAACCACGGCGATACCTCGAACGACCAAGACACCAAACCGAGCAAGAGCGAATCAAGCGAGGTGCGCAACCTTCGGCGACAAGCACAGCTTCGATACGCGTTGGAGCTCGCCTTCGAGAACACGGAATACTCGGCAACGAGCGCGGGAATTCTCGGCGCGCTCGGCGCTCTGATTGAGGATGCACAAGACGCGGAGGCTTACGAGATGATCGTGACCGGTGTCGCAGCTCTTGTCACCAAGACCACTCGTGCTCAAAATGAAGCGCGTAGCTGGCACGCCCGAAGGCGCGGATGTGACCCATCGCGAGACGCCATTTCGATCGTCGATCTCTTCAACGTAGTTGAGCATGCTGCCTACTTGCACGCGAGGGCTGATTCCTTGCTAGGGCCCCAAGGAAGACCCGCCGCCGTGCAGCAACTCAGCGAATACCTCCAAGCACGATTCGGCAATCAGCGCGTAATTGGCAACAGAAAGCGCGGTACTTCTCGGCTGCCAAGCTCTACCGAGCTTGAGAATTTGCTCTCCAAGCACGGCGCGACCGGAGCCAGAAACCGCCTTACTGTTACGGCGCACCTGCGATGACGTGATCAGGAGGGGGATTGCGCGAGCAGTTTGAGGGAATAGCCTCGGCGCGAAGCAGCTTTCCCGGCATGGACGGAGACTGGGCCGTTTCAGCGCCAATGATGTAGAGGCGGCCGAAAGGAGCGAGCAGCGACAGGGAGTCGGCCACAAAATAGGTGACGAGAGGCGGCTGATTGGTCGTCCGTAGGCTCTCGTCGTGCTCAATCGCAATGCGCAGACAGAGCGGTGAAGGAATCGTCTATTCGGCGATCGACGTCAAGAAATGGGCAGCAGAAATTCCGAGTGTGGAGGCAGGCCGCCCCCGTTGCTGTAGCCGCTGTGGCGCGGCGAGTCGTCCGCCAGGCGCGCGGATCGTGGTGGTTGGACATGGCAGGCGAGAACGACAGGTCCGCGGTCCAGCGTATCCAGGAGCGGAGCCGGAGATCAGGGTGATCGCGGTTCGGCGGTACCGCTGCCGGTGCTGCGGCGGGCTCACGACGGTGCTGCCGCGGGGCCTCACCGCCCGCCGCCACTATTCGGCCTCAGCCATCGGACTGTCGCTCTGTTTGTACGGCCTTCAGCGGCTCTCTATCTGCGAGACCCGTCGGCGAGTTTGCGCATGGCGCATCAGCACCGACAGCGAGCGCTGGACGACGCTGCCCGGTTGGGTCGCGGCTATCCAGCAGGGGCGGCTCTTCACCGGAGTACGGCTTTCCCCACCAGCCTTCACCGTTCGGGAGTGTGCTGAGCGCGCCGCCGCGACGCTCTGCAGCCTAACAATCGTCATGGGGCCGCTCGATGCGCAGGTGTTCGATGGCGCTGCGCATGCAGCGTGATGTTGGCCGCCGCACCCGCACCGCAGGAGCGAGACCCACCATGTTGTGTCATTTGAGCGACGCTCGAGGAAAGGCATCAACGACCTGCGCGGTGTCGCGCACCCCAAAAAGGAGGTTTCGATGTCTGCCCTGGTCCCTCAAGATCATGCCGAGGCGATCGCCCTATTTCGCAGCGAGATCGTTGGCGCCCTCACTCGTCGCGAGCTGGATCGCGGTGATCTGTCGCAAGCGCTCGCCGAGCTCAGTCAGCAAAGGTTCGTCCGCCCCGAGCCAAGTCGACCAAGACCTATTCGGTCGCAACGCTCGAGCGCTGGTATTACGCCTACAAATCGGGCGGAATTGCGGCCCTTCACCCGTCACCCCGTTCTGATCGGGGGCGATGTCGCGACCTCACTGCCGAGCAACGGAAGCTGCTCGCGACCATTCGTGAAGAGCACCCGTCGGCGTCCGTGCCAGTGATCCTCCGGACGCTGATTGCAGAGGGACGCCTAGACAAGGATGCAATCTCGGCCAGTAGTGTGCGCCGCTTCTACCAGGAGCAGGGGCTCGACTTCGTATCACTCCGGAGCGGGCAAGACACGCGCGGCAAAGTGCGCCTGCGCTGGCAAGCCGAGCGTCCTGGTGCGCTATGGCATGCCGATGTGTGCCATGGCACCGCACTGATGATCGATGGCAAGAGCCAGCCCGTGCGCATTCACGGCATCCTTGACGACGCCAGTCGATACGTCTTGGCGATCGCCGCCCATCACACCGAGCGTGAAATAGATATGCTCGGACTGATGGTCAAAGCCGTGCGCAAACACGGCCCGCCTGACGCGCTGTACCTCGACAACGGCTCGACCTACCGTGGACAGACCCTGAGCTTGGCGTGTGCTCGCATGGGCACGGCGTTGATCCACGCCAAACCGTACGACGCACCAGCACGCGGTAAAATGGAGCGATTCTGGCGCACGCTGCGCGAAGGATGCCTCGACTTCACTGGCTCGCTGAGCTCGCTCCACGATCTCAATGTCAGGCTGTGGGCCTTTATCGATCAGCACTATCACCGCGCGCCGCACGGCGGGTTGCTCGGCAAATCGCCAGCCGCGGTGTACGAGGAAACGCCGCGACCGATCGATGCTTTCGATGAAGCGATGCTCAGGAAGGCCCTCACTGTGCACGCCCGTCGTCGCGTTCGACGTGACAGCACCTTACCGATGGACGGCACCGACTGGGAAACCAGTCTACACTTTCTCGCAGGCAGACTCGTTACAGTCTCGCGTTGCCTAATCGACCCAAGCGAGCCGCCATGGCTTGAGCATGAAGGGCGGGTGCACGTGCTTCACCCCGTCAATCCCAAGGCCAACGGACAAAAGCTTCGTTCCAAGTCGTGTCTCGACGTCGCCCATCCTGCGCGCAAGCCGGTCGCCTTCGACCCTCCCAAAGCCATGCTTGATCAGACACTCGGCAGAAGACCCTCCGCTGACGACGAGGTGAAGTCGTGAGCGCCTACCTCGACCACTTTGGGCTTCGAAGCGAGCCGTTTTCCAAGGAGATCGACGACAACAAGCTCTGGCTACCCGACAGCAAGCGCGGCCTCGTGGACGAGCTCGTGGCCTGCGTACACGAGCGAAAACACGCCATCGTGACCGGCGAGCCCGGTGTCGGCAAAACCTGCGTGCTGCGCGCTCTTCGCCATGCACTCAGCGCCGACCAATCTGTCCGGCTCACCTACTGTCACAACGTCACGCTCGGCCGGCGCGACTTCTATCGGCACATCTGCCATGCCCTCAGCATCCCGTACGGTGCCACCGCAGGCGACGTATTCCATTCTGTGAGCAAACACGTCGAAGACCTCGCTCGCGAGCGCGCGCTTCCTGTCCTCCTCGTCGACGAAGCGCATTTGATGCACCAGGACACGCCCGACCACCTGCACATCCTGCTCAACTACGCCTGGGACAGCAAAGCCCTGCTCTCCCTCATCCTGATCGGCCTCCCCGATCTAAACGACCGACTGATCATGCGCAGAAATCGATCTCTCTATTCGAGGCTCACCTATCGCCTGTCGATCGAGCCGCTCTCTCCGGAAGACACCGGCGATTACATCCGCGCTCGTTTGGCCGCCGTGGGCGCAACAAAGGAACTCTTCACCTCCGACGCCATCGCTATCCTTCACGAAGCCGTTTCAGGCTCACTCCGCGATATCGATCGCGTTGCGCACAACGCGCTCCGCAGCAGCGCTCGTCGCAAGCGTAAACTTGTCGAGCGCGACGTCGTTCAGGCCATTCTCCAGGCCGACGCCTACGCCGGAAGCGCGCCATAGCCCCGCCCTGAATCGCCCATCACGCTGCGCGTGCATCCGTGCGCGCTGCGTGATGCCCATCAATGAGCCAGCGTCCTCGACCATCAACCAGCGTGCGTGGCAACAACTATCGATTTGAGCGCTTCGAGCGTCGGCAACTCGTCGGCGCTGCCCTCCAGCACGCCGGCCTCGCTGAGCGCACGGCGATACTCCTTCGCTGTGTTCCGTCCGATGCGCAGCTCCTTTGCCGCTCGCCGCTCCGTCAGCCCCAGTCGGTGCAGTCGCACCAGCTCCTGCAGTCGATGCATATCCGTCCTCCGCGCGCTCATCTGTCGGTCCAGGCCTCCTATGCCCAGACCTTCCTCGCCCCCCGTCGCCCCCGTCCATCACTGGCTCCAAAGCCCGATCCCGTGTGGATCCGCTTGGCCGATCTGGACCCCCTTTTTGCCCAGTTTCCACCCCCGCCAAGTGGATCCGCTTGGCCGATCTCAGGTGGCTCTGCTTGGCCGATCCGGACTGGATCCGCTTGGCCGATCGCACGCGGATCTCATAGGCCGATCCGTGACACCGATGACGCGGGACGGAGTTGAAGCGGGCCATGGTGGAGCATGCGCGGGTTGTTGGTGGAGGGACGTACGGGCAACAAAAGCCGCTCACGCTTTGATGGCATTCGAGCGTGAGGCGCTATGCAAGACTGACCGACGCGTGGTTGCATGGTCGCGCGACGACTAGCACTACTGCCAGAGAGTCGGTCATGAGGCTCGGGTAGACTGGTGCGGCGAGCATCGTGATGGGGCATGTGGCTGGTGGCAGAAGGGGCAGCGTGGCAGCCAGCGGGTGAGGAAGAGCGCGAATGCGAGGCGAGCGGTGATGAAGGAGTCGGCGAAGTGTCGCTCAGGCCGCGACGGAGATCTCACCGTTGCGACGGCGCCTTCCGGCCGAGGGCGGCAAAGCGCTGACGCGCTCGGATACAACGAAGCGTAGCAACATAAGACGACTGAGATGTGATGGTGCCAGCCGGTAAAGGAGCGGCCTTCAAAGTGGTCGAGTCCAAGCTCGCCCTTGAGGTCCTCGTACATCCGCTCGGTGCGCCAGCGGTCTTTGAAGATCCGGACGATCTGCTTGCGACTCATTCGTCTCGGCAATGTGGTGAGCGTGAATTTCGTGGGCTTCTCTTCACCGTCGAGCCACTCAGCAACGAGCCAGAGCGGCTCTCGATCAGCAACGGCGCTACCGTCATCGTGTGCGGTCTTCACGCGGATGAAGCAGAAGCGCGAGCTGAGTTTCGCCTTCGAGCCGCTGCGCCAGGTGACTTTTCGGAAGGCCTTGTGGCCGAGAGCCGTCGTCAAATCGAGCACGGTGATCGCCTCGCCGCGGGCTCGACCGAGACGGTCAAGCCTCACCACTTGCACGTTCGATTGGATGCCCACGCCGAAGTCGAATCCCAGCAAACGGATGGCGTTCCGGAAGTCGGAGCTCCCACCGTCTCCACCGTCGGCGAGAATGATGTTGCCGGGGATCTCGGCACGCGACGCGCGTTCGATCATCTCCAACGCCAACTCGATCTTCGTCTTGAAGGTCACCGAGTCCGGAATCTTGGCTTCCGCTCGAAGTGACGGGTCTTGCGCCCACATCTCCGGCAGGTAGAGATCGAAATCGACCGGGATCTGCTCGCTGCTCGTAGCGACCGCCAAGCTCACCCCGACTTGGCAGTTCGTGATCTTTCCCGCCGAGCCTGTGTACTCCCGCTGCACGCCAACGGAATGCGTTCCCTGCTTGAGGAAGCCCGTGTCGTCGATAGCCCAAGTCGTGATTCGCTCACGCGTCTGGGCGGCTTCGATCGCATACCGGGCGGCGTCTAGGCGAACCGCCCGATCATCCCATTCGCTCCGACCAAGGAAATAGCAGAGCTTGCTGTGCACGTTGTTGGTCTGGTCCGGATCGGCACAGGCCCGAGACGCAATCGGCTCGGCGCTCTTGCGTTCCCCGTCGCCGAGGATACCGAACGCGTACATGGCGAACGATTCCCGCTTTCGCCAGTCATTCAGGTGTGTGCCTGCCGACGCGACCGAAGAACTTTTCCAGTCGAGCCGCCGCTGCGATTTCCGAGACTTCTTGGGCCATGACACGGCCTTGTCACGAAACTCGACCAATGGAAAACTTTCTGGCAGTAGGGCTAGCGCGTGGAGTCGGAGCGTGGACCTTCAACGGTATGTCATTGGACAGCCGCTAAACGCGTACGTGCTGCTGTCCGCCGAAGCACACACTTTAGTTTAAGGCACGGAACGGGCTCGGGTCGTGGTTCACCCGCGTGTTCGTGTGCCCACCACTGAAGACTTCGATCAGCGTCGAACTGCGTCCCCAGGGCGGGCGCGGCGTGCCAGTGCTCGGATCCTGCACCCGAGGCCTTGTCAGCCGCTGTACGCTTGAACGAAATTGACAATTTCGTACTCGCCGCCGTTCTCCAGAAACAAACCGCAGTATCTCCGTAGCAATCAAAGAGCAGAGCTTGTCGAGTTTCGCTGCTTGGGGAAACCAGGCGTGTCCATTCCCGCCCGAACTCACGCCTAAGAAACGTGACCGTGCAGCATTTGACTGAACAAGCGAGAACGACCACCAGAGACAGGCGAGGAACCTGCCGATAAGTCGAAACCATCGCAGCGAAGCGACACCTACTTCTCGAGCAATGAAATGCATGTTGCCACGCGACACAATAGTGAACCGAGCCGTAGTCTGTGACGAAATGACTACGGACCTGCTCAGATGCTCAAATCCGCGCACCGCAGGTTGTTGAAGTTATCCGGTTCAAATCCCGGGTGTCTCGCCTGCAGCCCTCGAGACTGCCTCGGGTAAGCGTGAGAAATGATCGCATAGCCTGCAACGCAAAGTGACATGAATGTTTCCAACAGCGGGTTGCAGAAAACGAATGAGCCAAGATCCGCAGCAGGCCAATTCAGATTTTCTCTTGAACCACAACACAGAGAGCTGTAGCGTGTCATCCCGCTGGAGGCGTGCGGCACGTCCCTCGGGGTTAGGTTGAATGGCTCACAAGAAAGGCGGCGGCTCGACAAGGAATGGTCGCGGGAGCAATGCACAGCACCGCGGGGTAAAGCGTTTTGGCGGTGAGTACGTGTCAGCCGGAACGATTCTCGTTAGACAGGTCGGACAAACGATTTCTCCAGGCAGAAATGTGGATCGAGGCCGCGATTTCACGCTGTACGCTCTTCAGAACGGCATTGTGAGGTATGAGCATGAGTCTCGGACAAAATTGCGCGTATCTGTCTATTCGATGCAGTATCCGCCACCAGTTCGGCACTCCGTGCCGCAGCGCCTTGCGGTCTCCCAGAAGGAAAATTCCCCTAACCAGAGCCAGCCGCGAAGTGACCTCCCCGGGATCAAGAAGGCCATTCTTAGTGGGGTCTTCGACGGCAGCGGCGTGGTGCCGGAATACATCGAGTTGGATCGATGGTACCGGGAGGAGAATTCGACTGTGAAAGCGCAGTATTCTCGCGTGGAGAAGGACGTAGGCCTTCGCTTCAACAAGGCATTGTCTTACAGGTTTGCTCGTTCCGGAAAGGCTGTCCTGTGCGCACTCGAAGAGTTGCGCGTCGTGGGACTAGGTGCGACCAAGCTAGAAGCCGTGCGGGAATCGCTAACTGCGCTCCGGTCTGAGGCCTATAGAGCCGTCAGACGATTGCCAGATGAACTTGACAGTCATCAACGCATCCGTCGGCGGCTATTGCTTGAATATGTTGACCCGCATGCATCGAATCTGTTCGAATTGAAAGGCCAGCAGCTATGGTTTGTGGGAGTTTTTCGCACGACTGAAGCCGGCTTGGCATTCTATTCCCCGAGCACTGACCGATATTTTTACAGCATTCCCAAAGACGAGCCAGTTGCTGAGGGAGCAAACGCGATTGTAAGAATGCAACTCGATGAGATGGGCGCACCTATCGATGAAATCTTGGAAGTGAAGGCGCTCCCATTCAACCTTCAAACGGACTTTTAGAGGCACTCAATGCGGGTACAATTTCTCGACGTCGGACAGGGCGACTGTACACTGATCGCCCCCCCAGGAAACGCTGACCTCGTGATGGTGGACTGCAAAGACGGCTCAGTCGCGTGGGGGTGGTTCGACAAGCACCACACGGATCGCAAACTTGGCGCGATCGTTATTTCACACAGCGATGCCGACCACATTGCTGGATTGGTTGAGTTTCTATCTAATGTGCCGGCGAATCGCGTGCGCGCACCGCTGCATGTCTACTTCAACGACAACGGAAAGTATGTCGAAGGGGCGGCTGGCCGAAAGGGAACGACCGACCAGTGGCAGGCCATCCTCGATTTCTTTCGGAATTGGCAGGCGTACAAGATCACCCAGCATCCCGCGCTCGAGGGAACAACTGTTGCCAGAGGGGGCGAGGATGACAGCAGTTGGTCAGTTAAGATAACGGCTCCATCGCATGAAGAGCACAGCATGGAAGTCGCGAAACTCAATCCCAGCGCCAATGCTCAGTCCGCTGTGGTTGAGGTATCATTTGCCGGCATCCAGGTGCTGGTATGTGGTGACGCACCGGCAGCGCGGATCCGACCACTCGGTCATGGACTCAAGGTCATTCGGGCCCCGCATCATGGGGGTGCGATGGATGGAGAACGCGCCCTCAACACGCTGTATTCCGACGCCCGCGCGGAGCTGGTCACTATATCCGTCGGCACTCCCAGTGTTCATCACCCGAGCGAAATTCATCTAAGGGCTGTTAGAGATGCAGACAGCCGGGTGTGCTGCACCCAACTCGACAAGCGGTGCCAACCGGTCCCATCCACCCTGCGTCAAATGCGCCTCAGTGAACCGATTTGGAACGATCACGATCCGCTCAAGGCTCGACACGTTCGGAAAGGGTCGCGGGCGGTCGAAGTCCCTTGCGCAGGAACGGTACTTGTTAGGATCTACCCTGATGGGAGCTTGTATACGGCCCCGGAGCGCGAAAACCACGGACTCTGGCTGGACCGCCTCCATAGCCCGTTCTGTCGCGTCGCCGATGCTCGTGCAGCACCGGCGACGCCAGCTCCGCCGCCTCAACAAGCGCTCACGGAATTAATTCGAGCTCACTAGCACTCGATTACCAACGGCCCCCCTTTGGCGAGTTTGGCCGTAAAGCGTGAAGGCCATTCCACAGATGAGCACTTCGCAAAGCCTTGCGGACGCTTAGTTGTTTTCGACCCGAGCCCGACCGTTCGGAGAGGCTTTCGTTGAGAATAGGCGGCTCTCTTAGTCATGTCATCGCGGAATCGGCAACATCGGCTGCTGCTGCGCCGACCTACCACTCGAATGAATGAACCGACTAACGCCACAGCATGAGGAGCACGAATGTGAAGGGCAACGCTGCAGGTGTGTACTACGCACTTCTGGTGAGAATCGATGGCGACCTCGCAACCGAGGCGGAAATCTATCTCGACGCCATCGACTTCGATGCGGCCACGCCGTGGCTCCCCAATGCTGATGCGGTGGCGTTTATCAACGCGGCGCCTCATAGCGGTGTTGTCGTGCACGCAAGTGGAGAACAAGGCGACATTCAGAATTTACCCGGCGACCGGGAGGGATCACTGGAGATCGGGAACTGGTATCGACTGGAGCTCGGCGACAGCGGGTACCCATCTGATTGGGCAGACAACGACGACCTGACAACCGATGGTCGACATACCTACATCGTTCGCCTTGACACCATTCCCTTCGACGTCTCAAGTACCCTCTCTGCGCTGCACTCCATTGCGCCAGGTTCACCTCCCGCCCCACACTGGATCCCGGCCATTCGCAGTCCTCAAAGCTGGTGGCTTGCCACTATGAATATGGGGCAAGGCAGCTGCGTTGCCGTCATGTCGCCCAACACCAATCGCCCAGTTGCATATATCGATGCTGGCTTCCCGACAATGCCCTATTCTCGCACCGCGCCCGAAAACCAGTTGTTTGCAGCGAACGATCCGGAATTTGTCAACGCGCGTGAGACAGCGGTCAAGAGAATTCTATGAGGGAAGCGTTGCTGTTTCGGTAGGTGGCGCCTCGCGTCGCGGCGTCCTCGCCGCGGCGTGAGGCGCTTTCTGTGTTTT
>Ga0247777_1000023_pt1 | contig 172061 bp, 145 predicted proteins | sample UWRJL154409C5_FD_179937 | JGI IMG/M metagenome (GOLD analysis project Ga0247777, IMG submission 179937) | Plant litter microbial communities from Arlington Agricultural Research Station in Wisconsin, United States - UWRJ-L154-409C-5 | ecosystem: Environmental > Terrestrial > Plant litter >... | reverse complement strand
ACCGCCGCCTTTGCCGAAGCCGCCGCCGCCGCCCGCGGTGCCGCCACCTTTGCCGAAACCGCCGCCGCCGCCCGCGGTGCCGCCGCCTTTGCCGAAGCCGCCGCCGCCGCCCGCGGTGCCGCCGCCCTTGCCGCCACCAGCACCAAAGCCGCCGAAGCCGCCGCCCTTACCGCCGCCAGCGCCAAAGCCGCCGCCTTTGCCATCGGAACCGGCAACGCCGCTCGACTGACCAGCGGTGCCGCTGCCGCCGACACCCGGGCTGCTTCCGCCGACACCCGGTGCACCCGCGCTCGCGGACCCTGCCGTGCCGGTGCCCGGCTTGCCCGCCGTGCTCGCTGCACCTGCTTGACCAGGGCCACTACCGCCATCGCTATCGCCGTTGTCGTCCGTGTCGGCGCCGCAGCCAACCAGGAGACCAGTACCCACCAGGGTGATCACACCCACGCTCGTCAGAATACTACGCTTCTTCATTATGGACATCGCTTCTTGCTTTCGCTGAATGCAAATTCGCAATTGCTGTCGAGCCAAGAATTGGCAAGACCCCTGTCCCCACAACCAACCAGTGCGGTGAGCTTGATATCTCGACCGCACTACAAATAGCAATAGCCACGCAATAAATCGAAATATCGAATCACGATCAGAATCAAAGTGCCTGCTCTCGGCCAGTACCGTTACTCAACCGCCACGCGCAGGCGCGAGGCAAGACAGCCGTTCAGTTCGACACGGATGCCACGCTGAGCTCGATGCCGGTGACGCCCAGTCGACGTTCGACGCTCGCGACCACGGCCTGCATCGTCGCTCGTTCATCGAAACCCTTGAGCGCGATCCCATCGACGTCGATCAAAGGCACGGCCTTACTGCCCGAACGCCGTTGCAGCTCGGCGGCTGCTTGCGCATCTGCATCCACATCGTGATCCACCACACTCAGACCATAGGTTCGGAAGAAGCGACGCGCGCGCTCACAGTGTGGACACCAATTGGTGGAGAACATCGACACGGGTGTGGCATGAAGCGCAGCCATCAACTCGCGCTTGCTGGGCACTCGAGCGCGCGCCGTGCGCTCCACCGATGCCACAGGCGCAAGCACAGGAGAAATTGCCGACGCAGCCGTAATTGGCTCTGAAACGGGGATCTCCAGCGGCGGTTCGGGCGCCAGATCGGTCGCCGGCAGCGGCGGCGCGGTGGCCTCGACGCGGGCCGGCGGCTCTGCTCGCAACGCTGCGACGACCGCGATCGGCTGCTCGCGCTGCGCGGGCTCCGCGAGCAGCGGCGCACGCAGCAACCGCGCAGCCAACAACCCACTGCTGGTCGCGACCACGAAGCCGAAAAAACCGAGCGCGAGCCAGCGCGCCCGCTGCGCTGCGCGCCCACGAGCCTCACGTAAGCAGACCACGCACTGACCCTCCGGACCAGCCGCCAAGCCATGCTGCTCGCAACGCATGGGGCCATCATGCCATGCGCAGCGGCGCCGTCTAAGTTAAAAAAGCGCACCGCAAGCCCGCGTCACGTGAGGCGCCAAATGAAGCCGAGGGTAACGGCCAACGATTACCGAAGCGACAGCCCATCACTCTGGAGTCCGCCGTATTGCCTGCCGCACTCCGAAATTTAAATACCAGTCATCGACCGGTGGTCTGCCCTGACTTCATATCTCCCCGCGCTCGCGTCACGATTCGTCACATCGCTTCTGCTAAGCATCCCGAGAGTGGGCGCTCGCGATCCAGCGTCGCAGCTCACGGTGCGTCGTGCTCCCACCCTGACGGCTCGCAGATTGCGTTTTTTTCACGACTCTGGCCTTTGGCTGACCACGGGCAGACTGACGGCAGGGCGAGCAGATGGCGTTATTCGGTTCTGGCTGCCCAATATCTGGCAAAGGGTCTCACGTGATCAAACGCTGACCGGCCTCTCGAGCATGGATTTCGCGCCGAACCTGCGCCGGAACATAGCGCGTGCGCTTTTCGATTTGTCTCGAACGCGACGAGCGAGTGTTCGCTTCGTTGGTGCGTGTCAAGGCTGAAGCTCCGCCTGGTAGAGCTTCCCGTTCTGCGCGGTTTGCCGGCTTTGCTTCTGAGCGAGTTCGACGCGGACGCGTCCCAATGCCGAACCGTGGCTTCTCCTCTTGTTCGACGAAGCGTGCCACCACCAGCTTCATCAGACCTGCGAGATCCCCGTTTGGGATTCGGTGACTCGCGAGCGCGCGGGCGCGCCCAATCAGCTCGCGCAGCTTGGCATCGGCGGTGAAATGCACGCCCACCACGCCGAACAGCAGCCCGGAATCAATCTCCTTTGGGACCCTCGTCGTAGGCGCGAGGTCGATACTTCTTCTGCACGCCGCCGTTGGCGACGCCGTTGTACACGAGGTCGCTGCCGAGAAACGCGAGCCAGCTGCCGGGGTGCGCTTCGGATGCTGCGATCAGCTCGTCCTTGTGGGCCTCGATGATCTTTTCTTCCCACGCGCATTGTAGGCCGAGAGCGATCAGGTTCAGATCATTCGGCGCGAGCTCGAAACCGTGCATGTAGTGGGGCCACGCTTGTTCGGCGCGTTTGAGGCGGCACAAGGTATCGCCGTAGTACACGTGGGCCATCGGCCATTTGGGCGCCAAGCGCATGGCTTCGGCGTTGATTTTGAGGCGCTCTTCGAGCTGACCGCGGGCGCCGAGCATGACGGAGTAGTTCAGCTGCGCTTTGGCGCTGCGGGGCACGGCGTTGTGCGTCGCGCGCCAGAAGATCAGATCATCGGTGTAGTCGAAGGCGTGCCAGCGCCCGGCCAGCGCCTGAAAGCCGAGAAACACGCCCACCGCGGTGGCGCCCCAGGGCCACTTCGTACGGATGAGCCGCGTGAACAGCACCGCGAGCACGCAGGCCGAGCCGAACGCCGGTAAGTACCAAAAGCGTTCCGCGCGGATCGTGGGCAAAAGCACGGGAATGTTCGAGTGCGGAAAGTACGCGATCGGCAGCCAGACCAAGCCGATCGCGAGCAAGGCGATCAGGCCCTGACGCTCGTCGAATGCGAGCGTGACGCCGTGCAACTTGGCTCGAGCGCGCGCGCGCGCTTCACCTACCAAGCTTGCGATCCAGAGACCCACGCCGGCGATTGGGGGAAGGACGAGGAGCACGCCGCCGATGATGCTCTCTGGGAAATAAACGCGATCCGGGCGCGGCTCTTGCGGGAACGAATAGTCGCCGCTGAGCGTCCAGGGGAACACGATTTGCCCGAGGCCGCGCGCGTACACACGCAGCGCGCCCGCTACGCGGTGCGGTAGATCGGCGTCGACGAGCGGATTGTTGACCGGATCGTGCGGCAATTGCGGCTGCTGGAACCAATGTAAGAACTTGGCCAGGGCGCGCGCGGACGCGCCTGCTTCGGCGGGCAACGCGGCACCCGCGTCGACCTGCGATACGACGGGAAAGAAGCGGCGACGGAAATAGGTGTAGGCCACCAGGGCCGCCGCAGCAGCCACGAACGCGGCCACGGCTCGGAATGCGCGGAGCGGCCGCTTCGGGTGCAAGATCGGCGCGCTGACCAGCGCGACCCAGGGCACGAGTGGCATCGCGACCAGCACGCTCTCTTTGCTGAACAAGCCGAGCAGCACCAACGCGAACACGCACAGCGGCATCAGCAGCAGACCGCGGTGCAAGCACACGAGTGCGGCCAGCACGAACAGACCGCCGAATACATCCGCGATGCCGACCACACCGGTGATCGCCTCGGTGAGCACGGCCGAGGCTAGGAAGCAGGCGCCCGCGAGCCAGCTCGTGTCACGCCGACGGCTGAGCGAAAAGACGAAACTTGCCACGAGCGATGCGTTCACCGCGTGCACCAGTACGTTGACCCAATGGTGCAAAAACGGGCGATGGCTCACGAACCACAGCGCACGCCAGACCAGATCCGGCAGCGGCCGATACGAACCAATGCTGCGATCCGGCGGTAAGCCCCAAAAATCACGGGTAAACGCCGACAAGAAACCGCCCGCCTGGCCGTTGACGTAGGGGTTCGCCAGCAACGCCTCTTGCTCGTCGAAGATGTAGTTCGACAGCGGACTGCGCACGTAGATCAGCACGCTCAGCACGAACGCAGGCGCAAACGCGGTCAGGAACCGCGGGTCCTGCTCGCTGAAGTAGGCCTTGAGCCCGAAAAGCCATGCGCTCAGCCGCTCGCGGAGGGTCACGCGAGGCTCCGGGGGTGACGGAGCGACCGGGCTTGGGAGTGACTCGCCGTTCATAGGCTACGCCCTCGCGTTGTAGTGCCAAGCCCCCGAAGTCTCAATGCCTAGAGCTTTGTCCCCCTATTCCGGTCCACGTAAACGTGCCCGTGCCCGCTCTTCCTCTCCTCTCAGCACCCTGCTGCGCCCCAGAAACCAGAGTTCGAATTCAAACTCTAGTTTTCGTTCGATCAGGCAGTTCTTTTTTGGATGGTCACAGAGCCGTCCCGGCCGTCAGAGCCTTCGGCGGCAAGGCGAGGAACCCTGCGGGAAGTGAGGTGCGATGCGGGAGCGCGATCGCCCCCTTTCTTACTGGATCCGAGATCGGGCACGGGCACGGGCACGGGCACGTTTACGGGGAGAGAATTCAGGGACCGGCGCGCGTTCTGGGTCGACACGGGGCGGTTTGGCGATGTTAACGTGCGCGCGAAATGACGGCAGCGGAACGCTTCGACGGCTGCGAAGTCGTAAAAAAGCTGAGCACAGGGCCGATCACGGACCTGTACCACGTGGTCCAAGAGCCGCTGGGGCGCCCGGCATTCATCAAGGCGCTCGGCTCGAGCATCTTGCCTTCGTCGCCATTCGCGGCCTCGCTCGAACGCGAGGCACGGCTGCTCGCCGAGCTGAACCACCCGAACATCCTCGAGGTGTATGACTTCGTGCGTCGGGGCGAGCGCATGTGGCTGGTGCTCGAATACGTCGACGGCGTATCGCTCGATGACGTGATGAAGCGCGCCAAGCGCGTGCCAGAAGCATTCGCCTGCGCGGTCGCGCTCGAGGTCTGCCGCGCGCTCTCTCACGCGCACGCGCACGGTGTCGTGCACCGCGACGTGCAGCCCAAGAACATCCTGATCGGCAAGGACGGCTCGATCAAGCTCGCGAACTTCAGCGTCGCGTTCGACGAGCGCATGCCCACCGCGCCCGAGCTGCTCGAGGGCGGAACGGGCTACGGCGGTCCGGCTTACATGTCGCCCGAGCAGATCTTGGGTGAACGCGCAGACGGGCGCAGCGATCTATTTTCACTCGGCGTGCTCCTGTACGAGATGCTGAGCGGTGAGCGTCCATTCGATGGTCCCGACGATCGCAGCACGTCGCTCCGCATTCGCAGGGACCCCGTGCCGCCTTTGAGCAAGAAGGCTCCGGGCGTGAGCCAAGCGCTCGAGCGAATGACTCAGCGTTGCCTCGAAAAGATGCCCAGCGATCGCTTCGACGGCGCGCTCGAGGCGTGCGCGATCCTGGAAGCGGCCGCGCAAGAATTGGGCGCCGAACCCACTGCGCCGGTGATCCGCGACACGCTGATCCGCGCCCGCTTGATCGAAGGCAGCCCACTCAAAGCAAGCGCCGAAGCCGCGCGCGCAAGGCGCCCGCGAGAAGGCCGCGTGGGCGTCACGGTCGCGGGCTTGTTCGTGGCACTGGTGGCGATCCTCGGGGGAGGGTTCGCCATTCAGCTGCTGTCGGGCAAGACCGTCGGTACCGCGGTGGCCGCCCAAGCCGGCCGTCGGCTCGAGCTCCTGCCTACCGGGCGCGCTTATTTGCGCGTCGTCGCTCACCCATGGGCGCACGTGATCGTCGACGGCCAAGAGGTGGAAATCACACCCTTTGCTCGACCGATCCCGCTCAGCGCGGGCAGCCACTACGTACGACTCGAGCACCCCAACGCGCCCGTCGAACGGCGCACCATCGAGCTGACTCCGGGTGAGACATTGTTGCTCGATGTCACCCTGAAGGTGAGCGCCCCCAAACTCAGCGCGAGCGCGGCGGCCTTGGCCAAAGCGCGCGCCGCGGGGGCGCGAGACGGCACCCAAGATCCAGGCGACAGCGGTACACCCTGAACTACATGAACACCCGCGCCGGGCACACTCGGCGTGAGGGGGGTGCTCGCATGCTCGGGATAGTCGTGGCATAAATAAGGGTAGCGAAGTTCGCCACAGCGCTTCGCATTTCCCAGATTGAGCCCACGCACTTGGTCGACTCCGACCTGTCCATGAATGCCGAACTAAAGTCCGGGTCGACCTTAGGCCATTACGAGCTGCTCACGCGTATCGGTCGCGGCGGCATGGCGAGCGTGTGGGTGGCGCGCGAAAGGGCGCCGGTCAGCGGCAAGCAGCGTTTGGTCGCCGTCAAAGCCATGCTGCCCGAGCTGGCTCGGCACTCCGATTTTCGCGCGATGTTCCTGGGCGAGGGGCAGATCGTGCGCAGCATCGACCACCCCAACGTCGTCAAAGTGCACGAGGTCTCGGAAGACCGCGGCATTCTGTATATGGCCATGGAGTGGGTGGAGGGTGATTCACTCCGCACGGTGATCAAAGAGGCCAAACGCCGCCGCGCGATCCCGGCGGAGATGGCAGTGAAGATCATCGCCGACACCGCGGCGGGTCTACACGCCGCCCACGAGCTTCGCGGTTGGGACGGCGAGCTGCGCAATATCGTTCATTGCGATATTTCGCCGCACAACATTTTGGTCGGCCTGGACGGGCAAGCCAAGCTGGTCGACTTCGGCGTGGCCAACGCGACCGCCCACACCGAGCTCGAAGGCAATGAGCGAATCAAAGGCAAATTCGGCTACATGTCGCCGGAGCAAGCCAGTGCCGGCAAGATCGATCGGCGCAGTGACGTGTTCGCACTCGGCATCGTGCTGTACGAGCTCACCACCGGTGAGCGCCTGTTCCGCGGCGAGGACGCGGCGCACACGCTCGAACTGGTGAAGAACGGCCGCATTCCGGCGCCCCAAGAAGTCTACGCCAAGTATTCGGAGAACCTGGCCGCGATCGTGAAGCGCGCGCTCTCACGCAACGTGAACGAGCGCTATCAGACCGCCGCCGAATTCCGGGACGCGCTCGAGCACTACCTGAAAGACGAGCGGATCATGGTCTCGCCCGCGGGCGTCGGTCAGCTGGTGAAGCGCGTGCTCGGCCCTCGCATCGAGCAGCAGCGCCAAGCCCTACGCGAAGCATTGATTGTGGCGGACGGTACGGTGGTCACCGGCCTCGTCCCCGAGCAACCTGCCGTCCCCGATCGCGGCAACGGGGACCGCTTGAGCGAGCACTTTGCGCTGCACTCCGAACCGCCCACCAGCGGCTCGCAGTATTCGAATTCACGCACTGGCACCACGCCGCGGCCGCAAACGCTCGATCCCAACAACCCGCGAAAGGCCGGCTTTCTGCCGCTGTTTGCCGCAATCGGGGGCATCGCAGCGGCAGCCAGCGCACTGTTCTGGGCCTCGCATCGGCCCGGCCCAACACCGCTGATCACGACTCACTTGGAGCGCCCGACTCAGCAAGCGGCGAGCAACCCCACGCGCCGAGACGACACGGGCCCGGTCGGCGTCAACATCGACAGCTTGCCGATCGCAGCGGGAGCCAACCCCACCGCCCCCGATCCGGACGCGATGAGCAACGCGCTCGCCGGTCGCAGGCCACCCGCGCCCGCCAACACGCTAGCCGCCGTAGCGGGCACCGCCACGCGCCCTAGCAAAGATCTGGGCCGCGACCCCGACGAAGTCGAGAACCCGTACAAGACCAAAGAGCCTGCCGCCGCGACCGCGCAACCCACCGTGGCTACGGCGCCCCCCGCAACCCCGCCCCCGCCTGCGGTGGCATTGGTGCCGCCGGATCAACGCTCACCGCTGAACCGCGGCGCCGCATTGGCCGCACTCGGCTCGGCTGCTTCCGCCGCAACCGCCTGCAAGCGCGCGGACGGCCCGAGCGGCTCGGGCTCGGCGAGCGTGACCTTCTCGCCGGACGGCCCCGTAAAATCCGTCACGGTGTCCGCGCCCTTCGCGGGCACCCCGGTCGGACAATGCGTGGTTGCGGCATTCCGCAACGCGCATGTCCCGCCCTTCAGCGGCAGCTCGATCACGCTCCCCAAGAGCTTTCAAATCCCGAAGTGAGGTCTGCGCCCTGAGTTCTTTCGGGCGGGATCGAACTTGATTTGCGCCTCGACGTCCTATGTACTCTGCCCATTTTCAGCAACACGAGGGCACCATGGCAAAAATGCGAGCCGTTCAAATTTCGAAAGCAAACGGGCCGTTCGAGCTCGTCGAACGCGAAGTGCCAACGGCCGGGCCGGGGCAAGTGCGGATCAAGGTCGAAGCCTGCGGGATTTGTCATAGTGACGCCTTCGTGAAGTTCGGAGCGTACCCCGGGCTACAGCTGCCGCGCATTCCCGGGCACGAAATCGCGGGCACGGTGGATGCCGTGGGTGATGGCGTCAGCGCGTGGAAGGTGGGCGAGCGCGTGGGCGTCGGCTGGCACGGCGGTCATTGTTTCGAGTGCAAGGCGTGTCGTAAGGGCCAGTTCATCAACTGCGAGAAAGCGCAAGTCTGTGGCATCAGTTACGATGGCGGCTACGCGGAGTTCGCGGTCGTCCCGGAAGAGGCCGTTGCACGCATGCCGGCTGAGCTTTCCGCCGTCGACGCCGCGCCGTTGTTGTGCGCCGGCATCACCACATACAATGCGCTTCGCAACAGCGGTGCGCGCGCGGGCGATACCGTGGCCGTTCAAGGCATCGGCGGGCTCGGTCATCTCGGCCTTCAGTACGCCGCAAAGATGGGCTTTCGCACCATCGCCATCTCGCGCGGTGCCGATAAGGAAGCCCTCGCGCGGCAACTCGGCGCGCACGAGTACATCGACACGCAAGTCACGCCCGCCGCCGAGGGGTTGCAGAAGCTCGGCGGGGCGGATTTGGTGTTGGCCACCGCGCCCAATGCCGAGGCCATGGGCAGCACCGTCAATGGCCTGAAGCCACGCGGCAAGTTGCTGATCATCGCCGCCCCCCAAGACCCGGTCGCGGTTTCCGCGTTCAGCCTACTCAGCGGAAAGACGGTCGCCGGCTGGCCCAGCGGGACGGCAATCGACTCGGAAGAAACGCTGAGCTTCAGCGCGCTGACCAGTATTCGTCCGCGCATCGAGCGCTTCAAGCTCGAACAGGCGGACGAAGCGTTCGCGCGGGTGATGGAGAACCGCGTACGCTTCCGCGCGGTGTTGACGCCGTGAGCGCGCGCGGCGGCGCTACTGCGTCTCGCGATCGTGCGCGTGCTTGATCGAGGTGCGCAGCGGCGCAGGCAACTGGCTGATATCGACGATCAACTTGCCGTCGTGCACGGCCTTGATCGCCGCCCCCGGCAAGACAGCTTGCCCGACACCTTCGATCTCCACCAGCAGCTCGTGCTCGTGAATGCCCACGACGGCGCCGAACGCCGCACCGTCCTCACGCTGGAACAGCTGATCACCAATCTTGACGGGTACGCGTTGCGACATGGTTGAAGCACCGTAGCGCGTTCCGAAGCCGCGAGACAGCTTGCGCCGCCGATTGCACCGCGCAGGCTTCGCGTTTTGTCGATATTTGCTGGGCCAGCCTGAAGTTTCGATCCGGTCGGCCGCTCTGGTTAGGACAGGAAACCGCACTTTCCCATGTCGAACCAAGAGCTGCCGTTGGCGAAGCTGATCGGAGCGCTCAGCTATGCGCTCGACATCACGGAGGGTCAGCCACCGGGACACTGCGTTCGTTGTTGCTTGATCGGCATGCGCTTGGGGCGCGCGCTTGGCCTGCGCGAAGAATCCCTTTGGGAGCTGTACTACACGCTGCTCTTGAAAGACGTCGGTTGTAGCAGCAACGCCGCTCGCATCTGCGAGCTCTACATGACCGACGACATCGCGTTCAAGCGTGATTTCAAGTGGGTCGACGGCAGCTTCCCGCAGGTCGCGCGCTTCGTGCTCGGGCACGCGGGGCTCGGCGCGAGTTTGATCGACAAGTTCAAGGTATTACTGAACTCGATGCGTACGCGCGAGGAAGCCGCGCAGGAGTTGGTCACCACGCGCTGCCAGCGCGGCGCTTCGATCGCGCGCAGGCTACGCTTTCACGAGCGCGTCGCGCAGGGCATTCACAGCTTGGACGAGCAATGGAACGGCAAGGGCAGGCCCGAGCACTTGCTCGGCGATGCCATCCCCATCTATTCGCGCATCGCGCTCTTGGCGCAGGTGGTCGATGTGTTTCATACCTCGGGCGGCCCGGAAGCTGCGCTGGAGGAGGTGCAGGCTCGGCGAGGCAGCTGGTTCGATCCGCAGTTGGTCGACGCCCTCGTTGCGCTGAGCGCCGAAGACGAACTGTGGGAGATGCTGAAGGCCCCTAATCTGAGCGATCTGGTGTTCAGCGCCGAACCGGCCCTGCAGAAAATCACGGTCGACGAAGACTACCTGGACGCAGTGGCCGCCGCGTTCGGCGAAATCGTCGATTCGAAGAGCCCGTACACCGCTGGCCATAGCGGGCGCGTCGCGCTGTATACGGACTTGATTGCCGCGAACTTGGGGATCGGCGCGGAGCGCAGGCGTTGGCTGTACCGTGGTGCGCTGTTGCACGACGTGGGCAAGCTGGGCGTGAGCAACGCGGTGCTCGACAAGCCGGGCAAGCTCGACGCTGCGGAGTGGGAGGCCGTGAAGAAGCACGCGGTATTTACCGAAGAGATCTTGTCACGCATCCCCCAGTTCTCGGAGCTCGCCGTAGTGGCCGCCGCACACCACGAGCGGCTCGACGGCAAAGGCTACCCGCGCGGCCTCTCTGCCGACGCCATCGCGCGCGAGACCCGGATCATCACCACCGCGGATATTTTCGACGCAATCACCGCAGAAAGGCCGTATCGCGCGGCCGTGCCGCTGGCTCGGACACTCGACATCATGCGCGAAACCGTGGGCACTGCGCTGGACCCGGAGTGCTTCAGTGCCCTGGAACGCGTCGTATCGACGCTCGGGTTCGACAAAGTTTCACCGGCGCCGCACGCGGCTTAGCCGGCGGCTGCACCGGCCGTGTCTCTCAGCGAAAGCGCCAACCGCGTTCGTCTTCGAACGCGCGCGCTAGGCGACGCTGCTCTTGGATCAGCGCGCCATACGCCTTCGGAACCCGCGTGTCGTTCGAGAAAGCGGCAAAAACGTGGAGCGTGGCCTCGGCGTCGGCCGCCGCGCGATGGGCGTTCTCGAGCACGATCCCGAGCCGCTGCACGACGTCACCGAGCGCGCGGCTCTTTTCGAGCTTCTGCAGTTCACGCGCCCAAACCAGCGGATCTACCCACTCCACGCCCTTCTTGAAGGCGGGCGGCGTGATCGCGGGCAGGCTCGCCACGCGCCCGAGCTCCGCCATCAGGATCTTGCGATCGTATTCGGCGTTGTAGGCCATCGGCACGTGGCCTGAGAGGCACTCGAACAGTTCGGGCACGATCGCCGCGAAGGGCGGCGCGTCTTTGACCTGGTCGTCGCCGATGCCGTGTACCTCGAAGGCTTCTTGCGGGATCGGGCAGCCCGGATTGATCAGCCAGCTCTTGCGTTCGAGCACCGAACCGTCGCGCCAGAATACGCAGGCCACCTCGACGACACGGCTGGTGAGCGGATCACGACCCGTGGTCTCGGTGTCGATCGCCACCAAGTGCAGGCCGTGCACCGCGTGGTCTGCCGCAAAATCATCGACCAAGCCCGCCGCGACGATGCGCAGCAGATGAGCAATGCCTGGATAGTGGCGTCCGGTCGGGAAGCAGCCGTGATCGGCGCTGACGCCTCTCAAAGTGGCGCCCGCGGCTTCTGCTCTTTGACCGCGGCTTTGGCCGAGCCGGAAGGGGCCGCGCTCGCGCTCGGAGCCGGGGTCGGTGCCGCTTCAACTACGTGCGGGGTGGCGTTGCCCCCCGAAAGCTTGATCTCGAGCGCGACCCATTCTTCGAGATCGTCTTTGAACTCGCCCGTGCTTTCGAACTTGCGGCCGTTGATGAAGATCGTCGGCGTGCCGGACAACTCCAAGCGTTCGCCCTGCTTGCGATCGCGCGCCACGAAATCGGCGACCGCTTCGCTCTCCCAGTCCTTCAGGAAACGCGGCATGTCGAGGCCAATCGACTTCGCGAGCTGCTCGACCGCGGCGGGTTGCAGGTTCGCCTGGTTGTCGAACAGCACGACCTCCATCTCCCAGAATTTGTTCTGCTTGTGCGCGGCGATCGACGCGCGCGCGGCCTTCTCGGCAAACTGGTGCATGCCGAGCGGGAAGTTCTTGTACACGAGCCGGATTTGACCGTCGTAGCGCTTGAACAAATCGTCCAACATGGGTCGGGTGGCCGCGCAGTGCGGGCACTCGAAGTCGGCGAACTCCACGATCAGCACGGGCGCACCGCTCGAACCTTTGGCGGGCGAGTCTTGCAGATCGATGTTCTGGATCGCGTCGGGCGAAAAGCGGTTGCGGTAGGCAGCTTCGATCTGAGCGCGCGGGCGGCCGCGCCGGACTTGCTTGAGCAGAAAATTAGCCGCCGGTAAGCACTGCTTACAGTTTCTATTTTCTTTCACGCACTGGGCCAAGCTCACCGGCTGATCCGGGCAAGGCGCGAGCAAGTCCGAGACGTCCCGCGACCAGTCGGCCTTTTCGCGGCCGGTCAGCTCCGAGGTATCCACCCCGGGTAAGGTCACGTCCTTCACCTCGGTGTGCGCGGGGGCCGCTTCCGAGCCCCCTTCGCCGGGCGAGCGACAGGTGGTCAATTGAGAATTGAACAGGGCAAAACCGAGGGCTGCCCCAGCCAAGCGCAGGCTGAACATTGCGGGGCCGAGCGTAGTCTCGACCCGGGCAGTCTTGGAAGGCGGATCGCGCGCCCTCCCTCTTTCGGCACCGATTTCCGCGCTTTGCGGCCTAGTTGCAACCTTTTTGGGCGAATTTGACGCAGGCCGTCTGACGTTACGGAGGCGGTCCCCTGCTCAAGCGATGGCGAAGGCAGCACGAGTCATGTAAATCGCGAGGCTCCCGCATGCCGGACGTCTCGCCACCTTCCTACCCGCCCGATTCCTCCCAAGGCATCGCACCGCCCCCTGGCGTGCGGCGCACGATCGCGGTGGGCGGCGGCCGCGGCGGGGTCGGCAAGAGCGTACTCGCCGCAAACCTCGGCGTGTACGTCGCGCAGCTCGGCCGTTCGGTCTTGTTGATCGACGCAGATCCGGCGGGCGCCGCCCTGCACACGGTGCTCGGCATCGAGCTGCCGAATACCGCCGTGACCAGCAGCGAGGACGAAGAAGAGGAAAGCCTAGTCGCGCTGCCCACACAGGTGCCGGGCTTGCAGCTCGTGCCGCAAGGTTACCGCGTGGGCTCCCCCGTGCCCGTGCGGCCCGGCCGCAAGCCGCGCTGGGCGCGCCAGGTGCAAAAGCTCGACATCGATTACGTGATCATCGATCTCGGCGCGGGCACTGGCCCGGCCACGCTCGATCTGTTCTTGAGCGCCGACATCGGCATCACCGTCGCCTCACCCGAGCCGCCCAGCATCGAGGCCACTTATCGCTTCGCGCGCGCGCTCTACCAGCGCGTGATGCGCCGCTTGCTGACCAAAGATCGCTTCAAGATGCGGCTCCTGGAGCGCGCAGAAGCCGAGCTCGGCCCGCTCCCCGCGCCCCAAGACTTGATCCGCGCCGTGGCACGCTACGATTCCTCTTTGGGCGAGTTGGCGGCCGCAGAGCTGGCCAAACTGCGCCCGCGCTTGGTCGTAAATAACGGTCGTCTGCGCGGCGATACCGAGCTCGGCCCGGCGATGTGTGACATGGCCGAGCGCTATCTAGGCGTGAACTACGACTACGTAGGTCACATCGAGCAAGACGACGCGGTGTGGCTCAGCGTCGTGCACCGGCGGCCGCTCTTGATCGATAGCCCGACCAGCAAGAGCGCGCGCAACTTGGAGCGCATCGCGCGGCGCGTGCTGGCCCTGAGCACCACGCGCGAGCCGCAGCCGAGCGTGCGCACGCTGCCCCTGGTGCCAGGCGATCCGAACCTGTACGACGTGCTTTGGACGCACCAGAGCGCGAGTGACGAAGATCTGCGGCGCGCCTACAAGCGCCAGCGCGAGCTGTATCAGCCGGGTAGCCTGCCGCTCACCTCGCTGCTGAAGGGCGACCAGCTACGCGCCGAGCAGGCTCGCGTCGAAGAAGCGCACGACACCTTGCTCGACCCATTGCGCCGCAAGGCGTACGACGCCTCTGTCTTCCCGGCAGAGCAAGCCGAGCTGCCCAAGCGCAACGCCGGGCTGGACAGCGCGCTCGAGGCCGAGCGCTCCATGCTGCAAAAAGAGCTGGCGCGGGAAATCAACGGCGAGACCGAGTTCACCGGTACGCTGCTCCGCAAAGTGCGCGAAGCGCACGGCATCGAGCTGAGCGAGATCGCCAAGCTGACCAAGATTTCGTCGACTCATCTGCAAGCCATCGAGGCCGAGCGCTACGCGGAATTGCCAGCGCTCGTGTACACGCGCGGCTTCGTGCAACAGCTGGCCAAGTTCCTCAAGCTCGACCCCACTCAGGTCTCCAAGACCTACCTGCGGCGCCTGCGCGAATGGCGCGCGCTCAGCGACGGGGATCAAGAACCTTGATCGTCGAGGACGAGCGAGGGGTCGATCGTTCCCTCGCTGGGGACGCGGGTATCCTGTCCCGCGACGTTGCGTTCACGCTGACCGTGTTCATGGTCGCGCTCCTTCCACGCTTGTTCGTGGCCATCGCCTGGGCAAAAGAACCGGTTTGGGACGGGCACTACTACCACTTTGGTGCCGAGCGCATCGCGCGCGGCCTGGGTTACTCCGAAGACGTGCTCTCGCACGGGCACTTGCTGTGGAAACCCTGGGTTCACTACCCGGTCGGCTACAGCGCCGTTTTGGGCTTCTTTTACCGCGTCTTCGGGGCCGACCTGGTGGTGGCCCCCGTGGTCAACGCGCTCACCGGCGCGCTCTTGGTGGCGGTCGTGCATCGCGTCGCGCGCTACTACCTGAGTCGCGATCGGGCGCGAATCGCGGCGGGCTTGAGCGCAATTCACCCGGGGTTGATTGCGTACTCGGCGGTGGTCATGACCGAGCCGCTCGCAGCGTTGCTCTTGCTCGGCGCTTGCCTGGCCGCGCTGCACTTTCGCGGGCGCCTTGCGGCGATCGTGTGCGCCGGGGCGCTCTTGGGGTTGGCTACGCTCGTGCGACCCGCGAGCTTACTGGCCGCGCCGCTCTTGATCTTCACGCAACCGAAACCACTTTGGCAAGCCGCGCTACGCGCGGTTGCGGCGAGCGCGGTCGCGCTGATCGTGGTGCTGCCCTGGACGCTGCGCAATTGTCAGCGCTTGGACGGCTGCGCGCTGGTGTCGACCAACGGCGGCTGGAACCTAGCCATCGGCGCGATCACCGAGACCGGGCGTTTTCAAACGCTGCACGGGGCCGATGGTTGTCCGATCGTGACCGGACAGGTACAGCAGGATCGCTGCTGGGGCGAGGTCGGGCGCGCGAAGATCGCCGCTGCGCCCTGGCGGTGGCTAAAGAAGGCTCCCCTGAAACTCAGCCAAACCTTCGATCACGAGTCGTTCGCCGTCGAGTACCTGCACGAAGCCGATCCCGACTCTTGGCCCGAAGGGCGGCGCGTGGCGGCGCGCGAGCTGCTCACCGCTTTTCACCGCCTGTTACTGGCAATCGCGGCGCTGTGCGTGGTCGCGTGGCCGCGCTTTCACGCGCAAACCAAACCCGCGTTCTTCACCCAACTCGCTCTCGGCGCGTTAGTCTTGGGCGTCGCCGTGTACGCAGCGCTCAGCGACTCGCATCCGTTCTATTTGCTGGCCGTGCTCGCCCCGTTGCTCGCCGCGCTGCCCCTTCCCGGGCGCCCCACCCAAGGCGCCGCTGGCGGCTACTTGCTCTCGCTGCTTGCGGTCACTGCGCTGACGCACGTGGTGTTCTTTGGAGAAGATCGCTACCACCTCGTGGTGACGCCCCTGCTCTGCATCCTGGCGGCAGCCACCTTTCGCGTCGTCAGCGTTGCTCGTACGGATCGCGAGGCGCTGCCCCACGTTTGACCGGTGGGCTCGACCGGACGGACGCAGGCGCGCGTTTTTCGCCATTTGCAGCGCGAGCGCTCGCGGTCGCTTTGGGCGTGGCGGGCGCCGCACCTCGCTCGGGGGCTGACGAAACGACAGGCGGAAGCGCACTCGGAGGAGCGAAGGGAGCAAGCTCTGCGGTTTCCGGCGGGCGCGTCTCGAACAGCGGTGCGCTAGCGCTGATCGAACTTGGTGGCGGCCCCGCCACCGGTGCTCGTTTCCAAAGCACGACGGCGGCAGCGCCACTCGCGCTCGCGAGCACCAGCCCAAGGGTAGCCAGGCTGGTGCGCGTGCGATTGGGGTGCGGACGGCGGCGCGTTCTGGACAGCGCCGCGACATCGTGGCTCTCGAGCTGCGCCGCGGCTCGCTGCGGCACGAAGGCAGCGATCGTCTGCTCTGACGGCATAGCTCGTGGTGGTGACTCGCTGAAGCGCGGGGTTTCCACGCCCAGCAACCGAGAGAGCTCGCCGGCAGCGAGGCCGGCGCTCGCAAAGCGCTGAGCCGGATCACGATTCACGCAGCGCAGGAACCAGCGATCGAACGGGGGCAGCAGCTCCGTAGTGAGGGCGAGCTCTTGCGCCCGCTGGCTGGGCGGCACCAGTGGCAGCATCAGGATTTCGGCGAACAACTGGTCTTCGGTTCCGTCTCGCTTGACGGTCAACCAATACGAGTGGCCCGTCAGCAGATAGAACGCGATGAGCCCCAGCGCCCAGATGTCCGTACCAGGAGTGCTGGGTTCACCCAAGGCTTGCTCACTAGCCATGAACTGCGGCGTGCCGCGGATCAGACCGCTGGCCTTGGTGGTCTGCGAAAGCACCTTGGCCGCGCCGAAATCCAGGATCTTGAGCAACGGCTGGCCATCATCGCGCGCCGTCAGGAAAATATTGCTCGGCTTGAGATCGCGGTGAACGATCGGAGTGGGTCGGCCAGTGCGATCTAGGTGGCCGTGGGCTTTGTCCAGCCCTACCGCGATCTGCCGCACGTGTTCCGCTACCTCGCTCGTGGGCAATGCGCCGTGCGTCATCACGCGTTCGTCCAGAGTCATGCCGCGAAGTAGCTCCATGACCACGAACACATCACCGCTCACTCTATCGACGCCCGCGTCGATGACTTGCACGATGTGATCGCTCATGATGCGTGAGGTCACGCGCGCTTCGGCCAAAAGCCGCTCGACGGAGACGAGCTCCTCGTAGCGAGCCAGCACCTTGAGCGCTACGCGGCGCTCAGTGGTCAGCTGCTCAGCGACGTAGACCGCCCCGAAACCACCCCGCGCGAGCGGCGCCACGATTCGATAGCGTTCGCCGACGATGGCGCCGTGGGACAAGCTCTTCAGAATCCGACCCTCAATTTGAACAGGGCGCTCTCGCGCGAGACCTCACCTTGGTACGACCACGCGCTGTCTGGTCTTCCCGAATGCCCGGTCAAAAGCCAGATCGCCGCCACGCCGACGCCGACCACGCCCGCGCCGACGCAGATGGTCGATGCCAGCGCTTGGCCGTCACGGCGGGTTTGCGTGGCCGCGCACTCGGCCTCGTTGTTCGGTTTGTCGCACGCCTCGATCGCCTTGGCATTCGAGGACAGCGCCAAGCCACCGAGCACACCGCCCGCGACGAGGCTCGCGCCACCGACCGCACCAATCGTCCACGGCAGTGTATCACTGGTACTCGTGTGCACGTCCGTGCCAAGAGCCGCGTGCCCGTCTTTAGTCGGCAATCGTGACGAAGCGCGAGCCGTTACGACGTCTCGACGAAGTTTCGGGATTTCCAGCACGCGGCGATCCTCAGCTGCGCCAATCGTGACTTCCAGCCGAGCAGACTCGTAACCGGGTGCGCTGACCTCGATCACGAGCGGGCCTGGGTCGACCGGCACCGGCGTACCAAAGCTCGCTGAGTGCACGACTTGACCGGCGCGACGAACCTCGAGCCCCGGTGGAGCGTCGGACGCGAGCAGAGTCAGCGTGGAGAGCCGAGGCTCGAGCTCGTCTGCGCGACGCTTGGCCTCGAGCGCTTGATCGGGGCGGTTCTGGTTACGTGCAACGCGCTCTGCAGACACGAAATTTGCCCAGGAAGTGGCGGTTTTTCCCTGTTTTAGGCGACACGTGGCCAGGTTCAACAGCGTGCCGGCAGACGACTCGAGCGCGTTGCTGGCCTCCAGCTTTTCACAAGCCGCATTGAACTCTCCTCGCTCGAGCAGAGCCCTGCCTTCTCTAAACAGCGCCTCGGCTGCCGCTGGGTCAGCATGCGCATGCGGGCAGCTTAGCAAGAGCCAGGTTGCGATCGCCGAAGCCCTGAGCATCCGAGGCAACATCAGCTTCAATTGTACACGAGTTGTGCGTCACGCGTGCGCGCGGGCGAAGGCGTAGCTCGAGCGCGTTCGAGATTTTTGGGCAGAGCCTTGGAATATGGTGAGAGCACGCTATTGTAGGAAGGGTCATGGTACGTCCGCGCCTCTTACTCGTCAGCGCGCTTTGCTCCGTCGCCTGCGCTCAGATCGCGGGCTTCGACCAACTGAGCAGCCGCAAGACTGAAGCGACAGAAGGCGGTAGCGGTTCGGAAACCGCCGGCGCTTCTTCGATCGGCGGCAGCGCGGGCGCGGGCCGTGGGTCTGTGCCCGCTTCGGCAGGCGAAAGCACAGGCGGAGTAAGCACGGGCGGGGCGAGCACGGGCGGAAGCGGAAACGGCGGCAAGAGCAGCTCGACCAGTGGCGGAAATGCCAGTAGCGCGGGCAGCCCCAGCAGTGGTGGCAGCCAGGCCAGCGCGGGCAGCGCGCCGACCGCGGGCAGCGGCGGCGCTGCGGGCGCTGCGGTTATCGGCGGCTGCAACGCGCAACTGCTGAAGAATGCCGCCTTCGACGCTGGCCCGGTGGACTGGCGCCAAGAGTCGAAGGCGCCCGGCATCCTCGAAGTGTCGGATCTGATCGTCGACAAGGAGCGACCGGCATTGGTTCAGGCAGGTGTGATGCCGCAAGCGGGCAACTACCTGGCTTGGCTCGGCGGAGTTTTGGACTCCGACAAGGGCAGCAAGACCAACCTGCTGCAAGACGTGGAGATCCCCGCGAAAGTTTCGAAGCTCGTGCTCTCGGGCTTTCTTCAAATCAAGACCACTGAACCCAACCCGAACGAGACGACCGACCAGCTGGATCTGACCCTCCAAGACGACACCAAGTATTGGTCGTTCCATTTCTGGAAGGGCACCGAAGTAACGAACGGCTGGAAGTCCTTCAGCTACGAGATCTCCGACGGCAAGATCCTCGATGCGTTGCGCGGCCGAACGCTGACGTTCTACGCCGAGGCCATCGCCGACACCACGGAGGTGACGAGCTTCTGGCTCGACTCACTCAGCTTGTTTGCAGAGTGTCCGCACTGAACGATAACGAGAGCGTTCAGGGAACCGTTACAGGGCCTTCGCTCTCCGCGAGCGCTCGGTGCCGGCGCTCGAGGTCGAGCGTCAGCTCGCCCGTGCGACCGCGGCCGATCGCACGGCCATCCAAGCTGCGCACACCGACCACGCCCGCACCCGACCCGGTCAAGAACACTTCGTCGGCGGCCAGCAGATCGCGCCGACCGAGTGAGCGCTCGGCCACGGAAAAGCCCTGTTCGCGGGCCAATTCCATGACGGCCGCGCGATTGATGCCCTCCAAACAGCCGTCGATCGCGGGCGGGGTCGACAGCGAGCGCCCGCGCAAAGCGAAGACATTGGCCACCGATGCTTCGGATACGCGCCCCGCTTGGTTGAGCAATAGCGCTTCGTCGGCGCCTTGCCGCTTGGCTTCTTGCTTGGCCAGCGCGGAGCCGAGGTAGTTGAGCGTCTTGATCGCGACGTCTTGCATGTCCGGGGTAGGGCGACGATAGCTGGAGGTGATCATGCTCAGCCCCTGTGCACGTTGCTCGGCGCTGTACAAACCAATCTCGGCCACGATGCATACCACCGTGGGCTTTTTGCAGGTCGTTGGGTCGACACCCAGCGGGCCCTCCCCGCGCGTCACCAACAACCGAACATAAGCCTCCCTCTGACCGAACGCGCGCACGGTGTCCTGCACGATACGGGCTCGCCCTTCGGTATCGAAAGGCAGGTCGAGCCCCAAGTAGCGAGCACCGAGCTCCAACCGAGCGAGATGCTGCTCGAGTCGGAAGATGCGACCCGCGCGCACGCGGATGCCTTCGAACAAACCGTCGCCGTACAAGAGGCCGTGATCCAACACGGAGATCTTCGCGTCTTGTTCGGCGACCAACTGACCGTCGATTGAAACCGCTTTGTTCATCGCTCCACTACCTTCCTTGCAAACTGCGCGATACGCGCGCTGCCACGCCGCAGGTGGCTGAAATGGCTATTTTTAGCCGTGCGGCATCGAGCCGCACCGCGGGGCCGGCGCAGGTCACGCAGCCCAAGAGTTCACCGTTCGACAAGATGGGCGCCGCGACCACGCTCAGCCCCGGCAACCACTCGGCCTCGTTGACGTCGTAGCCGCGGGTACGCGCGCGTTTGACGGCCGCAGCGGAGACACGGGCGGACCCCGGATTGCCCGCGAGTAGGTGCGGCGCGAAGGCCATGTACAAGCGCCCGCTGGCCGTCACCTCCACGGGCACTTCGGAGCCGACATCCGGCGCAACGCGTAGCATGCCCGTCCCCTCCACCTTGCTCAGCACCACCAGGCGACCGGCACGCGCCTTGACCAGGAAGAACGTTTCCCCGAGCTCGTGCGCGGCGCGCTCCAGCTCGGACTCGCAGGCGCGCACCACGGGGTCGAGCGCGAGCGCGCCAAGCCCGAGCCGTACCAGCCCGACCCCCAGCGCATAGCGCGCGTCCGCCTGCTGCTCGACTAGGGCGGCATGGAGCAGCGACGCGAGTAAGCGATGCGTGGTCGGCTTGGGCATGGAAAGCTCGCGCGAAAGCTCCGCCAGCGACAGCGGCGCGCGCGCCGAGTGCAGCACTTCCAGCACACGTAGGGCTTTATCGACGGTTCCTGAGCGTTCCATTATTCGGAATTTGATTCCATTACCAGTTTAGCGCAGAACTGGGCGCGTGCCAGTTCGAACCTTCGACAGGGCTGCTCCCGACGGTCTCGGATTGCGGAAACGAAGCCCGAAACGGCTACAGAACGTTACGCGAAGATGGCAAACCAGCTCGGCTTGGAGAGCCCCATGCGCACGATGTCGATGCGCTCATCCGCCTCGAGCAGCTCTTCGAAGAAGTGCCCTTCTAGCTCGAAGCCAAAGCGGCTGTTGAGGTTCAGGTTCCGGATGTTGGCATCACGCGAGTATACGAAGACCTTGTGCACGCCGCGGATCAAGAACGCGTAGAACAGGAAAGCGAACGTCGCACTCTTGCCGATGCCCTTGCCGCGTAGTCCGTTCTCGCCCACGAGCTTCTTCATTTCGAGTTTGTGATTCGACGGATCGAGCTGCTCGGCGCCAATCACGCCCACGGGGCGCCCTTCGTACAAGATGGTCAGATAGTCGCGCGTGGCATCGAGAAAGTACGTGCGCAGCGCCGTGGCGCCTTCGGGATACGCAGGCACGAAGCTATTTCGAACCTCGGCCTCGCCGAGCCAGCCGGTGACCGCGGGCATGTCGTGCTCGTCGAGCGGGCGCAAGCTGACTTCGCCGACATGAAGCCTCCGATCGCTTTTCCATTCATCGCGCACCGAGCTCACTCGAAACGCGTCGCCCAGAAAGCGCGAAGCGGGCGGGGCATCATCGCTCATCAAACTGTCGAGCAAATGCGTGGCGACGGTCATGACCTCGGCCGGCTCGACTCCATACTTCAAGAGTTCGCGGTGAAAGCCGCGCGCCACCAAGCGCAACAGCTGCTCTCGCTTGAGTTGCTCAATCGACCGCTCTTCCACGCGCGCTCCTTTCGATCTCACGGGCTCTACCGCGGGCCGCCGCTCGAGATTCCGCGCCTCGATGTTAGCGCGAGTCGAGCGCGTTTGCGTGTGAGGAGTGCGGTGCCGGCCCGGGTAGCGACTGAAGTGGCGCTCGAATTCATGTCACTTCTGCGAAACCCGAGGGCTAGCCCCACGGCGGGGGATCAGCGCGAGTTTTGGGCGTGGTTGCGCTGGCTGCGGGGGGCGTGGCACGATCGAACCCGCATGGCTCCGCGCTTTCTCCGATTGTCCCTGTACGGCGCGGCGCTGTTGCTGCTGCCCACGCTGGCTGATGCCTGGACACAAGACCAGCAATTTGGCGCGCGGGTGCACAAACACGAATTCTCGCGCGTGCTCATCACCGGTGAGGGTTGCACCGTGAAAGTTCGTTTGTTCTTCGACGCGCCCGCGGAGGCCTACGAAAGTGAAACCGCTTCCCGGAATTACTACCGCTTTCACGCGCGCATCAAGCTCGACTCCGAGCACGTCTTGCTCACCGGCGTCTTTCACAACCAGACGCCCGGGGCGCACCTGTTCGACTACCAAGAGGACACGACCGCCAGTGGTTGTTGGGCGAAGAGCGAAAGTCACCCCCGCGCCGTAGACGTCGAGGGCTGTCGCGGCCGAGGCTGCACGCCGGCGCCGTTCAAGTGACGAAGATATTCGTGATCCATCGGCCCGGCTGAGTCGTATCGGGTCATGGCTTTGGCATTCGGGCGGCGACGGGCGTGGCTGCTCACAGTGCCATTGCTGCTGCTCGCGCTGGCCGCCGCCTTCACTTTGGTGCGCTCCGCTCCAGCCCACACTGCGCCGTATGTGCCGAAGAACGACGAAGAGGTATTGGAGACACTCCCCGGTCAGGTGACCAACGACTGGCTCCGATCGCCGGCAGAGGCCACGCCGGGCGCGCCCCTCGACGCCACGCGAGCCGCGGCGCGCGCCCGCTTGGAGCTCACGAACTACCAAGAAAGTGGGGACCCGCGTTACTTGGGCCGAGCCGAAGCTGCGCTCGGCAACTTTTGGGACCAGCCGGCGCCGCCCGAGCCCGTGCTCGTGTTGCGGGCTCGGATTCGGCAAAGTAACCACGAGTTCTTGTCGGCCCTGAGTGACCTCGATCAAGCCTTGGTCGTGAGTCCGAGTGACGGGCAGGCCTTGCTCGATCGAGCCAGTATTCAAACCGTGCTTGGGCGCTATCCGGCGGCCGCGAAGGATTGCGATCGCCTCGAGGGTCTTGCCGCGCCGCTTTATGTCGTGGTTTGCCGCGCGGCGATCGCCGGTATGACCGGCTCGGCGGGGGCCGCCGCTGCGAATGTTTCGCGCGCACTGCAGAGCGCGGGCATCCAGCGCGAGGACAAGTGCTGGGCCGAGTCACTCTTGGGCGAACTGTCGACTCGAATCGACGACACCGCCGCAGCGGAAGCGCATTTTCACAGTGTGCTCGCGGCGTGTGCGACTGACGGCTACGCCAAAGGCGCGCTCGCGGATATCTTGCTCGACCAGCGAAGAGACGCCGAGGTGGTCGCGCTGCTCGCGGATCAAATCCGTCAAGATGCCTTGCTCTTGCGGCTGACTCTGGCCGAGCGAAGGCTGAAAGCAGCGAGCTTCGCGCCGCATTTCGAAGACCTGACGCAGCGCTTCGAAGAGGCGCAGCTGCGCGGGAGCTCCGTGCACCGACGTGAAGAAGCCCGTTTCGAGCTCGAACTGCGCGACGCTCCGGAACGAGCATTTTCGCTCGCGCTCGAGAATTTCCAAGTGCAGCGCGAGATCGCGGACGTGCGTATTGCGTTGCAAGCAGCGCTCGCGGCCGGCCACCCCGAGCGAGCGCGAGAAGTGGTCTCTTTCGCGCGCGGCTCTCGGCTCGAAGATCCGCAGATCAGCCGCTTGCTGGCCAGGTTTCCACCGTGAGCCGCGCCCTCACTTCCTTCGTTTTTGCGCTGGTAGTGCTGCTCTTGCCTGCGCTGGCCCGCGCCCACAAACCGAGTGACAGCTACCTGCAACTAGAGAAGACCGCGACTGGGCTCCAGGGACGCTGGGACATCGCGCTGCGCGATTTGGAGCCTGCGGTGGGGCTCGATGCCGATCACGATGGCAGGGTGAACTGGGGCGAGCTCAAAGCGCGCCTGCCCGTCGTCACGGCGTATGCAGTCGCGCGGTTGCACGCGAGTAGTTCCGCAGGGCCCTGCTCCGTGACCGCCGTCTCGCAAGGCGTCGTGGCTCACTCGGACGGCAAATATTTGGCACTGGCTCTGGCTTTGCACTGCCCGGCGCAAGCGGCGTCGGCGACGCTCGTCTACGACTTGCTGTTCGACCTCGATGCGCAGCACCGCGGCGTTCTGCGCTACACGGACGGCGGGCAGATGCAGCCGTTCGTATTCAGTAAGACGCGGCGAAGTATCCAACTTTCGAACCTGACTCCGCGCTTCACGGCGATCGTGCGGCTAGGCATCGAGCACATCTTGAGTGGCTATGACCACCTGTTGTTTTTGACGGCGCTGCTGCTGCCCGCCGTGCTTCGGCGTCGACAGGGGGTTTGGGAGCCGGCCGCAGATTTCCGATCCGTGCTACTCGACGTACTGCGCACGGTGACGACGTTTACGGTTGCGCATTCGTTGACGCTCGCGCTTTCGGCCGCTCACTGGGTGGTGCTGCCCTCGCGCTTCGTCGAATCGGCAATCGCGGCGTCGATCGTTTTGGCCGCGCTCAACAACCTGTTCCCCGTGCTCGACGCGGACCGTTCCTTGGCCTTCGGGCTTGGGCTATTGCACGGTTTCGGCTTTGCAGCCGTGCTCGCGGACGTTGGGTTATCCGGGAAAAGCTTTCTGCGCACGCTGTTCGGCTTCAACCTCGGTGTCGAGATTGGGCAACTGGCGGTGGTGATTGCGCTATTGCCAGTTCTGCACGTGCTTCGACGCAGCCCGCGGTATCCGACTTGGGGGCTACCGATCGCGTCTTCGGGCGTGATGCTGGTGGCATGCGTGTGGCTAGTCGAGCGCGCTTTCGACCTGAAGATTATTTCGTAGCGATGGGCGCTGAAAGCTTGGCAAAGCTTTCGAACAGCTTATTTGTCACAGTGTCGGCCGCGGGCGACTTCTCGACTTCACGCACCGTCAGACTCGTTGCTTGATTGATGCGGATTTCGCGATTCGCGAGCACGATCTTACGTGACTGTTCGGCGCCCGCGTTGGCCGCAGCCGCGTCGATGTATTCGCACACGCTCAACGCGATGATTGCGCCCGACTTTGCGCCCACGCAATAGCGCGCTCCGTAAGGACGGCCCAAGTGCTGACGAATGTTGTCCAACTCGATACCATCTTTGCGAAAAGCAGCCAGCGCGTCTTCTACTTTGATCGTGCCTATGGGGCGATTTGCAGCTTCGTTTTGGAACAACGCCCCGAAATCGCGCGGATTCTGCGCGGGCGGGGCGGTCGCGTGACGCTCCGACGCAATCGCGGCACTGTTGTCTAACTTTGCAGTGCCGAGGGCGTGCGGGTCAGGCTGAGGCGCAGAGGCTTTGCTGCAACTCACCATAACGCCACAGCCTAGCAATGCGACTCGAACGAACAAGTCTACACATCGAAGCATTTTGATCTGTGTTACTTGCTAGCAGAGGAAGCGGATCAGGGTGTGCATTTTATTTCTGCGTTTTGCAGATCTGAACTGCTCCCGGGCTCGTAGTCCATCAGCCGCAATCCGTGCGGGTAGGGAGAATTGTATGAGAAATCGAACCTTGGTTGGCTCCGGTTTGGTCTTGGCGACGCTCGCCGCGTTGGGCACATCGCTGATCAGCGGTGATGCCGTCGCTTCGAGCCATCGCGAAGCACCATTCATCACCAAAAACCCCAAAGTAGATGGCACCGACTTCTACATGTTCAAGAGCTACGAGACCGGCCGTGCCGGCTTCGTGACGCTAATTGCGAACTACATTCCGCTTCAAAACCAATACGGCGGGCCGAACTTCTTCACTATGGATCCGGAGGCTTTGTACGAGATCCATTTGGACAATACCGGCGATGCCAAGCAAGACATCACCTTTCAGTTCCGCTTTCAGAGCGCGCTCGCGGGCACGAAAATCCCGGTCGGCAACAAGATGGTGGCGATTCCGCTGAGCAACTCGGGCCCCGTGACCGGGGATGGGGTGGCGGCGCCGGCAAATGCCAACCTGAGCGAGACGTACTCGGTGCAGATGCTCAAGGGCAACCAAGTGACGGATGTCGTCTCGGCCGCCAATGCAACGGTGAAGACGTTCCGCAAGCCGCTGGACTACATCGGGCAAAAGTCGTTCGGAGTTCCGGCGGCTTACGAGGCATATGCTCGCAAGCACATCTTCGAGGTCAAGCTGGACGGCTGTGCCACGAATGCGCGCGTGTTCGTCGGCCAACGCAAGGAGACCTTCGCCGTCAATCTCGGCGTGATCTTCGATCTGGTGAACATCGACGCACTCGGCCTGAGCGCGGTGGCTCAGCCGCTGGCCGATATCTTGGATCCCGCCAAGACCAATCGCGCCAAGTTTGCGAACCCAATCGCAAACACCAACATCACCAGTATCGAGCTGGAGGTGCCGATCGACTGTGTCACCGGCACCGCGAAGGCCGGCACCGCGGCCGACGCCGGCAAAATCATCGGCGGCTGGTCCACGGCCAGCGTGCGTCAAGCGCGGGTCATCAACCCTGGGCCGTCGTTCGCCAAGCCGACCGTAGAAGGCGGAGCGTGGGCACAAGTCTCGCGCCTCGGCTTTCCGCTGGTGAATGAAGCGGTCATCGGTTTGCCGGACAAGGACAAGTTCAACTCGAGCTTGCCCAACGACGATCTGACCAACTTCGCCGACTACGTCACTAACCCCACGCTGCCGGCGTTGCTCGAGATCCTGTTCGGCGCATCGGGTTATGCCGCGCCAGTCGTGCCTCGCGACGACATGGTGGCGGCCGCGGTCACCGGCGTCGCGGGCGTGAACAAGCCCGTCAACGGCGGCGCTGGCGAGATGCAGCGTCTGAACGTAGCGTTCGCGCCCAAAGCCTTGAAGGACCAGTTTGCGCTCGGCGCAGCCGGTTGCTTCTTGGGGCCGATCGTCGCCACGACGAACCCATACGGCATCGACACGGCCAACGCGGCGTGTGATCCGAACGGCTTTCCAAACGGCAGGCGCCCACTCGACGATGTAACGGACATCATCTTGTCGGTGGTCGCGACCAACTTCCTGCGCACCACGACCAAGGTCGTTTTGCACGACGGCGTAGCGGAGGAGCTCGGTTTCCGCACCCCCGCCGGCGATCCGGCCTTCACCGGCGCGGAAGTGTTCCCCTACCTACCGACGCCCAACGGCGGCACTTGAGAAGGGAGTTCGAGATGCGCTCACGAAGCTTATTTTCGGCACTCTGCCTGCTCGCGACGCTCGCCGCCGTGGCCTGCGGTACGGAAGACGACAGCGCGACCGGACCTACGGCTGGCAGCAGTGGCAAAGGCAATGCTGGCAGCAGCGGCAAAGGCAATGCTGGCAGCAGCGGCAAAGGCAATGCTGGCAGTGAAAGCGGTGGTGCCGACAACGCGGGGAGCGCGGGAAGCGACGGCGGCGCCGCCGGCGAATCCGGAATCCCTGTCCCGGGCTGCACTCACTTGAGCGAGTTCGTGCACTCCGCGATCAAGGACGACACGAACGCGACCAGCGCTCCAAAGCCCGTCAATGACCTGGTGTTCTGCGACGATCCGGCAGATCCCGCGGCCTATGACGACCTGTTCTAGTCACGAGTAACTGAGCCGCGCCGGTCGACGTGCTGTGCGTCGACCGGCGTTCGCGACGCCGAAGGCAGGGACGGAACGCGACGTGGTGCGTGACCATCAACCCAACTCCCTCCCCATCTTCAGCCGACCCGCATCGCGAACGCAGTCGGCAACGGTGCTTCAAGCGTCTTTGCGCAGTGCTCACCCGTAGCGTTTTTGGACGCCACCGCCGCCTTCGGGGCCGTCGAAGGGCGGTACGGCGAGAGTGAGGGCTTCGATTTTCGGCAGGGCGAGCCGAATCCGCGCGCGCACGAGCTCTGTGTCGAATTCAGCCTCCAACCAAAGTGCGACTACGTACAAGGCGGCGAAAGATTCGGCCACGTAGCGGTGGGGGCCGACGGCTTGATGAATGCTGAGCCGATGACCGTGCAGCAGCTCCTTGATATTGGGCGCGATCTCGGCTTCGAAGAACTGATCGACGATGCCCTGGGCATCCGCGGAGGCGGGCACCGTGCACCACACGACGCTCGACTCATCCACGATTGCTCCGAGGGTGGCGCCGCAGTCACGCACCAGCTCTGACAGAGCAAGGGTGAGCGCCTCGAGCTCCGGTGAAGGCCTCTCCATACCGGTAGTTTACACGAAGCGAGCGCGGTTCAGCCGAGAACCTGCATCGGGGCGCGTGGCCGATGCCCGCTCCTGGTGAAAAGCGCGGCGCGCGTGTTAGCTTGGGGCGCGTGCGCGGCGTGGCGGGCCTGATCTTACTGTGCGTGACGATTCAGTCCGCGTCGGCGCACGCCGCGGACGCGGCGACGAGCGCCGGTGTTGCAACAACGATACCGGCCGCGCGGGGCGAGCCTTTGACCCGGGACCGCAGCGTTGCAGCGGCGGTCGCGATCGTCCCCGGTGTTGCCCTTCACGGCAGCGGACACTACGCCCTGGGGCACAAACAGACGGCGACCGCGTTGCTGGTCACGGAAGGCGTGGGCCTCACCCTCACCCTCGCGGGCCTTGGCACGTTGTTGGCTTCGGGCAACTCGCGCCACCTCGCCGGGCCTGCCCTCGCTGCCACGGTATTCGGGGCGGGCTTGATCTTCGCGTCTTTCGGTGCGGATCTGTACGGGACGCTCGCGACCGACGGCGGCGCGGTGGATCTGAGTCCACGCGCCCCCGCAAGCTTCGAAAGCGAGTTCGGCTATCGCTACGTGGCCGATCCGCATTTTAGCTACGACGGTTTCGTAGTCGAAAGCATCACGCTGCGCCGAGCGGGCTTTCGGCTGACGCCCTCTGCTTGGTTTGCCAACAATGCCTCGAACGTGCGTTACCGTGTAGAAGGTGCGTATCGGGTGCTGGGGTTGCAACCCGGTGAGCTCGGCAAACGCGATGATCATATCGATCTGGTGCTCGCGGGTCTGCATCAACGCTATCTGCCCGAACACTTCCAGCGTTCTGGCGTCGAGCTCATGCTCGACACGCGCTTCGACTTTTCCCACTTCGGTGACACGTTGCGCGGCGCTTTCGTCGACATGGGTGTCGGCTACGCGGTCGCCAAAGTAGCGTACGACATTGCCGGTCAGCGGGTTCCGGCCGATACCGACGATCTCTTGCTCGCGAGAGTAGGCCTCGGTGTCATGCTCCGCGGGCGCGCCGCGCCGGGCAGCGAGGCTCGAGTTTACTATGACCATCGCCACGACGACTACGCGGCGGGTTTTCTCACCCCCGGTCGCATCAGCGGCGTGTTCGGGAAATTCGGGGCAGATTTGCGCTGGTTTTTTACGCCGCGCCTGGGCGTGCTGGTGGATGCCCAAGTCGGGTCGGCATTCGTGGGTGGCTTATCGCTGCTGATGCGTGAGGGCAGCCTGCGTCCGCAAGGGGTGCCGCCATGAGTCGGCGCTCGAACGGCTTCGCGTGGCTCTCGCTGTTCGTTGCCCTGGGCTGCACGCGGCCGGCAGAAGAGCGAACCCGCCGCGATCTCGAGGTCGGGCACCAACAAAGTAGCGCGCTCGACGTCGATGTCGGCTCGGGGCTGGCCGCGCTGCGAGCGCTCTCCCGAGACGAACTCGCGCTTTGGCTCAGCGCACCGAGTGCGGACGTTTCGCTCGTCGTGCGCGAGACGCTCAGCCTCGACCTGCGCGTCGAGAACGCGATGGCGGCGCTCGAACTCGTCGACCTCGACTCTGGGCGCGTCTTACCGCTCGCGAGCGGCGCGGGCGCCACGAAGAAGGCATGGCGGCTCGCGCTCACCCCAGGTTACTGGCACTTCCGGCTCGCCGCGCCCGGCGTGGCCGAAAAAGGGCGGTTTCGCTTTGCGCTGATGAGTGACGTGCAGGAAGCGATCGATCGCATCCAAGACGTGTACCAGATGATCGACGCGCAGCCCGATCTGGACTTTTTGCTCGGCGCGGGCGATCTCACGGAGGAAGGCGAAGTCGACGAGCTGGAGCGCTTTCAACATGAGCTCGCGACGCTCGATGTGCCGTATTACACGACGCTCGGCAATCACGAGCTCGCAGAACGCCCACCGGCCTACCAGGACTGGTTCGGCCGCGCGAATTTTCAATTCGTCCATCGCGGCGTGTACTTCACCTTGCTCGATTCAGCGAGCGCGACCATCGACCCGCTAGTCGGGGATTGGCTCGACGACTGGCTCGCGAACGGAAAGAAGTCGGTTCACGTCGTCGCGATGCACATACCTCCGTTGGACCCCGTCGGCACGCGCAACGCGGCCTTCGCGAGCCGCGCCGAGGCCGCTACGCTGCTCGCCAAGCTGGCCGAGGCCGGAGTCGATCTCACGCTCTACGGGCACATTCATTCGTACTACTCGTTCCAGAATGCAGGGATCCCCGCCTTCATTTCTGGCGGCGGCGGAGCAAACCCTGAACGGGCCGACGACATCGGCCGTCATTTCATGGTGTTCGACGTCGACGCAACACGCGGCGTGCTGAGCCACGAGGTGGTGCGCGTTGACCACGGTGATGAGATCGACGAAGACGAGTGAACGATTATCGAGCAGCAAACACGAATGGCAAAGACCGATTTCAAATCGATGACCGAGTATCTCGCGACGTTGCCCGAGGAAACGCGCGCGACACTCGAGCGGGTCCGCAGCACCATCCGCAAGGCCGTGCCCGACGCCGAGGAAGCCATTAGCTATCAGATCCCCGCGTTCAAACTCGAGGGCAGCGCCGTCATCTATTTCGCCGGTTGGAAGCAGCACTACTCCGTGTATCCAGCGACCAAGAAAGTCGTCTCCACCTTCAAGGCGGAGCTCAGTGGCTACGAACTGAGCAAGGGCACGATTCGTTTCCCGCTTTCGGCGCCCGTGCCGACCAAGTTGATCGCGGGCATCGCCAAGCTGCGCGCGCAAGAAACGCTCATGCTTTTGGCAGAACGAAAAGCGAAGCGCAGCAAGGTTTCAAAGAAGGCCTCCGTCGTGGGCAAGAAGCGCAAGGCCAAGAAGAAGACCAAGGCCGGCTGAGACCGCACAAAAAAAGCGCGGCCGCGAGAGGGGGAAACTCGCGGCCGCATGGTAAGTCAGGGAGGCGCCCACAGGGCGTGAGGGGAGTACGCGCCGCGGCGCCTCGTCTGGAGCAATTGCATCGCGCGTGCCAGGCTCCTTATCGGTGCGCTTTCGCGCACGCGCGGGACTTCACCCCGGCCGCTCCGCGCCAGCTCGAAGCGAAACCTCTGGCGCTCCGATCATGGTGTATTGCTGCTGATACTCTTCAGCGCATAGCGCGCTATGCACTGCGTGCGAGCACGACGACGCACAGCGTGCGCGGGACACCGACTAGGGTCTGTCCCTGAATTGCTCAGCCCCCGTAAACGTGCCCGTGCCCGTGCCCGAAAGAGGCGGATGGCCGATAGGGTGGGATGGAGCTGGATCACGAGCGATTGGATGTTTACCACCTCGCGCTAGATTTTCTGGTTCTCGCCAGCGAGACTATCGAAGGGTTGCCACGCGGGCGAAGTCGCCGATCGTCCAATCGGAGTCGAATCATCGACTTCCCATGGAGCACACGCGCCATCCAATGGAAAGCCATTTCCCCACCTTCCGGGCACGCGCACGGACACGGGCACGCTTACGGGAGCACCTGAATTCAGGGACAGGCCCTAGCGCGCGGCGTTCTTGAGCACGACGGGTACGAGAACGGTGGCACGCCCGCCAACCGGAGGCGCGAAGCGCGCGGGGGCTACGACCGCGAACAGGCACTCGAGCGTGCCCTCGTCGACCCCTTGGTTCTCCGCGGAGATAGCCTGCACTTCACCCGCGCAGCCGAGCTCGAGCGCGAAGCGCACGCTGCCCTGCGCGTCCAACTTGGCCTCGAGCCAGCGCGAAAAGCAGTGATGAATTGCGGGACGCAGCCCCAAAACCACGGAGTCGGCGCTGACCGCTCGATCATTGATTCCGGCTTCCGGCGTGCGCTCGGGAAACGCGGCCAAGACCCCGGGCTGCTCTCGTGCCGAAGATTCCGCGGGGCACTCCGCGCGCTTCTCGCTTTGCCACGAGTACGTCGCGGCACCGAGTGAGCGAGTCGGAGCGTACGGGTTGGTCACCGCGGCCGCGATCGTGCTCGGTGGGGTCGAGCCCAGCTCGGCGACGATGCTCCGCTGCGCAAGCGGCGAGATCGCGGGCGCTCGGGGCAGCTCTTGTCGACTGGCACAGGACAACGCGAACGCATGGATGCAAACCAGCAGCAGCTGGTGACGGTAATTTGACATCGAACTCCGGTAGCCGGCCGTGCATGGTCTCGACGTCGAAGCGTTGCCTTCGACATCGAGCCAGATCTTTGACACCAGCGCTTTCGACTGCGAAGGACCACCGAAACCGCGCTTCAAAAGAGGCGCGGCCGCGGTGTCTTTGCTCAGTACGGCAAGCGCAGATGTCCGATAAGAGCATAGGAGCGCGCCCTCGGACCCAGCACTTGTGGGCTCAGCTCTGTGGCTTGGGCGTCTTCACTGGATCGTGCCAGCGGCTGCCGGGAGCGAGCAGGCGATTGGCGTCGCCCGGACCCCAAGTGCCCTTTTCGTATTCGTAGATCGGCGCGGCATTGCCGAGGATCGGCTCTACGATACGCCAGGCAGCGATCACGCCGTCCGCACGCGCGAACAAGTTGCCGTCGCCCTTCATCGCGTCACCGATCAAGCGCTCGTAGGCGCCCATCTCGGTCGCGGTTTGGTTGGATAGGTACAGCTCGACGTTGTCGCCGGACATCGCTTCACCGGGATGCTTGGCACGAGCGCCAATTGCGATCGCGAAGTCCGGCCCCAGCCGGAAGCGGACGTAGTTGGACCGTTCAGCGAGCGGTTCGGAGAACACTTGGTGCGGCGGGCGATGAAACTCGACCAACACCTCGGTCGCCGTAACCGGCAAATTTTTGCCGGTTCGAACGTAGAATGGCACGCCGGACCAACGCCAAGAATCGATGTGCAGGCGCAATGCGGCAAAGGTCTCGACGGTCGAATCTTTGGCGACGCCATCTTCCGCGCGGTAGCCGCGAAATTGGCCACGCACGATGTGATCGGGCGTGAGCGGACGAATCGCTTTGAAGATTTTGGTCTTCTCGTCGCGCAGCGCTTCGCGATCTCCGGCGGCCGGAGGTTCCATGGCCAAGAACGCGACCACCTCCAGCAAATGGTTCTGCACCACGTCGCGAATCGCGCCGGCCTCTTCGTAGAAGCGACCGCGGCCGGAAACCCCGAAGGATTCGGCCATCGTGACCTGCACGCTGGCCACGTAGTTGCGATTCCAAATCGGCTCGAACAGCGAATTGGCAAAGCGGAAATAGAGCAGGTTCTGCACCGGCTCTTTGCCGAGGAAATGGTCGATGCGAAAAATCGAGGTCTCCGGAAAGACGCTCTGCAAGGTCTTGTTCAGCGCCTTGGCAGACGCCAGATCACGGCCGAACGGCTTTTCGACGACGACCCGCGAGACCTGGGCAAAGCCGGTGGAGCCGAGCAGCTCGACCACTTCCGGGAACACGCTGGGCGGGATCGAAAGGTAGAACAGCGGGCGCTTGGCTTCGCCCAAAGCCTCGCGGATCTTCGCGAACAACTCCGGCGTACGATAGTCACCGTCGACATAGCGCAAGCTTTGGCACAAGGTTTGGAAGGCGGTTTCGTCCACCCCGCCCCCGAACTCTTTGATGCTCTCGCGCATGCGCTCGCGCAGCTTTTCCAAGCTCGACCCGCCGCGCGACACGCCCACGATCGTGCCCGGCGAGTTACCGCGCTTGATCATCGAGTGCAGAGCCGGGAAAATCTTCTTGAACGCCAAATCACCGGTGGCGCCGAACAAGACGAACGCGTCGCTGTGTACTTCGGCCATGATTCAGCCTTTCTTCTCGACGTGGCCGCCGAAGCCAAAGCGCATCGCGGACAGAATCTTGTTCGAAAAATCGGCTTCACCACGGGAACTGAAGCGATCGTAGACTGCAGCCGTGAGCACGTGCGCGGGCACGGACTCGTCGACGGCGGCCTGAATCGTCCAACGCCCCTCCCCCGAATCGGCGACGCGGCCCGAAAACTCGGCCAGCCCCGGGCTCTTGGCAAAGGCCGCGGCGGTGAGATCGAGCAGCCATGAGCTGATCACGCTGCCGCGTCGCCAGAGCTCGGTGATCTCGCCGAGATCCATGTCGTACTGGTAGTGCTCGGGGTGCTTGAGCGGGCTGGTCTCCGCGTCGTTCGCGCGCACACCCTTGCCGGCGTTGGCGTGGTGCAAAATGTTGAGGCCCTCCGCGTAGGCGGCCATGATTCCGTACTCGATGCCGTTGTGGACCATCTTGACGAAGTGACCGGCACCGACCGGACCGCAGTGCAAGTAGCCGTGCTCGGCAGTGCCCTTGCCCTCCGGGCGACCCGCCGTGCGCCCTGCGCTGTCGATGCTCGGCGCCAAGGTGCGGAAAATCGGATCGAGCCGCTGCACGACCTCGGGTTCCCCGCCGATCATCATACAGTAGCCACGCTCACGCCCCCACACGCCGCCGCTCGTACCCACGTCTACATAGTGGAGTCCCTTGGGGGCAATTTCCTGACCGCGGCGAATATCGTCTTGATAGTGCGAATTGCCGCCATCGATGATGATGTCCCCTGGCTCGAGCAGCGGTAGCAATTGAGTGATCGTCGAGTCGACGTGCGCCGCGGGTACCATCAGCCAGATGGCACGGGGCTGGCTCAGCTTCGAAACGAAATCCGCCAGACTGCTGCCGCCGGTGGCGCCTTCTGCCGCGAGCTTGGCCACGCTGTCCGCGAACACGTCGAACACGACGCATTGATGGCCATTGTCCATCAGGCGTCGGACCATGTTCCCACCCATCCGACCGAGACCTACCATTCCGAGCTGCATGATCTTCTTATTCCTCGATGACTCGCCAGCTGGGGCAGCTGCGGCCGTGGCGGAAGATTGTGCCAAGTCCCGGCGCCCGTAAAGCTCCGCGCCCGTTCAGCAAAATGGCCAAACCAGCTGCGCTTGCCTTGGCCCCTTGGCCGTCGCGGGCCAGACCGCAACAGCGCTTCGGCACGAAAAAAGCTGTTTCGTTCAAGGCACAGGGCTACTGCTGGCAGCTATGCTGCCGTTTGTAACCCCGAGGGCTGACCCAAACAGCGGCTCCCAGGACCGGGTGTTAAGATCGCTCATCAGCATGCGGCGCGCGCCAAAGACATTATCCGAGGATCGAGCTTGAACGGCTCGTCACGGGTCGCTCGTCTGGAGCGCACGCTGCCGCCTTCGGGCGCGGGCCGGGAAGAGCTGCGTGTCACGCTGCTCAAGCCCTACCTGCTGCGGCTGCGCGACGAACGCGGTGACAGCGCGGTGCGCACGTTACTGGCGACCGTGGGCGTTCCACCCTCGCTGGTCGACGACGACTCGGCGTGGCTCTCGCTCGCGGCAACGCGGCGCACCTTGGCCGCGTTGGCCACGGCGCTGGGCGACGACGCGCTTTCCAGTCGTGGCACCTGGATGACCCACCCCGAGACTTTGGGTGCCTACGTGCGTCTGTTGCGCGTCGCTTCCGTGCCGGAAGATGCTTATCGCTACCTCGCGGCAAACTCGGCCGAGTCGACACGGGTGGGCGCGTACGAGCTCATCATGCTCGAGCGCGGCAAATCCGAAATCGTCTACCGGCCTCGGCCCGAGTTGGACGCCGACCAAACCGATCCGCTCTTGTGCATGACCCGGCGCGCCGAGCTCAGCTCGGTGCCACGCATTTGGGGCTTGGGTGAGGCCACCATCGAGCACGACGTGTGTCTGGCAAAGGGCGGCAGTGAATGCCGCTACCGCATTCGCTGGGCAACACCGCGTCGCCACCGTGTGCCGCTCGGGGCAGCACTCGGCGGGCTCAGCTGCGGCGCGGCCGTGCTGGCCGCCGGCAGCCAGCTGGGAGCCGCCATCGCGACCTTGATCGGTACCGGAGCGGGCGCGGCCATCGGCCGACTCACCGAGCGCGTCGAAGAGGAGCGCGCCTCGCGCGTATTCGAGAAAAACCGCATCGCGGCGCTGGAGCGCGGCCTCGAAGCGCGCGGTCACTTCCGCGACGCGGCCGGCGACTTGGCCGGCGAGACTCTGGGCGGAAAGTATCGAATTTTGCATCGCATCGGCTCGGGCGGTATCGGCGCGGTGTACGCGGCCGAGCACGTTGGTATCGGCGCGAAGGTCGCGATCAAGGTGCTGCGCGGCGCGGCGGCGGTAGACGCCTCCGAGATCGCGCGCCTGCGACGCGAAGCGCGCGTGCAAGGTTCGATCGAACAAGCCAATGTCGTAAAGACGCTCGACCTCGATCAGATGCCAGACGGCTCGATCTACGTGGTGATGGAGCTGCTGCATGGCATGAGTCTCGCCCAACGTCTGAAGTCACAGGGCCCCATCGCTCCTGGCTTCGGCATCCCAATGTTCGTTCAGGTTTGCCATGCGCTGAGCGCCGCACATCAGCTGGGCATCGTGCACCGTGATTTGAAGCCCGGTAACATCTTCATCAACGAGGATAGCAGCATCAAGGTGCTGGACTTCGGGATGAGCAAATTGGGCGAGTCGGAAGGTTTGACCCAAGACGGCTACACACTGGGCACTCCCGAATACATGGCACCCGAGCAATGCATCGGGGCTCCGGTCGACCCGCGCACGGATCTATATGCCTTTGGCGTGCTGATGTACGAAGCCTTGACCGGCGATCTGCCGATCCGTGGCCGCAACCGTCGCGAATTGCTGGAGCTGCATCAACGCGAGATCCCTCGCCCGCTGCGCGTCGCTCGTCCGGACCTGCAAATCCCCGAAGCTTTGGATGCGGCGGTGATGTTGTGCTTGAAGAAACGCGCCGCCGAGCGGCCTGCTTCTGCCAAGGATCTGGAACGCCTGCTGACGGGTATCCCGAGCGAAGGCCTGCTGCTGGAATACCCTGCATCGATGACGCGGCAGCGGCTCGCGCAGTCTTCCTCCGCGAATATTCGGTTCGGGGACTAGTCGCGCGCGGGGCCGAGAGAAACTGACGCGCGGCGCCTGCGGCGCGCGGTGGGAGACTCTCGTTGGCGCACGCTCGGACGGGGGCGCTGAGCCGCCCGCGCTGAAGCCCGTGGAAAGCAGGCGCCTGGTCGGTCAGCCTATGTGGGTCCGCCATCTCATTGGCTGATCGCGATCTGGTCATCCAAGACTGATAGCTCGTTTTGGTTCCGGGCATGCGGCTGTGCTGCCATCCGCGCGCTCGGGCGCGAGCGCGTGCGGCGCTACGCGCGCACCGAGAGCAGGAGGACGCGCGGGGGCGGCGGCGCGGGGTATGCTGCGGCGCATGAGCCGAACGCTGGCCGAAGTGATCGCGCTGCTCGAGCGCCTGGCACCGCTGCACCTGAGCGAAGATTGGGACAACACCGGGCTCTTGCTGGAACCGCTGGGCGCCGCGGTGCGCCCGATCGAACGAGCGTTCCTGTGTATCGATCTCGGTGAACTCGTATTGGAAGAGGCCATCGAGCGCGGGGCAGACATGGTGATCGCTTATCATCCGCCCCTCTTCCGCGGGCTCAAGCGGCTACGCGCACGCTCACCCGAAGAGCGGGTGCTGCTGCGCGCGCTGGACGCGGGTCTTGCCATCTACTCACCACACACCGCGCTCGACGCCGCGCTGGGCGGCGTGAACGATTGGCTCGCCCGCGCCTTTGGCGTCGGACCCACGACAGCCTTGATCGCGCAGCCGGCGAGGCCAGGGCACGAAGAGTTCAAGCTGGTGGTGTTCGTGCCCGAGACGCACGTCGCAGAGCTGCGCAGCGCGCTCTCGCGCGAACTCGGCGCGGGCAGCATCGGAAACTATTCGGAGTGCGGCTTCGAGCTTGCGGGGCGCGGCTCATTCTTCGGCAACGATGCGACCGCGCCGCGCGTCGGCGAACGCGGCAAGCTCGAATTCGTGGCGGAGACGAGGCTAGAAATGCGCTGTCCGGCGTCCGCGGTGAGAGCTCTCCAACGCGTGATCGCTGCGCATCATCCATACGAAGAACCGGCGTGGGACTTATACCCGTTGCTGACACCGCCACGCGCGGATGTCGGCGCAGGTCGGCTACTTCGACTGGACACGCCAATCGCGCTGAGTGAAGCCGTCACCCGCTTGAAAACGCACCTTGGCCTCGGCACGGTGCGCGTGGCGACGGCTGCAGCGCACGCGGCGGGCGCGCCGATTTCGAGCATTGCGGTGTGTGCGGGAGCAGGTGGTAGCTTGTTCGAAAAAGCGCCGCCCGTCGATCTGTTCGTGACTGGCGAAATGCGCCACCACGACATCCTTTCGAAATTGCGCGCAGGCTCGAGCGTCATATTGTCCGAACACACTCACACCGAACGCGGTTTTTTGCCGGAATTTGCGGCGCGCTTGGAGGAGACCGCGCAAGGGCAACTACGAGTGCTGATTTCAGAGCGCGATGGCGACCCGCTGCTGACGATGTAGCCGCACTTCGCGCGTGAACTTCGATCATCGAAACGATCAACACGATCAACACGCGATCAACACGATCGTAGCGAATGCTGCACACCGATCCAGCGGCGGCGAGATCCGCCATCTAACCCTTTAGGTTGAATGTCTTAATTCGAGTGCATACTCGACCGTTCGAAAATGCGAGGGACGATAGCGAGTGTCCACGGATGCCCCTAGCGCAATGTTGTCACACGATAGTACCATCGTTGCATTGTGCGCATTGCCGAGCGGAGTAAGTTGGCGGCTGCGATGAGCTCAGAGCGTGACGCGAGCGCGGCGCTGGTACGCGCGGACGTCTTGGTCCTGCTGCGCGAACGCCGCTACGAGGAGGCGCTGGCCGTCCTGTACCGCGCGCGCGCCGACTCGCCGGACAGCGCAGAGCTCCAGAAGAGCATCGATCAGATCAAGGAATTTTTGATCGGCGCGTACGCCAAACGTCTCGGCGGGCTCGATCAAATCGCCCAACAAATGGCGGTGAACACCGCGCGTTCCCCGGACGTGGTGCTGGTCTCGCGCTACATCGACGGCAGCTCGACTTTCGGTGACATCGCGCAGATGTGCCCGCTCGGGCAGCTCAAGACGTTGCAAGTCTTGGTCGGTTTGTACCGCAAGCCCGACACGGCGCCGTCCAGTGTCGACCTCGAGCGCACGCGGTCTTCGGGTGTTCACGCGATTGACTCGGCGGTGAGTGGGCCTGCTGCGTTCATCGCGAACCTTCCGCCCGATCAGCCCGCGCCAGACACTGCGCGCAGCCCGTCGGAGTTGCCTTTGCCGGCTCCCGTCGTCGAGACGGAGGAAGATCGGCGTTACAAACAAGCTTTTTCGTTGGGTACGGCGGCCTTCATTCAGCGGCGCTTCGCAGACGCCGTTGCCGCGTTCCGCGACTGCGATGTGCTGCGGCCCGGCGACAAGGGAGCGCAGGTAATGCTGCGTCGTGCGCAACGTGATCTCGATCTCGAAAGCAGCTAGGCGAGAATGAATCTTGCCGTGGTCGCCGATCCCGTGCTGCGTGAGCGCATGCGCTGCATTCGAATCATTGCCGATCAGACGTCGATGAGCGCGCTCGGCGCGGCTACCTGGCACGAGCTCGAGCAAGTACTCGACGACGCGCCGAGCCTAGCTCTGGTTTTCTACACTCATCCTTTGGATGGCGCGCCGGAGGATGCGATCGAGCAGCTGCTTTCGCGCACCAAGCGCTTGGTGCTGGCGGTCGATGAAGAGCACGAGCTGCCAGTAGCGCCAGGGCTCACGCGCACCACGCACCCGATTGCGGAAGAGACCCTGGTGATGATGGCGCGCGCACAGGGTAGGCCTTCGACGCCGCCGCACGTGAACTTCGCCCCCGTGGATTTCCTGCAAATGATCTGCATGTCGGGGGGATCTCACGTGCTCGTGCTCAGCCAAGACGGCGGTGACGCGGGGGTCATCGAAGTCCGTGACGGGCAAGTCTGGACCGCCTTCGACGCGCTGGGCGTTGGTGAAGAGGCCTTCGCACGCTTGATTCGGCCCGAGATTCGCGCGCGTGTCAGCAGCGCGCTCGGCTCACGCAAAGAGCGCACCATCTTCAAAGGCCTGCAAGAGCTGGTCTTCGAGTCGCTGCGTCTGATCGACGAAGGTCTCGTCTCGCAGCCGCCTCCGATGTCGGCCAGGCAACTGGAGGCGAATCTCGCCACCCCGGAGCAGCTCGCCGAGCGCATTCGGCAACTCAACGAGACTGCGCGCCGCTCGATGATGGTGCGAAACTACGACGACGCCGCACGTGCGCTCGTGGATCTCTCCGAGCTGGATCCGGCATCACACCTAGTCCGCGCCAACTTGGAGCAATTACGCAAGTTAGGGTATCCCAAATGACACTGTCTATCGCATTTACCAGCCTAAAAGGCGGTGTGGGAAAGACCACCACAGCGCTCAATTGTGCCTTCGCATTCGCGCGCAGAGGCACGCGCACGCTGCTCGTGGACACCGACCCGCAGGGCGCCATCGGTCTTTCGCTCGATGGTGTCAGCGATCGCGCGGGCATCGCGGCCAGCCTCTCGCAGGGACGTGAACTGCCAGAAGTGGTCAAGACTCGGCTACCCGAGCTGCAAATCTTGCCCATGGGCTTCGTCGATACCCTGGCCATCGACGACATGGCGAAATGCGCCCGCGACAACGACATCCTGCGCCGCATCATCGATCGCAGCCAGAGCGAGTACGACGCGGTTTTGTTCGACACGCCGGCCGGACTCGGCGGCATGACGCGCTTGGCGCTCGAGTCGGTGGAGAGCGTGATTGCCGTGGCCCAGTGCGAGCCGCTCGCCCTACGCTCATTGCCGCGTTTGCTGGACCTGCTCGCGCAGTTGCGCGACGCAGGCGACGCTTGCTCGCTCTTGGGCGTCGTGTGCAATATGAGCTCGTTCCGCGATCCGGTCGTACTCGCATCGCTGGAGGAGCTCTGGGCGTTGTATCGTGAAAGTGTTTTCGACACGGCCATCCCGCGCGACAGCACTTTCTTGCAAGCTAGCCGCGCGGGCGTGCCGCTCGGTTTGCTGAGCCGGCGCGCACCCGCGGTGGCTGCGGTCTTCGACAGTTTGGCAGCAGAAATCGAAGGGCGCCTGGGCGTCCAAGAAGGAGGAGAAGATGACGGCCCGATCCGTCTCGTGGACTGACGCCGCGAGCGTTGCGCAGTTGCTTGCCCGAGCGAGTTCGCCTCGGCGACCAGCCGTTCACACTTTTGGGGCCGCGGGCGGAGTCGCGCTTGCACGCCCGATACCGCAAGTCGCCCCCGCCCTGGCCCCCGCCGCCGCACCCGTTGCCGCCGCGGTGCCAAGGTCGATCACGGTGCCGCCGCCAGCGCGACTGAAGTCCCAATTCCCTGCGCCACGGCTGATCCAAACGTCGGACAATCCCTCCGATTGCTTGGACGCACTCCTGGCGTGGACGCTCGATCACCAACGCTGCACGGGCGCCTTCATCGCCGATGACAACGGCCTCACCTTGGCTGCGCACGGAATTTCGGAAGCTCACGTCTCGCTCGTGGGACCGTTGCTCTCTGCATTGGTCTCGGTGCGCATGATCCCGGGCATCGACGCGACCGCCGGCGCGCTCTGGCTCGGCGACAACATGATGTCCTGGGTCGAAACTCGCAACGAGCGTGGCGGCTTCTGTCTCGGTACCGTCGGGTCCGAGCCGCTCTCTTCGCGCGCGTTCGAACAACTCAAGGACGCGCTGGAAATCACCGTGCGCAGGCTCTAATTCTCAACCTTCAACGTGGGCGCGCGCTCGCGACTAACCGGAAAAGAACCCATGATTGATACCAAAATCCTCGACCTTGCCGTTCAAGATCTCCGCAACGTGCTGCGCGACGGGCTCGTCGCCACCGATATCTGGGAGCGCACCGCCGGCCTCTCGCTAGCTGGATACAATCAGCAACCGGTGGCGGTCGCGCTGTTCACGCGCATCACCACCGAACTCGAGAGTTCGTTGACCGACTCGAACTTCCCACCGCTCGCCCGATACTACTTGCTGGACATGGAGGGCAACCACACGGTCGCGGTCGTCAACCACGGGGCGCTGCTCCAGGGCATCCTGGTCGACAACAAGCGCGCGAACTTGGGCATCCTGATCTCGGTCGCCATCCCCCGCATGGTAGAAGCGGTCGCTCGCGCGCAGGCGCGCTAAAACGCGCCCTCGCAGCTGCGGCGGGGGCTACGGCCGGATCGTCAGCGCGCGCCATCTCGTTGAGACTCCGGCTATCGGAGCCTCAACGAGCTCGTTCACGATAACCGCGAGCACGACCAGCGCGCCCGCGACTCTCGCCGCTCAGCCCAGCTTGCGCTCTTCGAGTTCGTCGACTTCTTCGACTGCGACTCTGGCGCCAATCCGAAAGGTGGCCGACGCGAAATCCGTTTGCTCTGCAGGCAGCGGATGCGCGTGTGCGTAGCGGAGTAGCTCGTGGGTCCAGCCTTCGAACGCCGAATACACCTCGTCGATCATCCAGCGGCAACGCGCTCTCGCGTTCTCGTCCAGCTTGACGCTGACCAGAGCGCGATGATCCGCTCCGACGGCGTGGCCCGACTCGAGCTCGAAGTGAAACGGACCGCAGTAGCGAAGCTGCTGTCCAATTTCCTGTTCCACCGCGACCGCCAGGGGCAACATCGTACTGAACAGCACGTTGCCCGTCTCTTCGATGGCTTCGATCACGACCAACCGCTCCAGGCTGTTGGTCATCTTGATCAGTGAGGTGAGGCGCGCCAAGAGAATGCGGTTCTGCTTGGTCTCTTCACCCCACAGAAAGTTCATCCAATCGGTGCCTCGCATCTCTGCGTCGAAGCCGAGCTTGGTGAAATCTTCCAAGTACCAGGGCCAGTGATGGTCGTCCTCGGCCGTGTGCGCGTTGACCATGTCCTGAAACGTATCGCCCGGGCGCTCTTCACGCAGCACGAACTTGTTCAGGTCGCCGAAGCTCATGATGAAGTGCGCCATGCACGGATAGAAGGCCAGACGCTGCCTCGGGCTCAACTGTTCGTCGCGCATCCATTCGAACAACGGCAGGCGGTTGTATGCTCGTTTCCTGTCGAAGATGTACCTCAAGACTTCTTTCACTGGGTGATCCTTTCAATTGTACAAACGTCAGATATCGCGCGTTATCTAAGTGAGCGCGCACCACTACGCTTTCGCCGACAATGGCGAATCCCGTCAGCCCCGAAACCACACCCTGTGGGAGCAAGCGCACGTGCGCTCCGGGATGACGAAAGCCGTCATCCCATTTTCGAGTGCTCCGACGAACTCGTCGGGCCACTCAACCCACGACACCCACAACTCGAGAGAGTTAGCGCGCAAGCAAACGCGAGCGCGCATTCGCAACGTCAGACAATAATGTCTCTAACATCGGAGCTGCTCAACGTCCAGCCCTCTGCACACATTCGCAACGACGCTCGCACTCTCGAACACTCGCCGCGAGCAGTCACACGTTTCGCGCAGGTCACCACTCTCGCTCATGCGTTGTTCGAACAACGCATGAGCCGGCGAGAACCGCCAGCGTGATCAAGCGTCCATCGAGCGCATTGATCGTCAAATTCCGCGAACAAATCGCGCCATTTGCTGCACCACGCGCAGCGCAATTTCAGATCGACGCAACTCGAGAATGCACTGCGATCGTCTGCGATCAACAGACACGCACGCTGCTGAGCGTGAACTCGTTCACAGCGCGGACACACTAAAAAGTACTATCCGCTGGCGAGGCAGTGCGGCCTGCACGCGGATTCCGACACCACGACGCACGCTAGTTCCAGCAGCGCTCTTCCACGCGCGGAGCGCGGACGATGGCGACGTCACGACGAACCGATTCCAACACGAGTCGGAGCAGCGCGAAGTTCGTCTCGGCGCCACCGTCTTCTGGCAACACCACGAACAGCACATCGCGCTCGTCCCAGGGGCAGCGTTGGAAGACGATGCGTGCGCCTTCCGTAGCAAGCGACACGTGTTGAAGCTGCGAGGCTCGGTCTTTGCTGTCCGAAACGTTGTTCAGGACCGCAGCGACCGCGCCCAAGCGTACGCCCGGGAAAACTGCGCCGGTGCCTGCTGCCGCGCGTGACAGCGCAGCGGCCCATAAGTCCACACGAGGTAGAGATGCGCTGAGGGCGCCGGTCTTGCGATTCAACGAGCCAACTGCCAGACAATCACCAACTACGTTCGCAATCCGCTCCAAGAGCGAGTCAGTGTCCAATTCGAGGGCTTCCACGAGCAACACTCACTGCAAAGGCGAGGCCAACCGTGGAGTTTGCCGCCGTTCGCGAAAAACCGCCTGACTTCGCCACAGGCGCCAAAGCGCGCACCCTTACCCACGCGCCGATTCGTCTTACTCCGGGCAAATCACCGTCCCAAAACGAAACCCGCAAGACGAGGCTAAAAGGGATCGACGGCACCGATACGCGCCGAGGCGTAGAATTCGCGACATGTGCGCTTGCTCATGTCGTGCATTCGTATGTGGCCACTACGTATGCGACTGGCGCTGAGGCGCAGGTACGATCTACATTTATGGGTTTTCGTGAAGCCACACTTGGAAGGACAGCGCATGAAGTCGATGCGATTCGGTTCGGATCTCAGCACCCGCGGTTCGGTTTGACATGGCTGCCTTACTCTGGCGCCAGAACGTGGGAGAGCAGCTGATCGAAGCCGGCCGTGCATTGGCGACGGGCAACGCACGCCGAGCGAGCGCTGCCCTCGGCACCGCCGTGGCATACCTGGAGAAGGCACGCGCGAGCGGTGATCCGAGCGCGTCGGCGTTACTCCTGCAATTGAGCGTATCGGTCAGCGACGAAGGCACCGAACGCTTCAGCTTCGCCCCGGGCGAGTTGGAGGAGTTGAACGCGCGTAGGAACAGCGGCTAGGGCCACCCGAAGCAACCTCCGCGCGTTCGTCCTTGCTTACTTGGGCATGGCAGGCACGACTTGGACTTGAAGAGGAACGGCTGCCCTAGCGGCGAGCCCCTCCACCGTTTTTGCCCAAGCATCCGCGTCACGCACGTGACCGGCGCGATCCCAAGCCGAGCCCACGCGATAGACGACCCGCCCTGCTGCATCCGTCGGCGTCACCGCGAGGTAGTCGAGGTCACTGGCTTGCGCTTCGAGTGACGCACCAGCGCCCAACACGACCGCGCAGCCCAGGTTACCGCTCGGGGTACCCTTGGTGTCTTTGACCGGCTCCCAAACGCGCATCGCCCTCGAGCCTGCGTCGAACTGAACCGCGCCGCCGGGGTGCTTGGCGATGCCGATGCCCACCGAGAGCGCGCCTTTGCTGCCGGCAAAAGTGCTCTCGAATCGATTGAAGGGCGTGCCCGCGTCCAGGATCACGCGCTTCGTTTCACTGATGCGCGCGCCACCCGGCACCTCCCAGGGCGCATAAGTGAGCTCGAAAACGAGGCGGATGGGGCCGTTTGCGAGCACACGCGAATGAGTGAAGTTGCGAGACGAGTACAGCTTGCCGCCGGACCAAACGCCGAGACCGCCGCAGCCGCGCGACTTACCGACGCCGTAGAAGTCAGCGCCCTGCCCCGCGTCCTGGTGATAGTCGTCCGTCATGTACCACTCGTTGACGACGAGCTTGGGCGTGCGCTTGGCCCAGGTATCGATACCGCTCGATACCAGTGGATCTTTGGCGAAAGTCTCCAGATCGGGCCCGTACATGCGATGAACGACGAGATCGTTCTCCCACACGAAGTCATCGTGCCGTTCGCGCACGAAGCGACCGTATGCTTTGTATTCCGCGGCGGGGACGGGATGACGCTGACCGAGACGCAGATTGAAGCGCTTGGCTTCACCGGGAGCGAAGTCGGCTTGGAACACCAGATCATCGGGCTCGTCGTCCCCGGTCATGTCGACCAACTGCGAGAGCACGGGCCGACCGCCCGCATCGACGACCAATGCCTGCTTCAATTCGAAGCTTGGCGCAAGCTTCGCGAGCTCCGCACCCGACAGCGCGATGGTCTCCCTGGTTCGCGCGAACGCGGACGGGTTCGCGACGGTGACGCTCAGCAGATTGGCGCCCGCGACGACGACTGGCTTCGCGTCCACGGGCTTTGCACTCACGGGCTTGGGAGGGGCAGGCGTCGCAGCGGCAGCCTTCGCGTCAGCGGGCTTGGCGCCGGCCGGTGCTGCTGGTGGCGCCGCCAACGCAACTGCCACACAGGTCCCAACGGAGACCGCTACCGAGCACGCCAAACCGTATCGAACTCTCGTCATATTTTGCCCACTTTCGAGGGCGGAAATATCACGAACGTTGCTTGTCGAGCAAGGCAGAGACAGCGCATTTGAGATAGACTCCGGCGCGCTCTCTAGTAGCGGCAGACGAAAGTAGCTCGACATGAACGACGTCATTCTCGATCCCCAAAAGTTGATCTTCTCGGGCACCGCCCAAAGCCTCGGTCGCGTCATCTCCGTAACCCCGGAGAACAGCGGCCTGGCACACTTGGCCTATGGACGCGTTCGGCTCGACAGCAGCGCGCCCAAGGTTTCGTTCGAAACGGGCAACCGCGAAACCGCGCTCTTGTGCATGAAAGGCGCTTGCCGGGTATCAGTCGACGGCACTGCGTACGAGCTGGACACTTACGATGCGATCTACGTGCCGCGCGGCTCTGCCGTGGCTGTCTCGACCACGTCCGAAGTCGACCTCGTCGAGTGCTCCGCAGACGTAGAAGGAAACTACCCGCTGCAGGTCGTGCGCTACGCGCAGGTCAAACAAGACGCGGCCTTGAAATTCACGGCCGGCGGCGCCGCGACCACGCGCGACCTCAACATCATCATCGGCAAGAACGTCGAAGCGGGCCGAATCTTGTGCGGCTTCACCCGCTCGCAGCCGGGCAATTGGACCAGCTGGCCGCCGCACGAGCACACCAAGCTACTCGAAGAAGTCTACGTGTACTTCGACATGCCGGCGCCCGCGTTCGGCATTCAGCTCGTGTACACCAAGCCGGACCAGCCTGAATTCGTGAGTCTGGTGCGCGACGGCGACGCAGTGCTGATGCCCGCCGGCTACCACCCGAACGTCGCGGCCCCTGGTCACAGCATCAACTTCATTTGGATGATGGCCGCGCACCGTGAAGTCGAAGATCGACAATTCGGTGTAGTCAACGTTCAGCCGGGCTTCGATCAAGCTGGCTCTGGCCTGGAAGCGAGCAAGAAGTAAGCATGTCTCTCGATTGGTTCAATCTCGAAGGCAAGGTGGCGCTGGTCACCGGCTCGAGCACGGGCATCGGCGCAGCCATCGCCAAAGGGCTCGCGCGAGCCGGCGCTGACGTGATCTGCCACGGCCGTGGGGAGGAAGCCCAAGCCACGAGCGAAGAGATCCGCAAGCTCGGCCCACGCTCGGTCGCGCTGTCGGCAGATCTCTCCGATCGCGCGGCGCAAGATGCATTCGCCACGAAGGCAGTGAGTGCGTTCGGGCGCATCGATCTGTTGATCAACAATGCGGGGTCGATTCGGCGCTCACCCGCGGTCGACTACACGGACGCGGATTGGGACTTCCTGATGGAAGTGAACGTCTCAGCGCCGTTCCGGTTATCCCGAAGCATCGGCAAGCTGATGATCGAGCAAGGCGGCGGCCGCATCGTGAACATCGCGTCCTTGCTCACCTTCCAAGGCGGTATTCTCGTGCCGGCCTACGCGGCCTCGAAGGGTGGCATTGGCCAGCTCACCAAAGCGCTCGCCAACGAATGGGCAAGCAAGAACGTGAACGTGAACGCCATCGCCCCCGGCTACATCGCCACGAAAAACACCGAGGCTTTGCGCGCCGATCCCAACCGCAGCCGTCAAATCCTCGAGCGCATCCCCGCGGGCCGCTGGGGCGAACCAGACGACATCGCAGGCGCCGCAGTGTTCCTGTGCTCGGACGCCGCGCGCTACGTCACGGGCCACGTGTTGACCGTCGATGGCGGCTGGATGGGTCGCTGAGCGGGCGACTTCTGCCCGCAGACACGCCGAGCGAGAGGGGGGCGATCGCGATCCTGCATCGCACCCCGCGTCACGCCGTGTTCCCGCACTTCGACGCCGAAGGCTGAGTGCGACACGACGTGTCGCGTGACCATCAACCAAAGAACGGCGGCAACGCGCCGCTCAAGGCAAATCAGAGACGGGCGCGAATTTCGGCGCGAGCGCGTGGCTGATGCCGAACGCGAGCAAGTACGCAAAGCCGCAGAAGGCGAATAGAAAGCCGTAACCTGCGGTGATGTCCCCGATCTTGGTGAAGTGATCGAGCAACTTACCGGCCAGGATCGGAAACGCGATGCCGCCGAGTGAGCCCGCCATGCCTCCGAGGCCCACGACCGAAGCGACCGCGCGCTTGGGGAACATGTCGGACACGGTCGTAAACAGATTCGCGGACCAGGCTTGGTGCGCGGCGCCGGCCACGCCGATCAGCACGACGGCACCCCAGGTGCTCATCTTGGTCACGAACAAAATCGGCACGACGCACAGCGCGAAGCTGAACATCGCGACCTTTCGGGCCCTGACGGGGGCAATGCCGCGCTTGACGAGGTAACCCGTGAGCCAGCCACCGGCGATGCTGAGCACGGTCACGATCGAGTAAATCGAAACCAAGTATAGCCAGCTCGCTTTGAGATCGAGCGCGCGCGTCTTCTTGAAATAGTCAGGCAGCCAAATCAGGAAGAACCACCAAACCGGATCAGTGAGCAACTTGCACACGATGAACGACCAGGTTTGACGATAGCGCAGCAGTGAGAGCCACTTCTGCGAGCCCTTGCTGTGCGCTTCCTCGCTGGGAGACGCTTCGTCTTTGTCGGCGCGAATGTAAGCGAGCTCGCGTTCACTCAGCCGGGCGACGCGTTCGGGGAGATCGTAGAAGGGCAACCAAAGCAGCAGGAACAAAAGGCCGGCCGCACCGGCGAGCACGAACGCCGATTGCCAACCCCAAGTCGCGGCCACGAACGGCACAATCGCCGGCGCGAGCACCGCACCCACGTTGGCGCCGGAATTGAACAGCGTGGTGGCGAGCGCGCGCTCGCGCTTCGGAAACCAGAGCGCGACCGCCTTGATCGCCGAGGGGAAGTTGCCGCCCTCGCTGACGCCGAGCGCGACGCGCGCCCGAAAGAAGCCATTCACGCTGCCCACGAAGCCGTGGCCGAGCGCCGCTAGGCTCCAGGCCGCGATCGAAACCGCGTAGCCGATCTTCGTGCCGAAGCGATCGACGAACGGGCCAAAGAGCAAGAGCCCGATTGCATACGAAGCCTGAAAGGCCGCATTCACGCTGCCGTATTCGGCGTTCGTCCAATGCAGCTGATCGTCGAGGATCGGCTTCAGCAGAGAGAGAATTTGGCGATCGATGTAGTTGATCGATGTGCCGAGAAACAGCAGCAGGCAGATCAGCCAGCGGTATCGGCCTACGAATTCGGACGTTCGAGGCATCGGTTAGTGCGACCTCGGCGGTTCCGCGCTCACCAATTCACGGTCATGCCGGTGGCGAAATTGTTCAAGACCTGCTTTTCGCCGAGCCACCAGTTCGCCTCAGCGCGCATGTACTCCAGATCGAAGTGCAGGTTTTCCGACAGGTTGTAGACCACTCCGCCGTTGATGCCGATTTGGTTCTTGATGTTGCTGTACTGCGGTTGCGTCAGATCGAGCGGAGTCAAGAACACGCGAGTGATACCGGCGCCAGCGAAGAGATCAAACTTTCCGGCCACGACCTGGCTCTGCGCGTAATAGCCGTCGAAAGTGCGCAGGTTGTTCAGCGAATCCATCGCGGCGTAGCTGTTTTCGAGCGCGAAGCTGAGCCCCAGCCCTTTACCGTAGTGCCCAGCCAAGCCGAGGCGCACTGGGCCGACTTCCAATCGACCGCCGTATCCAACCCCCGCCGCCGTCTCGTCGCACGGCCCGGTGGTCGTCGATGCCACGCAATAGCCGGGCTTGTACAGCTTCTGATAGGCCCCGTTCACGAACAAGACCACCTTGCCCAGGCCACCGAGGGGTCGCTCGAAGGTCAGCTCGGCCTCGGGTCGGGCGAGCTGCGTGCGGGACCAGCCGCCTGCGCTCAAAGACACCGGATCGAAGATGCCGACGTTGAGTTGGAAACCGGCAAGTACCGGACTGCCATAGATGAAGCCGGCGCCAAAACCGCTGCCTAGGACACCGAAGCCGACCATGCCCTGTGTGGGGCCTTTCGAGTCAATCTGATTCGGAAAGCCGACGCCCCACCGGTGCGCGTAGAGCGTGTTGATGTCCGTGGCTCCGCGCGAAAACAAGGTTCTGGTTCTGCCCGCGAGGAAGCTTCCCCACGGCCCTTCCAGTTTGGCATATCCCTGTCTGATGTCGGCGGGATTGGGGTAGTCCTTTCTCCTGCCTTCGCTTTCGACGAAGGACCACATTTGGATGTAGGCCGACGCCTTGAGCTGAGGAACTATCTCGGTGCGCACACCAAGCCCCAGCACGTTGCCGATGAACCCGCTGCGGACGCGCATTGCGTTGACAGTGCCTTGCGACGTCTCGCTGTCTTGCTTCGCGTTCACCGGCCATTGGCCGCCGTTGATGACCTCAGGCACGGCGCTCCCGTCGGGCATCGTGATCATCTTGGTCGCAACGGGGGCGCCGTCACCGACAACCCAGCTGAGAAACGCACCTACCCGACCGTCCGTGTACACCTCCCAATTGTCGCCCTTGACAAGCACCTTCTCTGCACGCGCACTGCGAGGAAAAAAGAGCGCCGTCGAGAACGAGAGGCATGCCAAGACGTGAATGCAAGCTGCACACAGCCGCGAACGCGACGACATCAAACTGAGTCTCCTATTGTCGGTATCGAGCAAAGAAAGGCGGGCCAGACGGCGATGCGGTTCGCGGCGCTAGCACCGTTTACGGGCTGGTCACTGAGGTCACCGCGATCAACATCCACTGCGGTCGCCACGTCATGTTGGTCGGCGGCTGCATGAAGTTCGCGGGCGGCTGTGCCGCCATGCCAGTCAGGTCGACAGTGCGGGGTGTGCAAGCGGTGGTGGGCGTCATGTCCGTGCCGCAGTTCTGTAGCCCCTTGCAGTTCTGGTCATGGATCTTCAACGCGAGCGAGCCACCGCCCTTGGCCTTGAAGCTCGCCTTGTAGTTGATGAGGTACGTGGCCTCCCTCTCACAAGCGTCCCCGCCCTGTACGCCTGAGCCGTTGAAATAGTAGACGTCACCCGAAGCATCGCCAGTAGAGGGCGTCACCTTCAGCTCGTAAGAGTTCCACCAACCGGTCGGGTTGGCGTACGTCCCGCCGACGTACCACCAATTGTTGTTGCCGGTTTCGTTCAGCGCCGCGCTCGACGCGCGCGTTCCGCCCGTGTAACAACGAGTGCCGACCACGCCGCGGACTTCGATGTTGATGGTGTAAGTTTGCCCGGTAGTTCCCTTCACCGGGATGTTCTTCACACGGTCCATGTTGGCTGCGGTGCACATCGAGCCAGAACCGCTCATTGGGCAGTTCTTGCCCGTAACATCGATAGTTCCGGAGCAACTCGCCTCCCAATAAAAGCCGTGCAGCTCGGGCACGATGTCTGCCGCGGTGAGGCCACCGCCGCCGCTACCACCGGCCGCGACCGGCCCGCCCGCGGCGCCGCCGGCACCCGCCGAAGTCGTACCGCCGCTGGCTGGTGCACCACCGACGGGAACGCTGCCACCCGCGCCGCCCGAAGCCGGAGGAGCACCGCCAGAACCGCCCGCGACAACGACCCCGCCGCCGGAACCGCCTGTTGCGGGAACGGAACTACCGCCCGTGCCACCGCCGCCAACCACGACTGCCGAGCCAGCGGAGCCCGCTTGCGCAGCGGGAGGCCCGCCCGCAACTGGTCCCGTGCCCGGCCCAGTTTGCGAGCAACTCATGCTCACGAGGCCGCCCAAGCAGGCAGAGTAAAGTACCGTAGTTCGCATCATTGCTCTGAGACCGAGTGATAAAGACACGCTGGCGCGCTCGACTTTCGGAAAGGACGGGGATGACATAGACCGCGGTTTGTTGCGCGGGGCAAGCTCGGACCCCAAAAACCCCGGGATAACACCATGTTCGTCTTCATGATGTCAACCCAGGCGTGGCTAGACTCTTTGACTTCACAGATCACTCTAGCCGGGGTTTAGCCACACTTTGCGCGACGGGGCATGGCCATTGAGTCGCACAATTCGGTTCGTGCCTGCGTAGCCTTCACTGGCTGCGGGAGGCGAAACAAGTGATCCGAAGCGTGATTTGCTGAGCGAGTCGGCGAGCTTGAGACGGGCGCGTCTCCAAGACCGACGACCGGATTGTGACCTAGTAGTGGCGTGAGTCCAAGCGATCCGTCATGGGAAATTGGACAAGGCGAGTGACCCGGCACATTTTCAGGCGACGCGGCAAGCACAACGAGACTAAGTCGTCGAGACCCAAGCGCTGATCAAACCGTAGTAGTGGCGCAAACCGCCGTGTTCCGTCAAAGAAACGTGATTCGTCCCGACCGACCCGCTGGCGTCCCTGCCTCTCGCGCGGCTCGACGATGGCGGGCTGATGGCGGCACCACGCTCGGCGGAGCCGATGCATGCCACCGCCGCCGGAGCTGATGCCCAGGCGGCCGTGACCCTAAAGATCCCAGGGGTTTTTCCACGGTTGGTGCCGTGGGGTTCGGGTTCGGAATTCGTCGAGATTGCGGCGTGAGAGACGCTCAGCGCTGCTCGAGGAGGCGCTCCAATTGCATGCTGGGCGCCCGCGGTGGGCCTGGGCGTACAGCTGCGTCGCTAGAATTGGGCGGCGGTGCCGACAAACAACTGATCGACGCTCAGCTGAATGCCATAGACGCCGACGTAGGCGCTCATGGTAGTCGCCGGGGCCGTAAAGTTCTGCCAGTTCGGCGTCCAATCGATAGTGCCGCTGAGCGACAAATCCGCCGTACCGAGACTGTTCCCTCCGCAGTTACCACCACTGAAGAACCGCACACGGACAAAGCTTCCGGTCGAAGGCCCCTTGAACCTGCCGCCCACGAAGTAATCCCCAGGTGTCAGCGCGAAGCACTGAAACGGATCATTTTCCGAATTTTCGACGAAGACTCCGTTCGATCCGGGGCAACTCTCTGCATCTGTGGACAAAACGACATTGGTCTTGGTCCACGACGAGAAACCGGTGCTAGTCGAACCATCGAACCCGGGGTTCTTCAACTTGTTCGTGCTGCTCGGCTTTCGACAGACACAAGCGTGGCCGCTGCAGCTGGGCGTCGGGAGCCCGCACTGCGAGTCAACGTTGCACGCCACGCAGCCCCCTGAAAAGCAATACGGCTTGCCAGAGGCGCACGTGGGGTCAGGGCTGCCGTCCTGGAAATTCTGCTGGACGGTGCAACCTTCCGCGGAGCACGCCGACGCAAACTTGCAGGGCGACGCGGGCGGGCACGATTTTGAGGAGCTAGCGACGACGTTGAGGCACTGCCCAGCCACGCCGCCGGTCAAGGGAGCCCCGGAGCAAGCCCTGCAGCCGGTACATGCCATGTCACAGCAAACGCCATCGGCCACTACGTTCGACGAGCACTCGAAGGCGCTGCTAGCTAGGGTTCCGTTTGGATTCTTAGCCATGCAAGTGCCGCTGGTTCCGCTCGTGATTTTGCAATAGCTCGTCCCGCTGCAGTCAGCCTGCGACGAGCAGGTCTTCGCACACCCGGTGGTAGCGCACGGATAGGTGCCGCAGCTTTCAGTCATCGGAGTGTTGCAGGCACCGGCTCCGTCGCAGGTCGCAACGGGCTTGAACGTGCTGCCAGTGCACGATGCCGCTGCACAGACATGGCTCGAGCTGACCTTGCGACATTCTCCCGAACCGTCGCAAGCGCCGTCGGTTCCACACTGGTTCGTGGCAGTCAGGTCGTCGCATTGGTTGTGAGGATCCTGCCCGCCGACGACCGGCGCGCACGTGCCGTCACTCTTGCCAGTCAGCTTCGCGGCGCACGCTTTGCATCCGGTGCAATCACCCTCGCAACAGACCCCATCGATACAATTGCCAAGCGCGCAATCGTCGCTGATTGAGCACGCCGCCCCGACAGGCCTGGCTGCGCTACCGTCTGTGCCCCCGGAATCGGTACCGCCACTACTCGAGCCACCGAATTCGTCAATTCCCCCAAGGCCAGCCTCTGCAGGTACTCCACCGACTCGACCCGAGCCCGACGCGCCGGCGATCGCCCGCCCCCCTCCCGTGCCGCCGAATTCGTCGCCGGCCGCACCCGCTTCGTCATGTGGCACGGGAGCACACGTTCTGGTCTCGTAGCAGGAATGGAATGGGCTTGAGCACGACGCACTCTGTGCTGCGGTGATCCCAAGTGCACCGAGCAACAGCCAGACACCCGACCTAGAAACCTTAGTTGAACCTGCCATGCCGTCCCTATCGACCGCCCCCCGAAGCGAATTGCTAACTTTCTCGAACCCTTGAGAGGGCTCGCCGACGGACCTTGCATCAATGTCCACCGGCCGGGCAACCCAGGTTTCGCAGGTCGGACTCGTTTGCGCTCAAGCCCCCCCCTTGGCAATGCCCTCGGATCTGAAGGAAACCGGAGGCTTGGGCTTCGACCGCGCTAGTCGACTCAGCCGCGCCAGTCATCGAGCCCCACGAGCGCATCCGCGGAGTAGTGGCCGCAGTGGTACCCGGCGTCGTGTTCCGTCAAAAAAGTACTACGGGCAGACGAGCGGGAGCGGCGCTGGGGGAGCCGCGAAAGTCGGCAGTTGCGCCGTGGCCGCGGCCATCAACGTGCCGGCGTGCGCAGTGCCACTCTTCAGCGAGTCTGCGGCCGTCGTCGAGCCCACTGCATCGTCGAACTTCCAATAGCCCACCAAGCCTGCCTCGCTGCCGGAGCGCGGTTTGCTGTAGTTGTCTTTGATCTCGGCGGCGGTGCGCGCCACGTTCCAAACGCTGAACTCATCGAAATAGCCGTTGAAGCAGGCTTTATTTTCGGGGTTACAGCCGATCATCAGCGGCCCGGCGGCGGTCGCCAACATGGTCGTACCGCTCATCCCGGTGCTGGTGATGCCCAGCTTGCCATTCACGTAGGTGAGCAGCGCCGTGCCGTCCCAAGTCATCGCGATGTGAACCCACTGATTGCTGCTCGAAGTGATGCCCAGATCGGCCGTGCTATCGACGTTGAAACCGCCATCCGTGAACGGGTTCAACGTGGCGTGATTGTTGGCCATGCCGGTGACGGTGTTGGTCCCGAAATCCATGCCGAACGCGGTCGTCGTGCCGGACGTGCCGTAGTAATAAATCTCGTTCTTGTCGCCCACCCAGTCGGTGGACTTGATGTACGCCCAAAACTCGACCGTGCGCTTGGAGTTACCGATCGGCAGCGCGCTCGCCAAATCGATCACCACTCGGGAGTAAGCCGCGTCGCTGTCGGAACCGGTGCCATTGGCGAGCAACGCGAGCGAGCGCCCCGCGCAATTGCCGGCACCACCCGAACCGGCCGCGCTGCCGCCCGATCCCGCCATTGTGCCGATAATTTGCCCCCCAGAGCCGGAAATTCCGCCGGCCCCACCGCTCGCTCCGCCGCCACTCGGCGTGCCGCCGGTGGCCGCGCCCGCGCTGCCCGCGCTCGCTCCGCCCGCGCTCGTGCCTGCCGCGCTCGTGCCGCCCGCACTCGTACCCGCCGCGCTCGTGCCGCCGTTGCCGGCGCTCGTGCTCGCGCCGCCAGTCGCTTTATCACCTGCGGCCCCACTCGTCGCCGGCGCGCCTCCGTCCGAACAAGCGACGGTCGCAAACGCGGCGAACGCCCCCCAAAGAATGCCTACGGAGGGACGAATTCGAGCGACGGTTTTCATGATGGATCACCTGAAGCGATGGTGGGTTTTCGTAACACGATCGCGCTGCGAATGCTGGCGCGAAATTGCTGACAGAAAGTTCGAGTCAGAGGTGATCGATGCAGAATGGGAGACGGAAAGTGCGCCGCCGAAGCACACACCGCACACGGGAATCCTTGCGATATCTTTCTTTAGCTCTCCCCCGTCGCCTGGAATTCATTACACTGTGTCCCTTCTGGAGAACAGCCGATGAGACTCAACACTTACCGCTTCGCGCCGCCCGTGATCGTCACGATCTTACTCTCGGCAGCGCTCTTGAACTGCAGCTCCACCGATGCGCCCAGCAATCCGACGGTAACCGCCGGAAGTGGCGGCTCTCCGAGCGTCGCAGGCAGCGCTGGCATGATCGCGAGCATGGGCGGTAGCACGGCGGGCGCGCCGGCTGGTGGCTCGCCTGCACTCGGCGGTGCACCCGCTTCGGCCGGTGGAGGCAGCGGCGGCGCAAGCGCGGGCAGCGGCGGGACGGGCGGAGCGCCCACCGGCGCGGGAGCGGGCGGCATGAGCGCAGGCGGCGCGGCCCAGGGCGGCGGCACCGGCACTTGCCCAGTGATCAATGAGTTTGTCACTTGGCCGAGCGGTAAAGGCCCGCTCGATATCGGCAAACTCGCAGTCAACAATTTCAAGAGCCACACGGGTGATGCCTACGGCGGCGCCGGCTACGCTTGGACGTTTACCTACGTCGCTTCGCTGCAGTTCACCAAGCTCACGACGGACAGCGCTACCAACACCACGCTGATCACCGGCTTCGAGCGCTATGCCACGGGCAGCACAGCGGCGCCCACCAATGCGGCAAACGCCTCGGTCGATGATCGCGCGTTCGGTGATCTGCCGCTCGAAATCTTCATCGAGAATCAAGACGCACGCAGCAAAACACTCGGGCTCGCCCGAGCCGATGCCCAATGGGAAAACCCGTCGGCCGACGGCATCTCGAAGGATGCTCGGTATTGGGCCGACGACATGTTCATGATCACGGGCCTGCAGGTGTACGCCTACCGCGCAACCAAGGACGTGAAGTACCTCACGCGCGCCGGCAAGACGATGCTCGCCTATCAAGCCGCGCTGCAACAAGCCGACGGCAATTTCTGGCACACCAAGCAATCCAAAGCCTATTGGGGCCGCGCCAATGGCTGGGTCGCGGCGGGCGTGAGCGAGCTCCTGGTCGATCTACCCACGGGCGCCGATCGCACCGCAATCATGGCCGGCTACAAGAAGCAGATGGACGGCTTGTTGCCGCTGCAAATCACCAGCGGCGCCGACGCGGGCATGTGGCGACAGGTGCTCGACCTTGCTAGCTCCAACCCCGAGAGCTCGTGCACGGCCATGTTCACCTTTGCGCTGATCACGGGCATCAGGAACGGCTGGCTCACGGACGCCAAGTACATCACCGCCGCGCGCAACGGCTGGCTCGCTCTCGGCACCAAGACCAATAGCAGCGGCATCCTGGACAAGGTGTGTCCCGGCACTGGCCAAGCGGACGCGGGCACGCTCGCTTCGCAGCAACAATTCTACGCCAGCATCGCCCTGGGTTCGAACGACCAGCACGGTCAAGCTCCGCTGCTCTGGGCGGCCATCGCTCTGCTTCGCCCCGATTGCCCCGGAGTGCACTGATCGTGTCTGGCTTTGCAACTCGTCCCCCCGACACTTGTCGTTTCGATCTCGTGAGCTTGGGTGAAGTGATGCTGCGCCTGGATCCAGGCGAGCTGCGCGTGCATACCGCGCGTTCATTTCAAGCTTGGGAAGGCGGCGGTGAATACAACGTCGCCCGCGGTATGCGCCGCTGCTTCGGCCTGCGCGCCGCCATCGTTACTGCACTGGCCGACAACCCGATCGGCCGCTTGGTCGAAGACCTGATGCTGCAGGGCGGCGTCGATCTCTCCTACCTGCAGTGGAAGGGCTACGACGGCGTCGGCCGCAACGTCAGGAACGGGCTCAATTTCGTGGAGCGCGGCTTCGGTCCACGCGCAGCGCTGAGCTGTTCGGATCGCGGGCACACCGCCATCTCGCAGCTCGAGCCCGCGGATGTGGATTTCCAAAAGCTGTTCGCCACTGACGGTGCGCGCTGGCTGCACACCGGGGGCATCTTCTGCGCGCTCGGCCCAGAGACGCCCGCCGTGGCCAAAGCCGCAATGGCAGAAGCGAAGAAGAACGACGTCCGCGTCTCCTACGATCTCAACTATCGAGATTCCCTGTGGCGCTCGTTCGGAGGCCCGGCCCAAGCGCAAGCCGTCAACCGCTCGCTCATGCCCTTCGTGGACGTGCTGTTCGGCAACGAAGAAGACTTCACGGCTGCGCTCGGCTTCAAGCTCGAGGGCGTCGACCATTCCTACGCGCAGCTACCGATCGAGAGCTTCCGCGCCATGATCAAGGACGTGATCGCCGCGTTCCCCAACATTCGCACGATCGCGACCACGCTACGCGTCGCACGCTCGGCGAGCGTCAACGGCTGGGGCGCACTCTGCTACCACGACGGCGAGTTCTTCGAAGTTCCGCCGCGTGACGTCGAGATCTTCGACCGCGTAGGTGGTGGGGATTCGTTCGCGTCGGGCTTCATTTACGGCCTACTGAGCGGCCAATCGCCGGATTGGGCATTGAATTGCGGCGTCGCACACGGCGCCTTGGCCATGTCCACCCCGGGTGATACGACCATGGTCACGCTGCCGGAAGTGCTGCGCGCGATGAAAGGCGCGAGCGCCAGAATCGAAAGATGAGTGATGACGCGAGCCGAAGTCTGTAAGCGAATCGAAACCGTCGGTATCGTGCCCGTGGTCCGCGCTCCCTCGCCGGAGCTCGCGCTGCTCGCCTGTGAAGCCATCCTGGCCGGCGGGATCTCGGTGTTCGAGATCACCATGACCATCCCCGACGCACCCGCGGTCATCCGCGCGTTGCGCACGCGCTTCGGTGATCGCGCCCTGGTCGGCGCGGGCACCGTGCTCGACGCCGCAGATGCACGCGCGTGCATCGAAGCCGGCGCAGAGTTCATCGTTGGCCCCGGCTTCGATCCGGCGGTGATCGCCGCCGCCCACGAAGCCGGCATCGCCGCCATGCCCGGCGCGCTCACGCCCACGGAAGTGATCGCCGCCTGGAAAGCCGGCGCCGACGTGGTGAAGATCTTCCCCGCATCGGCCATGGGTGGCGCCTCGTATTTGAAGGCGCTCAAGGGCCCCCTGCCGCAGGTGAAGCTGATGCCCACCGGCGGCGTGAACGTCAACACCGCGAAAGACTTCTTGGCGGCGGGCGCGGTCGCGCTCGGTGTCGGCTCTGAGCTCGTCGATATTGCGGCGGTGAAAGACGGCCGCGCGAACGTGCTCACCGAGCGCGCGCGTGAGTTCGTCGCAGCCGTCGTTGCCGCGCGCAAGAAATAACGCGCGCCGAGTTAGTTGTTCGAGGCCCGCTGCAAGCGCACGGTCACCGCGACCTGGGCTGCGTTCGAGATCTTCAGTGTGCCGACGAGCGAATTGCCCGCCTCATCGAGCGCCGCATCCAGCTTTGCGCGGGTGGCGTACGCTCCGCTCGGAGGCTGGTAATAGTCACAGCCTTGCGTGTCGCACGAGCAGACCCCGCTCAAGCATAGCTCGGCCTTTTCGCAATCGACCGAGGCGGGCGTACCGTTGACCGAATAGGAGCAAACATCGCTGATGCTTCGCTCGAAATTGGGCAGACAGCGATAGCGGCCCAACCCGTAGCCACCGCTATCCGGGCCAACCAAATAACCGGGCGGCACGGCACCGTCCCCGCCTGCCCCCCCGCGATTCACGCCACCAGCGCCACCTGCGCCGCCACTGCCTCCTGCGACGGCTTGAGTGTCATACGCCGTTTGCAATGAGCACCAGTCGTGGGCAACTTGCCAAGGATTGAGCGTAAAACGAATGCGCGCGGATTCGACCGTGGCCGTATCAATCGCGTAGGCAAAACCCGGGAACAGCTTCGTGTATTCATCGAGGGCCCCTGTCCCCGTGAAGCTCGCTGGATAAGCGACGCTTGGATCGGTTGCGACCGGGAGCGGAGCGCTGTCACCGATCTGTAGCGTGCCATTGCCCGATGCGTCGAGCGTGAGCTTCACCTTGTCCGAACCGTCCGCGAAATTGTACGCCTCCGCGTACCCCTCCCAGTGCGCAGCGTAATCTTCCAATCGTTCGCCCTTCCGGCCATCACCGATATCCACGGGTGCATTCGCGGAAGCACAAGCCCAGCCAGTTGAGAGAGCAGCGCCCAACAGGAATGCATTTCGAGCAATGATATTCATCGTTTCAACCTCCCGATCTTGGAGCGTGTGTCCCCGGACCGGGCGCATTCCGTTCGTTCTCGAGCCCGCAAATCTCGATCACCCGCGTGAGATAGGCGCTGCCCCTGTGTTTGGCCGCAAACGCGCGCGCCTTCGCCGCCGCGTCACTCGCCCCCAATTGACAGTTCGCCATGATGCTCGCCGCCCGACGCTCCTCCAACAATTGCCCAGCAGGCATCAGCTGATCCAATTCCTCGAGCAACACCAGAGCAAAGCGTGGGTTGCCTTCCCGAATGGCGCGTTCCACGCGGCGCAGCTGACGGACTTCTTCGTCGAGGCCGAGCGCCGCGGACGGTATCGGCGACGCTTCGTGTGTGCGCAGAACAGACGCCGTAGACGCCGACCTTGCCTCGCTCTCCACGCGCCGCTCGAGCTTTACCGGCGTGGGCTCGACCGAAGGCACCGGCGCTATCGGCGGCTCGCGCTGCGTTTGAACCGGCAGCGAAGGTGTGCTGACTAGGAGATTTATGCTCGTGTCAGCCTTACTCTTTTGGGCAATCCCCGCTTCCCAACCCTTCCGGTAGCCCAGCCCACCGCTGAGCATTACGGCGCCAATCACCGCGATCGAACCGCCGATTCGCAATGGCCAAGGCGACTTGGCAAGCGTGCCGTTCTGCATCGAAGGCGCGAGTGCGATTTGTGCGCGCAAGCTCTGTAGCACGCGCTGCTCGTCCGAATTCGTCGGCCCGAGCCCGCTGCGAGCCTGCGCCAAGATCGTCTCTTCGTCGTCATCCAACCGAGTCATGGGCTCCTCGATGATGCAGTAGCGCAGCACGGAACTCGGCGCGCACTGCGCGCAGGCGTGTGTACGCCGTGTTGAGCGGTGTTCCAGTCATTTCGGCGACCTCCGGGACGCTGAACTGCTCGACCAAGGCGAGCATGAATACTTCGCGCTTCTTCTCGGGCAAGCCGAGCGCGAAGCGCTGCACGAAGTCCGCGGCTTGGGCTTCCTCGGCGTGTTCGCTCGGAGTCGGCTCTCGACTACGCAATCCTTCGTCGAGCGGCTCTGCACGATCTTTACGCCGACCCCGGCGCGCTTGCTTGTAGGCAACATTGCGTACGATCCCGTAGAGCCAAGTCCGAAGCTGAGAGTCGCCGCGAAAGCCGGCCAGCCCGCGGTGCACGACGATGAACACTTCCTGCGCGGCGTCGTCGAGCGCGCGGTCGGGCACGCCCAGGGTCCTGAGGCAGCGCCAGACGAAGCCGACGTATTCGGCATAAATCGTTTCGAAATCGGACGGTTTGGGCACGCTCGGCGAGTGGTCAGGCAAACCATCGAGCTTTGACACCAGCAATTTACCCCCCGTATGTCCCCGGACACGCAGCAATCCGTTTGTGGCCGTACCGATTATTTTGGCGGCGGTCTAAAGCGAAAGCTCGACGCCCAGCCCAAACCGCGCGCTGATCGGCGCCGTCCGAAACACGACGTCCGGCCCGTCTAGCACGAACTCTCGGCGAATCAGCGGCACCGCCACCCCGGCCCGACCGAGGACCCGTAAAGCCGTGGCCAGCGGAAACGACAGACCGAGTTCCGCGCGCGCGGCGGACCAGAACGTATTGCTCGGATGCGACGTGGTCACCGCATCCCCCACCCCTTCGCCGGAGAGCTGGCCGAACTCCGCCCCCACACAACCGAGAAGAGTCGGCCCACCCAGTGGCTTCGCTCCGCAGATTAGCGGCGCACCGTAGGCGAGCTGAAATTTTCCTGCTTGACCGCCGACATCGCCGGTCTGCGTGGGCGCATAAAACGCGCCTTCGAGCTCCAAACGAAGGCGTGTCTGGCTTTGCTCGGACGGTAGCCCGCTCCAGCCCAAGCGCACGCTGGCTCCGAACGCGGGAGCAGGCGTGGCTGACGAATCCAAGGCGCCAGCCAAGCCGGCGAACCACTCGAGCGAGCTACGAGCAGGCGGCAAGTCACGCGGCCTTGGCCGCGGCGCCTCGGGAGGCGCTTGCACGCTTGGCGTCGGCCTGGATTCTGGCTCAATTTTGCCTTGATCGGCGCTGGGACCGATGGCCAAGGCAATCGCCACAGCGGCCGCATCCGTTACCTCCGCGCAGCTGGCGCCGTGGATGACGCGCGCGCTCCGCACCGCGTCGGCGCGGCGCACGGTCGTCAACTCCAAGCTCCACTGCTGACGTGCAAGTGACTTCACGCTCAGCTCGAAATCGGCAATCTCGACGGATGAAACGGGGCGCGCCGTCATCGACTCGATCTGTTCGACTACTTCGCGCTCGCGCCGACACGAATACTCCCCCGACCAGCGGATTTCAGTTGCCCAAAGGGAAGAGCCAAACGACAGCGCCACCGCCCCGACCGCAAACTGCACCAGCCGAACCATCGCCAGCTTCATCTAGCCGAATTCCACGCAAACGCGAAACTGATCACTCGAGGCGGCGTGGGGCTGCGAGCGAGCTTCTCCGCGCGCTCGGGTCGCGCTAAAAGCGAGCACCGATGTTCAAGAAGACGCTCCAAGCCACCCACCCCGACATGATGCACGGCGCCAGCGCGCAGGATCTCGCGGATCGCTACCTCGTCACGGAGCTGTTTGCGCCGTCAGCCGTCTCGCTCACCTACGCGCACAACGAGCGCTTCGTGATCGGCGGCGCAATGCCGACGAGCGGGCGTCTGTCGTTGCCTGCGCAAGCGACGGGCGCACCGTTTCTCGAGCGGCGCGAACTCGGCATGGTCAACGTCGGCGGTAACGGCCGAGTGCACGTCGATGGCGTATCGTTCGAACTCGACCGCTACGACGGTCTGTACGTGCCGATGGCTTCGGCCGAGGTTGCGTTCGAATCAGCCTCGGACAACGACCCCGCGCGCTTCTACTTGGTCAGCACCCCCGCCCACGCGCGCTACGAGGCCGTCAAAATCTCGATCAACCAAGCCGTGCCACTCGAACGCGGCGCGCTCGAGACCTCCAACCAACGCACGATCTATCAATACATCGTGCCCGCCACCTGCAAGTCAGCACAGCTGCTGCTCGGTCTGACGCGGCTGAAGCCCGGCAGCGTATGGAACACGATGCCGCCGCATCTGCACGATCGGCGCTCCGAGGTCTATTTTTACTTCGATCTGGCGCCCGCCGATCGCGTGTTCCACTTCATGGGGCAACCGGAAGAGATCCGTCACCTCGTGATGGCCAACGAGCAATCCGTGATCTCGCCCCCGTGGTCGATCCACATGGGCGCGGGAACTTCGAACTATTCGTTCATCTGGGCGATGGGCGGCGAGAATCAGGATTACACGGATATGAACGTGCTCGATCTGTGCCAGCTACGCTGAGTTTCGATACGACGGCGCTCCCGCCGTCGTATCGAAACCGGTTCGTACTACATCTGAGTGGCGTTCGACATCGCGCTCAACGCAGCGCTGGCGACATCGTTTGCTTGGATAGCGGTGACCAACGCCATCGTCGAACTGGACGCCGTTACGCCTGGAAGCGTCGCGACGCTGAGTGCGTAGAGCGTGAAGGTATACGTGTGTGTCATGCCACTCGGGCAGGGGCCCGCGTACCCGTTGCCCTGAAACGCCTTTTGCTTTGCGCCCGCGGGCGTAGTGAGCGTCGCGGTGGTCGCTAGCATTTCGGGCAGCGAGGTCGTGGCTGCTGGAATGTCATACAGCACCCAGTGGTTGAGATTGTTGTTCGTGTCCTGCAGCACCAGCGCGTAGCTCATCGTGGTGCTCGGACCGGGTCCCCAAGCAAATGGCGGGGAGTGATCATCGCCAGCGCAGGTGAAGTCAGCAGGAAACGCCATTCCCGCGGTGAGCTTCGAACTCGTCAGAGCAAAAGCGCCCGCGCCACCACTCCCACCCGCACCGCCACTCGAGCCGCCACCTGTCGCAGCGCCACCCGCGCCAGCACTCGCACCACCACTTCCACCTTGGCTCGCGCCCGCGCTGGCACCGCCGCTACCGGCGGCTGCGCCACCGCTACCGCCGACCGCAGCGCCGGCACTGCCGCCGCCACCGATTGAGCTGCTGCCACCGCCGCCGGCGGGTGCGCCCGCCGCAGCCGCGCCTGCTGAGCCGGCCGTGCCCGGTGTACCCGCGGCGCTGCCAGCGACTCCGGTGTTGCCGGCGCTTGGACTGGGGGAGCCGCCATCGGTGCTCCCGCAATTGGTGAGTAGGAACGCGGCGGATCCGAGGACCAAGAAGGAAGCAAAGATTCGAGCGGGCATGTGGACTCTGGCACCGCGGGATTGAAGGCGCGCTTAGAGTCGCGACTATTGGGCGGCGCGCAGTGAGTATAGGTGCGCAGCGCGTCCACCGTCGGGTGAGATATTTCTCGCCCCCACTGTAAGGCTCCGTTTTTAATGCAGAATTTACGGCGCCGGCTGGCCGAAGGGGGTTGCAGGCCAACGCCCCGAGCTCGAGCCGGCTCGGACTCGAACTCGGGGCGGCTTCGGCTATTGCAGCAAACCGCAGTTCGGCGCGCGCACGGTCGCCGTGCCGGTGATCGGCGCGTAGTGATACATGCCGTCGCCCGTCACGAAGCGGACCGCGGAATCATCCACGCCGCCGAGGAATGCGATGTTCGTCGAGGCGTACGCCGTGGGGTATTTTTCGAACTGGTAGCCCCAGCACAACGCAGTGTGGCCGGTCGTGAGCGCGCAGCTGCTCATGTATACGCCGCTGGCGTTGAGGTCGGTGATGGCATTGATGGCGGTTGTGCCGCCCATCAACGTCACGATCTTGGGCGCGAGGATTGGCGTGTTGGAGGTCCCATCCCCGACCTGGCCTTGGCCGTTGTTGCCCCAACAGCGAACATTGCCGCTGTCGATCACGCAGGTCGAGGCGTAGTAGCCACCAGTAACGACCTTCGTGGGCGCCGTGAGTCCGAGCACCTTGGTCGGGTATTTCTTGGTGGCGGTGTCGCCCGTGCCGAGCTGGCCGTAGCCATTGTAGCCCCAGCACCAGACTTCCTTCGTGGTCGCGCCCTGCACCAGAGCGCAAGCGGAATTGCTGGTCGCGATGCTGACTTGAAGCACGTTCGTGAACGGCGTCACGCCGTCGGTGGTGATCTGGACCGCGTAGGCCGAGTTTTGCGTCGTGCCATTGTTGACGAGATAAGACAGATCACCCCAGCAATACAGTTTGCCGTCTGCCGTGATCGCGCAGTTCGTGTTGCCGTTGCCGCCGTAGTTGGCATTGTCCGACACGGCAACGACGTTGCTGAGCGGCATCGTCGCCGCAGTCAGCACCTGCGTCGCGCGAAATAGCGTGCCGCTCGAGTCCATACTGCCATTGCCGAGCTGACCCACTGAATTGCCGCTCGCGGCGCTGCGCCAACACCAAGCCGTCTTGGCCGCGCCGACCACGGCGCAGCCGTGATACGGACCATCGGAAGCTCCCGTAATGCCGCCCAAAGGCAAACCGGTGGCCGCATCGAGCACCGCTGTTTGCGCCGTCGAGCTCGGGTCCGCCTCGTACAAGAGGTAGCCATCGTTACGCAGCAAGTAGTGATCGAACAGCCCCTTCACGCAGCTACAAGAAGTGCTGTTCAAGCACTGTGACCCCGAAGCCGTACAGGCATCTGCCGCGCAGCACGCTTGTCCGACGCCGCCGCAGGTCGGGCCACTTCCACCGCTTCCGGCAGTGCCCGCGTTACCACTCGCGCCACCCGTGCCGGCTCCGCTCGCGCCGCCATTGCCCGCGCCGCCACTGCCCGCGCCCCCGTGGTTCGTTCCGGCGCTGCCTGAGGTGCCACCGTGGGCCGCGCCAGCGCTGCCCGACGTGCCACCCTGGCTCGCCCCCGCAGTAGCGGCAGAGCCCGAGCTGCCGCCCGTGCCGGCCTCGGCGCTCGCCTCGCCCGCCGCGCCGCCTTCGCTTTCAGTTTCGCCCGCCGCGCCTGCATCGGTACCATTCGAGCCGCCTGCGACGCCGGCTTTGCCGCCCTTGCCGCCACCCGCAACGCCGCTGTCGGCTCCCGCTTTGCCGCCGCCTGTCGTGTCGGTTCCACCGCTGCCGTCACCGTCACTCGCTCCCGGCTTACACGCATATGCCAAAAGCGGAGCCGTTGCCACGAGTGCGAACGTTATACGTTTCCACATGATCGAATCCTTTTCAATTTGAGTCCCGGTTCAGCGCCCGGTCTCTGCTACAGCCGCGCGGGGTTCAAACTCCCCACCTGCTTGTAGCCTGCAGTGCGTTCTTCGATCTTGAACGTTCTTGGGGAATTCACACTGATTTTCGGCCTATTTCCGAGGCAGTTTTGCGGCTTGCACGAACTTGCGCAAACAAGCAATCGAGCGCGCTCGACCTTGAACATTCTTGTGTAATTCGTAGTTAGCGGCCGTTCTATGAGGGTGGGGGCGATCGCGATCCCGCTTCGCAGCTCGTGGCCGCGCTCGATTCCGCCCCCTGTCGGTAAAAGTCGAACAGATGCTCATGTCGCTGAATCTCGCAAGTCGACACAGTGCGGAGCCGCGGTCGAGCTGTTGACGAAACAGAAACGCTCCAAAATCGACCACCGAGAGCAGAGAGCAGAGAGCAGAGAGCAGAGAGCAGAGAGCAGAGAGCAGAGAGCAGCTGGTGGATGAAGATGTGGAAAGCGATGTTGGTCGGAGTGCTGGTCGTCGTGGCCTTGCCGGCGTGCGGTAGCTCCGATGACGATGGCAACGCCAAACAGCAGTGTGATGCACTCGTCAACCGCTTCTGCGAGAGCGCAGTCGGCTGTGAGGTCAGCGGTGGCTTGATCACTGCGTCGGAGCAACCGTCCGAGCTCGCCACTTGCAAGAAGGACGCGAACGCGGCAGTGGAGTGCCCCAAAGCGCAGAGCGTCACCTCCAGCTATGACACCTGCATGTCGAAGCTCTCCAATCCTCCCTGCGACGACGTCAATCGAGCGATCCAGAGCGGCACGCTCGGCCTGCCCTCGGAGTGCGAAGGAGTCGTTTTGGTGAGCGACTGAGGCCGGCCCGCCTACGGCGTCTTGTCCGCGGGCGGGAGCACGTCGAACTTTCGCGTGCCGGCTTTCTTCAGTAAGTATTGATCCGAGAAATCGAGCAGCGCTGACCAATCCTCGGAGGTCATGCCGTGCGTCCCGGCGCGGAAATTTTGACCCAGGTTTTGGTCGGCGCCGAGCAATTGATAGACCGGTTTTGCGTTCAGGTACGTCTGGACCGCGGCGTACGCTCTGCCGTATTGGTCAGAGAGCGAGTTGCACATGATGAACAGGCGCGGCGCGGTGAGCGCGGGCAGCCAGTGCTGATCACTCGGCAACTTGGGCGTCTGGTTCCTGAATTCCGGAAAACGCGGCCCGAACCAGTACGTGTTTTGATCGACGACCTCGGTAATGCCCTGCCCTCGCTGCGCCTCGGGCAGATTGGGCGCCATCTCCTTGCCCGAAAAACGGAGAGCGGCACCGCCCGCGACGGGAGCGCTGAGGGCGATGCGCTCGTCGAGGGCGCCCGCGAGTAGCACGGCCTGAGCCAGGCGTGACACGCCGGTGATCATGATCTTGTCCGCGTCGATCGCGGGGTCCGTGACGAGATAGTCCACGGCGCGTGACAGCCCCCAAGCCCAAGCCGAGATGTCTCGCCAGTCGTAGTCGGGGTAGCTCGAGAAGAACCCTGTCGATTTCCAGCTCGATGAATCAGCTCCCAACTTCTGATACGGAACCGTGGCCACGGCGTAGCCGCGTGAAAGCGCGGCTGACGCGCTCGATAGACTCTTTTCGTCGGTGGTCGAAGTCAGCGAAATCAAGACTGCGAATTTGCTTTGGGTCGAACCCACCGGAGTGAACAGGCCGAGGTCGAAACCCAACTTGTCATTGGGTCCGAACGTCAGGTGCAGCATCCGATAGTCGGCTTCGAGTGAGCCGCTCACCGAAACGCGTTTGCTCGCGGTCGTCGTCGTGGCTTTGACGTTGCCAGGCGGAGGCGGCATGTGGCCGTACTCGTAGTCCTCGAGGATCTGGATCAGCTCCTGCCGCCGAAGTTTCCATTGCTCGAGCGTGGTGACCTTGGTGCCGTCCTTCATCGTCAGCGGATCGGGCATTTCTTTGATCGTTGGCAGGTCCTTCACCGCGATCGGTGTGGATTTCTGGCCCGCCACACCGCCGACGAGGGAGCCGCCGCTGCCACTGGTGCCGCCGCTGCTCGTGCTACCGCCGCTCGTGCTGCCGCCACCGCTAACTGCGGAGCTGCCGCCCGCGTTGCCGCCCACGGCTGCGGCCCCTGCGCTCGAAGCAGCTCCGCTCTGGCCGGTACTCGCTGCACCAGCGCCGCTGGTGGTCGCTCCTGCCGCGGAGGTCGCGCCACGCCCTGAAGCGCCGCCCGCGCTTTCCTGCACACCGCCCACGCCTTCGCTGCTCGAGCACGCGAAGACCGAGCTGACGACCAGGCATCCCAAAAGCGCGCGACCGATCATGGCTCCCAATTCTTTCGAGCGGCGCTGGCCGCCGCACGAAAGAGTTGCACGAAGCGAGATCGGCGTGCGCGCCAATTAGCGGCTATTTCGAGCGCTCGTTCGCGAATCCCAGGTTTTGCACGCGGCGTAACCAGAACCTTACAGCGTGCCCGGACCCGCGCGGTGCAGTGCGCAAGCGTCGCAGACGCGACGCCGAAGGCCACGCCGGGCTGTGCGGCGCTGCGTGACCATCAAACCACTCATTCACTCATTCACTCGCGCGCTCAGGCTTTGCGCGCGGCTCGGGGCATCGCTCACTTCGGCACGGGGGGCGGCGGTACGGGATCGAACGTCACTTCGCAGGGGAAGGAGCCGGTCAGAGTGCCACCATCGGACTGCCACGCGCTGCAGGCCGTGCCACTCAGCGTAATGCCGGTTTGATCCGCGTTGAGCGTCCAACCGTTGGGATCGCTGTAGGTCAACGGCTTGCCGTTGTAGGCGAACTTGCCCTTCTCCGCGTTGGTCGTGATCTTGACGCCGGTCATGTCGCCGGTCGGCAAAGTCGCGGTCATGGCGAAGGTGCAGCTGCGGGTTTGAACGAGCGCCTTCTTGATCTCGGTGACGAGCGGCGTGATGTCCGACGTGGTCCCGCTGCCATCGACGGTCCAATAGGGGGCCTTTCCTCCGCCGCCCGTAGCGCCGTACGTTGCGGTGAGCGCTTTGGTCGGGCTCTTGGCGATGCAAGCGGAATACTGATACTGCATGTCCTTGTCGGCATAGGGCTCGACGGGGAGACCAGTGCCGGCGTTGGCCATGTCCTGCAGGTAGTCGACGCCACAGCGACCCACTTGGCAGCCCTGCGCGGCAGCGTCCTTGCTCAACACACTGCCAATTCCGAGCACGAAGGTCTTGATCCCCTGCTCGTACGCGGCCTGGGCGGACTTGATCGCCGCGTCCTGCCCGCATTGCGGATTTTTTGCCCAGCAGGTGTCGGGGTTGCCGTCGGTGACCAACAGAATGAACTTGGGACCATCCGGCGTGGCCTTGAATGCGACCAAATCCGCGGCGGCGGCGTCGATGGCCGCGTGGGTGGGCGTTTCCCACGCTTCGCTGTTGTACTTGATCCCGCCATACATCTTGTCGATGGCGGCGTAGTTGTTCAGAGCGTACGGCACCGTCTGTAAGATGGGGCACTTGAAGCTGGTGGGATTTTCCACCGAGTCACCCAAGCCGGTGTAGCTCGTGAACCCGAAGCGCGTGCTGGCTTCCAGTGGCTTCACCACGCCGGTTGCCGAGTCCATCAGCGCCTTGTAGAGGGGCGTCCAAAACGGCGCGGGTTGTTGGAACATGCTGCCGGAGGTGTCGACCAAGAGATCGACCGTCGCCACGAGCTCGACCGTTGCCACGCTGAGCGTCGCGCACTCGCCCGCGTCGGTGACGACGACGGGACCTGCGTCGGTCACTGGATCGGGAATGACTCCGAGTCCGGAACCGGTGCCGCCGTTGACGACGACTACGGGCGAACCCCCTTGCCCGCCCGACCCCACGCTCGAACTGCCGGCACTGGGTGGACGCAGGCCTCCGCTCGGATCGGGAGCCTTACCCGCACTACAACCGATCAACCCACAAGTCAGACTCACGCCAAGCGACAGACCAAGAGACAAGCCACGCATCTATCCAGCGTAGCCTGGGGCTCGCTTTCCCGCAAAGCCATGACGAGCGATCCGCTCTGATATCGTGCCCTCGATGAACAAGCAGTGGCATGCCGCTCATGTCCTTGGGAAAGGTGCTTGCCAGAGCGATCGCATCGCCTGGCATCGGGCGCATCAGCAGCACTGCGGCTGTCGCCCCGTGCCCAAGAGCTTGGCTGGGCTCGTGGTGCAGAGCCCAGGGGCGCTAGGCCCGAGCGCTCCTCCGCGCAAGAAGCGTTAGCTGCACCCCGCCCGGTGCAGCTACAGCGCGGTACTATTCCGGTGTCACCGCTTGCCGGGGCGAGTCAAGGACACGCGGCGAACTGCTTCGTGCCGTCCACGACCTTGTCCGCAGCCGGAGCCACCGTCTCGGTGATCACGTGGTTGTAGATGTCGGTCGCGCGAAAGGTGAGCGGCGCGGTTCCGTAGTCGATGCCCGAAAGTTCATACGTGTTGTAAACGGTTTTCTTGAGCGTGGTCCACGCGCCCGCAACCTGGGCTTCCATCTTGGCAACCACGTTCTTGGCGTTCATCGGCGTGACGGCCAGGTAGTACTGCTTCGTGGCCTTGTCGAAGTAGTACTTGATGTTCCCAGTCGGAGTGCAGGGCACGTACTTCCAGGTCACGGCTGGATTGTTGCCCGCACCTAGGTTGTCGTTGGCGGCGTTGTTGAGGTCGATGTGGTGGCTGCCTTTGAAGCACCACTGCGAGTTGGGCGCGACGTCCGGGCATTCGTCCGTGATCTGCACGACCAGCTTCTTACCGCCGTTCGTGATCTCGACACAGGCGCCGCACACGCCGGAGTCAGCCCAGTCGTATTGGTTCATTGCGCCGTAGTACTGAGGCAGCGTGTTGGTGGGATAGTGGCAAGCGACCATGCCCGTTGCCAACGTGTAGTGCGTGACGTGCCCGTTGTAGACTTGGGTGTCGGCCTTGCACATCGGGTTGACGCACGCGCCCGAGACACAGGCGCCATCCGCGGCACACTTGGTGGTGCAATTGCCGCAATGGTTCAGATCGTTTTGGAAGTCGAAGCAGCCGTCCGTGCAGGCCATGCCGGACTTGCACATGCAGGTGCCGTTGCTGCAGGTCTGATCCGTGCCGCATTTCACGGTGGCGCACGGATCGACGCTCATACTGCCGCCCATGCTGCTGATCGGTGCCCCCGCCGAGCCACCGGAGCCCGAAACGAGCGAACCACCGCTGGCGATGCTCATTCCACCGCTGCCACCGCTGGCCACGGAACCGCCGGCGCCCGGCACGACCGAACCGGCGGTGCCGGCGTGCGCCACGGCCGCCGCGCCGCTCGAACCCGGGGTACTCCCAGCGCTGGAGGGAGTCTGTTCACCGGTGCTGCCGCCCGAGCTACAAGCGACCAGACAAAGCAAGGAGGCCGCGGAGAGGATTGGGGGACGGTGCTTGGACCAAGAATGAGTTCGCATGGCTCGATCAGTAACTAGCACACCATGTAGGCAGGCCAGGCCGAGCGTGCGACCGGTATTTCAGCAATTAATTCAGCAAAGCAGTACTTTTGTGAGCTCAGTGATCGCGCGGGTGGTGGATAGGGCAACTACTGCTGGCGCGACCCAAGCTTCGCCTTTGCGTCTTTCGGTGCATTTTTGATACCGCAACTCGGCTCGTCATAGTCGATAGTCCCGGCCGTGCGTCGTCGGGAGGGCCTCACTTTTAGTGCGCTGTTCGGGCTGGCATTGCTGGCAGCCCCTGTTGCGCGCGCGGAGTCCAGCTCGGCGAGCGCGCCCGTCGAGGTCGTGATCGAAATCGAGCAAGCGCCGGGCTCCGAAGCCTGTCCCGACAAAGAAGCCGTATTTCGCTCGATTCAGCACCTGTTTCCGGAACGCACTTTCCGTCGCGGCAGCGCTGGGTCGAAAGGCACCGCACATGCTCGCGTGACGATTCGACCGCTCGCGCCGGGCCATCAAGCGATACTGACTTTGCTCCCCCCGGGTCACGGTGAGCGCGTGATTCAGGCAGAGGACGAAGCGTGCCGGGGCTTGGCAGACGCGCTGGCGTTGGCCTTCATGATGCTCGTCGCGCCGATCGAGCCGGTCGATCCGGTCGCTGCGGCCGAGACGAAGCCAGCAGCGACGCTCCCTGACACTTCCGCAACGCCCGAACCGAAGCCCTCAGCGCGGCAAGAGAGCGCGCGCACGCCCGTGCGAACACCGGAATCCGCACCTCGTCCGCCCGCGTATCGGGCTGGCTTCGGGGCATCGTTCGTGGTCGGACTCGGCCTATTGAGCGAGCCCGCGCTGGGCGCGGCGGGTGAAATCGAGCTGTTTCATCGGCGCGGCTGGGGTCTTTCCGTGCAGGGGCTCCGCCTCTGGTCGCAACCGGCGGAGGCCGAAGGTGGCAGTGTCACGCTCACGCTGTGGGGGCTGCTCCTAGCCCCCTGTTACCGGCTACCTTTGGGCGCGCGAGCCGGTCTCGATGCCTGTTTACGCTTCGGCATGGGTTCTCAGCATGCAAGCGTTCAAGGATTTCTAGCCCCCGAGTCTGGGAATTTTCCGTGGCTGGTGCTGGTGCCCTCCGTCGGCTATCGCCAGGGGCTGCCCGGTTTGGGCGATGTGCTCAGCGGGTTCGTGCGCGTGGGTCTCGTGGGCCAACTGAATCCCCAATCGTTCAGCGTACGACGGGCCGATGGCTCGGGGAACGTCGAGATTGCCAGCGCCCCGACGTTGGGCGTAATGACCGAAATCGGCCTGATGTTCGGCAGCGGTCTTTTTTGAGACCTTTTCTGGCCGCGCGATGATCGCCCGGAGCTCGAGCCTCCATTCAGCTGGGTGTTGCTTGGAATTCGAGGAAATCTACCGCACGCACCATGACTTCGTGTGGCGAACCCTGCGCCGCATGGGCGTCGGTGAGCGCGACGCGATGGACGCGGGTCAGAAGGTGTTTCTGATTGCGCACCGACGGCTGTCGACGTTCGACGGCCGTTCGACCGTCAAAACTTGGCTTTGCGGGATCGCCCTTCGAGTCGCGTCGGATTACCGGCGCAGCGCGACTTCGCGACGTGAAGTGTTGGTTGCGGATACGCCGTGCGGCGCAAGCCGCGAGGCAGATCAGCTGCAGCGACTGGAAGAGCGAGAGCGGCTGGCGATACTCGATGAAGTGTTGTCGGAAATGCCTGTAGAGCAACGCGCCGTTTTCGTGCTGTTCGAGCTCGAAGAGCTATCGGGGGAAGAAATCGCTGCACTGCTGGCCGTGCCAGAAGGAACCGTGCGTTCGCGTTTGCGCCTGGCTCGTCGCGCCTTTTCCAAAAGCGTGACCTCACGTCAGAGCCAGTCCGTTCGCCTCGCCGCGGGGGGCGGATCATGACGAACACGAAGCGTTGGCTGGATGAGCTACCTCTCGAATCGCACGAGCGTGAGCTCCTGCTGGTCGGCAAATCCGCTCGACCCGCTGACGGCGCGATCGACGCCAATTGGCGAGCACTTTGTTTGGCGTTGGGCACGACCGCCGCCGCCGGTGCCGTCGCGAGCAGCGCCGCGGCCAACGCCGTATCGGCATCGACCGCGGCGGCTTCGTCCGTATCGGCTTCGACCGCAGTCAGCTCGTCGCTAGCAGCAAGCAAGGTGGCCGGCACCGGGCTCCTGCTCGTTGTCACGAAGTCGCTCGCAGTCGGCGTCGCGGTGGGCTTTGCGGTCATGGGCGTGGGCACCGTTGCTGTGCGCTTGAGCGCCAATCACCAGCAGCCCGCGGCTTCTGCCAAACCGGTCCAAGCGCCAACCGCGCGTCAGCCGTCCGAAGCGGCAATGCCGGCACCAATGGCTCCCCAAGCTGACCGCATCGCGAGCTCCCCCGTATCGTTGCTTGCCGGCGCTTCCTCGAGCGTGCCTGCACCGCGGGAGCGCGCCAGTGCCAGCACTCCGACGCTCAATCCTGCCATTGCGCCAACCACCGCGACGCCGGCTGCCGCGGCCTCCCCGGAGGACAAGGCAGCATCGCTTTTGCAGCAAGCGCGTGAGCTCGCTGAACTCAAACGGCTGATCGACAGCGGTGCAACCACGGAAGCCCTGCGTCGCCTGGACAAGAACTTCAGCACCGACGCGGTCTCCGTGTTGTCCGAGGAGCGCGATGCGCTCTATGTTCAGGCACTGGCCCGAGCCCAGCGCCACCAGGAAGCGCGCTCGTTCGCCCGCCGATTTTTGGTACGCTACCCGCATAGCCCCTATTTCGAAGCAATGCGGCAATTGCTGGGCAAGGAGTGATCGCGAGCGGCACTTGGCCCCATTCACGAGCTCCAAGATTGTTCGCGTTCAATTTAGACCAATGTCAGGGCCGAGTAACCGGGCAAGCCGGGCCGCTGCATCGCTCCTTCTGTTGGCGGCGACCGGCCTCGGTTGTTCACCAACCGACAATGTGATCGGCGCGATACTCGGCGGACGGCTAGCAGGGGTAGCAGGCACGGGGGGCGAGGGGGCAACGACGGGCGGAGGGTTGGCGACAGCAGGTGGGGGGGACACAGCGGGCGGAGGGTTGGGGGACAGCCACGGCGGCACGGCTGGCACGGTGCCGTCCGGTTCATCTGGGGCTGGCGGTTCCGGCGGTTTGCTTCTGGCGACCGGCGGCACTGCCGGCCCCGGAGATCCGTCTGCAGGTTCGGGCGGGCTCCCCTCACCCCGTCCCATCGGCGACGGAACGTTCCTGGCTCCCGTCGAGTATGCAACGGGTGAGAGTCCACGCTCGGTGGCTTTTGGAGATCTCGATACCGATGGGCGCGTCGACATCGTGGTCGCCAACTGGACCGACGGCAGCGTCAGCACCTTGAGGGGCTGGGGCGACGGCACGTTCGGTGCGCACGTGGACTACGCCGTAGCGCCTGAGACCAACTGGGTAGCGCTTGGCCAGCTGAACTCCGGTCAGGCACTCGACATGGCGGTGACGAGCTACGATTCCGATACGGTGAAAGTGCTGCTCGGCGAAGGTGATGGCACTTTTGGAGCAGTGACAGAGTTCACTGGCACCGAAGACATGTTCTCCGTGGTGCTCGGGGACGTCGACAACGATGGCAAGTTGGATATGACCACATCACCCGGTGACATTGGTTCGGCGAGCGTGTTCTTGGGCGACGGCACCGGTAAATTCGCCCAGCCGAAGTACTTCGCGAGCGGGGGCTCGAGCTATGCCGTTGCGCTCGCTGACCTAGACAACGACGGCAAGCTCGATTTGGCCAGGGTCAACGCTAGCGCCGACGCGGTGTCGATTCTGTTTGGCACGGGCGACGGCTCATTCGGCCCCGCCACCGACTACGCGACCGGTAGGCATCCCATTTTCGTGACCTTTGGCGATCTGAACGGCGATGGCCAACTCGATATGCTGACCTCCGATTCGTCTTCGGACGCGGTGGGCGTTTACCTCGGAACGGGAAAAGGGGCATTTGCTGCGCGGGTCGAGTACAGCGCGGGCACCTACCCGAGCCACGTGTCCCTCGCCGATCTGAACGGTGACAAGCACCCGGACATGATCGTGGTCAACACCAACGCTCATTCGGTGAGCGTGCGAAAAGGGACGGGGGACGGCACGTTCGCCGCGCGGGTGGACTACGAGGTCGGCAACTTCCCGGAGATGTCCGCCGTCGGTGACTTGAATGGCGACGACATTACCGATCTCGTCGTGGTCAATTCTCAATCGAACAGCCTGAGCGTGTTCCTTGGAGCGCCCTCACAGTGAAGTAGCTCGACTCCGAAGCTGGCTACGATGCAGCGACTTCGACGCGCTATACGAATTAGTGAAGGTCGAGTGATCACCGAACGACCCTGACTCCATTCATAGGCATGCGAACCAGGGCCCGCGTGCCAACCGCTTGCGTTCGTCATCGCGCGCTCAGCAGCGGCTCGATTGGAAGGCAGAACCGCGGCAGCAACCCGCCGCGCCCCCCAGCGTGACCGTCACTACGTTCGTCGGCAAATAACCTCGATTTCCTGCGTGGCGCATTCAGCAAGGGCTTCGTTCATGACCAAACTATCGATCGCAAATCTCGGCCTCGCCTCGATTTCTAGCTTCGTACTCGCGGTGGTCGCGTGCGGCAGTACGAGCAACCCGACTACGCCTGGGGGCGCTGCCGGGGCCACGCCGAGCGCGGGCGGTCCGAGCGGCAGCAGTGGCTCGCCCGGGAATACGGCAGGTGCGCAGGGCTCGAGCGCTGGAACCGGCAATGGCAAGGCGGGTAGCACGGGCGGCACGTACGTACCGTACGGCAGCGGCGGCGCGGGCAGCGGCACGGGCGGCTCGAATCCCGGTACAGCCGGCAGCGCGCCAACCGCTGGCGGAGCAGGCACAGGCGGAGGGTCTGCGGCTCCTCCGCTACCTCCACTCGTGACCTCTGCGCCGGGCGCGTACTGGAAGACCGACGGCGCGCTCACGGAGTCGACCTCCGCCGCAACCGTGACCGTGAACGACACGACGACCTTGCAGAAATGGGACGGCTTCGGCGGGACGTTCAACGAGCTCGGCTGGAGCTTCCTGACTACGCCCGAGCTACAAAACGCAGCCCTCAAGCTGCTCTTCAGCGCGAGCGATGGTGCCGCCCTTGCCTGGGGACGCATCCCGATGGGCGCGAGCGACTACGCCACGAGCCGTTACACGCTGGAAGACATCACGGGCGCCGATCCCACACCGGACAGCACGGAATCCAATCGGCCAGCGGTGGACACGGAGCTGACCAAGTTCTCCCTCGAGCGCGACAAGACGAAACTGATCCCATACATCAAAGCCGCCCAAGGCGTGAAATCGGACATTCGCTTCTGGGCCAGCCCCTGGACGCCACCCGTGTGGATGAAGACCGGCTACATGAAGGTGAGCGGCGCCGATCGCAACGGCGCCAACGCCAAGAAGCCGTCCTACTACGATGGCGGCACGATGAAGAGCGACGCGACCACGCTGACCGCGTACGCCAAGTACTACACGAAGTTCGTCGAGGGGTACAAAGAGCAGGGCATCAACATCGAGCTCGTCTCTCCCCAAAACGAACCCGGCTACGATCAAAATTACCCGTCGTGTTTGTGGGACAAGGCCGTATACACGAACTTCATTGGCAGCTACTTGGGCCCCGCCATGAGCAAGCTCAACGTCAAGCTGATGTTGGGCTCACTGTCGAATGACCAAACGGATTTCACGATCGCCTCGGCGGCGCTCGCCAACAGCACCGCAAAGGGTTTTCTGAGCGTGATTGGCGCTCAGTGGAACACGTTGGATGCCGCCCAGCTGAACGCTTTGAATGCCAACTTGCCGATCTGGGCGAGCGAGCACAAAGCCGGCAACTACCCCTGGAACCCCGACGGCTATCCCGCGTACGTCGAGCCCGCACCGAATGACCAAGCCTACGGTGTCGAGAGCTGGGGCTACATCCGCGACGCGATCACGAAGGTCAAAGTGACCGCGTACAACGCCTGGAACATGGTCCTCGACAAAGGCGGCTATGGCATCGACACGACGCGCCCTTGGGCACAAGACGCGCTCTTGGTGGTAGATGGCGGCAAGGTCAATGCAACCCCGTTTTACTACGTGTTCCGACATCTCTCGCAGTACGTCGCGCCGGGCGCCACGGTAGTCGGCACGACGGGCGGCGATGCCGTCGCGTTCAAGAACCTAGACGGCAGCCTGGTCGCCGTACTCTTCAACAGCGGTGCGGCGAACGCCAACTACGTCGTCGCCCTCGGCGGCAAGAAGTTCCAGTTCGCGATGCCCAGCAAGGGTTGGGCGACCGTGAAATACAAGCCGTAGCCCATCACACCCGAAAACTTGCCGCCGACGGCGCGTCACAGCGCCGTCTCATGATAACCCTGACGGGTTGGGGCGATCGCGGGTTCGGACAGCAGCTCACGAATCGGCGGGCTGCATACCGAGCACGCACGCACGAACGCGAAGCGCACAAAACTCCGGCGACACTGTTCGATCATTTCGCAGGCGCGCTTCGACGCCGATGTAGCTCGCTTCCTCACCGTTGCAGCCGGGAACGGGGCGAGACGCGTGCCCGCCCCGGTGCATCGACCCATCGCGCGGCGTGGCTCGCATCGAAGCCCTGCAAATGGAGGGGAGAATGCAAAGAGCCGCCGAGCTGATGGTCGGCGCCTTACTTACACTTGGTCACCCCAGGCAACGAAGTCGGAGTCATCATCGACGGCGCTCGAAGCGAGCCTATCGAGCAGTGAAGGCAATCAATGCTAAGGTGATCCGATAGTGGAGCTCAATTCGCAACTCGTCGCCCCGACGCTGACCGGCGTTGCTGCATTCTTGCTCGCCTGGTTGGCCTTCGGCAAAGGCCGCTCGAAAGCAGCTGCCGCAGCCGCCAGTTCAAACATTCCTGCCGACGAGCGAGAAACGAAGCCACCCCCGGCCTCGGCTTCGAAACGTTCGTCCGCTTCGGATTCGAAACGCGCGCCTGCTTCGGACTCGAAGCACGCGTCCACTTCGGATTCGAAACGCGCGCCTGCACCCGATGCCAAGTCCACACCCGTCGCGGATGCAAAGCCGGCGGCTGCGGCGGGCAGCAAGTCCGGGGGCAGCAAGTCCGGGCGGCCCGCCAAGGCGATTGTTTGGGAAGCTCCCCCGGGCGAACTCGCCGATGAAGACATCACCGTGATCCACGCGATCCCGGTCTTCGAGGGCGCGTCGGATCTCACGATCGAGGCCGCCTCCGTGTCCATCGAGGGCGAATCCGAGGACGATCGAGTCTCACGCATCGAGCTCAGCTACGAAGAAGACGCCGAGGCCGAAGAAGTCACATCGGCCTCCGCGCGCATCCTGCTGTATGCGGCCGGCGATAGCGACCAAGGCCGCGTGCGCAAGCGCAACGAGGACAGCCTGCTGGTGATGCCCGAACGCTCATTGTTCGCGGTTGCGGACGGCATGGGCGGTCACCGCGGCGGGGCCGTCGCGAGCAGCCTCGCCATCGACGCGCTCCAAGACGCTTTCGATCGTGAGGCCTTCGAGGGCCGCGTGCAATCCACCGGCAACGTGCCGCGGCGCGCGCGGGAGTTGGCCGCCGCGGTGCACATGACGAACGAATGCGTGCGCTCGATGGCGTTCGCCGATCGCGAGCTGTCGGACATGGGCACCACGCTGGTCGCGGCGCGCTTTTCCCCGAACAAGCAGCGACTGTACGTCGGCCACGTGGGTGATAGCCGCTGCTACCGCTTGCGCCAAGGCAAGCTGCGCCAGCTCACGACCGACCACACGATGGCATCCTTGGGCGTGAAGGGCCCGAGCGCAAACCACCTGTATCAAGCCATCGGCGTCAGCCCCGGTTTGGCCATCGACCTGATCGTCGACAAGCCGCAAGACGACGACGTGTACGTGCTGTGTTCCGACGGTCTGTCCAAAATGGTCAACGATGACGAGCTACGCGACGTGCTGCTCGAGCACGAAGATCTAGAAAGCGCGCTCTACACGCTGATCGAAGCCGCGAATGATCGCGGCGGCAACGACAACGTAACCGTGATCATCGTCAAAGTCCTCGCCCGCACTTCCAAGAAGGCGATGGAATCGATCACGCAGCAGGCCGTAAGCAACTGAGCTCCGCGGGAGCCCTAGCGTGATGCTCCGAAGCTCGCTCACGATCCTCGTCCTGTGTGCGGCGTGCGGTAGCTCGTCCGACCCGGCACCCGCGGGCAGCGCCGGGAACCCAGGCAGCAGCCGCTGCCCGGACCTCAGCGGCGCCTGGGACGTTACCGCGCATTGCGAGTCCTCGCTGATCGGCATGACACTGCAAGTGACCGAAAATGACTGCAAGTTGTCAATGGCCGCACCTTTTGACAAATTCACGGGCAACGTCACCGCCGACGGAACGATCACGCTGAGCGGTCCTCAGAGCTGTACGGGCACCGCAACCGCAAGCGCAGTGACCATGAACTGCACGCCTGGGACGTGCGCGGTAAAGCTTGCACGCTAGGCGTTCACAGTTTTCCAAGTTGTGACGGCCACGAGGCCGCCGGAGGAGAGCTGCGGGCCCCCGGCTCGCTTCGAGTCTTCACGAACACCGCACCTGCTGCGACGCTCGCGAAGGCTTCGGCGCACGTCTCAACTACGACTCGACTAGAGCTGCTAAGAAACGCGGGTCTGCCGCAATCCGACGCTTGCTCTGAGGGCCGAGCTTCCCGGTCACGAGCCACCCATCACATCTTTGGGAGCCGCGGCCTCGAGAGAGAGCTGCCAAGTAAGTACGGCGCAGTGCGGCAGGTGGTTCTGGGGCCGTCGCCGAGGGAATGTTTGAGTGACGGGCGAGGTAATCGGCGGCTCCGTGTGCGTACGATTCGTAGACTTCGCGCTCGCGTGGGCGTGGGTGCTACGGCGAAGTGGAGGTATGCGAACTGCACCAAATCGTCCGCGGTTTTTTTGAAATTCGAGACTGCAACGGTCGATCGGTCTTGACAGAAAATCTGGAGGCGAGTGTCCAAAGCAAGGCAGGGGGACGATGGTTTGCGCGCAAGAGCGCCTGCCTTGGGCCCGTTCGAACGATTGAGCTGAGGGTCGACTCGGAACCGCGTTTTCGGCCTAAAAGCAACGCTATTGGCGTTTTACGGCCTTCAAAAAGTGCGTGTTACACGAGAGAGATGGGGCAGCACGCAGATCGTTTGAAGTCATTGGCGGACGATGAACTCTTGGCGGGCCTTGCGCGCATCGTGGCGCGGCGCAATCAGATCACGGCTGAGTTTCTCGCATACTTGGCAGAGCTCGATGAGCGACAGCTGTTTCTCGATCTCGGATTTTCATCGCTGTTCGAGTATTGCGTGGAGGCGCTCGGCTTGTGTGAGTCGACGGCAGGCCGGCACATCTCGGCGGCGCGGGTGTGCCGCAACCATCCCGAGGTGTTCGCGAAGGTGGCGAGCGGGGCGTTGCACGCTTCGGCGCTGAGTTTGTTGAGGAAGCACCTCACGCCGGAGAACGCGGGCGAGCTGTTCGAGCTGTGTCTGCACAAGAGCGCGCGGAAAGTGGAGGAGTTGCTCGCAAGGCGCTTTCCGAGGCCTGATGTGCGTGATTTGGTGCGTCGCTTGCCGGCCCAAGTCGGGTCCACTCTCGACGTTGATTGTTCGGCGGACAAGCCGCCATCGGACGGCTGGCCGCGCGAGCCCTCACGCAAGTCCTCGAGCGAGCCGGAGAAGCCGCCCCTCGAGTCTCAGTTGTCGGGCGCGCCAACGTCGGTGTCGTCGTCGTCGTCGTCATCGGCAGAGGGGCAGCAGGCACGCCGGCTCGAACCGCTTTCTGCGGATCGCTACGGCGTGCATTTCACCGCAGATGGCGAGTTTCGCAAGCTGCTCGAGCGCGTGCGTGGGCTAGCCGGGCATCGGCTGCCGAGCGGCGATCTGATGACTTTGTTCAAGCGCGCGCTCGAAGCGTACGAGCGAGAGCTTTCGAAGCAGCGCTTCGCGTTGGGCAGGAAGCCGCGCGCCAGCCGAGGTGTGAAATCCGTACCCGCACCGTCACCGTCACCGTCCGCACCGTCCGCACCGTCCGCACCGTCCGCACCGTCCGCACCGTCCGCACCGTCCGCACCGTCCGCCGCCGATCTCGATCAGCCTGATCGATCCAGGATCGATCCAACCAAACTCAAGCCCGACCCCGCGTCGGAGCCGAGCCTGAGCTCGAACTGGAGGCGTCATTGTCCAGCTGCGGTGGCGCGCGCGGTTTTCTCACGAGACGGGAAGCAGTGTAGCTATGTATCGGCGGACGGGCGGCGGTGCAGCGCGCGGCGGTGCCTCGAGCTCGACCACGTCGAGCCTTGGTCGGTGGGCGGCGAGTGCACGATTGAAAATCTTCGGCTGCGCTGCCGAGCTCACAATCAACGGTATGCGCGGCAGTACTTTGGCAAGTCTCGGGTAGATGCCGCCGTGCAGAGCGCTCGGCGTCGCCGCGCAGCGACGCGGCGTTCGGATAAAGCTGACCCACCGTGAGCTGGCTATAGTGCGACCATTGGCCGCAGAAACGGATCCGTTTCTCCCGTTGTCTTTCGGGCACGGGCGCGATGAGGGGGGGTAGATCAGCGCGACGGGCCCGGCGCGAGTAAGGGCGCGTTACGCGCGGCCGCCACGTAGCTCGGGTTGATCGGCTCTCGAGCGGTTTGCGCTGCAGGGGCTGGATGCGGCGAGTGCCGTCCGACCAGTACGAACAGCACGGCGCAGCCGAGCACCAAGCCCAACGCGCCCACCGAGCGATCCCAACGCGAGCCCGCGCGCTGGAACGCAGAGGCGCAAATCACGAGCAGTAGGCCGACCGCGACCCCAGCGAGACAAATTGTCAGCCCGGCGGATACCTGAGCACTGCTGAGTTGGGCGTGATGCCCCGCGGCCCGAATCAAGATCTGGCAGCAGATAATCGAAAATACTGCGGCGACGAAGCCAATCAATGCGGTCTCTTTGGTATTCATGCCGTTCCGTTCGTCGAGCTGGGCGGGCGAAGCTTGAATTGCCCATGTCACAGGGGAGCAACTTGCGTGCCACGTTCCTGTGAGGTGGGTGGATATGCTCAACGGCAACGGGGCGAAGACACTACTTGATGTGATGGCAAATCCTCACCGGTGTCCCGCGGCGATTCACGGTCGCTTCTCCACCACACAGCGTGCGGAGCCGCGTCGTCGGATCGACATTGCCGGCCGTGCCGGCGCACGGCAGAGCCGGTTCGCAATCGCTGCCGCCCGTGCCGCCACCCGCGTCACCGTTGTCAGAGGGAGCCGCTTCGGTGTCATCGCTTGCATCCGTGCGGCCTCCACAATGCACGAGTGACAAGCCGCACGCGGCTACCGCTAGGCACGCCCACGTCCACTCACGATCGCTCGACCTTTGCATCTCTTTGGCACCCCCCGAGAGCAGAGCCTAGCACGCCCCGTGGGTACGAATCCGAGCTCGGAGGTGCGCGGCTGGATCGCGATCGCCCCTCTCTCCTTGCTTTTGCCATCTTCGGCCCGGAAAAACGAACGGCCCCGACGTCTGACGACGAGGGGGCCGAGCTTTCAACGGCGCTGTTCGTAGACGGGTTAGGCGAGCACGAGCGGCAGTACGGTGTCCTTGGTGTAGCGCCAAATCAGCGAGGAGTCGTGGGTTTGGAAGGCGGCACCGCTGTAGTAGGTGCGGTTTCGACCCTGCAGATTGTTCAGCGCTCCGTAGAAGCCTTGCGCGATTTCATCGCCGCGCACGTTCAGCTCGAAGGGCGTGTGCGCGCTGTACGCCAGGAACTCTTTCACACGCGGGCGGCTGGGGAAGTACGTGGGATCGCTCAGCCGGCGGATCTGGGCGACGATCGTGGCCTTTACCTCGAAGTCACTGAGCGGCACGGTGCTGCCGAACTTCACGTTCCAAACCCCGGGCATGAGGGTTGGATTGAGGCCGTAGAAGCCGGGCAGCTGCGGCAGGTTGTACGCGGTGTGCGCGTTGCTGTTCGTGACCGACAGCCCCGCGGGCACGCCCTCCAGCTTCAACAGGCCCGTGTAGTAGTTGTTGTTGTCGAAGCGGCGGATGACCGACTCTTCTGTGCGATCGAGATCGAACGCGCAAAAGTTTTCGCGCGTGGGCGGGGCCGTAACCACCAGCTTCTTGGCTTTGATGACGTAGCGCCCCTGCGGGGTGTCGACCTGCACGGTCACGCCATTCTTGTCGCGGTCGACATGCAAGATGTCCGCGCCGAACACGATGTCGTCGCCCAACACCGACGTGGCGTTCTCGTACAGCGTGCTATTGCCGGTCGGGCAAACCATGAAGCCGCCGGTGATGCCGAAGATCGAACCCACGACCTGCGAGCTGAAATTCTTCAGCACGTAGACCGCGGGCATGTTGAGGATATCGCCCACCCCTTGCCCGAATTGGAAGGCGGTACGAACCATCGCGCCGAAGCCGTATTTGGTCACGAAGTCGCGAAACTTCATGGTCAGATCGAGGGGTACGGGGTTGGGCAGATCGAAGCTCGAATCCAGATCGAAGTAGGTCGCTTTGAGCTGCTGCAGATAACCGTAGTAGCCCTGCAGCGCGGCCCCCGTCTCGGCGGCCGTGGGCTCGGTAAAGTTCTGAATTTGCCCGGTCCGAAAGTCGAAGTTCACGTTGTTGCTCGCGAACGCGCCCGCGGGCAGCGCGATGATCGGCGTGCCCAAACGCGTGAAGTAGTCGGTCACCACCGGCGTGTTGTTGAACACCACCACGCCGATATCCGTTGGAATATGGCTGACGGGATCGACGTAAGTCTCGGTGTGACCGCCGAGCCGTTGTTTGCGTTCCAGCACGACCACGCTGCGCCCGGCGTCCTTCACGGCGACGGCGGCATAAGTTCCGCCGGAGCCGCCACCAATCACGCACACGTCGCGCACGATGGTCTTCGTCTTCGCGAAGGCCGTGCGCGAGGACAGCCCCGCTGCCGCAAAACCGGCAGCAGAGTACGACAAAAGCTTCAGCACATTTCTTCGGCGAAGACGCATCATGGTTCAAACTCCGTTCGTTGGTGCGCGTACGAGGACCGGCCCCCGCGACGGCCTTTAGCAACCCTTGAGGTAGACTATAAGCTGATTCAATCGAGGGCTAGTCTGAACATACGAGTCAGCGCGTTGGCCGGGGCCCTGCAAACAGCGACGAATGCCGCCACCGTGCTTCTGCTACATCAATGGGGTTATCCCACATCTTCGCTCGTACTCACCCTGTCCCTTCCGACAGGTTCCACATGCTCACGCGCAAGCCTACGTCTAGGTATTCGTCCAATTGCGGGCGGCCCGCGGGGCGGAGTGTCGCCGTGCGCAAAGAATGACGACTACGACGCTGCCGTTCGCGCCGCGTTCACTCGCTGCCTGGCATGACCGGTTGGCGCGCGAGCGGCGGAGGTGGCGGCGCATCCTTCAACAGAACCGTGGTCTCCGCCTTGCCCAAGCCCGTGCTCAGGGCCTGAAGTGAAGGGCTAAACTCGACATGAATCGGACACGCGCCCGCCGCGGAGCTGTTGAACGAAAGTTCGAGATTCCATGGTGGCCCCGGTAAACGTGCTCCATTCGTAGCATCGGGTACCGCGAGCCAGCGAAAGGCGACGAGCGACGGCCTGCGATCGACGAGCAGCGCGAACTTCAAGTCGCCGTCGGTCGGTTCGAGATAACGCAACGGTTGCTGAGGGCCGTGCACGAATGCCGAAGCGAGCACGACGTTGGCCCCTGCTACGCATGGCCCCGGCTGAAAGGCGAGACCCAAGGAGCGGGTTGGTGTCGCGGCCAGCGCGGGCTCGGGAGGCGCCGACGCCGAGCAAGCGCCGAGTGCAATCAGGCAAACGAGAACGAGCGGGCGGCTGATCATGCGAATCCCGAAGCTATACGGTTTCCAGTTCGCAAATCTACCGCCCGCGAGTCGAAACGCGAGGCTACTTCACGAGCTGGAGCGGTCGCATCATCTCGTTGTCTTCGTGCTCGAGCATGTGACAATGCCAGAGATAGCCAAAGTCTTTCGTCGCATCGAACTTGGCGAACAGGTCGTCGTGAGCCTTCGTGCTCGCCGGGGCTTCTTGCGGCGCCCAGCGCACGCGGATGCGCGTGACGAAGCCGCCCGGCGCGACGATCGTGTCCTTCCAGCCGCTCTCGGGTGCCAGGATTTTCGCGGTCTCCTTGGCGTAGTCGTCCATCTCGGATTCGTCCACCAGGTATGCGTCCGCGTCCGGGTTCACGGTCGCGTGCATCAGGGGCAGAGCGCCACCATCATTTTCGGTGTTCCAAGCTTGCAAGTAGCCATCGACTTTGAGCTGGCGACGCTGCTTGATCCTGAATTGGACGAGATGCAGGTGAATCGGGTGAGGCTCGCCCGAAAGATTGACGATGTCCCAATCCTCCGTGGAGCCGAGCACGGGTAGCTCACTGACCTTGCTGTCGTACATTTGCCCGTTCAGGAGGAACCCACCATCCGTCGCAGCATTGAGCGTGACCGTTCGCTTGGCTACGTCGGGTTTGAGCTCGACCATCGCGGTGTCCAGCGCCTTAGGCAGTGGAGGGGGCGTGACCACGAGCGGATTGGCCGTGAACCGCACGACATCCTCCCCCTCGTTGCTCAGGATGACGGACTGTCCGACGTCGAGATCGCTGAAGTCGATTAGAACATCGGCGCGTTCACCAGGCGCCAGCTTCACGAACCCGACCTCGGCGGGCGCAGAGAGATACCCGCCATCCGAGCCGATCACCGTGAGTTTCGGCAGTGCGGGCGCGGCAGCCTCGACGCCTTGCGCAGGCGGGGCCTGGAGCGCGAGCGTGAAGGTGCGGTTGTTGGCTCCGTTCAGCATCCGGAAACGGTAGCGCGTGCGATCGACGTTCATGCTCGGCCAGACTTTGCCGTTCACGACGAAGGTATCGCCGCCGAATGACATGCTCCAGTAAGGGTGCTGCGGGGAATTTTGGTCCGGATAGACGAGCGATCCGTCGGCCTTGAAGATCTTGTCTTGAATCACGAGCGGCATCTCGTGCGCTCGATCGGGCAGCCCTGGCAGCTTCTCGATTTCGCTCTTGGGGTCGCGGATGACGTACATGCCCGCAAGGCCCGCGTACACATTGAGGCGCGTGATGCCGAGAACGTGATCGTGATACCAGAGCGTGGTCGCTGGTTGCGAGTTCGGATAGTTGGAAAACTCGCTCAAGAACTGCGGGCCCTTCTTGCCGGTCGCGGTGAACCACGCCTCGGGCGTGCCGTCGGATGCGGAGCCCACCTCGAGTCCGTGCACGTGCGTGACGACCGGGACGGGGGATTGCGCGTCCGCGACGGTCGGATAATTGGCCTCGAACGGGCCATCTGGCGCGGGCACGCCGTTCGGATTCGCCCAATGCAGCGTGGGATCCACCGAAAACAAATGCGGGATCCCGATCTCGTTCAGCCATTTCACGCGGGCCGAAACACCACGTGTCATCTCGAAAGTCGCCCCTGGGCTGCTCCAGGTTTCGGCGTCGTTTTCGAGCGTGCGCCCGCCGTAGGCAAACACCTGTGTCGTCGGACAACCATCCGGGAGCATCTGCACGTCGGCTTCTTTGACCGTGACTTGGTACTCTTGATGGGTCACGAGCCCCTGCGGGTCCTTTTCTTCGCTGATGGGCTTGAAGACGGCCGGCTTCTGCAGCGTGTTCAGCCACTTGATTTTTTTCGGATCGAGTCCGCCGGCGCACGGATTGTCGAGCTGCTGACTGCGATCCGCTCGATTCGGATCCGTTTCGGAGCCGACCGCGTCGGAGTCGACTCGTTCGTTTTGCGCCCCAGATTTGCCGGTTCCAACCGGGTCGCTCGCGCTGCACGCAACTAGCTGCAGCAGCAGGATCCCCGTAGAGCCAAAGATCGGAATACGTGTGAAAGTCATGATGCCTCCGGTTTTTGTGGCCGGCGCAGGCTGCGACCGACTCGAGCACCGTGTTCGGTCCGCGAAGATTGGGTGATGGTCGGCGCTGGCGAAGGCACGCACGCCTGAAAAAAACGCGCGCTCGACCCGTTCTCGCCGCAAAGCACACGAGGCAGGCAGAGGTGACACCATGCAAAGTCATGCGAAGGTCTGGCTCATTTCCGTCGCGCTCGGTTTCTCCGGTTGCGCGAAGGGGGCGCTCGACGAACCCGAGCGCAACCGTGGCCCACAATCCCCCGCAACGGAGGATGACGATCCCGATCCCTATGGCGTCACCCCACCCGGTTCCCGCGCTGGCTCGGCCGGGCAGTCTGGGAAAGGCGGCGCATCCTCCTTCGGTGGCAGCGGCGGCCGCGCAGGCAGCGCGGGAGCGAGCATGGTCAGCGGTGCGGGTGGCGCGGGCGCAGGCGGAACCGGCGCCAGCGCGGGGCTCGCGGGCACGAACAGCCACGCCGCGGCAGGAACGGCAGGGACGTCAGGCGCGGCAGACGATTGTCCCGCGCTCACGCACGTTCGACTGAAAAGTGGCGCGTGCGTCGACCGCATCAAGGAGTTCTCCGTCGCGACGAACCCCACGAGCATCGTGACGGGCTCGGACGGGCAGGTGTGGTTCGACGACGACGGCATCAATCAACTCGTGCAGCTCGATAGCGAGGGTCGAGTCTTGAAGCGAGTCGAATGCGACGAGGGTTCATCCCCACGCGCGCTCGTGGGCGGCCGCGACGAAGCGCTCGTCTGGTACACCGACGCGCGAGCCAAGACGCTCAACCGAGTGACGCAAGTCTCGCAACTGGCCTTCGAACTCAAGTTCACCGCTACGGCCGTGGTACTGGGCGAAGGCGACCTGCTCTGGCTGACCGAAGCCGGGCAAGCTCTGTATCAATTCCGCCCGTACGTGTCGTCCACGCCCTACGCGGTCACGCCCAGCCATGCGCTCGCCATCGGTCCCGACCAGAACGTGTGGTTTCCGACCGGTGGGGCGATCGCACGGCAAATTCCCGGTGAAGAAGCTCAATACTTTTCGACCGGCGCAAACCTCGCGGATGAACTGTGCACAGGACCGGACAGCGGGCTCTGGTTCACCGACGGCAGGCGGCATCAAATTGGACGCATGGATATGAGCGGCAAGTCACAGGCCTTCGACTTACCGTTTGGGAGCACCCCGACTCGAATCATCGCCGGGCCAGACGGCGCACTTTGGTTCATCGCAGAAGGCGGTGACAAAATCGGCCGAATCACCGTCGGCGGAGTGGTCACTCAATACCCCATCCCGACCAGCGGTGGTTTGCCCTACGCGCTCACGGTCGGTGCCGATCGCAATATCTGGTTCACGGAGCGGCTCTCGGGCAAAATTGGGCGTCTCATCCCGGATCCGCTCGGATGATGCGCACCGGGTCGCGCTTGCTTTGCTCGGTGCTCGGGGCCTTGCTCTCGTGCCAAACTCTGGCCGCTTGCGCGCCGGAAAGTGTGCCCTCCGAAGGCGATTTGCAGTCCCGATGCGAGCGCAGCAAGCGGCTTCAAGACGTCGAGCTCTACGACGGCAGCTTCGGCGTTCCGACCGCGTTCGTCAGTCGCCACCGACTGGCGGTGGGCCTACTGCGCTGGAGGAACGACCTGCGTGACCGCTACCGCGACGAGGCGGGCAACGTCAATGACCAAGGTTGGTGCACCGGCACGCTGATCGACGACGACCTATTCCTCACCGCAGGTCACTGCTTGGACCCGAGCAACACCGGAACCTGGAAGCTGCCCCACGAAAAGGGCGGCATCGAACTGCGACCCGCAGAGTTGGCGCGCGAGTTCGTAGTTCAGTTTCGCTACGAGGTCCCGGCGCAGCCGGACACCCCCAGCCCTCAGAGCACGGAAAGCGTCCTGCGCTTGGAGGAATACCGATTGCAGGGCCTCGACTACGCCATCTTGCGGCTGAGTAACCACCCCGGTTTGCAGAATGGCACCACCCGCATTTCGCCGCGCGATTTGCGGCCTGACTCGCGAATCGCGATCTTGCAGCATCCCGCCGCGGCGCCGATGAAAGTCGGTGCGGGCACGATCGCGCGCCTGCAAGGGTCGATGCTGACTTACGATACGATCGACACCTTGGGCGGCTCCTCGGGCGCGGGCATTCTCGATGCCGAAACGGGAAAGTTGGTCGGTGTGCATACCAACGGCGGCTGCACCGAGAGTGCGGGCGGCGAAAACTCCGGCGTCACGATCCGAACGCTCACCGCTGTTTCGCCAACGCTGCAGCGCTTGGTCGATGGCTCGAAGGATTTCTTGGTCGGTGACTGGGACAACGACGGGCTGGGCGATCTGGCGGTGTTCCACGACGGCTGCGTGTATCCCGACGCAAACCATGACGGAGCACCCGATCAGGGCGTTAAGATCTGCCCGACGGAGCCGAAAGCAGATCAGTATTTCGTCGGCAGCTGGCAGCAGGGCGGCCCGAGTCGGCTGGGCTGGCGACGCAACGGCTGCGTGTACCTCGATACGAATCCCAGACAGCCACTGTGTTTCGGCGATGCGCCCTTCGAAGTCATGATCCTGGATTGGAATGGCGACGGCAGGAGCGACTTGGGTATCCGCAAAGGACGCTGCATCGATTTCGACACCGACCTGGACGGCGTACTCGATGACCCAGGCTATTGCTTCGGCGCTGGAGCCGCCGAAGACGAATATCTAGCCGGCAACTGGGATGGCGGCTCACACGCCAGCATCGCGATCCGAAGCGGCAGCTCGATCTCCTTCGACGTCGATAGAGACGGCAACGCCGATGGTCCTGCGCGCGTCTATGGCTTGGGCGGCAACGAAGACCAATACCTGGTCGGCGATTGGGACGGCGATGGGCGATCGGATCTCGCCGTGCGCAGAGGCACGCTGTGCCTGATGAATCACGACGCGACAGCGGTGGTCGCAGAAGAACGACGCGTGTACCGCGATTTTTGGTCCGAGCCATAGCTCACGCCGGGCGCGCTCACCCGTTTGTTCTTCGCCGCACACGGTACTCAGTGAACTCCGAGTTTGCGAACACCGTAATGAAAGCGAGACACACCATGAACACTGCAGCGATGAAGATCTTGTATCTGGCTTCAGCCATTGGCACTTTGATTCTGCTTGGTTGCTCGGCCAGTGACGGCACCGAAGAGCAACCAAGCCAAGCCGGCAAAGCCGGCAGCGCGGGCAGCAAAGGCCTGTTCAGCGGGCTCGCAGGCGCCGCAAGCGTAGGCGGCGGAGCGGGGCGCGGCGGAGCGGGCGCGGGCGGCACAGGAGGCACAGGAGGCACGAGCGCCGGTGCAGGCGGAGTCGCGGCGGGTGGAACTTCCGCGGCCGGCGCACTCCCGAGCCTCGCGGGAGCAGCGAATGGCGGCGATAGCTTCGCCTTTGGCTCCGGAGGGCTCGCAGGCTTAGGAGGCGCCAGCACGGTGATCCGAGTGGAGGTCGGGAGCGGTGGCTACGGCGCAGTGGGCGGCTTCGAGATACCGCCGCACTTCGGAGGCTTTGGAGGCAGCGGGTTTTGGATCTCGAATTGACGGATGCGAGACCGAGCGAGAGGAGCCGTGCTGCGATAGCCGTGCAGCTCCTCTCGCAGTCAATTGAATGTAGATGTGCAGATGCGCGCTTCGGGCGACACGTTGGTGAAGGTCATGCAGACGACGCCCTCGGTGCATTGAGTCGATGGCACGCAATCCAAGGAGAACCAGGAAGTGGTGGCTCCGGCTCCAGTGTCGCCCGCGAGACACGGACAAGCATGCCAGCAGTCTACCGACGGCGGCAGACAAGTGCCTCCGTCGCTGCATTCGATCGGGTAAGTGACGCCGTCGCTACCGCAAAACTGAGGCTTCGGCTGGCCCAGGCAGGAGCACCGGAGTTCTGACGTAGTGCCACCCTCCCCGGCTTGGCTGAGGAGTACGCCGTCTTGGGTCGAGCCCCCTGCAGCAATCGAGACTCTGCCCGCTTCGCCTTCAGGCTCAGCCCCAGCGGCCGCGAAGACGCCTCCGTTGCCCGCACTCCCGCTCGTGCCCGCCGAGCCTGCGCTGCCGGCGCTGCCCGCAAGCGAATCGGCCATACCGGCTGAAGGCGTACCCGCATCGTCGAGCGCGGCGACGGTAATGTGGTCGATGGAGCAAGCCGTGACGACCAGGATTCCCAGCAAGAACGCGGCATTTCGCATCTGACTATCACCTCAGCGCAGGGTCGAAGCCGATGCCGACCTCGAGACTTCCACCAGGACAGAACGAGGGGCTGGTGCTGGCCCCGGCCTGGCCATCCACTTCGTAGGAGGTCGTTTGCAGGGGCACCCGCAAGTCGGCGCCCGCGGCAATCCAGGCGGGCCCGAGTGGCCACTCGAAACCAGCCGCCGCCAGCGCGTAGCTGCGCTCGAAGCCTTGCGCGGCCAACGCGTGAGCTTTCGGTTGGTCGTCGACTATTTCGGCCTGGGCGCGACCCAGCAAGACCCCGAGGCCCGCTTCGATCCGAACTCGCATGCGCGTCGCATCACCAGAGAGATAACCGGCTCGAAGCTCGCCGGACGCGCCTTTCAAATGTACCCGCGCGGGTGACAAATCGAAATCGCTGGGGACCAGGTAGCGCACGGCCGTGCGCAATGAAAAGCGTCCGCGGAATTCGAAGCTGAGGAACGCGCCCACTTCGGTGAGCCAGCCTTCGGTGCCCGAGCTGTGCGTCGTGCCGCTGGCGCCGACCCCGAGGCGGAGCGGGCGAGCCTCGCGCCGGCCGTTTGCAGAAGGGGGCACCGACTCCGGTGAATCACGTACCGAAGTCGGTGCCGGCGCGACGGGCGCGGCGACGACCGGAGGCGCGGCGGCGCGCGCAGGTTCTATTTCCCGCTCCAGGGCGGCGACCAGTGCCTGGCGCGACGATTGCTGTTCGCGCAGCCACAACGCTCGCGCGGACGAGTGCGCCACTTCCGCGAGTGTCTCGCCGCCCACTTCATCCAGACCCGACTCGAGCTTGATCTCGCGGAACAAGTAGCGCGTCGGCCCCGCTTGCTCGGTGAGCGCCAAGTACACTCGCGCTTGCGTCCGTTCGGTCACGACAATCCAAATGTAGACGGTGTCCGCGTGCTGCGGCAGCAGCACGGTGCGCTGATCGAGCTGCTGGTCGTCACGCAGTACGACCGCCGTCTGCGGCGGAAAGAGGCTGCGAATGCGCTCGAACAACACCGGATCTCGCTGCACGTCGCCGAGCATCGCGACTTCGACTTGAGCAAGCTGCTGGGTCTGTTGCGATTCGCTCGGGCCGGCGTGCGCGGTGAGCGCGACGCCGCACAGAGCGCCCGAACCGCCCAGACAGAACACAGCCACGGGCCACGCTTTAGCGCGAGCCATGCAATGCTCGCGTCCGTGCGACCTCCGCGTACGGTGAATCGGGGAATTCGCGCAGCAAATCCGCGAGCGCTTGCTCCGAAACCGAGCGGTCCCCCAACGCGGTCGCGACTTCCGAGATCCCCCACAGCGCTTCTGCGCGCAGCGCGCCGCCGCCGCCCGCTATCGCCCGATATTGCAGCAGCGCGCGTTCGGGCTGCTTGGCTTGGAGATGCTTTCCCAAAGCCAAACGCGTGGGACCGACTTCACGTGAGCTCGGATAGAGATCGAGCAGCAGCTCGTACAACACCGCCGCCTCACCGGAGCGCCCCTGGCGCCGCAGCAAGTTTGCCCGCGCGAAGAGCTCGCGGGCGGAGGCCGCCGCGACCGCCTTCGACGCGGGCGCCACGCGCCCGGACACCGAGGCACTGGCAGCAGCGCTCGGGGTATCCGGTATGACTGACGGTACGGCCGACGGTGTGACCGAAGGGCTGGCGGGCAGGTTCGGCAGAAAGTTCGCGGCTGGCTTGGGCTTCGCCACCGGCTTTGGCTTCACTAGCGAAGGCGGCGGAGACGCCGTGACCCGCCGCAAGCGCACGCCGCCGATCCAAGCCGCCGCCAAGCCAGCAACGAGTAGCACCGCGGCCGCCGCCAGCAGCATGCTCAGCCTGCGCCGATGGGCAGGAACTCGTTGCGAAATGCGGGACGGGCCGAGCTCGCCCAGCACACGCGCATTGATGCGCGCGAGGAGCAGCTCGTCCCCCGGGCGGACGCGGCTCTCCCGCTCGAGCTCGGGCAGGATCTGACTCATCAGCTTGACCTCGAGCGAGTACGCGAGGCTCTCGTTCAGCCGGCGCTGCTCGTCGAGGGTCAGCTCTTCACGCCGGCTGCGGCACAGCAAATCCGTGAGTTCGGGCTGGCTCATGCCATTTCCTCCACCAAGTCACGAAGTCTTGGATCGGCCAGCGCGTGCGCGACCAACGCCGCCTTCGCGGTCCGCAGCCGGCTGCGCACGGTCTCGAGCGGAGCGCCGCAAATGGCGGCGACCTCGCTCATCGTGTAACCGAGCACGCAATGCAGGGCAAGCGCCTCCGCCTGGGCGGGTGGCAACGCGTCGCACAGCTCGCGCGCCAATTGTACACTCGCGCGCGATGCCGCGAGAGCATCCGGCGCCGCGCCGTCACCCGCTGTTTCGTCTGCGTCTCGTTCATCCGGCAAGCCGTGATTGCGCTTCGCTGCGCGCTGCCGCCGTCGCGCGTTCATCGCGGTGCGCAACGCGACGCGTGCCGCGAAATGCCGAATCGAGGATTCGCCGCGAAAACGTCGCAAAGCGCTGACGAATTCGACTGCGCATTCTTGCGCGACGTCTTCCACGTCCGGGTGCGAGCCGCCGATCACTCGTCGTACGACACGCAAAATGTTCGGCGTCACTGTCGTCAGCAAGGTGCGCAGCGCAGCCATGTCCCCGTCGATCGCGGCGTGCGCGAGCGGCAATAGCTCATCTTCCGCCCTAGGGCCGGATTGAGGCGGAGCTGTGCGTAGGGGCAATGCGCGTAACATCCGGTGGATCAGTGTTAGCTCCACCAAAAACGGGTGTGCATCGCGATACGATTTCGAGAGTCGCTCGTTTCGCTCGACCGTCAGCGATGGTGTCTGTCACGCGTTGGAAACAACGCGCGCCATCCAAGAGCGCGTGATTGGTACGCACGTGCAGGAGGCGCTCCGTGACATGCCCTTCTACCTGTCGGAATGCGCCACCCGCGATACGACACGCTCATGCCCGTAGCACCCGATCGCGAGCACCCGCGCGGGAATGCGAGCTGCGCTATGCGCCTCGCGATCGCCCCCAAAAAAAGAGCTGCGAGCGCTGGCGTCGGTTGCCAGCGCGCGCAGCTCGCTCGACTCAAGCTCGCGTTTGCTCAGTACAGAATGCGCGTGCGCACGTTGGTCGGCAGCTCACCGATGGCCTGGCGCACTTCGTTGGAAACGTCCTGATTCAAGTCCATGATCAGGTAGCCAGTTTCCGGATCGGTCGCTAGCACCTGGCTGTGGATGTTGGCCTTCAGCCGGCTCACGATGCCGTTGATTTCGCCGAGCACGCCGGGAACGTTGCGGTGCACGTTGAGGATGCGATGCGTCCCGGGTTGAGCAGGCAGCTCGATCTGCGGAAAATTCACGGCGCCCGTGGTTGCCCCGCCGTTGACGAACCGGATCAGCGCGCTTCCCACCTCGCGCCCGATCGACTCCTGCGCTTCACTGGTCGAGCCGCCGACGTGCGGCGTCAGGATCACGTTCTTCAGCCCCTGCAGTTCGCTCTTGAATGGGTCGTCGTTCGACTCCGGTTCTTGCGGGAACACGTCGATCGCCGCGCCGCCCAAATGCCCGCTCTGGATAGCCTGAGCGAGGGCCGGAATATCGACCACGGTGCCGCGGCTCGCGTTCAGCAGATACGTGCCCTTGCGCATCACGGACAGCTCACGAGCGCCGATCATGTTCTTGGTTTGGGCGGTGGCCGGAACGTGCAGAGAAACGAAGTCGGCTTGGGCGAGCAATTCGTCGAGCGTCGCCACCGTGTGGTTGTTGCCCATCGGCAGCTTGGCGGTGATGTCGAAGAAGATCACCTTTAGGCCCATGGCCTCTGCGAGCACGCCGAGCTGGCGGCCGATATGACCATAGCCGATGATGCCGAGCGTCTTATTTCGGACCTCGTTGCAGTCGACCGATGCTTTGTTCCAAATTCCGGCGTGCACTTCGCGCGAGCGCTCGGTCGTCTTACGCGCCAGATCGATGATCTCGCTGATGATCAACTCCGCGACGCTGCGCGTATTGGAAAATGGCGCGTTGAAAACCGGCACGCCCTGTCGATTCGCCGCGACCAAGTCGACCTGATTGGTGCCGATGCAGAAGCAACCCACGCCGAGCAAGCGCTTGCCTGCCGCCAAGACCTTCTCCGTCACGTGCGTTTTGCTGCGAATGCCGACCAGGTGCACGTCACTGATCTTCTGAATCAGTTCCTCTTCTTTGAGGGCGTGCTTGAGTGCTTCCACCTGGAAGTGTTCCGCAGCGAACAGCGCCTGCGCGCTCGCGTGGATGTTCTCGAGCAAGAGAACTTTGATTTGGTCTTTGGGAAACGAAGTAGCTTTGGGCTCAGCACCGGTAGTCATCGGCGAACACCTAATCCTCTCCAGCCCCGAGCTCAAATGCCAACTCGGCGGGCTATCCGTTAGCACTGCAATTTCGGCTGACCTGCAAAATTTATTGGGTCGCGGGCGGCGAATTGCCAGTGATCGCACAGCCTTCGGCGTCAGCGTGCGGCGCACTAGGCGAACCCGAGCGGGGGCGATCCGTAAATTGGCCGCTTTTCTGCATCTCTCGAGCCGCTTGCGAGCCGATGCTGGCGGCTCGCCATTCCCTGCGTAGAATATTCCTTGGAATGAATGTGTAGCGGAGGTCTGCACGTCCAACAAACGGAGCAATCGAGATTCGCGACGCCCACAGCAACGAGATTGTGTTCCGAAAGAGCGGCTCGGATGGCCATGGAGTTTGGCAATGAACGCTATCGAAGCATTGGAACAGAACGTCCGTGAGGCGGTACCGAAGGCGTGGTCCCGGCTCCGCCGTCCTCGAAATCCTCAAGGTCAATGGTGGCTCGATACGAAGATGGATGGCCATGTCGTGACGATCGCTTGGTCGCCTCGACGAGGCTTCGGGATCAGCTCCAGTTCGTTCGGTGACGGGTACGGCGAAGGCGCGGAGGAAACCTATGAGGAACGCCAACAGGCAACGGCTCGTGTGATCGAGCTCCTCGCATCGCAGCAACACACAGTGCCGCCAGATGCTGTTTTGCTTCGGGAATTGCGCGGCCTAGTTGGCCTAACCCAAGGGCAGGTCGCCGAAAAGTTGGGCGTGCAGCAAGCCGCCGTTTCACGTTTCGAGCGACGCGAAGACATTACGCTGAGCGCTCTGCGGCGATATGTCGCAGCAATTGGCGCAGACTTGGAGATCAATGTTCGCATGGCCAATGGCGAGCAGATGCGACTGGCTGGCGTGAATGATGAAAAGCGGAGCCGCGCAGCCTGCGATCACGTCGAGGGAGGCGTTCCGCTGGTGAAAAGTTCGTTTACGCAAGTCGTGCGGGGTCTCAAGAAATGGCGCGCGTGGCTGGGTGAGTATAGCGCTGTGGTTGGCGAGGAATGGGGGCCGCCTCCCCAGGTGTCGGTGAAATTGAGCCGATCCGTTTGGGAGCCACTCGCTTCAATCGAAGGCGACGGCCTGCTCCGATTAAACGAGGCTAAGGTTCGTGGGTTGGCTGAGGAATTTCAAAAGACCAAGGACTTTCGTTGGGCCTCTGCTGAAGCGGCTTGGTACTCGGTCAGCAGGTACCTGCTCGCTCATGAGTTTGGTCACCTTTTGGATGCGAAGCGTTCGCCATTAGGGTCGAGTGATCGCATTCTAGACGACGTCGAGTGTCACGCAGACGCGGTAGCTGGTTGGATTGGTGGGCGATTGGGAGATGACGCGGCCCTCGGTTCGTCCATTGCATCGCGCCTGGGATGTTCGTCCATAGGCTGCAGATATCCGACAATGAGCGAGCGTTCCTACGCGTATCTACTTGGTCATTCAGCCGGAAGTCGGGTTGCTGCGCGACGCCCCAGTATTCATTCGATGGTCATCCGGACATCCAATCTGGAGCGACTCAGGGCGTTCTACTCGACTTTGGGTCTCGAGCTTGTGGAGGAGAAGCACGGAACGGGCCCGCTTCACTACTCGTGCTCGATGGATGAAACGGTGATGGAGATCTATCCGACTAAGCGACCCGTGACTGGTGGGAATCGGTTGGAGTTGCGTTTGAGGACGCCGATGGCCGCAATTGAGCGACTTCAGCTAGCCGGATACCTTCCGAATGGATCGGCCCCTCTGAACCGCGAAACTTCGCCGCTATCCTTCATGGTCCACGATCCAGACGGGAATGAACTGGAGCTTTCCGCGTCTTAGTTCCGGCGAAGGTCTACCGCTGGCTCGCCCCCGCCATCCCCACTAAGCTCCCCCTCCCCGTGCCATGAAGCCCTCCCGCACTGCCTTCGCCCTGCTGGCCGCCATCGCGCTCGGCTCGAGCCCACACACCGCGAACGCGTTCACTCACGTGGTCGTTCAAGGCGATACGCTGGCTTCGATCGCCGAGAAATATTACGGCAAGATCCAATACGAGAAGTTTTTGGTCGACGCCAATCTGCTCGCGGTCGAGGGCGGCTCGCCGATCGTCAAGGGCATGCGCCTCGAGGTGCCCGCGGTCGGGCATCGCGTCGTGAAGAAGGGCGATACTTGGGAGCTCTTGGCCGCGCAGCTGCTCGGCGGGTCCAATCGCTCCGATGTGCTGTCGATGGCCAACGGCTCCAATCCCTGGCTCACCCCGCAGGAGGGCGCTGAGCTGATCGTGCCCTACAATCTGCGCGTGCTCGTGGCGGGCAGCAACGAGACGGTGGTCACGATCGCCTTCAAGTACTACGGCGACATGAACAAGGCTTGGGTGCTCGACCGTTACAATGGCTTCAACGGGCACAAGATCCAGCCCCACGACGTGGTGCTCGTGCCACTCACCGATCTGCCGCTCACGGAGCTGGGCAAGAAGGCCGCGCAGGAATCGGCCGGCAACACCTGCTCCGAAGCGCTGGGCAGCGTGCGCGACGCGCAACGCAAAATATCTCAGGAGATCCCGGCTTTGATCGCGGACGTCAAAGGGGGGCGTTACGTCGACGCCGCCGCACGCGGCGGTCGCTTTTTGGCCTCGGGCGCGTTGACCGAAAATGAGCAAGCGATCGTCAATCGTCAACTATTGGAGGCCTACGTGGCGCTCGATGCGACGGGACTCGCGACACAAGCGTGTACGGAGTGGCGCAAGCGCGACAAGAGCGCAGAGCTCGATCCGGTCGATCTCAGCCCCAAAATCATCTCCGCGTGCGCGCGCGGTGGCAATTGAGCGCGCTCCGCAAAGCACTCGATTGGGGCAAGCTCGCGCCCTTGCGCTTGCGCGCGAAGACGGTGGCGGACGGCGTGTATGCAGGCGGGCACCGCAGCCGACGACGCGGCGCAGGCATCGAATTCGGCGGGCAGCGCAGCTACGTCCCGGGCGATGATCTGCGCTTCATCGATCGGCACGCCTTGCTACGCCATGGCACGCTGCTGGTGCGCCAATTCGAGACCGAGACGGACCGCACGCTCTGCTTGCTGGTCGATGCCAGCCTATCGATGAGCTATCGCAGCGAGGACGCACCCGGCGCCAAATACGCCTACGCCGCACTGATCGCCGCGGCCCTGTGCAAGATTGCCGTCGGGGCCGGGGATCGTGTGTCGCTCGATTGGTTCGGCGGGGAACGAACCGTGGAGCTTTCGACCGCGGGCGGCCGGGAAGCCTTCGAGCGCGTCGTGGGCGCGCTCGAAACGGCGCAGCCCAGCGCGGACTTGAAATCGGATTTGCCGGCGCTGGAGCGGGCGGTGGCGCGCGTCGAGCGACGCGCGGGCCGTGGTTCGACGGTCGTGGTGTTGAGCGATTTGCTCGACCTGCCGGAGGGCGCAGAGGTAGCCCTCGGCTCGCTCGGTTCGCGCGGAAAGACCCTGACCGTCGCGCGCATCCTCGACCCGGCCGAAGTGAATTTTCCGTTCACGGGTCCGCTTCATTTGCGCGCGCTCGAGGGCGAAGCGCGCGTCGAGACCGACGCGGCCGCCGCTCGACCACAATACCTCGCCGCGCTCGAGGCCCAAGCGCAGCGTTGGTCCGAGCGCTTACTCAGCCGCGGCGGATCCTTGGTGCTGCTCAGTAGCGCCGATGATCCGGTGAAGGCGGTCCGCAAAGTGCTCGATTCGGTCGGGGGTCTCACGTGAGCTTTCTAGTCGCGGCCGCGCTCGGCGTTGGCCTGTTCGTGGCGATTCCGATCGCCGCCCACCTCTTGCGGCGTGGCCGGGCCCGAGAACGGGATTTTCCGCCGACCGCGTTGGTGCCGGCAGCGCGTTCCGTAGCGCGCGAACGGGCCACGCTCGAAGATCGTCTACTCCTTGCGCTTCGCGCCTTGCTGATCGCGTGCTTGGCGGTGATCGGCGCGACGCCGTTCGTGCAGTGTTCGCGCTTGTCGTTGAATCGCAGCGCGGGTGCTTCGGTTGCGTTCGCGCTGGTGGTCGATGATTCGCACAGCATGCGGGCCCAGGCGGCAGAGGGCGGCGTGCGCTTCCAGCGGGCCTTGCGGGCGGCGCGTGAGCTGCTTTCGTCTGCGCGAGAGGGCGATGCCATCGCGATCGTACTGGCGGGGAAACCGGCGCGCTTGGCGCTGGCCGCGACCACGGATTTGAATGCGGCGCGGCGCGCGCTCGATGATCTGCACGAGAGCGATCGAAGTACGGATCTCGACGGCGCGGTGAGCCTGGCCCGCACCAGCATCGCGAGTGTGCCGCACCACGACAAGCGCGTGGTCTTACTGAGTGACTTGGCCGGCGCCGCCTTGTCCGAGGGTCAGCCGCCACTGTGGACTCCGGTCCCGGAGCTCGCCACACCTCTGGAAAATTGCGCGATTTTCGGCGCAGAGCAACGCGGTCGGCGGATTTTGGCCCATGTCGCGTGCACGTCGCCCGCGGCCGCCGCGGGTCGCGCCATCTCTTTGCTCGGTGACAAGAGCGGCACACCAGTGCCACTCGCGGCACGCGGGGGCATTCAGGAATTGGGGCTGGATCTGGATCCGAAGCTCGACCATCCCGAGCTGCAACTGAACGGCGGCGACGCGCTGAAGAGTGACGACCACTGCCCGCTCGCCGCCGAGTCAGCCGCGCTGGGCGTGCTGGTAGCAGCGGACGTGAGCAATGCATCCGCAAAGACGGGCGGCCCGCCCGTCCTCGAGCAGGCGGTCGGCGCGCTCGAAACCAGCAGCGCACTGCACCCGATCGCGCTCTTGCCCGACGATGCGAACGAGTATCGCAACAACGCGCTGCTCTTGCTCGACGATCCGGGCGGCATCACGCCGGAAGCGCGCAGTGCGCTCACGAGCTTCGTGGAACGCGGTGGCGTCGCGGTCGCCTTTCTCGGCCCGCGCGTGGAGCAGACGCCACTCGGGGCCACGCTCGAACCGTTCGTGCATGGGGCGGTGCACTGGGAGGCGAAAGAAATTGGCGACGTGAACACCGCTTCGCTCGCCTGGCTCGGACCGGAGGCCAGCAGCTTGTTGGATCTGAAGCTACGCGGCCGCGCTAGTTTGAGCACGACCGACCTGCTGGGTGGCCGCGTTCTGGCGGCTTTCAGCGATGGCCAGCCGTTTCTGACCAAGCGCGAACTGGGCCGCGGCGCGTTGTACGCTGTCGCCCTACCGACGTCGGTAGAGCATGGCAATTTCCCGCTGCGCCCCGCGTTCTTGGCCTTGCTCGACTATTTCTTGGACGAGGCGCGCACGCGCCGCGGCGCCGCACAAAGCGTGGCCGGCAGCGAATGGACATTTTCGCTCGGCTCGAACGTCTCGATCGACGGACCAAGCGGCGTGCTTGCGGTGCACGAGCGGGCGCGCGCGAGCGGCGGCGCGCAGAAAGCCGCAACGCCAACCCTTGCCGGTCGCTACGAGCTGCGCATCGATGACAAGCCGGAAGAGCGCGTGGTCACCGTCGACCCGACCGAGATCACGACCCTGCCCCAGAAGCCGCCCGAGAGCGCAGCACGAGCGCGCGCGGACGCCAACGCCGGTAGCGTCGATGCTTCGCCCGAGCTCGGGTTCGTAGCTTTGGCGCTGCTTGCGTTGGAGCTCGGGCTACGCGTGTTCCGGCGCGTCACGCGGGAGCGCGGCCCCGCCGCTAGAGCCGCGCTGCGAACCTGAGCCGAGATCCGACGGAGGCCAGAAAATCAGCCAAATGCGCGCCGAGTTCGCGCGCGTCGTCCTCGGCGCCGTGGATGAAGCTCGACTTGCGACGTCGGAGATAAGGCAAGCCGAGGACGTACAAGCCAGGCTCGCTGATCACGCCGCGGTCGTGTTTCAGCCTGCCCTTGTGGTCCAAGACCGGCACCTCGAGAAAGGAGTAGTCCGGACGGAAGCCCGTGGCCCAGATTACGGTTGCCACTTCTTCTTCGAGATCGAGCGAGAGTCGCGCGCGGTCGTCTACCGCGCTGGGCGCATAGCGCACGGGCGGCCCGACGTGAGGCGCGCATCCGGTGCGCGCCGCCCACTGGTCGATCGCCGAAAGCAAGCGGTTGAGTTTGAGATCGGCGAGCATGCAGGTATTCCACAGCGAGCCCGAGAACTGCGCGTGGCCATCGCGGATCCCTGCCAATCGACCCACGATCTCCACGCCCTGATCGCGGAGCAGATTGAGGTCGAGCGTGACCCCGCTCGTGCCCGTAAGCTGTGGGGAGGGTACGCGACGCGCCCGTTCGGGATCCTCCTCCTCTTGGATGCGGCGGTCGAGCAAACCCGAGGCGAGCAACCACCACTGAATGTCGCGCCCTCGATAGACACGCGGCATGCGCACGTGTTCACCGACCGCGAGCGTCACCGGTCTGCCGCTGCCGTGGACTTCCTGAGCGAGTTGCAGGCCCGTCGCAGAGCCACCCACGATCAGCACACGGCCTTTCGCGAGTTGCTCGGGATTGCGATAGTCCCGTGAGTGCAACTGTTGCACGCCCCTTGGCATGCCTTCGGCGATGCGCGGGACGAACGATTGACTGAAGCCGCCCGTCGCGAGCACCACCGCGCGGCACAGCCAAACGCCGCGGCTGGTCGCCACTCGGTAGCCGGAGCCGTCCGCCGCGACGCTCGTCACCAGCGTATCCGAGATCACCGGAACCGACGCCCAATTGCGGTAATTCTCGAGGAATTCAAGCACTTGCTGGCTACTCATGTAGCCGTCTGGATCGTCACCTCGGTACGCATAGCCGGGCAACCGGCTCATCCAGTTCGGCGTGAGCAAGCGCAGCGAATCCCAGCGCTCCGTGCGCCAAGAATTGCCGACCTGACCACGATCGAGCACGACGTGCTCGATGCCGCGTTCGCCGAGAACGCGGCTCATGGCCAACCCGGAATGGCCGGCGCCGATGACGACTACGTCGATGACGCCGACCTGCCCCGGGAACATCAGGCTTTGCTCGTGGTGACCGCCACTTCGGTCGGGTTCGTGATGGCGTCGAACACGGCCGAGCGCTTCTGTGACTGCGCGACCAGCGCCGCGATTTCCTCGGCGCTGGCGTCGGCGTCGATCTCGTAGTGCACTTTGATGCGGTCGAAGCCATTGCGTACGTTGGGGTCGATGCCGAGGATGCCTTGCAGATCCATGGGCGCCTCGATGGTGGCCGACACTGATTTGAGCTGGATGCTGCGTTTCTGCGCGACCGCCGCCACGCCCGCGGTCAGGCAGCCCGCCAGCGCGACCAACACGAGTTCGACAGGCGCCGCGCCGTTGTCCTCGGCCGCAAAAATCTCGGGATGATCCGAGTCGAACTGGAACGGTTGGCGATGGGTTTGTTCGCCGCCGAGGCCGAAGAAACCTTCGACCGTTGCGCGGCTGTGCGTGCCCTTGAGCCATTTGCTGGTGGCACGCCATTTGAAGCGTGCCGCCTCCGGCGCTTGGCTCAGCGCCTCGCGCGCGCCCAAAAGTGCCGCTACATTCACGCCATTTTCGACAGATACGGATTGAGTCGTCATTGATTGGCCTCCTCGTGCCGGTGATGTCGTCCGGGACAAGCACCGGACACCAGTCATCCTGGTCAAGGTCCGTGGAAGCCAGCGTGGCAATCAGCGTGGTATTTGCGCGACGGTCAGGGATGAAACTGGCGGAACGCCCAAATCCGCTCGACGGGCCGTGGTGCATCGCGCAAAGCGAGGCGCACCGACTCCGCGTCGGCCGCCTGACACAAGCAGATCACGCGCCGCCGATCGCTGGCGACGAACGTGCGCAGGAAACGCACCCGGTGATTGCGCAGACACACGGCCGCGCTCGCATCCATGGACTCGAGATTTTCGAGCGCGCTCGGTTCGCTGAATCTCCAGCTGACGAGGACGTTGGCTCGTGCCAGCGCGGAGCTATCGAGACCGGGGGCGTCTCGCAATGTACAGGCCGAGACCTCGGCGGGCCCTGAGCTCTGAGCCCGCACCACCCTACGCACCGATTCCAAATCGACCGCGGTAAAGTGACAGACGAGATGCCGTGCGTCCGCCGCAAGCAAGCTGCGATTCCACTCGACTCGATGCAGGTCCAGGCAGCCCCCTGCCGCCTGCGCCATGCGCAAGAATTCTGCATCCGTCAGGGGTTCATCCATGTGGCGTTCGACGAGCACATCCGTCATGGGACCTCTTGGCGCAGGGAGCGCTGGTTGAGCAACTTCTCGGTCACGGCCTGGGTCCACGCCGATGCGCCGTCTACACGGATGCGCTCGACTTCTTTGCCGAAGCGGGCCGCGCGTGCGCGGTCGCCCAGCGCTCGGTGCCCGTGGAAAAGGATCGCGTTTGCGAGCAACATCTCGGTGGCGCGCTCCAGGATTTCCGCGTAGCCGAGGGCCTCGGATGCGCGCTCGGTCGCGTTCTCGCTGCGACCTCGCTCCGAATCGATCAGCGCCGCGCGGGTCAGAATATAGGCGAGACGGTGCTTCGCGTCCGCCACGCGCAAGTCGGCAAGTGCCAGGCAGAGCCCGCGGTCGTCATCGTCGATGGCATAGTCACAGAGTCCGGTGATGGCTCGCGCGAATGGCTCTTCGCTGCCCTCGCGCAGCTTGTCTCCGAGAGCCGCGAGTTCCTGACAACGCTCGCGAGCGAGGAGCAGCCGACCGCGCTGGAGGTCGAGCATGATCAGGTACTCGTTTGCTTGATACTCACTCAGCCGATCCCCCGCGGATTTGCATAGTGCGCGCGCCTCACGGAAGCGCTCCTCGGCTTCGTCCAGGCGGTTCTCGTGAAAGCGCAGCATGCCGAGCCCCGCGGCGATCGCGTGGTGCCGGAAGCCGCTCCGCTCGGCGAGGGCGCTGGCTTCCATCAAGAGCGCATCGGCTCGGGAAATATCGCGTTCGATCATGACCAGGCACTTGGCGGTTTCGGCCATGCCCACGATTTGAGCCTCGCCCGCCCCGCCTTGTACGACCCTCGCCGCTTGCAGCGATTGCTCGCGAGCGGCCTGCCATTTTCCCTGGGTCCAGCGCACGTAGGCGGCCATTTGGTAGCCCAACCGAGCATGGCCGAGGGCACCGTGATCCAGCGCCCGCTCGGCGAGTGCGGCATAGCTCTGCACGGCGCTCTCGCGATCGGCGAGGGGGCCAGCCGCGAGCAGGATGTCATGCAAATCGATCTCCACGCACACGCGCGCGCCGTCTGGGAGTTCGGCCGCCAGCGAGAGTCCCTTGCGCGCCAGCGAAAGCGCGTCGTCGTTCGCGAAAAAGCGTAGGCACAACCGGCCAGCGCAGACCATGGCGCGGGCGGCCAGCCCCGGGTCGCCGCTCAACGCGGCGTGATGGGCCAAGTCGGCCGCGCGCGCTAGCTCTTGCGCGCTCTCCTTCTGCAGCAACTCCGCGATCCGTCGGTGCATCACCTGACGGCGGAGCGGCGAGATGTCTTTGTATATGGCTTGTGCGATGAGCGCGTGAGCGAAGCTCGAGCCACGCTCGGTGGCTTGCAGCATGGCGTGTCGCTCCGCGTGCTCGAGCGCCGTATCGACATCGGCGGCGTCCAACCCCGACAGCTTCACTAGCTTGCCGACATCGATGCGTGGGCTGAGCACGGCCGCCCAGCGCAGCACTTCGGCCGCAACGACGCCAAAGCGCGAGAGACGCTCACGAACGAGGTCGTCCAATGAACCGGCGACGCTGCCCCGCATTTCGGCGTGGGCGAGCTCGATCGCCAAAAGCGGATTGCCGCCACACTCGAGGCTCAAGCGCTCGCTGTCTGCGCCCGGTGCCCGCTCGTCGATGATTCGCACCAACGCCGCGCGGGCAAGCGGGCCAATCTCGAGCTCCGAGAGTGCACCGTCGCGTCGCAAGCCGCGCAGTGCTTGCTGCATGGGCACGTTGTCTCTGAGCTCGCCATCGCGTGCGGCAAGCAAAGCGAAGAAGGGTTTGCTCCGGCTCATCCGGACCACGTAATGTAGCGCCGCCGCGCTCGATTCGTCGCACCATTGCACGTCGTCGAACAGCAGCACCACGCTGCGCTTTTCGGATTCTCGCGCGACCAACTCGGTCAAGCGCGAAAAAAGCCGATCGCGATTGCCCACGTCGGCGTCCGCGAACACCTGATCGTGAAGCGCGAGGTCTTGCCCCCGCAAGGCGTCGATCCACAACGCAAATGGCCGAATCGTGTCGGTCTCGCAAGCCGCCGCCTGGAGCACGAACGCACCCTTCGCGCGTGCCAGCGCGGCGGCCAACTCGAGCAGGCGCGTCTTGCCAACACCGGGAGCGCCGCTCAAGAGGCGTACGGCGGCGCGCTGCTTTGCGCTGACCTCGGCCAATGCGTCCGTGATCTCGGCCGTTACCTGCTCGCGACCAAACAAGCCGCGGGTAAGCGAGCTGACGGGGGCGCTGTCTGGAATCGAAGCGAACGATTCGCGCTGCGGCGGAGCATCGATGCGCGGCGCGCGACGCGCGGCCAACAGCGCACCGGTAGCTCGAGTCCCAACTTCGTGCAGCATGCGCAAACCGAGTTGGTACTGTTCCTCGGCTTCTCCGAACTGGTGTGCCGCGTTGAGCAGCCGGATCAGCGTCGCGCGCTGACCTTCCTCGTAGGGCGACAAGCCGACCAACGCGCGAGCAAACGGGATGGCTCGCGCCGGATCATTGTCGAAGCGCGCCACGAGCTCCGTCAATAGGGCGGTCTGGTCGCGCAGGGACTGCTCGCGCTCGGCGACGCACCAAGCGTGGAAGCCGTGGAAGCTGGAAAATTCGAGCCCTTCCAGCAGATTCCCACGGTAACGCGAGGCCGCGGACACCAGAACCTCGCTCGCCTTGTCGGCTAGGCCAGTCGCGACGAGCTGCCTCAACTCACGGGTGTCGATGGCGATACCCTCGACGTCGAGACCGACGCGGTCGCGATCTGCCAGCACTCGCGTGCGCCCGTCGTCGTCGACCAGACGCCTGAGTTTCGACAGACTCCAACGCAACGAGCCGCGCGGATCGTCCGGGATTTCCCACAACAGCTGACACAGCTGCTCACGCCGAAACTGGCGCGATTGCAGGCTCAAATAGGCGAGCAAGGCCCGCGTCTTCTTCGATGGCGGCAATGGCAACGCGCGGCCGTCTTTGCGGACCTCGAAGTCACCCAGGAATCGGAACTCAAGGCCAGCCATCTCTGTGTTCCCTAACCGCGCTGCGGCCGCAGAATATGGGCCGCCGGCCTTCCGTCACAAGCCCCCCGGCGCTCTCGTTCACGGAAACGAAAAAAACCACGCTGGCTTCCACGCTCGTTCCCTCGCCTGGGGCCTAGGTTCTGCGCTGAGGCTTGGGAAAGGCCTCGCGCCGCTCGGAGTCGAGCAAGGAGCAAGCATGGCCCGTTACGACAATATTCTGCAAACCATCGGAAATACGCCACTTGTCAGGTTGAATCGCCTGGCCCCGGCAGGCGTCAACGTATTCGTCAAGGTCGAGTCCTTCAATCCGCTCGGCTCGGTCAAAGACCGGATGGCTCGAGCGATCGTCGAGGACGCGGAGCGCACCGGCGCGCTCAAACCGGGGCAAACCGTGATCGAAGCAACCAGTGGCAACACGGGCATCGGCCTGGCCATGGTCTGCGCACAGAAGGGCTACCCGCTAGTCGTGACCATGGCCGAGAGCTTCAGCCTCGAGCGCCGCAAGCTGCTGCGCTTCTTGGGGGCTCGGGTGGTGCTCACGCCGGCCGCCGAGAAGGGCACGGGCATGCTGAACAAAGCCATCGAGCTGGCCCAGAAACACGGCTGGTTCCTGTGTCGCCAATTCGAGAACGAAGCCAACGCAGACGTCCATACTCGAACCACGGCGCCGGAAATCCTCGCTGATTTCGAGGGCGAACGGATCTACGCGTTCGTCTCGGGCTTCGGCACGGGTGGCACGCTGCTCGGTGTCGCGCGCGGGCTCAAGGCGGCCGACGCCGAGATCCGCGTGATCGCAGCGGAGCCCGACAATGCCCAGCTCGTGGGGAGTGGAATTGCCCAGTCGCGAGACGAGAACGGTCAACCGCGGGGAAGCCATCCGCGTTTCCGCCCGCATCTGATGCAAGGCTGGAGCCCGGATTTCATCTCCCGCCTCACCGACAATGCCCTGAAAGAGCAGCTGGTCGACGAGGTCGTGCCGGTCGATGGCAATGAGGCGATGCAGCGTGCCCGCGAACTCGCGACCCAGGAAGGCATCTTCGTCGGCACCTCCAGCGGCGCGACGCTCGCAGCGGCATTGCAGGTCGCGCGCCGAGCTCCGCCGGGCAGCAACATCGTCTGCATGCTGCCCGACACCGGTGAGCGCTACATGTCCACACCGCTGTTCGAGGGCATCGAGGTCGACATGAACGCTGCCGAGCTCGAGCTCTCCCGCTCCACGCCCGGCTATCGCTTCGATGCCGCGCCGCCTCCGCCCGCTCCCGCCAATCAACCTGAACCCGCGCTCGCGCTGGTGCGCGACGAAGAAGCGGAGGTGTTCGTCGCGAACGCCATCGACCAACACGCGGTGGTGCTGTTCGCGCTCGAGTGGTGCGAGTTTTGTTGGGCGGTGCGAAAGCTGTTCCGAAAGCTCGGCATTGCCTACAAAAGCGTGGATATCGACTCCGTGGCGTTTCAAGACCGCGAGCTGGGCACGAGGGTCCGCGCAGCCCTGAAGCAACATTGCGGCTCTCCCACCATTCCACAGATCTACATCGGTGGCGTGCACGTGGGCGGCTGCATGGATATCTTCGAGGCGGTGTCCAATGGGCGGGCCTGGCAGCTGCTCGCCAATGCGGGCGTCGCGTTCGAGCGCAGTGTGGATCTGGTGCCGCAGCAGTTCCTGCCGCAATGGCTGCACCCGCGCAAGAGCGCCTAAACCTGCGCGAGCAAAGACGAAAAGCCATGGCATTCATCGAGACCATCCCCGCGGGCGAAGCTCAGGGCGCACTCTGCGACATGTATCATCGACAACAGGCCTCGTGGGGCCACGTGCCCAACTATGCAAAGGTGTTCTGTTACCGTCCCGAGGTGATGGCGCGTTGGGGGCGATTGCTGGCCGAGATCAAGCGTCCCCTGTCCAAGCGCTGCTTCGAGCTCGTCACCTTCACGGCCGCGCACGAGCTCCGTCACTCGGCCTGCGCACTCGCGCACGGCCGAGCGCTCACGGAGTTCTTCAGTGAAGAGCAAGTCGTGGCCATCGCGGAGTCGCGCCTCGATGGCGTGCTGAGCGAGGCCGAGCGAACCGTGGTCGAGTTCGCTCGATGCATCGCCCGCGATGCTTCGAGCGTCGGCCCCGCCCAAATTGCCTCGCTCGAACGACACGGCTATAGCGCCGCCGAGATCTTCGACATCGCGGCGGCTGCGGCGGGGCGCGCCTTCTTCACCAAGCTGCTCGATGCACTCGGCGTGCTGCCGGACTCGACGTTCCTGGCCTGTGACGAAGCCTTCCGCCGCACCTTGACCGTGGGGCGCGAGATCGACACGGACGAATGTCAGACGATGCCGGTAGTCGAACCGGACTCCACCCAATGGGAATCGGGTTAAATGGTCAGCATGGCAAGCGATGCCGCCGAGACGGGCAATCTGCACTCACTCTTGTCACGGCTCGCCAGCGGGCTAGACGAATACCTGAAGTTCGAGCATCCTGACGCCCTACACCCGAGCCAGGGCTGGCGTGAGCAACTGAACCTCGCACTACCGCAGGCGGGCGTTGGCATTCAGGGCGTGCTCGATGAACTCGTGCAGCAGGTGATCCCGAACGGCTCTGCCGTGCCCAGACCGGGGTTCTGTTCCTTCATCACCACGGGCGGCGTCAGCGCCTCCACGCTTGCCTCGACCGCGGCCAGTATTGCTTCACCGCAGCGTTATGGGCTCACCGCCTTCAATTTCCTGGAAGAGCTGTCGCTCGAATGGCTGGCGAAAATGTTCGGCCTCGAGCCAATGCAAGGCGTGTACAGCAGCGGTGGCTCCGTGGCCAACCTGCTCGCCTTGGGTGCCGCGCGGCAGAGCGCGTTCGAGCAAATCGGCCGCGATCCGGCGGCAGACGGCGTCGATCGACCGGTCGCGCTGTACGCGAGCAGCGAGGCGCATCACACCATCCAGCGCTCGGCGGGCGTGCTCGGCGTGGGTCGCAGAGCAGTGCGCTCAATCCGCTGCGACGCGCAGGGTCGCATGCGCGTGGACGCACTCGAGCGCGCGCTCAGCGAAGACGCGCGTGCCGGGATCCTGCCCTTGTCGATCATTGCCAACGCCGGCACCACCAATCGCGGCGCGATCGATCCGCTGCGCGCCATCGGTGAGCTCGCCAAAGCGCGAAAGATCTGGTTCCACGTCGACGGCGCTTACGGCTTGCCCGGGGTCTTGGACGAACGGGTGGCGCCGCTCTATGCGGGGCTCGAGCACGCCGATTCGGTGATCGTCGATCCGCACAAATGGCTCGGGGCCTCCGTCGGCGTTGCCGCCACCTTCGTACGCGATCGCGAGCTGCTACGCCGCGCGTTCACGCAGGAGCCGGCGGACTATCTCGAGGGCGCGATCGAGCAAGCCGGCACGGCCGCCCCGACTCACGAACACTCTTTGGATGACTTCGGCGTCCCTTACTATGATTTCGGCGTCGAGCTCAGCGCGCCGTGCCGTGGCGTGGTGGTCTGGGCGCTGCTGCGCGAGATCGGCGTGGCTGGCATCACCGCGCGCATCGAGCGCCACAACGAGATGGCCGCATACGTCGCGCAAATCGCACGGGAGCATCCGAATCTGGAGCTCTTGCAGGAGCCCACGTTGTCGATTTGCTGCTTTCGCTACCTGGCCCCGAACGTGAAAGACCTCGATTTACTCAACCAACGCCTGCATCGGCAATTGGCGCGGGGCAATCGGCATATGCCGAGCACCACTCGCGTAAACGGGCAGCTGGCGCTTCGCCCGTGTTTCATCGGGGCCCGAACCGAACTGTCACATGCCCGCGCGCTGGTGGCAGAGGTGCTCAGCATCGGCAGCGAACTCGCGGCTTCGTGGCGTTCGGCAAACGGGCCGGCCTAGCGCTCAGCGGCGCGAGTTCGTCCGCGACAGAATCGGCGAACGCACGAGCGCCACACCGCTCACTGACTCGAAGTTTCCGGCCGCGCATTTTTACCCGCGCTGTCGAGCGAGTGTACTATCCGCGCCGATGGCCAGGGTCCCACGCGCCTCAGGCGTGCTCGTGATTGCACTGCTCAGCGCAATCACGGCAAACGCTCGCGCGCAGGAGAGCATGGAAGAGCCCAGGACCATCGACACCGTGCGCGGTACGATCCGCGGCAGCACGCGCTTCATCGGCCTGGGCGGCGCGTTCGTCGCCATCGCGGATGATACCGAAGGCGTAGCGATCAATCCGGCGTCGGCCGCGGTGCGCCTGCCGTATTCCTGGGACGCCTTCAACTTCTCGTTTGGTATCGATTTCTCCATCGCCACTTGGCTGCCCAAGAACGACGTCTTGAACCGGCCGGAGAGCACGCAAGGCAGCGGCGGTTCGCTGTTTGGATCGTTCGCGATCCTGACCAACTACCGACACGCGGGCTTCGGTCTGGCCGCAGAAGCAGAACAGAACGTCGCCAGCCACAAAGCGCAGCAGGGCGTGACCACCAAGCTGACCGCGAACTTCGGCTTGATGCACCCCGCCTTGGCGTATGGCTATTTCGACGGCCAATTGCAGCTCGGCGCGGGGTTACGCGTGCTCGGCTTCAGCCTCGGCGGTGGTGGCAGCGGCGTGCCGTTGACCGCAGGCATCGGCTACACCGCGGGCGTGATCGTCAAGCCACAGAGCCAACAATTTCGTGTCGGCGCCGCGATCGAGCAGCCCATCAACGCCGAGATCACGGGTGACGACGGGTCGGCTCCGATGATCGTGCACGTCCCCTGGACGGCGGCGTTCGGCTTCGCCTATCAATTCGGCCGCCGACGGCTCAACCCCAAGTTCGTGACCGTGAGTGATCGCGCGCGGCGCAACGCCGCCGGCCGCGAGCCGACCAAGGAAGACGAAAAGAAGGCCGAAAAAGAGCTGTTCGACGAGTTCCAAGCCGGCCAATCTTGGTACCTGCTCTTGAGCTCGGAGCTGGCGCTGATCCAAGGCAAAGGTGACATCGCGCTCGGTGGCGCGACGGCCCTCAATCGCACCCTGATTTCCCCGCGCTTGGGGCTCGAAACCGAAATCGTGCCGCGCTGGCTGCGGTTGCGCGCCGGCACCTACCTCGAACTCGCAACGACCGAAGAAGGAAACTCACGCCTGCATGGCACCGGCGGTATCGACATCAAGCTGTTCGAGTGGAGCGTGTTCGGCTTGGTCAAGCCCTTCGACTACTGGCAGCTCTCGCTGGCAGCCGACGGCGCGCACTCTTACCTCAACACTTCGTTCAGTATCGGTTTCTGGCACTAGCCGCGCAGCTGACCCGCGGCTGCGATCCGAAGTCCGGCGTTGCAACCTACCGTTGGGCCGCCGCGCTGGAAAAATGCGCTGGGCCAACAGCGCAGAAAGACTGGCGAACTACGCCGACGCCGATGCTCGAAGGGAAACTGAGCGGCTTGCTTTGAGCGTGACAGCGGCAAATGAAAGGGTCTAGCCTTATTAATAGCGCGACAGGCTGTAAATGGAGACACGCTAATGTTGCAGCGCGGGACGATCCTTTCCGGGAAATATCGGATCGACAGTGTGCTCGGAGAAGGCGGCATGGCCATGGTCTATGCGGTCACTCACCTGCGCAACACCGCACGTCTCGCGGTCAAGGTTCTGCACGAAGGCAGCGCGCTCAAGGGTCACATTCGCGCCCGCTTCGTGCGCGAGGGCAAGGTTGCCAACTCCGTGAATCACCCGGGTGCGGTGAAGATGATCGACGACGGAGTGGCCGAAGATGGCTCTCCGTACTTGGTCATGGAGCACCTGAATGGCGTCTGTGTCGATGACATTGATGCTCGAGCCATTCCGCTTTCGATCGCGCTGAATGTCGCCTACCAGGTGTTGGATGTGCTGCGGGCCGCGCACGAAAACGGCATCGTTCACCGTGACATCAAGCCCGCCAATCTGTTCGTGCTCCGAGATGGTCGAGTAAAAGTCTTGGACTTCGGCATATCCAGACTTCACGACGGCGCAGAGCCGTTCGACTCGCAAGCCACCGGCTCCGTGATGGGCACGCCCTTCTTCATGGCTCCCGAACAGGCGCGCGCGGACGCGAGCGAGATCGACGCGCGCACGGATCTGTTTGCCGTCGGGGCCACCCTGTTTACGTTGATCTCCGGCAAATACCTGCACACCGGCGAGGATTCTCGGCAAGTGATGGTCCAAGCGGCGACCCAGCAAGCGCGATCGCTCAGCTCGGTTGCCCCCGGCACACCACCGGCAGTGGTCGATTTGGTCGCCAAGGCCGTGGCCTATGAGCGCACGGCGCGCTGGGGCTCCGCGCAAGCGATGCAAGAAGCGGTACGCCAAATTCACGAGGCCGCTTACGGCCCGATCGAGCTCGAGCCCCTCGCTACGCTGGTGCTGGTCCGTGAATTTCGGCGCAAGAGCCACGCGCGCTTGATGGGACCGCTCTGCTCGCTCCCCTGGGCTTCGAGCCAAGTCGACCCTTCCCCGCTGTCCACGACGCTCCCGGCCGTCGCAGGCGTGACGCGAAGTGTGGATTCGTTTCGCGCGGCGTCCGACTCTGCTACCAAGGGTGAAGAATCGAGCTCGAGAATCAGTGAACCGTCCGAGCTCGCCGGGTGGACCGGTCAAGTTTCGACGAAGCCGGCCCCGAGCGCGCTTACCCGCCGCGGTGCGCTGCGCTCGAGCAAATCGCGGGCGGCATGGCTGGCAGCGCTGGCGCTCGGCATCGCGGCAACGGTCTTGGGGCTGGCCCACTGGCAAACGCCACCGCGTACCGTGGCCGCGAGAGCTCCGCTCAGTCCCGAGGTTGCGCCTTCGACAATCGTCCCTGAGGCCATCAACACGGAAACGGCGGGTTATCTGGCCCCCGCCCCGGCCATCCAGGCGTCGACCAACGATCCTCGGCCCATACGCGCGCTGATCTCGGCAAAGCCCGGGCAATCGTCCAAGCTGCGACCCGCGACGACTCCGACCGCAAGCGCTCAGGCGGTGACGGCCGAGCGCTTGAAGATTGCGCCCACTTTAATCCGCCAGACTGATCATTCTGCGCCTTAGCTTTCCATTCATCTCACGCATGCGCTCGCTCCCTAGGACGTCGGTCTTTTTGGCTCTGCTCATTCCGCTGCTGCAATCGATCCCACGCCCCGCGCTCGCAGCAGAACCAGAGAAACCTTGGCGAGTCGCTTATGACCGTTGCCAGAAGCTGAGCAATGATGGGGACTACACCACAGCTCTGGAAGCCTGCGAGCAAGCGTACTCGTTGAACCCTGACCCCGGGATCCTGGCTTACATTGCTCAGATCCAAACTGCGTTATTGCACCCTGTGCAAGCGCGCGAGGCGTTGGATCGGTATCTCCGCTCGGGTCCTGTGGATGATGCCGATCGCAAAACTGCGGAAGCCCAAATCCGCTACTTGGAGACTCGAATCAGCACGCTCTTGGTCACCACGTCCATGCAAGGCGCAGAGATCCGCGTAGACGACCAAGTGATCGATAGAGGCAGCTTGGCGCAGGGTGTGCAATTGATGGCGGGTGCGCACCAAATCACGCTGCAAGCCCTGGGGGAGACGTTCAATCGCTTCGTTGTCCTGCGCGGCGGCGAACGAACCCAACTCGAACTACCCGGTCCCGGCTCCATCACGCTGAGCTGCGCCGTCCCGGAAACGCGCTTCTTCATCGATGATCGAGAGCTCGACGCCGGCCAGGCGTCACGCGGGGTGCCCCGCGCAGCGGGTAACCACCGCGTGACGTTCAAGGCTGGCAGCAACGCCTGGCTGACCGAAACAGTGCTGGTCAGCCCGGATCAGGTCGTGTCGGTGGTCTGCACGCCGTCAGCGTTGGCTCAGGGCACAGCGACCCGGCCCGGCATGAATCCACGCGGATATTGGGTCACCGGCGCCGGCCTTTCGCTAGGCATCGCGGCGTTGGTCACCGCCATCTACAACGGAAACGAATACGACCGCTGGCAGACCGCAAACGAGAGTTTGCGTAGCAATCAGAGCAAGCTCGAGTTCGATCAATTCAAAAACCAAGCGGCGGACAACGATCAGCTGATGGAGAATATTCAGACCCGACGCAAGGTCGCGATCGGGCTCGGCATTGCGGGCGGGCTCGTCACCGCGGGTGGCGTGGCGCTGTTGTTCCATGATTCGACGGCTTCGACACGACAGGGCTCCAACTCTTGGTTGCGAAGCATGGCTTCTGGCTTGCGCTTCAACGGAGCCACGAGCTCGGGCGAGATCGCCTGGGGGGGCACATGGTAACGGGAACTTGCTGGGCAGCGCCTCTGAAGGTGATGGCAATCGGTGTCTTCGTCTTGGGGTCCTCCGCGTGTGGCTCGTTCGAGCCGGTCAAGGCGAGGCGATTCACGCTGCTCACTGAGGAGAATTTTGCCCAATTGAAGATCGCCAGCACGCACTGGAAAGCGTACGACGACCAGCATTCGCGCAAATCCGCCTGTACCAACAATGCGGCTGGGGGCCATCAACCCGAGCAATGTTCCACGCTCGTCGACCCGTACTTCGCGTGGGACGGCCAAAAGTGTCCTCCTACCGGCGCCGCGCAGCGCGAGGTCGACGACGGTGGGCACGTAACCGCCAAGGGCAACGGTTCGATTTGCCTTGGCGGCTCAGCCGCTGCCTTGTTGGGTTGCAACGATCAAACGTATGATCGATGCAGTGACAAGAACTACGATTCCTCCAATATCTGGGGGGCTGGCATCGCACTCGAGATCAAGACAGAAGACGACAAGCCCTGGAATGCCCGCCTCAACGGGGTAACGGGAGTCGCGTTCGACCTGAGTTATCTACCCGAGAGCGATGACCTTCATCTGCGCGTCGAGATTCCGATCTCGTTGAGCACGGAGGAAACCTCGATTCCAATCGATCGCCCGGTCACCATGGAGGACGGCGCGGTCATTGGCCAAAGCAACGACGCGATACAGCTCTACCGTGGCGACTGCAGTGCCGATCATCCTACCCAGACCGATTGGGGCCGGCCGCGTCCCACGAAATTGAAGGAATTACTCGTGGCTTCCCAGGGTCAAGACGAAGTCAGTAGCGAGCAACATCCCTTCGGCTCCCCGTTTTGGCAGCCCGCGTCGAATTGGCAAGAGCCTCTGGACCCGAAGTGGATAACCAGTCGGGTAGTGATTGGTCACAATGAATTCAAGTGGGACGAGGTGTATCCCCCGCCCGAACTCGCCCACAACTACTCGTTCAGCGAGGAGAAGATCTTGGGCATTCAATTTCACGTTGTGCCGCAAAAGACACCGACGAAGGCCATTCCCTTCTATTTCTGTCTCGAGAACTTGGCGTTCCTCTCGGAGGAATAGCGTCAACGATTCGGGGCGCCGCGGTTCGGAGGAAGCGGCCAAGCTTCGGCCAACTCTCGGCAGATCGCTTCCGCCTCGGCATCATCGTAAACCACGACGCCTTCGGACCAACTGAGTACGCGAGCGGGGCGCGCGCGTTCGTCGGTCTCATACACGGGGATCACGTGCACGTGATAGTGCGAGTAGGTTTGCGGCAGCTCCACCGCGGCGCCCAGCGTCGCGGTGAACACGCGTGCGGGCTTGAAATGGGCGTCGATGACGCTCGTTGCATCGAAGACCAGCCGCTGCAAATCGACGTAAACCGCCCACTTTAGCGAATTTGCGCGCTCGATGTGCTGCTTGGCGACGACCATCAAATGGCCGTAGCGACAGCCGAAGCGGTCGAGCAGCACGGCGCCGTGGGCGTTCTCTGCGACTAGCATCGATCGCGAGGCGCCGTTGGCGAGCGCGCACATGACGCAAGCGCTGCGCCCCGCGAGCAACTCGTGCTTGTGCTCGGCCAACTGGGCCAGCGCCGCCTCTTTGGTGAGGATTTTCAATTCGAGGTAAAGGTTTCGCTTGCGACAGTGGCATCGTCGACTTGGTCCCCGTAGGCAAAGTCGAAGTAGGTGTTGCTCAGCCATTGATCGAGCAATGCCGGGTTTTCGGACGTGAAGGGCGCGTCACGCTCGGGGCCAGGCAGCTGCATCTTCAGCAAAGGGCGCACGGGATCCATGGCCGAGATGTGGCGCACGTTCGAGCCCGTTCCGAAGGCAAAATCAGGCTCGGGGCGTGACAGTGAAGGCGTGCCCACGTCTACCGTGAACGCGCCGCCGGGTCGCGCGTAGGGACCGGGCGAGTAGTTCGACGTCAGCTGTGGGGCGAGGCTCACGGGCTGCACCGTGTGCACGCGGCCCCAGAGCCAAGTGTTCGACGCGCCGAGTGACGCGGTGAGCGCATCGTAGGCCGCCATCAACGCGGTGTTCACCTGCGCCGCGCAAGTGTGCGCCGTGACGAGCACGCCGCTCGCGTTCACGTCATTGCAGAACGTCGCGCCGGCCATGCCGTCGGCCGTATCGGCTTCGAGCAGCAACAAGAACAGGGCCCGGGTTGCCTGCAAGTCATCGACCTCGAGCCCAGCCGCCCCGAGATCGTCGCTGAAAATGTCGATTATTAGCGTGCGCAAGAACTGGTGGAAGAACAAACAACCCGATGAGTTCTGCACGACGCTGGGGGTGGAGTCGACGTCACTGGCGATCGGATCTTTGCCGAGCAAACCGCTGGGGCAATCCCAGCCGTTCGTGGCCCACTTTGCGAGCACGGCCTTGGCGGCGACGAGGCTTTGGGGATCGCTCGCGCTGGTCGGCAATGCTGCCACGTATTCACTGAGCGCCATGCCGGGTCGAGACACATGGTCGGCTTGAATCGATGCCATGTCTTCGAGCGACAGCGAACCGTTCTTGCTCAGCGCTCGTTCGAGCCGGTCTTCGATCCGCTTTGCGCGGAAGCCGGTCGGATCGTCCCAATCCAGGCTCAAATACGGAGGATGCGCGAGCGGGTTGTTGTCGTCGGAAACGCCGCTCGGATCGCCGTTGGCAGTGAAGAAGTAGCCGCGCGCGGGGTCCTTGCCGTAAGGCAAGAGCTCGTTTGCTATCCAGCACGCCGCCGGCACTGGCGTCGTGGTTGCGGCTGCGCAGTCTGCCACGCCATCACCCCATTCGGCGTTGCCGTCTCCAGGCAACGGGAACCAGGGCGGCAGCACGCCTGCGCCATGCAATGTGACGTCCGCGAATCGGCGCACTGGTACGAGCGCGTGCGGATCGAAGGCAATGTGCCCTTGATCGTCGGCGAGCAGGAAATTCTGCGCGCCCGTCGCATAGTCCGTGAGCGAAGTGACCGCCGCGTCGACGTCGACAGCGGTATTCAAGCCGAGGATCGCCTTCAAATCCTGGGTATTTCCTTCGTGGCCGGTCCAACGCACACTGATTGCGTGGCCGCCCGAGTCGGGCGCCTGAATCAATGGTCCGTGCTGGGGCACCACCACCACCGCCGCCGGCAGCGCCTCCGGGAGACCGATCGTGTTGGCGTTGACCAACCCTGAAAGGCCCGAACCGATGCGGACCAGGAACGTCTGCGGGATGATCAGCACCGAACGTGGCGCACCGTTGAAAAGGACGCACGGCGCCGCCGAGGGGCAGTTCGCTTGAGGCAAGAACTGCTCGAGGTACAGATCCGTCACGTCATAGCCGACGACGGTCACGCCCCAACCCACGTGCGCGCCGCGGCCGATCAGCGCGCCGGGCAGCCCGGGGAATGTCCCGCCCGCCAGATCCAAGTTGTCCGCGGCAGTCGCGGACGTGAGCACCGAAAGATGAAACAGCGGTGGGTACTGCAGCCCGAGGTGAGGATCGTTGGCCACCAACGCGACGTTCGTCTTCGACTTTGCCGCTGACACGACCCAATTGTTGGAGCCCACCGCGCCGCCCGCGGGGCGGAGCTTTTCACGCTGGGCAGCGAAGCGCGCCCGAACGGAGGCCAGCGGCGCCTGCCACGCCGACAGCTTGCCGGGCGTCGGCGCAGCGCCACCTACCGATGCCGACGAAATCGGCGATAGCGGACCTGCCGCCAATGGATGAGCGCGCTCGTTGGTCGGCGCAGCGGCGCGGATCCATGCGTTGAGCTTACCCAAGTCCTCGAGCGCGCCGCCGGGGCCATAGACCGCTCCGAATTGTGCATACGCCGACTCGAGCGAGACGCCGTCCGACAGTTGGAACTGTTGTAGCCGCATGATCGCCAGCGTGTCCTCGATTGTCCAATCGACGATGTCCGTCGCGGCAATGGCTACGGGCAGCCCCGCGTACTCACCGGGCAGGCGATCGGGATCGGCACGCAACGCTTTCAGGTAGGCGTTGATGCCTTTAACGAAGGCGGTCAAGAGCGCTTTCGTCTGGCTATCCAAGGTCAGCGCGAGATCTTGCTCCAGCCGATGACCGGCGCGGGTGACGAACAGCGTGCGCAGCTGCACGTCTTGCTCGAGCCCGGCTACGCCGATCAGTTCGGCTAGCGTGGCGCGGGCCGAGTGCCGCAGATAGTCCATCGGGAACAGCCGATCGCGCGCCTGGATGTAGCCTTGTACGGCCAGACAATCGGCCGTCGTTTGGCATTGAATGTGCGGAATATCCTGAGCGTCGTAGCGCACCGTCACCTCTTCCGTGAGGCTCGGAATGGTGGTGCCAGTGATCGGACCGGCACCCGACTCGCCCGCTGCACCCGACTCACCCGCCGCGCCGGCTGCGCCTGCGCAATCGCTGCCGGAGCCGGAGCTGCAACCGGAGTCCGAGCCGCCATCCGCGCCACCTGCACCCGCACCGGTGCACTCATCGCCCTGGCAAATCGGGCCCGAACCGCCGTTGCCACCGGACGGACTCGCCGAATCGCCGCAGCCAACCGCAACAAACGCCCAAGCCAACGCAACGACGACAAACGAACGCATCGAGACCCTCCCGAAACACCCAGGAGGATCCTATACACCGTGTCGGCGGGCGCGCGGTGCCGAAATTGCCGCGTTCACGCGGGCGAGCGCCCGCTCACTTGCGCGCGGGCGCAGTCTGAACCGTGCGTACCGCGCTCACCAAAGCCGAATACTCGGGCGCGCGCCCAAGCCGAGTGCGGAGCTCGCTGCACAGCCAGCGTGAGCCTTCCTCGACGCTGCTGAAAATCTCCATCGGATATCGTGTGCGAGAGGCCAGCTGTAACACCGACAGTACGGCTCGCATGGCCGCGCCCCGGAAGCCCGTGCCCTCGACGACTTGCGCCGCCGCCACCATGGAAGAGTTTGCGAGCTCGGTACGGATGTACGTGCGAGCTTCTTCCGAAGGCGGTTTGCAGTCGCTATTGATGACGAGCAAAGCCCCAGTGCCACCTCCACAATCTTTGGAGAGCGCTTCGAGCTCGCGAATGATGGTCCGCATCACAGCGCTCGTGGGCGCCTCGCTGGACAGGATGAGTTGGACGTTCCCGAACCACGCAATGCGGTGGGCGTCGTCCTGGTATCGCGTGTTGATTTGCATTTTTGCCGGCCCGAACGTGCTGCGCTGGGCTGACGGAATTGCCGCGTTGTGCACGGCAGTTCACACGGCGCCATTCTGCAACAGGAGAAGGGCGCTCCGCCAGTCCGATGTCGATTGGAAAGACAAGCGCCCACACCCACCGACATGTTCCCACCGGCGCGAGCGCGCCTAGCCCGCTTGCTGCTCGACGACCTCCGCCTCCGCCGGCTCGACGGCGCGTGCCGCGATCAGGGTGCTGCGCGAAGGGGGCAGGGTGCGCGATTGCTTGACGCACTTTTGCCGCCACGCGGTGGCCAATGACAGATCGAACTGCTCCGCCATGTTCTCGAAAATCGTATCGATGATTGCGCAACACTCGGTGCGTTGCTGCGCAGACAGCGCTTGAGCCAAAAAGAGCGTCGTGAGCTCCTGTGGATTCGCGGCGCCGGGCGCTTCGGCAACGTGATGGCGGTGAGCCCAATAGTCGAGCGTCACCTCTTCTTGCTCCTCGACCGCGCGCGCCAAGGGCGCCGTGGCTGCAAACAAGGCTTCCCCGCTGTCCTCGAGCGCCTTGATCAACCAGAACCGCACGAGCGGATTCTCGTTTCTGAACGCGTGGTGTTTGACCTTGGCCATGTTTCGGCGGTGTACCTCGGTCTCGTTGCCGAGAAAGTAGAAGGCGATTGTTTCGCCTGCATCCCATGTCAAAACCTCGTCGACTTTCAGAGCCTGCCAATCCCGCAGAAACAGGCTGCCATGCGTGGCAAGCTTCTCGGTCCATTGGTTCAAGGCCTGTTCGAGCTCGCTTTGGGGCTCTGCGTAACGCAGGACGAGCTCGTTGAAGTCCTTGTAACCGGCGATGTCGACGCCCCAGAGGGCGACGAAACCGCGCAGGCGATCGCGCGGCTCGACATCATCCGTGCCGCGCAGCCAGACCAGAAATGGGTGCTGACTCAGACGGCTGATTTTCTCCTGCAGATGCCGCAGCACGGACAGCTGGCTGAGCGATGGCGGCGCCGACGACGGCGGCTCCAAGGCCTCCGTCATTGCGGCGAGTGTATTTCGGTTCAGCGGCGGCGCGATGGCATCCAAGTGCTCTCCATCCAGATCGAGCAGCATTTTTCGATAGTCGGCCGAGCGCTCGCCATAGTCGCGAAGCTGATCGAGTACTTTCAAGAACATCGTGAACACGTGCTCGACCGCTAGCTGGGCCTCGGCCAGTTGGATCGGAGACAAGGTCTGACGGAGCAGCGGCGCTTCGTCCGCCTGCAGATGGCCGGTCTCGCGGTCGCGGTGGTATTTGCCGTAATAGTCGTGCGGCAGGTTGTGCTTTTTCGAGAGCTCGGCAGCAATCGGCGCCGTGTGTCCGAAGAAAACATCACCGCAGATCTCGATGGCCTCCATCATCGGGAAACGCACCAATGGGTCGGAGTGCTTCGCCGAGAGGCGCAGCAAGTCCATGCCGAACCGCCGGACAATCTCGGCGTCGTGGGAGTGGAAGAGCCACCACAGCATCTTGCCGGGGCTCCAGGCCGCGAGCTCGCCGAGGGGGAGAGTGTACCAGTTCTCGTAGAAGAGCCGCGAGTGAGTGCGGTCCTCCTCGGTGTGCTGGTTGATCGCGCGCTCCAGCTCGTTCTGCGGCTCGGGGTAGCTCAAGAACCACTTGTTCAGGTCGGCAAAGCCCATGATGAAGTCGATCATCACGGGCGAGAAAACGAACCGCCGCTCGAGGGGAACCGTCTCGGAATTGAGCCAATCGAAGAACGGGTGACCAGCAACTCGAGACCGACCCGCGCGCAATTCTTTCCAAACACGCTTCATTCGTCCCTGCTTTCGGCATGCTCACGATGGAGCTATCCCACGCAATTCCTTGCTGAGGCTCGCGACAGCGCCGCCGTGCAAAAACACGCAGCGTAGGCGATTGTGTACACCATATCCGCGGACGTCGAGCGGGGTCAATACTAACCCGCAGGGTATGCTCACACTCGCAAGGTGATTGTCGGTCTCGCAGTCGTCACAGATCGCGCGCTCGTACGATTGCCAGTCGCCCTTCACACCCTTCGCAGTCACAACCCTTCGCAGTTACAGTGCGGCGCTTGGCATCCATCGGTCCTCGGCGCACGCGAGCTCGTCCGAGACGCCGAAGGCAGAGGCGCGCTCGCTCGCCCCCCGTGACCATCAAGAAAACCTCTCGAAAGCCCGGAGATTTGGTTGATGGTCACGCGACATGGCGAGATCCGCCAGTGCCTTCGGCGTCGCGTTGCGCTCTTCGCTCACTTCGATCAGGACCGACGGTGAAGACGAGAAACGAAGAGGACAAGGTCACGGAACGCGCGTCAGCGTCGAATGCCGCTGTTACCTACTTCAGTTCGCCCAGTACCAGCACTGCTTTAACCCCACCTATTGGAGTAATGGGCCGATACGCATTTCAGATCTGAAAGCCGCGACCATGGGAATGCGATCGCGGCCAGGTGACCGGCGCTGCTGAAAGCCCGCCCGCTACATGCGCTCGGGCGCTTCGATGCCGAGCAGGTCGAGGCCCGTCGCCAAGGTGCGCGCGGTCAGCGCACACAGCGCGAGGCGCGAGGCGCGCTCGGCCGGCTCGGACTTGAGCACGGGGCACTCGTTGAAGAAGGTCGAGAAGCTCACGGCGAGGGCGTACAGGTAGCCGCACAATTTGTGCGGCTCGAGCGAGGTTTCGACTTCGCTCAGGGCGCGGCCGAAGGAGAGCAGCTCGAGCGCGAGCGCTCGTTCGGCGGGGGCGGCGACGAGCATGGCGCCTGCGCTGGCTCCGCCGTCGCTGGCGGCCTTGCGGATGATGGATTGGATGCGGGCGTGGGCGTATTGCAGGTAGCCGCCGGTGTTGCCCTCGAAAGCGACCATGCGCTTCCAATCGAACACGTAGTCTTTGATGCGATCACTGCTCAGGTCGGCGTACTTGACCGCGCCGATGCCGACTTGGCGCGCGACGATCGCGCGCTCTTCTTCGGGCAGGTCCGGGTTGCGCTCGAGGACGGCGGCGGCGGCGCGTTCGACGGCTTCGTCCAGGAGTTCGATCAGTTTGATGTTCTCGCCGCTGCGAGACTTGAGCATCTTGCGGTCGTCTCCGAGCACGGAGCCGAAGGCCACGTGTTCGGCGCGCACGGGCGCCGCAAGCCAGCCCGCCATCTTGGCGACTTCGAAGACCATGGCGAGGTGTTGTTGTTGGGGCGAGCCCACCACGTACAGTAGGCGCGTGCCGCCGAGCTGCTCGTGCCGGAAGCGCAAGGCGGCCAAGTCCGTCGCGCCGTAGCCGTAGCCGCCGTCTTTCTTGCGCACGATCAAAGGCAGTGGCTCGCCCTCCCGGCCACTGAAGCCGGGCGGGAACACGCACAGCGCGCCGTCGTCGATCACGGCGATGCCACGAGTCAGCAGATCTTCGGAGATCTCGGGTAATTTCGCGTTGAAAAAGCTTTCCCCGCGCACGTCCGCGTCGCTCAGCTGCACGCCTAGCCGCTCGAACACGGCGGCCATGTAACGCTTGGAGCTATCGACGAATTGCTGCCAGAGCCGCAGTGTTTGGGGATCGCCCGCTTGCAGTGACACGACGCGGGTTCGGGCGCGGTCAGCAAAGCCCGGATCGGTGTCGAATTTGACGCGCGCGGCGCGGTAAAAATCTCCCAGCTGACTCGGATCGAGCAGGGCCGCGCCCTCTTGCTGCACGTCCACCAGCTGCTCGATCAGCATGCCGAAGGGCGTGCCCCAGTCACCGATGTGATTTTGGCGAATCACGCTGTGGCCCCGATATGCGAGCACGCGGCACAAGGTATCGCCGATGATCGACGAACGCAGATGGCCGACGTGCATCTCTTTGGCGATGTTGGGGGAGCCGTAGTCGATCACGCACACGTCGAGGACGTCCGCGCGTGGGACCCCCAAGTTCGGCGATGCGAGCAGCTCGGTCAGCGCCGCGGCGAGCACCTCGTCCTTCAACGTCAAGTTGATGAAGCCGGGACCCGCGACCTCGATGCCCCCCGGAGCGCACAGATCCGAAAGATCGAGCTCTGCCAACAATGCTTGCGCGACCTCACGCGGCGGGCGACGGAGGGCTTTGCCCAAGCTCATCGCCACGTTGACCTGATAGTGCGCGCGATCCGAACGACGCAGCAGCGGATCGGTGTCTTGGTACTCAGCGCCGAAGGCGCGCGCCAGAGCCGACTTGAGCTGGGTGCGGAGCAGGAGCTCGGGATGAGGCATGCCACTTATTACTGCTGTTCCCGCCGAGGGCAAATCTTCCAGGCCCGAGATTGAAGCGGTGATTCCGGACGGACGGCGTGATAGTCGACGGGCGACATGCGCCGTTCTGTTCTCGCTCTACCGCTCGTGACGCTGCTTTTGCCCCTCGTCTCGGCTTGCCACTCGGCGGGTCCTTATGGCTATGCCCGCAACTATCAACCGCTGAGCGCCGAAGCGAACGCCATCGAAGGCGCACGCGAATTCGACCCGGTGATGGCAGAGCGGGACAAAGAGGACTGGAAGAAGGGCACGGTCAGCCTGTTCGGCATCGTCAAGGGCCGGACCTCGGCCAAGAGCGGCGGCGCTTATCTGACGCTCAGCATGCGCACGCTGAGCCCGCGCAACCTGTGTGACGATTTCGACGAAGATACGTGCCGCGTCACCGTCAGCGAACACGAGCACGCGATGCTGCACGCGATCGTGAAGCTGTCGAGTGACGACGAAGTGGGCGAGCACAGCGTCGGCAAGGGCTCGCTCGTGCGCGTGGTCGGCAAGCTCACGGATGAGGTCGATCCGGACGATGGCGCTTCGGTGCTACGCGTCAGCTACTATCGTCATTGGCCGCGGCACTTCTACGTCACCACCGCGATGGCCTCGGGCATGACGAAGTAGTCAGCGCGGCGGCCCAGCGCTGGGCGGCAGTGGTCCCGGGTGATTGAAGCCGAAGCCGATTTGGAATTGGAGCCACAAAGCCAGACCGGAGTCGCGATCTTCGTACCGCGGCCGCTGATTGCAATCAGTGGTGTTCGTCGTGCAATTGAGCGCGCCTTGACCACCGAATGCGCTGCCGAGGCCGCCTTCGAGCCCCAAGCGCAGGCCGCTCTTGGTGACCCAGTCGAGCGGTAGAGACACCCCGAGCATCGAGCCGTAGTTGCCGACGTCGGTGCGCGCGAACATCAGGCCCGGTGACATGGCAAAGGTGGGCGTGCGCACCAGGACGACACCCGCACTGAACGCATAGAAGAACGATGGCGGCCTCGTGCCAGACCCGAAGTCTGCTTGTTGATCGCCAATGCTCTCGGTCGGAAACGCGATCTTCGCGGTCAAGCGCACACGCCCTGCGACGTACACGCCGGCTTGTGCACCGAGGGTCACGGCCTGCGAAACGCGATGCTGCCAATCCGCGGCGACCACGATCGCGTCGAAGAACGGAGTGCTGGCGACGGCAGCGTCGTCGGGAAAGCGCAGTGGCGGGGGCGGAGGAGGGGGCAGCGGCAGCGGTGGGTAGTAGTAGCCGTAGGCGTAGCCGGGCGGCGGCGGTGGCGATGGGTAGCCGGGGTACGCGGGATACGGCGCGTATCCCGGTGGCGGGGCGGGGGCGGGTGGAGCCGCGGCGGGTGGAGCCGCGGCGGGTGGAGCCGCGGCGGGTGGAGCCGCAGTGGGCGGAACCGGCGCGGGCGATGGAGCCGCCGTGGGCGCGGGAGGGGTGGCTGGCGCGGCACCCGTGGGCACCGCACCCGGCTCGGGAAAGGCTGCGGCCGGCGGGCTCGATTGCGCGCGCGCGACGCTCGGCAGAGCGCTCAAAAGGGCCAGTGAAGCCCCGAAAACAGCGGCAATCTTCAGCCCCATAGCAACCATTAAGGAGCCTCCCCAGCGCTTGGTCAAGCGTGCTAAGACCCCGAGCGTGCGCCGTCGTTTCACCGCCCTTGCCCGACCTTGGTCCGCCGCTTTGCTCGGCGTGGCCCTGTCGGCGCTGCTCAGCCATTCCGCGCAAGCCACGGTGGTAGAGCGCGTGGTGGCGGTGATTGGCGACCGCGCGATCTTGCTCAGTGATCTGAAAGCGCGGGCACAGCCGTTCCTGGTTCAGGTCACCCAGGGCGTGCAGCCAGGCGCGCAGCGCAGCGCAGCGATCTCGCAGGTGTACAAAGGTGTGTTGGACAAGATCGTCGACGAAGAGCTGGAAGAGCGCGTCGCGATCCAAGCCAAGGTCACCGTGACCGCCAAAGAGATCGACGATGCGATCGCCCGCGTCGCCGCCCAAAATCAAATCCCGGTCAGCAAGCTGCTCGCCGAAGCCGCCAAGACCGGCGTCACCGAATCCCAGTACCGTGACGAGCTGCGCCGCCAGTTGCTGCAGGCCAAGCTCGTGAACGTTCGCCTGCAGGGTCGCATCCGCGTCACGGACGAGGATCTGAAGCTCGCGTACCGCAAGATCGTGATGGAAGAGCGTCAGAAGCTGAGCGTGAAGGTGGCTTGGATCCGCATTCCCGCCGATGGCTCGGGCCGAGCGCTCGCCGAACGCGTGGCAGAGGCGGCGCGCACCCAGGATTTTGCCCAACTCGCCCGGCAATTTTCCCAAGATCGCGCGACCCGTGATCTGGGCGGTCAGCTGCCGCAAAGTAAACTCGCCGATCTGCCGGCCGCCGCGGCGCGCGCTTCGCTGGCGCTCGAGGTGGGCGAATCGTCTCAGCCCCTACGCATGGGGGACGACTTCGTGATCGTGCGCGTCAACTCGCGAGCCGATTCGCAGCTGCCCACCTTCGACGAAGCGCGCCGTGAGCTCGGTGATCGCGTGTACATGGATAAGATGGGCCAGGCGCGCCGCACTTGGTTGGATGGCTTGCGCCGTCGCAACCACGTCGAAGTTCGCCTCTAGTCACAAACCAAGGCGTACACGTCGCGCGCCAGGGTGCCATGCAGGACGATGCGCTGCGCGGTCCTGAGCTCTTCCTGAATCAGCGCGTCGAATTGCTCGAGGGGCAGAGCGCCTTCGATGCGCCGGCCATTGGCGAAGAACGTGGGCGTGCCATTCACGCTCAGCTTTTGGCCGAGCTTCATGTCCGCGCGAATGGCCGCGTCGTGGACGCCGGCATGGGCCGAGATCAGGAGCAAAGCGCCGTCCAAGCCGGCCTTGCCGGCGAGCGCGCCGAGCGTGCCGTCGTCCAGCGCGTCCGGTGCCGCAAACATCCCGTCATGGACTGCCCAAAATCCGCTGCTCGAGCCGCGCCGCAAGGCGTCTGCCGCAAAGTTCGCCAAGAGCTGCGCGCTCTTGTGCTGCGGCAGGGGATAATCTTTCCAGACCAAGCGCAAGGTCTTGGGATAACGCGCGAGCAGCGTCTTGAGCGTGGGCTCGACGCGCTTGCAGTACTGACACTCGAAATCCGAGAACTCGACCAAGGTGACGAGCGCGTCAGCGGGGCCGCGCGTCGCGGATTTGCCGATCGGCACGCACGAGCGCGACTCACCAGCGCTGCCTACCCCGATCAAGTTGCTGCTCGTGCGCGTGGTGTACAGCGCGGCCTGTGAGACGCCCGCGGCCGCCAGCCAAGTGGCCACGCGTTGCTCCTCGCGCAGCAAGCGTTCGAGCTCCAGCGCCGTCCTTTCGCCGTCGATCGCCTGACCATTCAGGAACGAAAAAGGCGTCGATTTGAGCCCGAATTGCCCGGCAAGTTGCAGATCCGCGCGCACCTGAGGCTCGCCCGCCGCGGACAGATCCGAAAGCTTCGAAGCGCCGTAGCCCGCCGCCGCAAGCTCCGAAGTCAGGCGCTCGGTGGTCGAGCTGGCGTCCCCTTGCAGCACGCGGTGCAGCACGTCGAAGAACGCGAGCGCACCGTGAACGCGGGCGACACCCGCCAAGACGCGCGCCGCTTCCAGCGCGTTCGGGTGTTCGCGCAGTGGGCGGTGATGAAACACGATCCGTAGGTCGTCACCAAAGCTGGCTTTGAGCGCTTCGAGCGCGCGCCACTGCTGACGCGTGTGCGGGCAATCCAGATCGCCGAACAAAACCCAAGTCAGCGGCGCGTTGCGCGTACCCCAAATGGGCTCCGTGCCGAGCACCGGCAGGGCGGCCCGCGCGTCATCGGGGAAGCTGCTCGGACCTGCGCCAGGCGCGACGATCGGAGCATGGCGAATACTTCGCGGGGCGAGCGTGATTTCAGGTTCCGAAGGCGGCTCGACTTCGAGCGGGGGCGGCGCGGGCTTCGCCGCGGGCGGGGGCGGCGCGGGACGTGGAGCGGACACGGTCTTGGCCGGCGCAGCTGGCGCGCGGCGCGTGGCATAGACGACCGCCGCGGCAACTCCGCCCAGCATCAGCACCAAGCCGGACAGGACGACGACGAGCGGGAGCAGAGAGGATCGGGCAGGAGGAGGCGCGACGTCGAACGGAGCTGGGGGCGCGAAGAGCGGAGGGGCGGGAGCGGGCGCGGGCGCGGGCACGGGCACGGGCACGGGCACGGGCACGGGCACGGACGGAGGCTCGGTCGCGATTCGCCGGAGATGTGCAGTGAAGGTGGTGATGTCGTGGGGGCGCGCGCGGGGATCTTCAGCGGTGCCTCGAGCGAGGTGAGCCTCGATTGCAGCAGGGATGGCGGCGGGAAGCAGGGCGCGCAGCAGCGAGGCGAGTGCGAACACATCGCTCGCGGGCGTGGGCGTTTGCAGGCTGGTTCGCAGTTCGGGCGCGCGCAGATTCGGAGGCACGAGTTGGCTGGCTTCGCCGGGCGCGCCGAAACTATTGGCGAGCGCGGTGACACCGAAGCCGAACAGCACTTCGGGCTCAGGGCCTTCGTTGATCAATTCGGGGATCAACAAGCCGTAGGCGATGCCTTGGTCGTGCAGCGGAGCGAGCGCCACCGCGATGCGCGCGCCTAGCGCCGCAACGCGGGGCAACGTCCACGCGTCCATGGCTACCTCTGCGATGCTGCCGGAGACCGGCGCCGCAAATACGACGTAGCCGTGGCCCGCGTCGCTGCCCGATGCCAGCGGCCGCGCTAGGCCGGGCAGCCCGATCCCAAAACGGCCATGCCGTTCGAGTGCGTCGCTCAGTTGCACTGCGCTGCAGGTCAACGCAATTTGGATCAACCAGCACGGCTGGCCGCTGTTTAGGTCCTGGGCGACGGCGATCCCATCGCTGACGGGGGCGAAATTTCGAAGTACCCGGAACCGACCGTCAACCACTGAGCCGCTCGCCAGCATCTTTGTCAGTTTGACACGGCGGCCAGCAGTTCAGACAGCTTGGCGCACGCTCCGTCATGGCCGGCCGCATTTGACCCGGCTTTTCACCGGGAATTGCAGTGTGGCACGCCATGTGCTCAAAGGAACCCGCGACAATGTTCAACCTGCGCAGCGTGTTCGCGTTCTGGGCGTTCGTGACCTTGTTCTTGGGTTCCGGGGAACGGGCGCAAGCTCAGACGGCCGGCGGCATCACGGTCACGATCCCCAACACCGGTGTCATTCGCGATCATCAGGACTACGCGGGCAAAGTCCTGGTCACCCAGATCAATTACAAGGACTGCCTGAACGAAGACTTCTTCACGTTCACCGTGAACTTGGGGATGGGCACGGATTTCAGAAACTACGCCCTCGAGGTTTGGGCCGGCACTTCTTGTGATCAAACCACTGCGCGCCCGCCCTCGGGAACGGCGACCTGCTGGCGAGTTGCCGACTCCGTGCAGCCGCAAACCATCATCATCAACAACGTCAAGGTTCCGGTGCGCACGCTGTTGTCCGGCCGCACTGGCGGCAACAACACCGGCACCGATACCGATACCGGCACCAGCACCGGCGGTACCGGGGGAACGGACGCGAGCGGCGGGGGCACGGGCATTACTGGCGGAACGGACAGCAGCAGCGGAGGCACGGCCAGCGGCACAGCCGGTAGCAGCTCCGTGCCGGCGGGTACGCCCAGTGAATGCACGCCCACCTCGGCGGTGTTGCTGCCGCAAACCCTGAGCATCTATTTTCTGATGCTCGACAGCAACCAGGCCTTGGGTGGCCAAGCGCAGTACAAGATCACCTACAAGCTCAACGCGCCGGGGCCGCCCAACGCCGTCACGGCTGGTACGGGCGAGAACAGCGCACCGATTTCGTGGACCGCGACCACGAGCACCGACACGACGATCGACGGCTATCAGCTCTACTGCGACCCCGCGCCGGGCCAAGCGGGCGTGGACGAATCAGGCATCGAATGGGATCCAAACATCCTGCCCGTGTCGTGCCCGGAATCGAGCATCCTGGTCGAAGGGGCGCGACCCGACGATAAATACAAGTGCGGGACCGCGAACAAGACTTCCACCCGCGCGACGGCATCCAACTTGGTGAACATGGTGCCGTACAACGTGGCGGTCGCTTCGACCGATACCTATCGAAACGTAGGCACGGTTTCTACGCCGGCCGCGTGCGCTATCCCCCAGCCCGTGACCGGCTTCTTCGAGGCGTATCGGGGAGCGGGCGGTGAAGCGGGCGGCGGCTTCTGCAGCTTCTCGCGCCATGGTCGGCCGGTGCTGCTCGTGACTGTATTAGGACTCGGCTTGTGCTTGGTACTGCGACGGAGACGCGCGACGTGAAACGATTCGTACTCGTTCTGAACCTCGGATCTTTACTCATTGCGTCGGCAGCACAGGCCCAAGGCGTCGATCAATTCGGCGCCTACGGCCCCAAGGTCCGCGGAGAATCGCCTCAAATCGGCCTCGTCGAGTTCCGCTTCGGCGCATACAACCCACGCGTCGACAAGTCGGTGTCGAACGGCACACCCTACAAAGACACCTTCGGCGACAGCACGCGCTACATGGTCGGCCTCGAGGGCGACTGGCAAGCGATGCGTATCCCGCACCTCGGCACGCTCGGCCCAGGCCTTGGTTGGGGCTTTACCCGCTCTACGGGCTACGCTCGCCTGACCGCGGATCTGGACAAACTTTCCGGCGAGCAAACCGCACTCACGATCATGCCCATTTACTTGGTGGGCGTGCTGCGCGCAGACGTATTCCCGCGAGAGTTCGGCATCCCCATCGTGCCCTACGCCAAGCTCGGCTTGGGCACCGCGCTTTGGTGGTCCAGCGACGGCGGGGAAACCGCTTACGCGGGCGACGTCAAAGGCTCCGGCATTTCCTACGGGCCCCAGTATGCGCTCGGCGGCATGTTCCTGCTCGACATCCTCGACCAACAAACCTCGCGTGACGCAGACGTCAGCCTCGGCATCAACAACAGCTACATCTTCGGTGAGTGGTACGGCAGCGAGCTGGACGCTTTCGGCTCCACGAAACGCCTCAACGTGGGCGCCAACACCTGGGTCGTCGGCTTAGCGATCGAGTTCTAAGTCCGCTCCCCCAGGCTGCGGTCACCCCTGACCCACACGTCCGCCCGCGGGCTGCCGTCACTGCTGACCCAGGGGCGTTCGACACGCCGAGCCCCTGCTTGTTGCCTGCTCGGTCGCACACGGTTCGACTGAAACGGGCATGCAACATGTCGCGCGCGCGTGCCTGGTGTCCCTGCCGCTCGGTTTGGCTGGCTTGCTCGGCTGTTCGGCGGCCAGCTCGACGCCGGATGACGCGGGCGGAGCCGGCATCAGCGGCGTAGCGGGCAGCGCGGGCGTGGGCGGCGCTGCGACGGCGAGCGCGGGCGCGGCAGGCAGCGGAACCACCAATAGCGGCGGTAGCCCGTCAGCCGCGGCCGGCAGCGCAAACAGCGCGGGCGTCGCGGGAACCTTGGGCGCAGCGGGCGCTGCCGCGGCCGGCGCAGCGAGCGGCGGCACGGGCGGCGTGAGCGCCGGTGTGGGTGGCGGAAAGAGCACCGGTGGTGCGGGCGGCGCCAGCGCGGCGGCAGGCGCGGGTGGCAGCGCAGGCACGGGCAGCGCGGGCGCCGCTAGCGGAGGCTCGGCTGGTACGGGCGCGTGCGACTGGTCTTCGCCCCCCACGAACGTGTCGGCCTGGGTGAACGAAAGCTGGAGCTCCGAGCTGGGCAACAACATCAAGACACGGAAAGCCTGGAACCTCGACAACGTGATGTTGAACAAAGGCTCACTGAACCTGTGCGTGCGTTGGGGCGCGACCTCGGCGGTACCAGCCGCCGTGCGCATGAACCTCGCACCCACGATCGCGCGCTGGTTCAACGATTGGTTCAAGGCGCTCGGCAGCTACGGCTGCTTCCCATATGGCAACGGGATCAGCGTGAAAGTGACTGGTTGGGCGGTAAAGCCTGGTCAACAAGCGCTGCTTGCCGGCGTTGATTCGACCATCCCCGTGTACACCGAGACCGACGGCGACGGCGAACCCAAGTGCCCGGACTCCTGCTCGTCATTCGTGCATTGGGATCACAAATTCACGAGCTGTCCCGGCGGCGACGCCAACCACAGCGACTATTGGCTCTGGTTCGACGACACGCTACCGGGTGGCGGGGGCGCAGCGGCCGTGGGGGGGGACTGGGGCCTGCGCATGCCGGTCAGCACCTTCGTCAGCCACTTCGATGACCCGAGCTTCTTGATCGTGGAACACGAGATGGGCCACGGCTTCGGCTTCCAAGACTACTACTCGTGGACCGGCTCGACACCCACCGGCGGCTCGCTGATGATCGTCGGCTCGACCGCAGGCAAGCAATCACCCACGGTTGGCGACACCTGGCTGCTGCGCCGCACCTGGAAAGAAATGGCCGCCCTACGCGGCTGGTGAGAAGTGGGCGCTCGCGATCCCGCATCGCAGCCCCCAGCCCGCGCCGTTCCCAACGCGGCAGGATTGTTCCGCGCTGCGCCTGGGAAGAAGGAGGACGCGCGGCGCCTTCGGCGCACGGGGGTTTGCGCACGCTCGAACGGGGGCGCTGGGCCGCCCCCTCAGCGCGCGCGTAGCAGCCTATCTATGTGCTTGTGCTCCCAGGCCAACGCGCGCTCGTGATAGCGGAACTCACGCTCGCGGCTGGCAAACTCTGGGGGATGGATGAGCGTGCGGCCACCCACGCGGACCTCAGGCATCACATGATGCAGGAGCTCGTGGAACACAATGTAGGACACAAAGTAACGCGGTACCCATTCGGCATCCAAAACTGGGTGGACGCGGATCAGGCGTTCGGAGGCGCTGTAGCTGCCGAGCTTGATGGTGCGGCGCTGCCTGGACTCACCGACAGGGCTCGTGCGACGACCCCAGGTGATCAGCACATCACTGATGCTGCCCCCGAAGTAGGTGTCGTTCAGCTGAGTGAGGATCTCACCGAGGTCATGCACATGCCCTTCGGCTTGGAGCTTGACCGTGGCACGGCGCGAGGCGCGGATCCGATGCGTGTTGGTCGAGATGAAGTCACCGATGACCTGCGAGGCGTCGCGGTCACCGTGGACGACGTAAGCTACCAGGGCATCCAAGATGCGGGGCTCCGCCCCCAAAAACATCATGTTCACGCGCACACGCAGGCGGCCACGTGCCCGCGTCTGTGTGACCATGCGGCGGCGGTTGTCCGTGACACCGAGCTGCACGGGGCCACCGAAGGCCGCCTCGAGCCGCCGCTCGAGCCGCTGCCGCGCGCCTTCGTGAATGAAGATCTGCGGACCGGACGGCAAGAAGTAGAGCGGGACCTGCGCCTGCCCATCCGGAATGCGCACTGCAGCTGTCGCCATGCGCGGCACCGACGCACGCGCAGCACGCCGCTGACCGACGCGGCCAACGGAAGCAGGGAGCCAAGGGAAACGCAGTTGAGGAGCCATGGGACAGAACGCGGCGAGTTGCCTGAAATTGGGACTAAGGGACGAGATCGATAGCGTCAAGGAAACGAAAATAGTTCTGTTATTCTCGATACTTGACTATGAAACTATGAGCACGCGCTGCGGCGCCCCTAACCCCGCGAACCGCCAAGACTTCCCGAGGCCTGGCAGGAGTTTTGCGCCCACAAATGGCCCACGAAGGCCCGCCGGCCGAGGGCACGAAATATCCCAACAATCCGAACAAGTTATCCCCAGAACCGACATCCCCTCACCTGATCAATCGAGCTCAGAGCGAGACGCTCACCGACGTGCACTCACACGTGCACCTTCGCCACTATGCAGAGCTGGTGCCGCGAGAGCCGATCGCGCTCAACGCAATACGAACATACCGCGCAACGAGTAGAGCAGCATGCCTCCGGGTTTTGCTCGGAGGCATGACGACTCTACTCGCCGCGCGGCTGCTGGGAGTCTTTGGCTTTAGCTCGGACGGACGTTGCCGCGCTTAGCGTTGGGATTGCTCGGACCGCCCTGGCCGTTGGGGCCTGGCGCGGCATTATTGCCCGGGCCACGAGCTGGCGATGCTGCGGCAGCGCTCGCCGCCGCCTCACCTTTTCCCGGTGACTTCGGTGCCTCAGACGCAGCGCCGGCCGCGCCGCCCACGACAGAACCAGGGGCGTTCACGTTCGGCGTTGCGCTAGTCCCCGCGGTGCCGATGCCGTGGTGGAGCAGAAGCTTCTGCTCGATACGCTGCATCAGCTCTGGGTGCTGCTCCAAGTAGGTGCGGGCGTTGTCTCGACCCTGGCCAATCCGTTCACCGTCCACGGAAAACCAGGCCCCGCTCTTCTGAATGATGTTCAGGTCGGACGCGAGGTCGATGATCTCGCCCGAACGGCTGATGCCTTGGCCGTAAAGGATATCGAACTCGACCTCGCGGAAGGGCGCGGCAAGCTTGTTCTTGACCACCTTCACGCGCGTGCGATTTCCGACGGCTACCGGGTCTTTTCCGGCCGCAATGCTCTCTTTGATGGCGCCGATGCGGCGAATGTCCAAACGCTGGGAGGCGTAGAACTTGAGCGCGTTGCCACCCGTCGTGGTTTCGGGGCTTCCGAACATGACGCCGATCTTCATGCGGATCTGGTTGGTGAACATGATGATGCAGTGCGAACGGTTCACGGAGCCCGTGACTTTGCGCAATGCTTGGCTCATCAAGCGGGCCTGCAGACCCACGTGCGAGTCCCCCATGTCGCCTTCGATTTCCGCCTTGGGCACGAGCGCGGCCACGGAGTCGATGACGATCAGATCGACCGCGCCGGAGCGCACCAGCATGTCCGTGATTTCCAGCGCTTGCTCGCCGTAGTCGGGCTGACTGATCAGCAATTCATCCGTCTTCACGCCGAGCTTCTTGGCGTAGGTGATGTCGAGCGCGTGCTCGGCATCGATGAAAGCGGCTACGCCGCCTTGGCGTTGCACATTGGCGATGGCGTGCAGTGTGAGCGTGGTCTTGCCGCTCGACTCAGGGCCGTAGATCTCGACGATACGGCCACGCGGATAGCCGCCGATGCCGAGCGCGATATCGAGCCCCATGGAACCCGTGGGCACCACTTGAACGTCCCCGCCGATCTTCTCGCCATCTTTCAGGCGCATGATGGCGCCGTCGCCGAACTCCTTCTGGACGCTGGCAATTGCGAGTTCGAGCGCTTTGGTTTTCGGCTTTTCGTCCATGATGGTGCGACCTTCTTCGGGGGTTTGAACTCGACCCGTGGCAAGCTTCTACTGCTCGGCTGTTCAGATGTCAACGCCGAGCGCCAAGCTCGGACATAGCCTGGCCGCCGCGCCACTCCCTAAGACGCCCCGCGGGAGGGCGAGCCGGCTCTGGAGACGGGCTCCCCGCTCCCTCTGATCATTTCCAGTCACAGGTCATTGCGCAGTTGCGACCGCCTTCGTCGTGGGCGCCTTGGCCAAGCCAGTCCAACAAGGTGGTCCGCTGCGCGCTGGTCAGGGGTTTGACCGCCGGCACGACCGACGGGTTGCCAGTTTCAGGCATCAAGCCGCTGGAAACGGCGGTCTGCATCTTCTGCCAGACGAGGGTCGAAGAGCCCGCGGTGGGGTACGGCGCCTGAGTGTCTTCGTAAGTCATCAACGGCATCGCCGCGCCATTCAGCGTGGGATCCTGATGGCATTGTTGGCACACGCAATTGATGACTTTGTACGCGTCGCACCAAGGCACGAGCCTGCTGCTCGGCATGCCCCCGGCCCCTGCTTCGCCGCCGCTGCCGGCATCGAGGTCGGGAATATCACCGCCGCCGTTACGCTCGGTGCTCTGATCGCCACAACCGAACAGCGCCAGCGTTGCGGCAACGACTGTGGTCCCAATCAATGCGCGAGTGGATCTCGCTAGTACGGTCAGCATGGCTAAGACCCCAAAGTCTAGACCAAGCCCGCACGATTCGGCACTGGCGGATCACGATCAGCGCAAAAAGACCTGAACCTGGCGCACGCGCTTACTCGCGCCGACAGATTTATCTGCTGTGGCTTCTTCACGGGAAGCGGAGAGCACCGCGTCGCTCGGTCGCGATGCACAACGCGAGCCCGCGACGCGGTACCCTGGTCAAGCTCTTCCGAAGCTCAGGGAGTGGCAGATCCGCTCTCGCCGCCAGCACCCGGCAGCTCACCGCTGTCACCGCCAGCACCACCAGCGCTCTCGCCTGCCGCGCCACCTTCTGCGCTCACGGCACCGCCCGCGCCCGCCTCCGAAGAAGCGCCACCAGCAGATTCGGTAACGCCAGCAGCGCCGGCCGTACCGACGACACCGGCAGCGCCCGCATCACCACCGGCAGGCGGCTTGGAATCAGAGGAGTCACTACAACCCTGAATCGTCGCAAGCGCCAACAAGGAGACCGCAGAGGCAGCAAAGACAAGTCGCATATTCTTAGTCATGCGCGGGACTCTTGCTCCAACTGAGGCACAAACGCAATCGGCTCGTGACGACTCGTTGACACTCGTCGACTCGACGTCTCACGGGTGGCGCGGCCGAACCGAGTAGGTTCATTTTTTGTTTCGCCTCGAAGACCTCTACTCACCCGTTTGAGTTGGCGAGGGCCGAGATCTCGAAGCCGAAACATTCACGCGCATCGACGCGCGCTGCGAACCGGAAAATTCCGATTTCAATCGATTCTCCGCGTCACGTCGACTCTAGGCGCCGGCAGTGCCGCCACCGCCACTCTTGCCCGCAGCGCCCGCGCTCGAGCCAGCCGCACCGGCACTCGATCCGCCGCTGCCCGCGCTCGATCCACCGGCGCCTGAGCTCGATCCACCGGCACCGGCAGCCGCTCCAGCGGCGCCCGCGCTCGCTCCAGCGGCACCCGCGCTCGCTCCAGCGGCACCCGCGCTCGATCCGCCAGCGCCCGCACTCGCTCCAGCGGCACCCGCGATCGCTCCACCAGCACCCGCGATCGATCCGCCCGCACCCGCAGCACCGGGACCTCCGCCGCTCGGCGCTCCGCCAGCGTGTGCACCGGCGGCGGGCGCGCCCGCCGCGGGCCCTTCGCTGGTGTCCCCGATATCGCAACCTTGCAGGCCAACGAGCCCGAGCAGGACGAGCGAGGAAGCGCTGAGCACGAGCGTCGTATTCTTAGTCATGATTATTGTACCTTTGAAGTCGCAAGGATCGCCCTCGACCGTCGGGCCTGTCAAGCATTCGACGGGCGGTGCCGACACTCAGGCGCGAACGCGGTCCGACTTGGCCGGCGTCACGATACGTCGAACTTCGATGCGTTCGGCTCGGCGCGCGCTGGCGCGGGCGACGGAGAATTGAAAGCCGTGAAACTCGACGACGTCTCCGGTGCGCGGCACGCGCCCGACTAGATCAGCGACGAAGCCACCGACGGTCACCGTCTCCGCGTCTTCGTCGATGCCCAAGATCTCGAACAGCTTGCGAGTCTCGGCCGAGGCGCGACACACGAATACGCCGTCGTTACGCCGGAAAATGCGCTGGTCGACGCGATCGCTCTCGTCTTCGATTTCGCCCACGATTTCCTCGAGCACGTCTTCGAGCGTGATCAGACCTTGAGTGCCACCGTACTCATCGACCACGATGGCGATGTGCCTGCGTTCCTCTTGGAACGTACGGAGGACCTTCTCCAAGGGCGCGCTCACCGGCACCACCAACAGCGGCGTTTGTAGCTTATCGAAGTCGATGTCCGCACCGGTCGCCAACGCGCCGTCCCGGAACAACAAGTCCTTCACCAAGATCACACCCTTGGCATGATCGAGATCGGCGTCGGGTGTGTACGGGAAGCGGCTGTGCTGCGAACGCCGAATCAGATCCAGGTTCTCCTGAATCGTACGCTCGCCGGACAGGAACACCACTTGTGAACGCGGCACCATGACCTCGTAGGCCGTGAGCTCGCGTAGCGCCGTGGCGCCTTCGATCATGTCTGCCACGCGACCGGCGAGCGCCCCCTCCGTGCGGCCGAGCGAGACCAAAAGCCGAATCTCCTCCAGCGACGTGACCGGGCTCTCGTGGTTGCCGCGCAAGATCTTGGCGACCACGCTGGTCAGGAACAAGAGCGGCTTGAGGATGATCGTGAGCCCAGTGACCGCGTAGGCCACGGGGGCCGCGAGTTGCGCCACGTAGGTCACGCCGATGGTCTTGGGGATGATCTCCGAGAACAGCAGCACGGAGATGGTGAACGCGAGCGAAAATACCCAGAGCGTGGATTCGCCCATGGAGCGCACGTACATCGCGCCACACAGCGAGGCGCCCACGGTATGGGCCACCGTGTGAAACGAGACGATGGCCGCAATCGGAATGTCGATCTCGCGTTTGAACTCGCGCAAGATCTCGGCGGCCTTGGACTTACCGAGCGCCTCGATCTGAGCGTGCTGCACACTCAAAATGACCGCTTCCGCGATCGAACAGAAGAACGAGATCGCGAGCGAACCGAGAACGGTGAGAACGAGGAACAACATCGGCCGAGCGCGCGGTCACTCGAGCGCGGGCGCGAGCGTAGCCGAGTGGCTCGCTTGGCGCGAGGGCGAGCCACGTACGGCCGTAAAACCGGCGAACTTTCGGTAAATCAGGCGCGCGGCGCGCCCGCGACCAGCTGCTGTTGCTGTTGTTGCAAGAACTGGGCGACCGCGCGCGAGCGCTCGATGGCAAACTGCTTGACCTCGCGGTTGGAAGAACCGGCGAGCGCGTTGAGCAGTTTGGTCACACGGTCGAGCTGACGCTTCTGGAACAAGGCTTCGAAGTAGTTGTTCGCCAGGCGGACGTCGTTCGCCATCTTGGCCTCGTGCTTTTGCAGCAACGAGATGACCGAATCGAGATCGCCATTTTGCCCGTACAGCGCGGACAGGCAGATCAAGGCGAGCGGATCGTTGTCGTTGCGCTCGACGGCCTTCTTGGCCCACACCAGCGCCTGATCGCGCGTGGCCTCGTCCGCCGAATACAGGCCCTGCAGCGCGATGAACGGCGCGGCCGTCTTCTTGTTCGGCTCGGTCTCCGAAAGCGCAACGATCACCTTGGTTGCGGCGTCCTCGCTCTGGGACTCTTTGACGTGCGTGAACAAGTACGCCCAAGCATCGACCGAGTTCGGGTCGATCTTGATCGCTTGTTCGATCATAGCGCGCTCGTTGACCGCATCCTTCTTGCCTTGGAACACCTTGGCGAGGTGCAGCACGGGGAGCGGGTTGTCGGGCAGCAGATTCTGCGCGCCCTTGAGCGTGCCCTCGGCCTTGTCGAACTTGCCTTGTTGAAGCTGGGTGATGCCCAAGCCGAGCCAGTCTTCACCGCCGCCACCGAGGGCCACGATCTTGCTCATCACCTTTTCGGCGCGCTCGAAGCGCCCGTACTTCATCAGCTCTTGCACGAACAAGCGGGCGCGATTCAGATCGTTCGGATCCTCGTTCCAATGCTTTTCGAGACCGGAGAGCAGGTCGTCGAGGCCGATCGCGATCGGGCGGCCATCTGCGTCTTGCACTTGCACGGCGGGACCATTGAAGCCGAGCAGCTCCCACATCTTGTCGATCTCGAGAGCGAACGGGCCCTTCTTCAAGTGCTCGTTGAGCTCGTCACTCGGTTTGCTCAGAGGCAGCACAATCAGCGCGTTCCCCGGCACTCCCCCGGGAAAAGCACTGACGGGCGCGACGATCGCCGCTCCGCCTTGCAAATTGAGGTTGGCGGCAGGGCCGTTTGGAGCTCCGGGCGGGGTCGGTTGAGTCATCGAGGGGGGATTGTCTAGCAGTGCGCCTAGAGCTGGGCAATAGTGCCCGCAACATGGCGAGTTCCAAGTCGACTCCAGTTCGAATTTTCGCGCTAATCCTAGCGGCGTTCGCTTTCTCGGTGACGATTCGCGCACACGCCGACACGATGATCATCAAAAACCCCGGGGACCACTCCCGGTACGTGTTCGAACCCGAGCCGCACCTGCTCCTCGGTTACGTGGATGCGCCGGGCGTCGCCAGCGGGGCCGGCATCGGCCTGGGCTTCCGCGGTACGGTGATCCTGGTCAACAACGGCTTCGTGCGCAGCATCAACAATTCCATCGGCATCGGCTTCGGTATCGATTGGGTGCACTACAGCCATCGCAACGACTACTGCGTGGGCACTCCCGGCGGGGGTTGCTACTCGGACGGCCAAAGCGTGAACAATTTCTGGTTCCCCGTGGTGATGCAGTGGAATTTCTTCCTCAGCCGGGGCTGGTCGGTGTTCGGCGAGCCCGGCGTAGCCGTCCGGTACACCGGCTTCCAGAACGGCCATGACACGCAGCTCGAACCGGCCTTCTACGCCGGAGGTCGCTGGCACTTCTCGGACTCGATGACGTTGACGATGCGCCTCGGTTACCCGCTGATCTCGGTCGGCCTCTCGTTCATGTGACCCTTGGGCCCGGGCAGAGTTTCGACGGGAGATGTCGAGAGGGGCGATCGCGGTCGTGGGTTTGCGCGGTACGGCAGAGTTCGTCATAGAAGTGCGCTACGCCCAACGTTGGGCGTCGAGGTGAGAAGTCCTCATGAGAACGAAGACCTGCTTCGTGCGCGAAGTATCTTCGTTCGATGGATCCCGCACCACTTTGCGCGACGTGGGTGAAGCGAGACAGCACGCTTGTCGCACGGTGCTCTCCGCCGGCTGCGGAATTTCAACGCATTCCTTCGTCGTCAATGCAAAACCCCAATCTTCCTCTTCTGGCGTTTTGGCGGTTAACTCCCCTCCTCCGGGAGCGCGCACAGACGCGCCAGAGCGTGCAGTGTCGCGGTTCTCGGTCCTCGGGGTGCCGGAGCTCGACGCCGAAGGCTGAGCCGGACGCGGGGCGAATGGTGACCATCAAAATGGGAACCTCGACAACGGCTGGTAGGAATGGGCACGGGCACGTTTAGGCGGAGATCCGAGTGTGCACATGCGCTTTACGCGCAGATCCGCGCACAGATGGCGGTAAGCCGGGACTACGCTATATAGACGGAACGCTCATGAATAGTTTCGTGCTCGTAGCGATCCTCGGTCTCGCCCTTTTGATGATCGTGCACGAGGCGGGACATCTGCTCGCGGCGCGGGCGTTCGGCATGCGGGTCGTGCGTTTCAGCATCGGCTTCGGCCCCGCACTCTGGCGTTATCAGGCCCGCGGTAGCGAGACCGTGTACCAAGTCGCGCTGATCCCGTTCTTGGCCTACGTCCAGATCGCGGGCATGAACCCGTTCGAGGACGTCGATCCGGACGACAAGTCGAGCTACGCGAACGCTTCGCTGATCGGTCGCATCTCGGCCATCTTCGCGGGCCCGCTCGCCAACTACTTGTTCGCCTCGGTGCTATTTTTCGCGGCGTTGATCATCGGCGGCAAGCCCGTCCCTACCACTTCCGTGGTCGTGATGGATGGCCCGGCCAAGGCCGCCCAGATGAAGAAGGGTGACACCATCCTCAACATCGACGGCGTACAGGTCACGGATTGGGAGCAGATGCGCAAGCTGATCCTGGCCCGCCCGAACAAGCCGCTCGACATCGAAGTCTTGCGCGGCAAGGAACACCTGACGCTCAAGGTGACGCCCCAGTTGAAAGAGGGCGGCGGCAAGATCGGCGTCTCGCCGATCGAGAAGCAAGTGCCGATCGGCATGCGCGAAGCGCTCTCGGCATCCGTGCGCTTGCCCTTCAACGTAGTCGAAGAGCTGGTCTTCGGGCTGTCACGGATCATCACCTTGAAAGACAAGCCAGACTTCAAGGGCCCCGTCGGCATCGTGCGCGAGACTTCGAAGGCCGCAGAGCGCAGTACCCCCGAGTTCTTGTGGTTCCTGGCCGCGCTCAGCGCGTACTTGGGCGGCTTCAATCTGCTGCCCTTCCCCGCCTTGGATGGCGGTCGCCTCACCTTCCTCGCCTATGAAGCGGTCACCCGCCGCAAGCCGAATGCCCGCGTGGAGGCGAACATCCACGCGTTCGGTTTGATGCTGCTGATCGCGCTGATTACGGTCGTGACGTTTCACGGGAACTAGCGAGCCGAACCATGGCCAATCGAAGCAACGTTCTATTCGGCGCGTCCGTGATCGCGCTCGGTGTCGTGGCCTGCGGCGGTTCGGTGCCCCCGTCCGCATCGTCCGAGGCGCCGCCTGCTCCGAGTTCGGGTGAAGCGAGCGCAGCTCGTCCCGCGCTGACGGCGGAAGCGTGTGAGTCGAACGGTGGCTCGGTGGTGGGCGATATCGGCGATGGCGCGACTCGCCGCGCCGAGTACCGTTGCGCGAACGGTGCGCAACCGACGGGCAACATCCGCGCTCCCGAGGGCGGGCCGATCGCCATCGAGGGTTCGGTGTGCTGTCCGCGCTAGCTCCTGCCTCACCGCCCTAGCTCCTGCCTCACCGCCCTAGCTCCTGCCTCACCGCCCTAGCTCCTGCCTCACCGCCTGAGGCCGGCGAAGCGCGCGGTGGGTCCACTCGCGACGGACCGTCTTATCCCGAACCGGGAGCGGTGTCGCGATTCGCACATTGATACGCTCGGGCGGGACGCAATTCGCACATTTTCCGCATTTTTAGCCTGGCCCGCGGTTTGCTCGACTGGCGATATCCGTCATGTCGACTGTCCCCCGCGTGTCTTGGCCGCTACTACCGATGTTGGGCGCTGTGTTCCTGACGCTCACGTTGGGCGCCGGTGTCGCGCGGGCGGCGGGCAAGGCGAGCGCGACGAGCGCGCTGCAGATCGGGGTGCAAGTGGTCCGGTCGTGCACGGTCGATACGATGTCCGCCGGTTCGCCGCGCAGACTCGATACGGCGGGTCGTGAGGCACTGATTCTCGCCGCGCAGGCTTCGCTCACCGCGAGCTGCGGCGCCACGCAAACGCGCATCGAGCTCAGCGAGGTGCGCGTGAGCTTGCTCGAGCCGGTCGGCACGGTGCCGCGGCTCGACGTGGAGTTCTAGCGTTTCGGGGCGCCGCCCTAGTCCGAAGGCAACGCACGCGCGCCCTGGCGAATCTCTTCGCCAGAGCGCGGATGCCGGGCGGACTATCAATCCGTAGTGAGGAAGCAGCCCGTCTGCCTGTTGCAGGTAGTCGTCGAAAGCTGCGAGCAAGGGGTTGGCGTACCAGTGCAAGCCGAGGTGCTATTCCAAGCACAATTCGAACTTTCGACGCAGCTCGTCGCAGACGTGAACGTGGAACACGAAGCAGGCGTACCAGTACAAGTCGCGTTCGAGCTCCACGCGCAGTTCGCGCTCGCCGCGCAGGTGCTATTCGTCGTGAACGAGCTGCACGAGGTGGGCGTGCCGGTGCAGGTCGCGCCCGAGGACCAAGCGCAGTTGGCAGAGACCGAGCATGTGGCGCTGTCGGCGAAAGACGCGCAGGGCGTCGGCGTGCCGGTGCAGGTCGCAGAACCAGCGTCCCACACGCAGCCTGGCAAAACAGCGCAGGTGCTCTCGCCCGAAGAAGCGTCCGAGCAAATGTAATCCTCCTGTTGTGCGCAGGCACCCGCCGCATTGGAGAACTTGCATCCCGGCAGCAAGTTGCAGGTCGATTGCGTGCCGTCGTTGACGGTCGAGCACGAGAAGCTGCTCACGCTGGTGCAAGCACCTGCGCCGCCCCCGTTGTACGTGCAGCCAGCGAGACCGGTGCAGGTTGCCTCTGTCGATTTGCTCGAGCACGAAGCGCTCTGTTGGGCAACGCAGGTTCCACTACCCGAAGCGGTACAACCCGGAAGCGAAGCGCAGCCAGAAGACGAACAGCTCGCCGCAGGCGTTCCGCTGCAGTGCGGACCGGTGCTGAAGATGGTGGTGGCTTTGGGCAAACGCGTGAGCGCGGACTTGCAGCAAATCTGATTCTTGCACTCGCTCGATTGATCGCAGGTCTTGACGCAGCTGGTCTGACACGTGCCATCACAGCAGATCTCACCGGCCGCCGTCCTGCAATCAGAGGATTGACTGCACTTGGTGGGACAGCTCGCGTAGCTTGGATTGAGGCATAGGCCACTGACCTTGAGCGCGGGCTCCACGAGCTTGACCGTGGTGCAGCAGATCTCTCCAGTGCTCGTGTCACACTCGCTGCTGGCCTCGCAAGACTTGGGGCACGAGCTCGGCGGCATGCACGCCGACTGGCCGTAGATCCCGCAGCAAACCTCGCCGTTGTTGCAGTTGGCGTCAGCCGTGCAGGTGTGGAGCGCCTGCGCCGGAGTGACGCAGAGCGTGTCCGGAAGACTGAGGCTCACTTTCGCGCAGACCTCGCCGTTCTTTACGTCACAGCTGGTGTCGCCGCTGCAATGCCGGGGACAGGACTTGGCGGGTAGGCACGCCTTTCCTGCGTCGCCTAAATCGCAACACAGGTCCCCTTGGCTCGTTTCGCAGTCACTGTCACTCCCACAGCTCTTGTCACACGTGTCTTGGCAATAGCCTTTTCCTTCCGGCGGACCCGCCGTCTTCTTCGGCGCGTCGCTCGACGAACACGCCCCCACGAACGCTAAAACACACCCCAAAGTCGCAAATAAAGCCGCAACCCGCCGAATAGAAACACTCACCATGCTGGGCATATTCGCATTTTCGCCACAACCAAGTCCAGAAAGGACACTCGATCGCGGCGAATAACCGATGTTCCCGCCCGTGTTCCGCGCTCGGACCGGCAAAGCTGACCGTCGCGTGTACACCCACGCCAGAATGGCGACCGCCGCGAGACTGACGCTGGTCAGCAAATCGCGGCGATCCAACCGGTTTTCAAGTGGCCGTCTTCAATGCGCGGCGTCGTAGGTCACGTTGAACTCGTCGGCCGTTTTGCCGTTCAAGTCCTTGAAATAGCCCTTGGCCTTCTTGGGCGATCCGTTCACGTTGAAGGTCATGAACTGCACGCCGTAGGTGGCGCCTTGGTTCGAGGTATAGATGGAAGCCCACTCACCCTTGCAGCCGTAGGGGAACGTGGCCGGCAAGCAGAGCAACTGCGGGCGCACGCTGCTGCCACCGAGACCGGTGACGGTCACGAACGTGCGGCCAGGGCCCACGCACAAATCAGTGGCGGAGTTGCAGGTGGGGTCCACGGTCTGGGTGCTGGTCTCGATCAGCGTGCGCGTGCGCTCGTAGCTGTGTTCGTGACCGGTTTGAATGATGGCACCCGCTTGACGGCAAGCCTCGTACACGCCCCAGCCCATCTCGTCGCTCTTGCCGCCGACTTGCATGGTCTTTTGGTTCTGATGCCACTGGCAAATCTTCCAAGCGTGCGGGTCGTCCTTCAACAGCGAGCTGATCTTGTCGGCCGTATCACCCTTGCGAATGGCAACGACCGAGAGGCCGCGGAAGATCGTCTTGTAGTTCGAGTCGTGGGCGCCCGCGATGCGCTCGGCTCCACCCAGGTGGGTGAGAGCGCGGGGCTGGAACTGCGGCCAACGGTCGTCGTCGTGGTTACCGCGTGCGATGAAGACCGGGAAATCCGCGCCGAGCACGGAGTCCGTCATGTCCCAGAACGCGGTCGGGTTGCTGGAGTAGGTCATGTCGCCGTTCACGAGCAGTGCTTGGGCGCCGTCGGCCTTGACCAGCTCGAGCACCTGGCGGTAGTTCGAGCCGTGATCGGTGTCGCCGACCATGGCCACCTTCAGGTTCTTGTCGGTCGTGACTTCCGAGCAATTGACCGAGACTTTGCGCACATCCGGGCAAGTGTCGCCGTCCGAGAGACTGAGCGAAATGACCGCAGTGCCGACCGCGGTGCAGGTGAACGTGGCGTTGGGCGTGCCCTCGTTGAGCAGCGTGCCGGAGGTCGCGGTCCAGGCGTAGCTCAGTTCCGACGGACCCGAGTCGGAGTCGCTGCCAATCGCGGTCAGCTCGATGCTGCTGCCAACGGCGACCTCGGCGGGGTTGGCTTCCAGCGCTTCCACGACCGGGCACACGTTCACGGTTCCGTTGACCATGATCGAACCCTTGCGCGGCGCGAGCTTGCATTGAAGCTTCACGCTGACGTTGCTCAGGCTGCCCGCGCTGACGGCGAAGTCAGCGTTGCCTGCACAGCTCGACTGGCCATCGGTGCCGCTCGCGGTGAGCGCGATGTTGTAGCCGAGGCCGGCCGGGATGCCGTCGATGAACAGCGACAACGAAGCGCTGTTCTTCACGTTGATGCTGCCGCTCTTGGTGTAGGCGGCAGGGCCAGAGATGGTGTAGCTGACGGCATCCAAGGTGACGTCGTCGGTCACCTCGAGCGCCAAACCGACACTTCCATTCGATTCGGATTGCTCCGCGCCGGAGGAGTCCGAGGGATCGCTGGAGCAGCCGTAGCTCGCGGCGCCCGCCATGACGATGGCCGCAACGACGGCCCTACCAATTGCTAGTTTCATGATTGTTTTCCTGGGAAATGACTGTGTTTCGAGAACATCGCGGTCGATAAAGAAAAGCGGCGCTAGGCCAAGCGGGTAGTCCGCGGCGCGCCTAGACAATCAGTCTTCGTGAGGCAGGCCGAACAGCAGCGGGGCGCCCAACGCAGTGGCCAGGTCGCTTTTGACGACGGCTTCGAGCGCGTGAACGGCGAGCGCCGCTGCACGTCGCGCCGCGATGGGCGCGAGGTCGGGCCCCGTGTTTTCGGGAAGCGCGCGCAGATCGGCCAAGGCGCGCGTGAAGTCGGTCTCGACTTGCGCGTGAACTTCGGGTGCGCTGTCTTTCACCAGCGCGGCGAGTGAGCCATCGGCTCCCCCAGAGTACAGCCGCTGCGCCGCGGCGATCCGAGTCTCGGTGATCGCGAAGGACAGGCGACTCGCGCCGCCGCGCACTGCGCTAGCAGCGCTCTCGATCTCGTTGCGCAACACGGCACCGGGATCGGTGATCACACTGCTCACGCTGGACCCGATGTTGTTCAGCACGAGCTTGATGCTCTCGTGCTCTCCTCGTTGCAGGCTGGTCTGGAGCGCCGCCCCATCTCCGAGCGCCTCCTTGGTCACCCGGGCCGACTCGGTAACCAACTGCGAGAGCCCACATAAGAGCCAGCGCGTGCGCTCGCCTTCCGGGGAAATGAGCCGCATTTCCGCGCCCGCCTGCGCGTCGAGTGGAAAGAGCAGGTGCTCGATGGCAAACAGCCCCTTCTGATCGACGGCTAGCCCGCTCAGCTGATCGAGAGCGGCACGGCTTTGCAGCAAGCCGTCGATGGCGGCGGTCTTGGTCGGCCAGAACATCACGCGCAACAGCGAGCCCGAAGCCAGGATCGGCCCACTCTTGAAGCAAGCCGCCGCCTCCCAAGCGAGCATCGCGGATCGGAACGCAGCTCGCGAAGCCAGCAACGTGCCTTGACCGGGATGGCGCACCAAATCCGCGAGCGAAATTTCGAGCTTCCTGCTCTTCGCGAAGAGTGCCTGCGTATCGGGCACAATCAGTTGCTCGACGAGGGCCGCCAGCACTCGGTCGCGCTGCGCCTTGGGCGAGCGCTGGCAAGCGGGCAGCAACAGGGCCAGCGCCCCGCTGGTTGCAAACTGCAACATCTCGCGCCGCGATTGCATGCCAGTCGGACGCAGAATCGAGTTTCTCAAAACGGGCGGAACATCTCAGGTCGAGATGACAACTTCGTTATTCGCCTTCAACGTTTTCGAGACGTGTTGGTGCGCCCTCGAGCACCGCGACTGTGCAACACGTTGGGATCGAATCAGTGACGGGGTGGAAAAATCTGAGCGCCGGCGCCGCGCACGGCTTTCGGTCATCGAGCAGACGTGCGAGGCACCCCGCCATGCGTCTCCCGCGCTCCCGCCCATTGATTGCGTCGCTCTGCAAGCTTCTGCCGCTGCTCGCGCTCTCGGCAGCTGGGTGCACGGGCCACGCCGAGCAATCCATAGAGAACGTGCACGAGCCGTTCATCGCATTGGAGCGCCACTTCCAAGGCTTCAAGGATTGGGCCCGTGTCGATCTTGCAGACCGCCCAGAGCAAGGAACCACGCACGTTGCCGGCGAAACGCACGAATACATCAACAGCCCGCCACGAGCAGGGGCCAAAGCATTTCCGGTGGGCACCATCTTCGTCAAGACGGTCGACAGCCAGAAGAAGTCGGACATCTTCGCGATGGTCAAGCGCGGCAACGGCTTCAACGCCTCGGGCGCTTCGGGTTGGGAATGGTTCGGTTTGCGCGCGCGCGCCGATGGCTCGGTGGCGATCGTTTGGCGGGGAGTCAACGCCCCGGACGGCGAAACCTATGGCGGCGATCCACTCGGTGGCTGCAATGGCTGCCATGGTGCGGCGGCGAAGAACGACCACATTCACGCCTATTCACTGGCTCGCCGCTGACGCGATCTCAGACGTGGCCCTTGCGAACCGACCACACGAAGCCGTCGTACCAGAAGTGCATCAGTGACACGACGTTGCTCAGCGCGATCACCGGGATCAAATCCGCGGGACGGTGCGCGAGCCAGACGCCGTAGCCGAGGCCGAACGACAACAGTACGCAAAGGCCGAGCGGCGCCCAACGAAAGGTGCGGGTGAGGCTGCCCCGTTCGCTCCACCAAACGATGGCAAAGTACTGGAGCGCGTGAAAGAAGTTCATGATCAAGAACGCCTGGCCGAAGGAGCCGAAGCCCCAACAGGCGATCGAGACCGTCCCCGTCGTCAGGTAGAGAGCCAGCTTTTGCAGCGGTATGACGTAGCCATTGCGAGTCAGCGTGAGGTAGCTGACCAAGAACAATCCGAGCAGCACGACGCCCACCGCCACCACCAATGCGCGCAGCTCATCGCTCTGCGCCAGCACCGCGTCGGCGATCTGGGACAGTGACGGAGCGTCGAGCACGTCGAATTTCTTGAAGCTGACCAAATGCGCCGAGAGGTTGACGCCGGCCAGAACCGGCCCCGCATACAGAACCAGGTTGAACAGGTAATCGAGCCGTCGTCCTGCTTTCGGATCATTGCCGGCGCGCATGTCGTAGATGCGGCCCAAACCGAATGTCTGCAAACTCGAATGATAAACGTCCCACCACACGCTGAGCACGCTCGCGCACACGAACACCCAGCGCGAAGCCAGGGAAGCCACGAAAAGCGCGATCGGTACGGTGGTGAAGCGATGGGGGTGCCGGCGGAATACCTCACGGTTGAGGTGAGTTCGGAACACGACGATGATCAGGTGCGAGTGCGTGAAGGCCGCGCTCGCCAATGCCACCACGGCGATCTCTCGAACGACGCCTTGGCCATCGGCGCTCGAGAAACGGAAGCGGTCGAGCCCGAACGCGCTGACCGCCCAGCCTAGGAGCGCTGCCAGGAGGGGCGACAGGATGAAGAAAAACCAATCGTAGACGCGCCCCGCGATGTATCCGCCTTCGACGATCCAAGGCCGAGTGACGGCGGCTTCGGGCAGCGCACGCGACAAGGAGAGCGCCCTTCTCATGGTCGTGCAACGCTTTCGTCGCGCCGCAGACGTTGCACGAGCGCGCTGGCTTCGTCGAGTCGGCCGAGCTTGGCTTCGGCGCGAGCGCGCAGCAGGATCGCCGCGGGCATGGCGTCGGCGCGCTTCACTTCTGGTTCGAGCAGCCGCGCCGCCTCTGCAGCGTTGCCCCCGACCAGCTCGGTGGTCGCTAAATTGTGCACCAAGTGGCGCGTGTCGAGCTCGTCGCTGGCGAGCTCGAGCGCCGCACGAAATGCCACCCGGGCCTCTGCGAGATTGTGTTGTCCGAGCTGGACGGCCCCCAAGTTCTCGAGCGCCGCAAAGCGATCGACGTAGCTCAGGACGCGCTCCTTGGTAGCCAGCGCGCGCTCGTATTCGCGCACCGCTTCGGGCCAGTGCTTGGCGATTCTGGCTTCCTCACCCAGATAGAAGTGCGCCTCGCGGCAAGCCGGGGCCTGACTCACTTCTCGCTCCCAAAATGCTCGATCGGTTCGATAGCTGAGCCCATCGAACAGCGAAACTCCTGCCAATACTAGCGTTGCGGCCACAGCCGAACGGAGCGCCCAGGGCCCCCAGCGTTCCAGGGTTTCCGCGACCAACATCGCGGCCAACGCCAGCCCTAGGTACAAATAGTGCGGCGACCACCAACGCATGATCGGCACCAGCTCGAGCGCGGGCAGCATCGCCAGCAGCAACAGCAAGGCGGGGCCGCGGCGTCGGTAAGCGTAGTACACGAGACCTGCGAGCAGCGCCGCTCCGAGCAAGGCCTGCGGCCTGGATAGCGAAGTTACCGGAAATGCGTCGCAGACCGTCAACTCGAATGGCAGCACCATGCGCGCGTTGCTCTTTGCCAGGGACGCGAGGCGCGTTCCAAACGCTTCCGCAAGGGAGAGCGGTACGAAGCTCGCGCGCCAAGGGGGCGCGAACTGAAAGCGCAGCACCAGCGCCAATAGCAGCGCGCCGCCCTCTGCCGCGAGCAGCCGAAAGTTGCGCCGCGGTTGGGGCGTTTCGCCGGCTCCGGGAAAGAGCTCGAGCGCGATCACGAACAGCGGACCGAGCACCAGCGCGGTCTCCTTGCTCAGGGCGCCGAGCAGCAGAGCCAACGCCGCGCCGAGCACGTTGCCGCGCCGATGCAGCACGACCAAGGCCAGCAGGGCCACGGTGATCATCGCCTCCGAGCGAAAGGCGATGGCGTTTGCAACCAGAGAGGTAGCAGGATGCACGGCGAATAGCGCGGCAGCCAGCGTTGCCGCGCGGCGCGTGAGCCCCAGGGTTCGAGCCGCCAGCAGCGTGCTTACGGCTGCGGCAGCGTGAAACGCGAGGCTGGTCGCGTGATATAGCCAAGGAGCGCCACCGAGCGCGGCGTCCAGCGACAGCGAAGCCGACATCAAAGGACGGTAAAAGCCCGTCCCTGCGAAGCCGTGAGCGAAGAGCGAGAGCCACTCGCCGGCCGGCGCGAGCGCCAACCCTTGCTCGATGTGTGCGTGGTCGAGCCAGATGAAACCGCCCCAAAGAGCGGACGCATGGGCGGCCACGGCGACGATTGCGATCAACCAGAGCGAGCGCCTGTCCATAGCGGCGCGCACCTTAGCGCGCGTCGCAGCGCGAAGAGCTTCAGTCACACAAAGTTTGCGCGGCGGTCATCGATGCCGGGCGCTCGAATCGACCGACGTGACGGTTGGGTGAACTTCTGATGCGCGCGCAGTTCGTCAGCGGGGGGCATGCTGACGTCGAAGCAATGGTTTCAACGCGCGTAGCGCTGGCTCGCTGCGCCTGAACAACGACCATTTCAGCTCGTCCCGAGCGACCGACGCGCCCACCGGCTTCGGACGAAGCCCCATTCTACGCAGCGCATGGTTGATGGTATGCAGCCGAGTGATCCGGTCCGAGCGCTCGGTGCGGAACGTGATGGCGAGGGAGATCGAGAGTTCGTCACCAGTCTTGGCCCAATGCGGCGCGATGAACGGATGATGAACGCCGCTGCCCACTGCCAGGTCGTAGGTCATGGCCTTGGCTTCGAGCTCGGTTCGGTAGCCGGGGCGGGCGAGATCTCGGCGCGTGAACAGCAGATCTCGCTCTCGTTCACCGAGTACACGAGGATCCCAGAGCCGCATGACCTTCGGACCTCGCAGGTGGATCAGAAAATTCATCTCTCGGTCCATGTGATACGGCGTGACGGAGCCAGGCGCGGCGATGAAGAAATAGGCCGCGGTGTAGGTCATCGGCGAGTCCAAATCATCCGTGAAGAAACGGATCTCGTCCAAGAGCTCGTTGATTAGCGGCCGATACTTGGCATCCTTCTCCGGAGTGTTGATGGTGATCGACGAGCGCGTTTCCACCAAGCGTGAAACGGTATCTGTGAGTGATAGCCCGTTCGGGTTCTCTTTCGCCACGTGATCGAAATCGGCCTCGACGGGGACTACGCCTGCGCGATGCAGGATGTCACGCGCAGGCATTCGCAACGTGAGCGCCTTCAACTCCGCGAGATCCATCAACGGGTGCTCGGCTAGACGATGACCAAACTCGAAAGGTCGCCAATTGTAGTTGGTCCGAAACGTATTCCAGTCGAACTCGAGCCAAGTCATGTCGTTCCTTCCTTTTGACGAATCGCGTCGTTACTGTCTGAGCTTTCGCAAGCGAGCTCCCAACCTGCGACCGACACGCCGCAGTTGATCGCGCGTGCGCACGAGCACTCGTTTGGAGAGGCGCGCGCTTGGAAACGCCGTTGCAATCTCGCGCAGCTCGGCCTCGCTGAGCGAGGCATCGGCTACGCTCAGATTCGACTCGAGGCTTTGCGGCCGACTCGAACCCGGGATTGGGAACACGTTGCTGCCTTGCTGAAGCAGCCAAAGCAAGCAAACCTCGTGCGGGGTAGCACCACGGCGCTGGGCTATCGCACGGAGCACCGGACTCTGCGCGGCGCGCACGTGGCCCTGGTGCCCACCGAGCGGGCTGTGTGCAATGAACGCGATGCGGCGCGCGGCGCAGTAGTCCACGACGCCGTTCGTGAACGACGAACGGTCGAACAGATTGCAACGATTCTGAACGCTGGCAATCTCGGCTTCACGCTGGGCCTGCTGAATGTGGCCGAGATCGACGTTCGAGAGGCCGATGTGTCGGATCTTACCCTCTCGCTGCAAGCCGGCGAGCGCTCCAACGCTGTCGGAAAACGGCACCGACGGGTCCGCGGCGTGGAGCTGGTACAAGAAGATCGAAGACACACCGAGCGCACGCAGGCTCGCTTCACACGCAGTTCTGATTCGATCGGGGCGGGCGTCGATTGCCCACTCGCCCCTCGGGCGGATGTAGCCGACCTTGGTCGTCACCAGCACGTCTTCGGTCTTGGCCTCGGCAAGGGCGCGAGCCACCAAGCGTTCGCCGTAACCAATCTCGGACTCATCCAGACAGTATGAATCTGCGGTGTCGATCCAATTGATGCCAGCGTCGAGCGCCCGCCGAATGATGCGCAACGCATCCTCCGGGCTCGGACGCTGCTGAATAGCGAGCGGCATCGTGCCCAAGCCAATCCGAGTAACCCCGAGCCCCATCGTACCGAAAGTTACCTTCCGCATGCTGTCTCGCCCGCACGGTTCGAGTTAGTGGTGATCATTTCTCCATGATAGCCAACCGGGACACGCACCCATAGCGAGTCGCTTCCCTGCTCATAAAACCAGCACTCAAGACGTAACGTGAACGGCGTACGGCGCCGTATTCGGCTGCACCTGCTTGCGCAGCGCACGAAAAGCGAGCTCTTTCGCAGCGGAATAGACCTGCATGGCCGAGGCCAGTGCCGAGTCTCCGATGGGATCGACGCCGAGCGGCGCGGGGTCCAAACCGAGCCGCCGCAGGTGAGTCTTGCCGCGATAGAGCAGGCTCCGTTTGCGAGTAGAGTCGGTGTAATACGTGAAGCTCATCGTGATCGATGGACCGTCGCCGTTTTCGACGAGGTGGGGCGCGGTGCTCGGCATGTACGCCCCCATCCCGGGCTCGAGCTCGAAGACCCGGCTTTTTTTGCGAAAATCTTCGTGAAAACGCACCAGATCGCGTGATTGATGGCTCAAGAAGCGCTCGCGGCCACGTTCGCTGACCACGCTGCGGTCGAAGGGATCCCAAACCGAGAGCCGCTTCTTGCCGAGGATCTGCAGGATGAAGTTGTGCTCTAGGTCCATGTGAAATGGCGTGACCGCGCGCGGCGAAGTCACGAAGATCCAGCCCCCGCGGTACGACATGCCAGGGTCCGCCCCATCCACCGTGGGCTTCACCGAATCGAGCACCTGATCGACGAGCGTGCGGTAGAGGGCGTCCGTCTGCACGTTGAGCAGGGACGTCCAAGACCCCGCTTTCGCTATGTCTGCCAATGCGGCGCTGGCGCGCTTTTCACTGGGATGGGTTTTGGGCGCGGTACAGAACGGAGTGTCGGCTTTGGCGCGATCGCTGTGCGCTCGAATTCGACCGCGAGCCTCGAGCCGCTCCGCGAGCTCACGCAGGCTACTCAGCCGGAGCAGCGGGTGCGAGGAAAGCGAGTGACGGACCGCTTGTACGCGCCATGGATCGAATGGACAGTCTAGGGTTAGCCAAGGTTCTTTCGGCAACTCCATATTCAACTCCCGGTACCTTCACGTCTTATGCGGATTGACTAAAGGGAACAAGGCCGGGCAACTGACTTGCCGCCGAATAGGGCAAGAACATTCAAGGCGCCACCGCCAAACGTCAGCGGGTTTACCGATCGGCTAAGTGGCAGACACAGAGCGAAGACGCTCTCGTGACATTCACAATCTGGTCATTCGACTAGTCGAAACAATCGAGTGCTCGAGCTCGTTCATACGGGCTTTCGCTCTACCGCCATTAGGGGGTTCGCGAGATGCCCTCGATTTTGCCGGCGGCCAACGTCCAAATCTCGTCGGCAAGCTCGCGAGCCAGCGCGTGTTCGTGAGTGACGAGCAGAATCGTCAGACCCGCCCCCGAAGCGCCGTGGGCTCCGCGCGCGACCTTGCGCAACACTTCGCGCACTTCTTCACGCAGCTCGGGATCGAGCGCGCTGGTCGGCTCGTCGAGCAAGAGCACGGCCACGCCCTGGGCCAGCGCGCGGGCGATCGCCACGCGTTGCTTCTGTCCGCCGCTGAGCTCGCGCGGCATCGCGTGTGCGCGCTCTGCCAAGCCGACTTGCGCGAGCAACTCGCGGGCGTGAGCTTCGGCCTTCGTGCGCGCGGTGCCACGCGCGATACGCGGCGCGAGCGTCACGTTGTCGAGCACGCTGAGGTGCGAAAACAGGTGAAACTCTTGGAACACCATGCCCACTTTGGCGCGCAGGGCGTGCAGCGTGCGCGCGTCGTGCGCGCCCGGCTTCAGCGAAAAACCCGCGATCTCCAAGGTTCCCGCGTCGAACGTTTCCAAGCCGTTGAGGCAGCGCAGCAACGTGCTCTTGCCCGAGCCGGATGCGCCGAGCAGGGCGACGATTTTACCCTCGGCGACGGTCGCGTCGATACCGCCGAGCACCGCGCTGCCCGCGAACGCTTTGTGCAAGCCCGTGATCCGGATCATGCGCTTTGGTACCTGCGTTCGAGCCAGAGCGAGAGCCGCGACAAGGGAAAGCTCATCGCGAAATACATGCCCGCGCAAAGCAGGCCCGGCACGACCCAATCGCGCAGCTCGACGGCCACGATGGTCATGCGCTTGGTCAGCTCCACCACCGTGATCACGCTGACCAAGGAAGAATCTTTGAGCAGCGCGACAAAATCATTGGTCAGCGCAGGCAACGCAATGCGCATCGACTGCGGCAAAAGCACGTGCCTGAGCACCTGCACGCGCGACAAGCCGAGCGAGCTCGCGGCCTCGGCTTGTCCGCGCGGCAACGCGGCAAGCGCACCGCGATGCACCTCTGCCTCGTAAGCCGCGTAGTTCAACCCCAACCCCAAAATCGCTGCCTCGATTGGCCCCAGCCGAATCAGCGACGACAAGCCATAGTACAGCACGTACAGCTGTAACAGCACCGGAGTGCCTCGAAACAGCTCGACATACGCGGTGGCCAAAAAGCGCGACGTACGGCCGCCGTGCGCACGAATCACTGCCAGGAGCACGCCGAACGGCAACGCAAAGCCGAACGCGCACAGCGAGATCAAAATCGTGAGCAGCGCGCCATGCACGAACAAGCCCAGCTGCGCCGCCGACAGGGTCGGCTTGGTTGCGACGAGAGGCGCAGCAGGAGTCGCAGCTACGACGGCCTGCGGCGGGGCCGCCACGGGCGCCGGAGCGCGCCCCCCGAGTTCCTCCTGACGCGCGTCCCAAAGCCGCCAGTGCTCGAGGATTCGGCGTAGTTCGCCGCTGTCGATCAGTCGCGACAACGCCGCATCCACGCGCGTCGCGAGCTCGACGTCGCTCGGGCGCATGCCGATCACGTACGTGCCCCGCGCCAAGTCTTGCTTCACGCAGCTGAGCCCGGGTTGACCGCAGCCGTAGCGGTCGGCGATCACGTGATCGAGCAGCACGCCCTCGACGCGACCATGAGATAGATCCATGTACGGTTCTTGCTGACCCTCGTACAGCACGACTTCCGCGTGCTGTGCTTGGAGCAGATCTTGAGCCACCGTTTGGTTCAAAGTACCGATACGCCGCCCAGACAGCGCCGCCAGCGTGTGCAACTTGGAGCCGATTCGAACGGCGAGGGTCTCACCGTAAACGAAGTACGGCCGGCTGAGCCGCAGGCGCGCGCGGCGGGCGGGTGTATCTTCTAGGCCGTTCAACGCCAGGTCGAAGTCGCCTCGCTCGAGCGAGGGAATCAGATTCGACCAATCGTTCTGGTGAAATTTGGCACGGACGCCGAGCTCCCGAGCCAAAGCGTCGGCAATCTCGACTTCGAAGCCGATGATCACGCCCGGCTGCGTGGGGCTCTCGTAGACATACGGCTCACCGCCCTGCAGGTCCGCGCCCCAGCCGAGCTCGCCGCTTTCTTGCACTGCGGGCCAATCCGCACGCGCAATGGCCGGCGAAAGGCACAGCAATACGGAGCAAAAAACGGCCCAAGCGCGCACGCGAACCCGAGCTTACCATGCTAGCCTCCGCACCGTGCGCGCCTTCAAGTCCGCTTCGCCCGCGCCGGTCACGTTGGCCACGTTTGGCGCGTTGACCGCGCTCTTCCTCTCCGCCTGCCGCACGCCCGCCGTGGGCCTGGGCGAAGGCCCCCGTGAATACGTCGCTTCGGACTACGAGCTCGTGCTCAAAGCGTGGACGCGCAGCGAGCAGCTGACGACGGTGAACGCCATGGACAACGTGCTCACGGTCACCGCCACCTACGAGTCCTGGGATTTTCGCTGGGCGTACACCATCCGCTACGCAGAAGACTACCGGCTCACCGTCGATCAACGACACGCGCTGCTCGAACGCTCACTCGCCGAAACCCGCGACGCGCACGAGTTCTACGTCGCGCTCTACGCCGAGAAACACAAGTGGAACGATCTGACCGCCAAGGAACCGGCGTGGATCGTGCGCTTGACGGATGACGAGGGCACGGAGACCGCCCCCTCGGAAATTCAACGAATCAAGAAGCCCGGCGCGATCGAGCTCACTTATTTTCCGTACTCTTCACCCTGGCGCAGCCAGTTCCGCGTCACCTTCCCCAAAGTCCGCGCCGACGGCCGCCCCACGATCTCGCCCGCCGCCCGCTGGTTCGGCCTTCGCTTCGCCGGCGCGCAAGGCAACCAAGAGCTGATCTGGGAAGTCGAAGAACCCCGCAAACAGTTCAGCAACGTCGCACGCCCCCACGCGGGCTGAGCGGGCGCGAATTGAAGAGGGGCGCTCGCGCTCCCGCATCGCACCTCTCAGCACGCTGTGTTCCCGCCCGACCACGCAGTAGCGCGGATCGGCCCAAGACGAACGCAGCTTGACCCCAGGCGGCGCGATCCGTCTCCCGGATGTTCGCCAACGGAGAGGAGGAAGAAGAGGGCGCCAAGAGCGTTGCTCGGCGATGAGCGAAACACCACCCCTCAGAAGGCGCGGAATTTTTGGGGTTAGCGATGGCAGTCAGAGCCGTCGTGATTGAGCACCAAGGACGGCGCGCATTCCGTGTCTGCGATTCGGCTTGTGCACCGAACGCGGGGGAGATGTAGCCGAGAAGAACACGGGCGATCTGAGCGCCATGAGGGTGCGTCAGCGATGCAGGGTGCTTCGAACGACTACAGGGTAGCAGCGGTTCTCTGGTTCTCTGGTTCTCCGGTCTCTAGTTCTCTCGGGAGCCTTCGCGTCGTACAAAATGCGCACTACCGACGCGGTTCGAGCGCGTGAGCGCTCTCGACGTCGAGAGCCGCGGCTTCAAGAGAGAGAGCTGCTAAGAAAGAGGACCTGTGCGATACGCGACGGGGACGTCGAAGAGCGGCGCACGGCGGTGGGTGGTTCTGGCGCCGTCGCCGAGGGAATGTTCGAGTGGCTGGCGAGGTGATCGGCGGCTCTGTGTGCGTACGATTTCGTAGACTTCGCGCTCGCGTGGGCGTGGGTGCTACGGCGCAGTCGAGGTATGCGAAATCCACAAAATCGTCCGCGGTTTTTTCTGCTTTCGAGCCTGCAGCGGTTGATCGGGCTTGACAGAAATTTGGCAGCGCGTGCGCAATGCACGCGAGGGGGTCCAAGATTTGCGCGCCAGTGCGCCTGACTTGCGCAGCTTGGAACGATTGAACTGAGGGTCGACTCGGAACGCATTTCTGGCATAAAAGCAGCGCTATCGGCGTTTTACGGCCTTCAAAAAGTGCGTGGTACACGAGAGGAATGGGGCAGCACGCATATCGTTTGAAGTCATTGGCGAACGATGAACTCTTGGCGGGCCTTGCGCGCATCGTGGGGCGGCGTAATCAGATCACGGCTGAGTTTCTCGCATACTTGGCAGAGCTCGATGAGCGACAGCTGTTTCTCGATCTCGGATTTTCCTCGCTATTCGAGTATTGCGTCGAGGCGCTCAATTTGTGCGAGTCGACGGCAGGCCGTCACATCGCGGCGGCACGGGTCTGCCGCGATCATCCTGAGGTGTTCGCGATGGTGGCGAACGGGGCGTTGCACGCGTCGGCGCTGAGTCTGTTGAGGAAGCATCTAACGCCGAAGAACGCGGGCGAGCTGTTCGAGCTGTGTCTGCAGAAGAGTGCGCGGAAAGTGGATGAGTTGCTCGCGGCGCGCTTTCCGAGGCCTGATGTGCGTGACTTGGTGCGGCGCTTGCCGGGCCAAGTCGGGTGCACTCTCGACGTTGGTTGTTCGGCGGACAAGCCGCCATCGGACGTCTCGCGCGAGCCCTCACGCGAGCCAGAGAAGCCGCCCCTCGAGTCTCAGCCGTCGCGCGCGCCAGCGTCGGTGTCTTCTTCGTCGTCGTTGTCGGAGGGGAAGCAGACACGTCGGCTCGGACCGCTTTCTGCGGATCGCTATGGCGTGCATTTCACCGCAGATGGCGAGTTTCGCAAGCTGCTCGAGCGCGTGCGTGGGCTCGCCGGGCATCGGCTGCCGAGCGGGGATTTGATGACTTTGTTCAAGCGCGGGCTCGAAGCTTACGAGCGCGAGCTTTCGAAGCAGCGCTTCGGGTTCGGCAGGAAGCCGCGCCCCAGCCGAGGTGTGAAATCCTTTCCCGCAACTTCCGCAACTTCCGCAACTTCCGCAACTTCCGCAACTTCCGCCAGCGATCTCGCTCAGCCTGATCGCTCCAAGCTCGATCCACCCGAACCCAAGCCCGACCCTGCGCCAGAGCCGAGCCTGAGCTCGAACTCAAAGCGGAGGCGTCAGTGCCCAGCCGCGGTGGCACGCGCGGTTTTCGTGCGAGACGGGAAGCAATGTAGCTATGTATCGCTGGACGGGCGGCGGTGCAGCGCGCGGCGGTGCCTGGAGCTCGACCACGTCGAGCCTTGGTCGGTAGGCGGCGAGTGCACGATTGAAAATCTTCGGCTGCGCTGCCGAGCTCACAATCAACGCTATGCGCGGCAGTATTTTGGGCAAGTCTCGTGTGGAAGCCGCCGTGCAGAGCGCTCGGCGGCGGCGTGCAGTGGCTCAGGGCTTGGATAAGTCGGACCTACCCTGAGTTGGCGAGATTTTTTGGAGCACGATGCCCCATGAGCTGCGATGCTGGATCGCGAGCGCCCAGAATCGGAGGGGGGCGCTGCGGGATCAGCATGAGCGATCGGACGATCACGCCAGGCTCAGTTTCTTAGCCGCGTCCGAAGTCTGGTTTCAAGAAGTAGACGGGAAGGATGGCGAGCGTGAGCAGCCAATAGCAGGGATAAATGCGGATGGCGCGCTTGCAAAGGTACGGAAGCATCGCGCCCGAGACACCGATATCTTTCGGGTGCGCGTACGAGATGATGAACCCGCTGAGCACGAAGAAGAAGTCCACTCCCGCGTAACCGAAAGCAAACGATCCCTGTGCAAAATCGACCTGAAAATATTCTCTTCCGATCAGCGTCGCGCGCAGGAACACCACCAGCAACGCCGCCAGACCTCGGAATGCCTGGACTTCCGAGAGCTTTTTCACGGATCCGAAAGGACCGCGTTGAGCAAGGTCATAGTGAATCCGCCGCGGTTAGCTGGCGAAGATTTCGATCAGCGGGGGAACGCTGAGCAGTAGATCGTGGGCCACGCTGCGCGTGGCGAAGAGTACGAGGGCGCCGCCTTTGCCGGCGCGGGCGTCGGCGGGGGCAGCGCCGTTGGAGAGGACTTGCGCGCCGAATAGGAAATCTCCGGGGCCGAGCTCGCTCTCGACTGCATCGCCCGCCATGATTTCGAGGCGTCCTGCCGACATGATGTACATCCCGCCAACCGGTTTGCCTTTGGTCGTCAGCAGTTCACCGGGCAAGAGGCGTTTGATCTCGCAGCGCTCGGTGACCATCGCGCGCAGCGAATCGTCGAGCCGTTCGCCCATTGGTCCCATAGCCACGCCGGCGAGCGCCTGGAAGCGATCGGCCAGGTTTTTCAGATCCTCGAGCACCCACGGGTAGTCGCGCACGATGCTCTTGAGCAGCTCGGTATCCCAAACCGCGACTTCGGTTGCGTCCTCGGCGGCCACGAGTCGAAGCACGACGCCGTCCTCCAAGTTACCCTCGCTCCACACGATGTCGCCCTTGGTCGCGCGCGCGCAGGCGAGATCGGCGATCGCGGGCATCACTTTGACGCCGCCCTTCACCACCAATGCCAAACCGAAAGTGCCGATCTCTTCGTCTGCGCCTAGCCGCTCGATACGCGCTTCGCGCGCGAGGATTGCCTGACCTTCGGGAGGGACGTCTTCGAGCCCGCGGACTTCGCCGAGCAGCACATCGGCGACGTGTGGTTCCGGCTCTGGCTCGGGGGGCTCGGGCGGTGCAGACCGGGACGCTGACGCGGGCGTACCGAGCAGCGAGAGCGGGAAGCGGTTGGAGTCGATGTGAGGCTGCGTGGGCAGCTCTTCGGAATCGTACGCGTGCCGAGCGGGTGCGGGCGCGGGGATGTCGAGAGCGTCGTCCTCGATGACGTCGTCCTCGAGTTCTTGGTCGTCCAGCACCGCGACTTCGCTGTCCAGCTCGACTTCGCTGTCCCGCAGCTCGACTTCAGCTTCAGCGTCGAGCTCTACTTCACTGTCCCGCAGCTCGACTTCACTATTGCGCTGCGCGACTTCCAGCACCGGAGCATCGTCATCAACGTCGTCCTCGAGCACGATGTCTTCCTCGAATTCGACGTCGTCGACCGGCGCGTAGGACGAGCGCGGCGGGGGTGGCAACGAGGTTGGCGGCGGGGGCAGCGAGGTCGGCGGTGGCGGCAGCGAGGTCGACGCAGCACGCGGTGGGACCGAGGTGACGCCGCTGTCGTCGCGCGCGCTCAGCAATTCGTCCAAGTCAGCGCTACCCGAATAGTGCGGCAGCGGCGTGGGACGTCGCGTCGGCATCGGCGGCCGAGACGTCGCGGCGGGCGGCCGAGACATCGGGGCCGGCGGGCGAGACGAGCCGATCGGCGGCCGAGACATCGGAGCCGGCGGGCGAGACGAGCCAATCGGCGGGCGAGATGGTCGCGCGAGGTGCGCGACGATCTCGTCGATCATGCGCCGCAGATCCGAGGCGCGCCAAACGTTGCCCAACTGATCGGCAGAGTCGGCCGCTCTGCGCAACCAGACGATCGCATCGGCCTGGCCACCGCGCGTCCATTGGACCTTCGCGGTCTGCAGTGCCCACGCCACGTCGTCGTCGTCGTCCTCGAGCGGCTCCGGAAATGGCGGGTAGGGCTCTGTCATGGGGCGAAGGCTGGGGTCATGGCACGCTCAGCAACTGTTACGAGAATAGTTGCCGAAGCTTACACATGTTCCATCGAAGGCGGAAAGAGGTCCCTCACCCCGTAAACCTTGGCGGTTAATGTGCGTGGACCAGAATTTCGCGGTCTTTGGCGCCATTCGGCGGTCCGACCATGCCGCGTTTTTCCATCATTTCGACGATCTTGGCGGCCCGGTTGTAACCGACGGTCATCTTGCGCTGCAGCCAGGAGGTCGAGCAGCGCTGGGTCTCGGCGACGATACGCACCGCTTCGTCGAAGCGCGGGTCGATGACTTCGTCTGCTTCTTCGTCTTCGCCGTCTTCGTCCGGGCACAGCAGAATCGCTTCGTTGTACTCCGGCGAACCCTGCGCGCGCAGATGGTCGGTGAGCAAGCTCACTTCTTCTTCACTGACGAACGGGCACTGCACGCGCTGCGTGTCGTTGGCACCGTTCAGCTTGACCAGCATATCGCCGCGGCCGAGTAAGAGCTCGGCGCCTTGCTCGTCGAGGATCGTGCGGCTGTCGACCTTTTGCGCCACGCGGAAGCCGATGCGCGATGGGAAGTTGGCTTTGATCATGCCCGTGATCACGTCCACGCTCGGACGCTGCGTGGCGAGCACCACGTGCATGCCGGCGGCCCGTGCCTTCTGAGCCAAACGCGCGACCGACACTTCGACCTCTTTGCCCTGCTGCATCATCAGGTCCGCAAATTCGTCGACCACGATCACGATATACGGCAGCTTGGCCGGCAAATTGTGGCCATCGAAGCCTTCTTTCGCCGCTGGCACCATCACCGTCTGACCGTTCGCATCGATGGCTTCGACCATCTTGACCTCGGGCGGTGGGATCTCGCCGGAAGCAATTTTCGCGACCCAACCATTGTACGTCGTGATGTTCTTGGTGCCCGCATTGGCGAACAACTGATAGCGGCGCTCCATCTCGTCGACTGCCCAACGCAGCGCGGTGGCGGCTTGCTTCATGTCGGTGACGACCGGCAAGAGCATGTGCGGAATGCCGTCGAAGGGCGCGAGCTCCACGACCTTCGGATCGATCATCAGCAGGCGTAGCTCATCCGGCGTGCGCTTGAAGAGCAGGCTCGAGAGCATCACGTTCAGCCCCACGCTCTTGCCAGCGCCGGTTGCGCCGGCCACGATCACGTGCGGCATCGAGGCCAAGTCCGCGTAGAACGGCGCGCCCACGATGTCGCGCCCCAGCACCACGGGCAGCGGCGCTTTCTCGGCCAGCTTTTCGAAGCGCGCATCTTCGATCAATTCCCGCAAATTCACGGCCACGCGTTCGTCGTTCGGGAGCTCGAAGCCGATCCGATTCTTGCCCGGAATCGGGGCAATGATGCGCACTTTGCGGGATAGCCCCAAGGCCAAGTCGTCAGCCAAGCTGGCCACTTTGCTGACCTTCGTGCCCGCCTCGCACGAGACCTCGTAGGTGGTCACGGTCGGCCCGGGATGGATCTCTTCGACCTTGCCCACCACGCCGTAGTCCGCGAGCGTCTTTTCGAGCCGCGTCGCGTGCTCCAGGATCTTGGAGCGGTCGAGCACGTTCAGGTTGATCACCGCGGGCTGCAAGATCTCGTACGAGGGCAGCTGAAAGGTGCCGCGCTTGGGCGTCTTCTTGACGACTACGACGCGCTCGACTTCGAGCGCCGGCTTGGTGTCGATGATGCGCGGCTCGGCACTCGCGGCCGGTGCGACCGGTGCGACCGGTGCCGACGCGGCTGCGACCGGGACTGAACCACTCGCAACCGGTGCCGACGATTTGCGGCTCGCCATCACCACTGGCGGCTGCGGTGACGACGAAGGTGGCGGTGGAGAGGGTGAGCCCGCGAGGGCGCGCGAAATTGCGCTGTCCTCTTCATCGTCGTTGCCGGGGGCGGCGCTCGCGGCCGGCACACTCAGCATTTGCGGCAGCGGCTCGTCCTCCCCTAAATCCAGGCTGAATTTCGCGATCAGCGGCTCGCCGGGGGCGTCGAGCGGGGCGGAGCGCCCTTGGCGCAGCGCTTCGGAGATCGACAGCGGCGGGCTGCCCGTTTGCACCATGGGCAGCCAATCCGCGTCGTCTTCACCGAGCGAGAGCAGGATTTGTGCATCGTCCGGGCCGGCTTCGATGCGCGGCTGCGCGGCGGCGCGCGCGGCGCGTTCGCTCTCACCGCGCAACTTGCGCGCTTCGGTCCAAGCGTTGGTCGTGCGCTTCAACAACGCTTCCAAGCGCGACGCGAGCAGCCGTAGCAGCTCGAGCGCACGCTGGCAGCCGGCGATGAACGAGAAGCTCGCGCGCCCGATCAGGATCAAACCCACGATCGTGAGCGCGACCAAGAACGAGCCCAGCGTCGAGAACGCCTCGCGCATCAACTCGCCGAACAAGAGCCCCACGTTGCCCGCCGCGGGGGCATTGCCAAACACCACCGCTTCCGGCAGCGCCACCTGAACCAGCGCGGAAAGCACGATCGCGACCACCAAGTCGCCGGCCACCCGCAACCCGAGCGCGTTGGGGCGCTGCCCGCGGAAGAGCGGCGCTCCACACAGGGCAATCTCCAGCGGCAGCAACCAGGCCACCAGACCGAAGCCCTGAATCAGTACCGCGGCCACATTCCCGCCCACCGGGCCGACCCAGTTCGCGCCGTGCACCGACGGATCCAAAGGATCCACCCGAGCCGTAGCCAGCGCCAAGAACAGGAACGCTGCCCCGGTAAACAGGAGCAAGGCGGCAGTCTCGAACACGCGGCCGAAAAAGCGCGAGCGCGGTTCCTCTCGCCGATTTGCGAAAGAAGCGCTGGAAGAGCCGGCAGAGGGCGACTCCAGGCCCGGGCCACCCGCTGCCGCACGAGTACTGAACAGTTTAGCGCCCATTTGTATACCTATACCTACATTAGGCTACCTGGCAACGCAAGCATCCGACAATACCTTCCGTGGACCGGACAGCGCCTCCATCCCGGGATGAGGCGCCCGCTTGAGTCGCGGTGCACTCGGGCGGTACTATCACTGTCTTCGGTCTCGGGTGATTTGGGCAAGAGCGCGGCCGCTCAGCAGTAGCCGCCGATCGTCGTCGGAGCGAGTGAGCTCCCGCAACCTCGCAATGCCCCTGGCTTTTCGCAAGTTTCGGGCAAGAGGACCAAAAGGAAAACATGGCAGGCAGCACGCAGCGACAGAAGACGCTTGAGGGGGCGACGGCAGGCCGATTCGTCGCAGCGATCACAGTGGCAGCGGTACTCACGCTCGGTCAGGGCTGCCGGACGAGCGAAGACGACGTCCACCGCTGGTCGAACACGGCGCAAGGTCCACGCAAGCTGGTGGCCGTGCTGACCCACGACAAGTACCCGATCGATCTGCGGATCGAAGCTGCCGAGACGCTGGTCAGCATGAAGCCGCGCGGCGGTCGCCGGATCGGTATCCAAGGCACGGACGAGCAACAGGGCTTGGTCGACGCGCTGGCGCAAATGGCGCCTGCTCCGCGCAACGCGCTGATCGGCAAGCTCGTGCCCAAGCTTCAGGCAGAGATGGCCAAGCCCGCGCCGGTGCAAGTCGTTGGGCAGCCCGCCAAGCCGGACTTGTCGGTTCCCTACAAGGACGCGGCGTTCGCGATCCTGACCCACGACGACGGCGCGCTCGTGCCGGACGACGCGTTGAAGAAGAGTGTGCGCGCCTCGCTCGCGCAGTGGTGTTCGACCAATTTCGCCGAACGCCTCGACGATTCTTCGCAGCTTTACGGCGTCGAGCAAGTGCTCCGCGAGCTAAAAGCCGAGGGTGTGCGCGGTCTGCCCGACCTGATGTTGCCAGGCGCAGCCAAGCTCGACCGCATGGCGGACCTGACCGCCGAACTGGGCGACTCGGAGACCAAGCTGCGCGCGAGCCAGCGCCTGGTCGATCTCGCCAAGAGCGTCAGCGCGGACTCCTGGGTGGCGCAAAAGCGTCCCGGGGTGGAGCTTGCGAACAAGCAGTCGAAGCTGGTGGTCAAAGAGGAGCAGCTCAAGCTTCAGCTGGCGCAGTACCAAGACGAAGAGCTCTTGCGCGTGTTTGGTTCGATGAAGAAGATGGGCGGAAAGCCCGTCGTGGAGTACCTGCTCGGCTTCGTACAAGACAAGAACGCGGTCGAGAAGCGGCGCACGGCCGCGATGGCCGCGCTGCAGGGCAACCTCGACCGAAACAGCGCCACACAAGCGCAGGTGGCCTTGGCGATCGCTGGCGATCCGGCCACCCCAGACAGCTTGCGTGAGCTGAGCCTGCAGCGCGTCGGGGAGTTCCCGCGCGCGATGGTGGTGGAGAAGTTGTTCGAGCTGTTCAAGAACGAGAACTGGAAGGTCCGCTGGGTCGCGGCCAGCTTGGTGCTCAAGATGAGCGATTCCAGCCAGGTTCCAGAATTCATGACGAAGCTCGGTCAAGCCGACGGTCTGGCCATCACCGAGCCGCTCAGCTATGGCGGGCTCCTGGCAGACATCAAGGGCACCCCCACCCCGGCTGAATTGGCTGCGAAATACTCATCTCCCGGCAATTCCGTAGCCGCTCGTCTGACTGCGCTGAGCTACTACTATTCGTCGGGCACCCCGGCCGACCTGCCCAAGGTGGAAGCGTTCGAAAAGGACAACGCAGCCACCCCGAAGTGCAAACCGGACGCCAAGGAATGCGAGTGGAAATGCACCGTCCAGGGTGCAAATGGCGCCGACGAAACCAAGGACATCAAAACCGTTGGCGAATTCGTGGAATTTTGTGTGAAGCCCGCGATGCAAAAACGAGCCAAAGGGGCTGTGAAGTAGCGTGCTATGCCGCTTACGGGTCCCGGCCAGAGCGTACGCTCGCGCGACCCGTAGCGAACCACGCTGACGCAGGATTCATCGCATGACTTCGGATCCCAATAAGAAGACGACGCGGTCCTTTCAATGCCGTGAGGCGCTCTGGCAGAAGTTCGAACAGATGGCTCGCGAGCTGGAATGCTCGGTCGACTATCTGATCAATGACTCGATGAAGCAGTACGCGCGGCAGCGCGGCTACGGCGCCACGGGTGCCGGCGGCGTGTCCATCCCGCCGCCCTTGGTCGGTTCGGCCACGCCGCCTTCGTCGCGTCCCGGTGCCGCTCCCACGCCGCCTCCGCCGCCGCCGCTCGTGGTGCCTCCGCCGCCGCCGGTCACCAGTGTTGCACCGCCGCTCCCGCCGCCAGTCGGTGGCAGCCGCGGCGCGCCGCCGCCGGCACCTCCGCCACCACCTGGTGGCGTCCGTCCGCCCGCGCGACGCACTGGCGCGAACCCCGTGCCGCCGCCGCCGCCCCTGAACGCGACGGTTTCGCGCAAGGCGCCGCCGCCGCTCGCGCCATCGCGCAGCATTCCACCGCCGCCCGGCGGTGCCAAGCCCGCGCCACCGCCACCGCCGATGCCGCAGAGCTCGGTGCCCGCTCCGCCCTCGGGCGCCCTCAGCATCACCTATCAGGGTGAAGTGTTTCAGGTGACCAAGGATCGCTTCATCATCGGTCGCGGAAAGCAGACCAGTGACCTGACGATCAAGGATCCGAACGTGTCGCGTCAACACGCGATGATCGAGTTCTTGACCGGGCAGTATTACATCGTGGACATGGGCTCGACCAACGGCGTCGAGTACAACGGGCAGCGCGTGCAACGCAAAGTGATCAGCGACGGCGACACGTTCAAAGTGTGCGACCACGAGCTGCGCTTTTCGTTTCAGTGACTGCCTCGCGCGGCCGCGCCCTCCGCCAAGCGCTCGCGCTATGCGGCGGGCTCGCGCTGTGCTCCCTGCCGCGGTCGCTCGCCGCAGAGCCGCGCGGCTTTCGCGTACCCGGCGAACCGGCGCTACCAGAGTGGGTACAGAGCGCCGAAGTCACGCGCATCGACGAGCCCATCTATCAGGGGCCGAGCGGCGCCGAGGCGCGCCGCGGCGCGGCAGCGCGCGGCGCGCGCTTGCCGGTCTTCGGCAGTCAGCGCGGTCCTGGCTGCGCGACGCGCTTCCTTCTGGTGGGCGCGCTGGCCTGGCTGTGCCAGGACGGCGCGCAGCTCTCGCCTGCCGCGCCCGATGCAGACGGCGAAGGCGGCTTCAGCAAGAGCCACGGCGGCCTTCCCTATCGCTATCACTTCGTGGGTCCCGACGGCAGCTTCGGCTACCGCGCGGTGCAGACCGCCGAAGACGGCGTACCCGACGCCCAGCTCTTGAAGGGTTTCGGCGTGGCCGTGGTTCGCGTCGAGAAGAACCCGGAGGGCAACCCGTTCGGGCTGACCACGGAAGATCTCTGGGTGCCCATGCGCGACCTCCGCCCCGTCGTGGCGATCGCGTTTCACGGGCGCGAGCTGAGCGGCACGCTCGCCGTCGCCTGGGTCACGAGCACGACCGCGTTCGCTTCACGCGCGCCCGACAAAGCCAAAGACCCGAAGCTCAAAGTGAGCCGGTTTCAGACTCTCGACGTCCTCGAACAACGCGTGCTCGGCGGACATCGCTGGTTCCGCTACGCGGACGATGCGTGGCTCAGCGATCGCGACGCGCGCGCCCCCACGCCCGCGCAGTTGCCGAGCGAGCTACGTCCCGGCGAGCGCTGGATCGACGTGGAGGTCGCGACCCAAGTGCTGACGGCGTATGTCGGCGACAGGCCCGTGTTCGCCACGCTCGTGTCCACGGGGCGAGGCAACGAGGGCTCGGTGCTCGCGACGCCTCGCGGCAGCCATCGGCTGTGGGTGAAGCTCCGCGGCAGCGACATGGATAACCTGGACGACGAGTCCGCCGCCGAGAACTACGCGATTCAGGCCGTGCCCTGGGTGATGTATTTCGAACGCGGCTACGGTTTGCACGGCACGTTTTGGCATAGCCAATTCGGCAGCAAACACAGCCACGGCTGCGTGAACCTCACGCCGCTCGACGCAGAGCGCTTGTTCGGCTGGACCAGCCCGAGGTTGCCGCCCGGATGGACCGCCGCCTTGCCGACCAGCTACGAGCCGGGAACGCTGATACGCGTGCGTTGACCAAGAAAGGGAAACCGCGGGCCGAGCTCGGGCAACGCGTCAATCGCGTAGTACCGAAAGCTCAGCCCGCGCTCGAACGCGCGCTGTTCGCGCGCGACGGCTTCAGACGATCTTGGACTGGAGCAAGAAGGCGATCGCGAATGCGAAGAGCACCAGCGATTCCATCAGCGCCAGACCGAGAATCATCGGCGTCTGGATGCGCGGGGCAGCGCCCGGATTGCGGCTGATGCCTTCCAGAGCGGCCGCAGCAGCGCGACCCTGACCGAGCGTGCCACCGAGCACCGCGAGACCGATCGCGATACCAGCGCCGATTGCCGCCGCCGCTTGTGCGCCGCCGCCGACGCCGCCGCCGGCCTCCTGCGCGAAAGCACTGGAAGAGATCAGGGTGGACATCGCTACGGTGGCCAGCGCCACATTCTTCTTGGACATAATCATCGACTCCTTAGTTTTCCCAGCAGCGAGGACGAGCGCCTCGCAGAAAGTGTGTGTCGCGGTCTCGGCTCGCTTTAATGCGCCTCGTGTTCGGTCGCCAGCCCAATGTAGATGCAAGTGAGCAAGGTGAAGACCAGGGTCTGAATCAGGACGATCAGAACACCGAGGAGCATGATTGGCACGGGCACCAGCACGGCCACCAGGCTCAGGAAGATCCCGAGAATCAAGTGGTCGACGGCCATGTTCAGCATCAAGCGAACGGCCAGCGTGATGGGTCGCACGAAGAGCGAGATGACTTCGATCGGAAAGATCAGCCACCACAGGTACCAGGCCGGACCGGCCAGATGGGCGATGTAGCCCCAACCGTTCGTAGCGATGCCGTAAGCGTTGAAGCAAACGAAGACGACGAGCGCGCAACCGAGCGTGATGCTCAGGCTGCTGGTCGGGACCGGGAAGCCCGGAATCAGCGCCATGATGTTCGAGAAAAACACGAACATGGCGGAAGCGCCGATCAGCGGGAAGTACTTCTTGGCGCGCTCGGCATCCATGACGCTCTTGGCGAGGTCATAGAAGTAGCTGAGGAAAGCCTCCATGAAGGTACGCAGCGTGAGCCGATCTTCGGGCACCACGGCTTCGTCCGCATTGGTCAGCTGCGACTTGACCCGACCCGCGATGAAGAGCACGAGCAGCGTGATCAAGAGCGAAGCCGCAATCGGCTCGGCGCTACGCCAGCTGGGCGCGTCGCTGCGGATGGCCGACGCTCCGAACGCGTGCGCGTTCTTCTCGAGGGTCTCGTGGATGTACGTGAGGAGGAGCGTTAACCAAGACGTATGCTCGGGCATTTCCTAACCTTTTCCGGACGGCGCGGCTGCCGTTTTGAGCTGCGAGATGACGATCCCGACGGGCATCGCCGCGTAGCCGATGACGAGTGGCAATAGCTTCGCGTAGCCGCCGCTAACCAAAAACAAGACTCCCAAAAACATCACCGCGAACTTCAGCATCGCCAGCGAGATCCACGGCGAGCGAGCGCCCGCCGGATACAAGAAGCCGCGCACCGTACGCGAGATCGCCCACAGGTTGCCAATCGCGAGCAGCACGCCGATGGCGACGCTCACGCGGCTACCAGTGCCGAGCAACGTGGGCGCAGCGAGAGTCAGCAGCGCGCCAACGATCGCCACCGACCAAATCGCCGACGCGATTCCGTTTGGTTCAGTGCTTTCCGTCGCCGTGTTCATGAAACTTCTTCCGCGCTTGCCGATCTGCTTCTTCTTGAGCTTCTGCCTCGCGGTTCGCGCTCTTCAGCGCTCGCCACACGAAGCGGGCTCCTGCAGCGAACCCGTATGCCAACCCGACCAAGGTGAAGATGCCGTGCGTGCCGTACTTCTTGTCTGCCCACTGCCCGAGCCATAGGCCGAACAAGACGCTGGCCGCGAACTCGAGGCCGACAGTTCCGTATCGACCGACACCTTTCCAGTCTTGCTGCACAAATGCTCTCACTGAGCGAGAGCGGCGGTCGCTTAGCATGGCGTTCGGTTGGGGGTCAATCTGCGGGGTAAAGTGCGTGCTATCGTGGGCGAATGCGTCGCGCGAGCTATGCGCTCACTACTGCTCTTCTGGTTTCGGGACAGCTCCACGCAGCGGAGCCACCCGTCCCCTCCCCGAAACCTGCAGCTAAACCTGTGCCGGCGACTGCTCCCGCCGCTCCCGCCGCTCCCGCGCCCGCTCCCGCCGCTCCCGCCGCTCCCGCCGCTCCCGTGCCCGCAGGGCCACCGCCCGCAGCGCCAGCGGCGCCAGGCGCCACCCCGCCCCCCGAGTACTACGTGGAACCCGGTGGCCCGGCGCCCAGCGCGCCGCCTCCTGGTAGCGCACCGCCGCAAGCCGGGGTCGGCCCCGCCGGTCCCCCCGGCCCGCCGCCCCCCCCGCCGTACGGCATGCCCATCTACGAGCCACCTCCGCCCGGCTTCTTTCCCGGCGACCCGGTGTTCGAGCCTCCGCCCCCTCCCGAGCCGCATCACCTCGCACCGCGCACGGCGCTGATGCTCGGCGCGCGCGTGGGTTGGTTCATCCCGTTCGGCAACGTCTGGGCACGCCGGACGGCGGTGGGCGTGAGCGGCGTGTCCTGGAGCGACTACAGCAGCTCGGGCCCGATGTTCGAGCTGAACGCGGGCGCGCGGCTCTCGCGCTACTACACCGTGTTCGCGATCTGGGAACGCGCCTGGCTCGGGTCGGGAAACGGCGACCCGCAATCTGCCACCCTGAGCGGCAAGGCAGATCACGGTGACACGGATTTTTGGGGCGTGGGCGTGCGCGCATCGACCAATCCGGATCAGATCGGCTTCGTCACCGAGCTCGCCATCGGTTACCGCCGAGCTCGCGCTACCTACGACAACGGCAGCGAGATCCAATTCACGAACGCGCCATTCGAAACGCGGCTCGGCATCGGCGCGGACTTTCGTTTGAATCGCGTTGTTACGATCTCGCCCTTGGTCACCCTGGGCTTCGGCCAGTTCGGCACCATCGAGAGCGTCTCGAACGGCCAGATCCGGGACGAAACGCGCAACGCGCAAGCGGATGC